>ERZ1370068.2204-contig-1363_pt1 | contig 185805 bp, 303 predicted proteins | sample MGYA00561227_ERZ1370068 | MGnify/ENA primary metagenome ERZ1370068 (study PRJEB38410, sample SAMEA6850437) | metagenome | study: Metagenomic assessment of the ecological functions of the soil: analysis of the soil microbiota associated with the...
TATTCCGTCGAATAGAAACGGGTCGGATGCCGATGACGAAGAAGAGCGACGAAGAGTGACGAAGAAGAATAGGGCTACCCCGAAGCCTCCGCCCCCCTCCCACAACTTCACAGTCCGGTCCCACGACGCACTGGCCAGTTTCATTCCGTCCGGTGACAGGGTAATGCCACGAACGGCAGCGGTGTGGGCCTTGACCGTTCTGAAGCAGCGGCCGTTCGACAGGTCCCAGAACCGAATCGTTGCGTCGTCGCTGGCGCTGATGAGCACCTTGCTGTCCGATGTGACTGCGAGGGCGCGCACCCAGCCTGTGTGACCTTTCAGCGTCCGTTGTTCCGCCACGTGGGGCATGTCGAACAACTTGATTGTCTGGTCACGGCTCCCGCTGATGAGCAGTTTGGCATCGGGAGTAAAGGCCATTGCGCCGATCCAATAGTCCATCGCTTTCTGAAATCCACCGTCGTCATCAACAAAGTACCCACGTGTTTCGCTAGTATCATCCTCGGTCTGTTTCCAATGTCCATTGTGCAGGATTTTTTCCTCCCGCTGGGTAGGACCTCCCACAACTTGATCTTGCCGATATCCATGCCACTGGCAAGGTGGACCCCATCCGGTGAGAAGGCGACGCAGACAGACCAGTTGTGGTCATACTGGTCTTTTCCGAGGAGGGGTCATGAGTTCGGTGCCGGTGGTGACTTCCCAGATCTTGATGTCCCTTATTGTGGCTGCCGCGCTAACATGAGGCCGTCGGGCGAGAGGAGAGGCTGACCACATTGTGGTCATAACGTGTGAACAGGAGCTTCTTCGATTCGCCGGTATTCGGGTTCCACAGCCGGATGGTACGGTCCTCGCTGGCAGTGGCCAGCGTCTGGCCGTCCGGTGTAAAAACGACGGATCGAATGTCCGCCGTATGTCCCCTGAGCGAGCGTAGGAGGCGCCCGGTCTCAATGTCCCATATACGGACGAGCCGGTCGGCTCCTCCGCTGGCGAGGTCAGCCATCCGGTGCAAAGGCTACCGACCAGACTCCATGCGAATGTCCGCGATACGTGGTCAGTTCCCGCGCCCCGTCTTCCAGTATTCGAGGAAATCGACTGGTGCGGCGCCTGCTCCAGGCGATGATGAGTATGAGTGGGGAGGGAGTAGGGGCGAGGTGGAGAATAGTCTGATCCGTCATGTTTAATAATCCTTACGATTAGAACAGAATGAAGCGGCCTGCGGCGCGGGTTGATTGCAAACGCTCTATTCGCGCCAGTATAATTTGTATCGGCTTTGGGTGATCGTAAGAGAAGCCTCGTCATCAAGTCAAGCAGACTATGAGAGCCGGTTCGCGTCCCCCATAGACTCGGCCAGGCCGGATTAGACGATCGAGGAGTAGCATGGAACTTCGTTTTCAGCCTGCGTTGCTGCAAGAAGTCACTTGACTCGTTCGTCGAAAGACGGAACGGGAAGGCGACCTACCTATTATAAAGAGTTTCACGAACTCGCCGACCCGATCTACGAGAAGTTTACCCTCGATGATCGCGAGAGCGAGTTTAAGAAACTCTACCAGTATATGTTCGGGACCTGGGGTTTTCCGATATCATCCGGGATGCCTTCAATGAGTATCCTTTACTCAAAGAACGAGTCGGAATTGTGCTTGATCAAGGGGGTACTCAAGGAAGATCAGGAGGGCGTCGATATTCTCAGGAAATGGGGATCTGTCGAACACGAGATGGCTCAGGCGTTCGAAGAAAAAGGGTTGAAAGGCGTCGGGATTAAGCTCATTCCACGTCGGTTCTACGATCCTGCGCTGACGCGCTATTGCCGCCATGAGTTGTTACATATCTCGGATATGCTGGATCCGGCCTTTGGATACGATCCGGATACCAAGGTCGGGCAAAATCCAGGCGAAGAAACCCTCATCCTCCATCGCTATCGCATCTTGTGGAGCCTCACCGTGGACAGCCGGCTGACCGCAGCCGGCAAAGAACCGATGCTCAGGAAGGAAGACCGGTTCAAAGAGTTTCGCTCCTGGTATCGCAAGATTCCCGCGCCACAATTGAAATCGGTGTTCCGAGGGGTTGTGGCAGACGAGTTTCTTCACCCATTCGGAATTGATCGAAATGGCGTCGGACACCTTGCGCGTGATGGACCGCGCCGTGGATGTCGAGGGCGAGGTTCCGGAAACAGAAAATAAGGTCATGTTGATGCCGGGATTTCCCTGTCCTCTCTGCCGGTTCCCGACCTATTCGTGGGTTGAGGATATGGGCAACAAGCTCGAGGGCTATGTGCTCGACTTCATCCGCGAAAATCATCCCGGGTGGGATATCGAATTTGGGGCTTGCGATCGCTGCGTCGAGGTCTACAAGCTGCGCGCCGACGGCGTCATGTAACGGTTTGAATGACTATGGCTACCGATTCGCCATACGGGCGTCGCGACTTCCTCAAAGACACTGTCGTGTCCGTTGCCAAAGCGGCAAAAGAATTTACCAAGCACCAAGAGGTTGTGCCGGAACGACCGGCTCCAGCCCCGGTGCGGACTGATTGGTTGCGTCCCCCTGGCGCCGCCGACGAGGTACTCTTTTGGAGCGATGCACACAGTGCGGCGACTGCGCCAAGGTGTGTCCGTACGGGTCGATTACGTTTCATCCGCAGAACGGGACACCGGTGATTTTGCGGATCAAGTGCCGTGCTATCTCTGCGAAGATGTGCCCTGCATTGCGGCCTGTGCCACGGAGGCGTTGCTACCTGTCGAAGAACGCCGGGCAGATACGAATGGGTGTCGCATCCGTGTCGCACCGAGTCTGCACGGCAGGGCAGGGGTGCCATGCCTGCGCATCGAAATGTCCCACGGACGCCCTATCGATGGACTTTGACCTACAGCGACTTGTTGTGACGACTGAGCGTTGCGTCGGCTGTGGACTGTGCGAATATGTGTGCCAGACAGTGAACGATCGCGTGGCGATCCGAGTCACACCGTTTAGGTCGTTGGCGTAGCCGCGCTCGTAAGCCACTAGAATAGGTCCGAATGCAAGAGAAATTTGATGAGAAGTGGTGCAGTTTATGAGGGGCAAAGGTTTGAGAAATCACCGCCTTAGATTATTCATCGCGAATGGAAAAATCGTGCTTGACAACCCTTGGACCAATACCTACCATACGAGAGCTTTGTGCCAAAGGTATGACCTCGTATGCCCAGCACATTTGTGCGGGCATCAGGGTCAACCGAGGGGCCGATTTTCATGACGAGTAAACAGCCGGTGCAAACAAATTCTCAGGCCGTGGCCGGAGTCATTCCGGCGTCCCCGGCCATTAAGGATTCACCCGCAGTTGAACGTGCCCTCAATCGCAGTAAGCTCTATCTCCTTGTATCGTGGAGCCAGCTGTATCCGGAAGACGATGAGTTCCTCGATTACGTGCAATGCGGAGAGCTCGTTGAGGATGGGCGGGCGGCGCTCGATGCCTTGGACCAGGCGCTCGACGGTATCGGCGGTGAGCGGGCTAAGCTGAAGCTGGTGTTGCTCCGCAAGCAGTTCGATCAAATCGAGAAAGTTGTCGCGTCGGAATGTGTCAACTGGCAACTCAGCGATCTGCAGGCCGAGCATCGCCGAGTGTTCAGTAATGTCATCACGCTAGATTGCCCTCCCTACGAAACGCTCTTCGGAAACGACCACGTGTTTGCTCAATCGCAAGTTATGGGCGATATCGCCGGATTCTACCGTGCGTTTGGGGTGGAATTATCCAAGGACATCCATGAGCGACTGGATCATTTGAGCGTCGAATTCGAGTTCATGCATTTCCTGGCCTACAAAGAATCCTATTCCCGTTGTCATGATGGAGCGGACAAGACCCAGATCGTGCTGGAGGCGCAGAAAAATTTGTTAAGAATCATATCGGGCGGTGGGTCCCTCTGTTTTGCAGAATGTTGGTCAAGAAAGCTGGATCAGGTTTTTATAAACACGTAGCGGACTTGATGGCGGAATGGATGGATTTTGAAGCCGCATTTTTAGGCGTCGCGCCCCAGCCTTATTCAGAAACCGATTATCGTCCAGCCACGTTCAACTCACCGGAAGGCCAGACCGTATGAGTGCGGCGCGCAGGATCAGGGAAACGAGTTGAGCCTGTTGCTGAACGAAGTCGGCGCAGAGTCATTCTTGGACAAGAAGGATCAGGGCAAAGACAAAGAAGGGGGAGGGACCGGTCGGAACCGCCTAATCAGTTGTCATCTGATCATGGCGGTCTGTATTTATGGGGAGCCGGCAGTGATCTTGGGCCACCGCATTGTATTTTCTCTCGAGAGGAGGAGTATGTGATGAAAGAAGAGAAGCCAGCGAGCAACCGTGTAAGAATCGGTATTCTTATCGCGTCGTTGATCGCGGGAGTGCTGTTGGCCATCTTCTCTATACTGACTACTCCGCATTGATCGTTGGTTATGAGGCTGAGTTTACTTTTTAATAGAGAGGAGGGGTATCCTATGAGAGTAGTGCAGACACACAGCAAGCGTGTCGTGCTCGGCATTCTTCTCTCTGCGTTGATCGTTGGTGTCATGCTGACGATCGGGCAGGTTCCGTTGGCTGTCAGCCAGCCGGTGACGATTCCGGCGAAGATGATCAAGGAGCGATTCCGATGGATGGCGCGAACCCAATCTGGGAGAGCGTTCCCGGAGTGATTGTTCCATTGAGCGGGCAGCTGATTACCACGCCGATGCATCCAAATATTTCGGTGAAGTCGGTGTTCGTAAAAGCCATGACCAACGGCAAAGATATCGGGTTGCGCATAGAGTGGAGCGATCAGACCAAGAATGATACGACCATCGGTCCCCAGGACTTCCGGGATCAGGCGGCGGTCATGTTCCCGGTCAATACGACTGGAGCGCCACCTTTCCAATGTACGGGTCAGTCAGGCGGCACCACCAACATCTGGCGGTGGAATGCAGAGTGGCAGAAGGATCTCGGCAAGGATAGCGCGGGTATTTGGGATGTGGACGACCAGTACCCCGGCATTTTCTGGGACTATTATTTCGAAGAGCCGGCAGGCGGGGTGACCTATCCGGACCGGATCGGCCGAAGCCTTGGGCCCTTCAATCCTGGGATCTGGTCGGGCAACATCATGTCCGATCCGACGCTGCGCGTGAGCTCGGTTGAGGATCTGAATGCCAATGGTTTCAGTACCCTCACGACGCAAGCTCATCAGGATGTCATCGGAAACGGTGTGTGGGAGCCCTCTGGTTCCATTAAGGGTGGTGGATACACTGGTCCAACCTGGCGCGTGGTGGTGAAGCGCCCGTTGGAAACGGGTGATGCCAACGATACCCAGTTTAAGGCGGGAATGTCTGTGCCGATCGCCTTTGCGGTGTGGGATGGTAACAACATTGAGCGTAATGGCATGAAGGCGCTCTCCACCTGGTTTACCTTGAAGTTGTAGTCGGGATAGGGGTCTCTGGAGAGAGTATTTCGTATCTCTAGGGGTAGGAGTGATCGCATAACGGAAAAACCCCAGTCCGGCGTCTGGCCGGGCTGGGGTTTTCATTTTCGGCAACAGGCAGTACTGTACTGCTCATCACGAATTGAGTCACCGGGCCTTGACATTTCTCTCGCCAAACCCTCAAATTCAGCTAACTGCAGGCCCTTAGCACAGGGCCGAAAAGGAGAACGCGTCCGCCATGGACCGATGGATCGCACAATGGGGAGATCATCTCCGCATCCAGCACAAGGTCTGGGTGATGCTCCTGCTGCTCTGTGTGCCGCTCGGTGCAGGCATTGCCATTCACCTGTATGCTGTCCAACAGTTGCTTGCGCTACAGCAACAAAAACAAGACCTCATGCTGGCTGATCAACAGGTCCATGTGCTGGGGCGACTCGCCGTCGATATTGAAGACGGTTTTCGTGGCTACGTGTTGACCCAGCAACCCACCTTTCTTGCTCCGTTGGTTGAAGCCGAAGCGAAGCTCGACCAGGTGCTGTCGGATGCCTCAACGTCGATGGCGAAGCTATCCGGCTCCTCGAACCAACTCGCTCCGATCGAGCGGCAACTGAAAGACCTGCTGCGATCGAAGCAGGAGTTGATCGCAGACATTCAGCAGGGACAGGGGGACAAGGCGTTAGCGTACGTGCGGTCTGGTGAAGGGCTCCGACTGTCCGATCACCTCCGTGGAGACCTTCGGACCGTCGAGGATCGCCTGATGCGGCAGCGAAATTCGTTGAATGAACAGGCGGACACGCTGTCGCAGCGGACGTTTATCGGACTGTGGGTCACGCTGGCTGGTGTGGTTGCGCTGGGATGGATTGTCTCGCGCGTCCTAGCCCGCTCTCTCACGGATCCGATCACGCGACTGCAATCCGCTACGGCAAGGATCGGTGCGCACGTCGATGTGGCTGGGATTACCGAGCTGTTGGCCACTAGTCGAGGCACGAAGGACGAACTCGGTCAATTGGCGGAGGCCTACCTCACCATGGCTCGTCGCATCGAGGCGCACATCCGAGAGATCGAAGTGCTCCTCGCCATCGGTCAAGAGATCAACACCATCGGCCCGGACGGTCTGGACGGGGTGCTCCGTCGCATTACGGACCGGGCAGTGGAATTGGTGCAAACGGATGTGTGTCTCGTGCTCCTTCGTGATGAACGAATGGGTTGTTGGGTGGTTGAAGCTGCATCCGGCGAATGGGATGACCGTCTGAAGAAATCGGTCATGCTATGGGAAGAACTTCCGGTCTGTGTTCAAGCGTTTGAGACGCGCGAAGTCTCCACGGGGAACGCTTTCGTTCTGACGAGCGGCCTCCAGTGTTGCGGCGCAACTTGATCGGGGACAGTATGTTGGCCATTCCACTGTTGGCTCAGGGGATTCCGTTCGGCGTCCTGTCGCTTCTGGCCGAACAACCCCGGGGAGCGCATACGTGGAATCTGCGCCTGGCCGAAGGATTGGCTCAGGAGGCTGCCCTGGCTATCTCGAATGCGCGCTTGTATGAAGCGGCAGAGCAGCGGCAACGAGGGTTAGCTGCACGCCTCCAACAGCTCGAGCATCTTGCGGAAACCTTGGCTCACGATCTCAAGGGGCCGGGGCTCGCATGGGAGAACTCGCACGGTTACTGGTCCAGCAGAACGGTCGTCAATTCGATGCCCGGACGAACCGGTGGCTATCTCTTATCGAAGAGAATGGCAGGGATCTTGTTCAACGAGTCGAAGGAATCTTGACGGTGGCTCGCGTCGGGACTGATCAGGGTGCCATCACGGCTGTCGATCCGACTGCGATTATTGATGAGGTGTTGAAAGCCAAAGCCGGTGAGATCGAGCGGCTCCGTGCCGTCGTGCACATTGAACCAGGGTTACCGCTCGTCGCCTGTCATGGTGCCTATCTCCGACAAATCTTCGACAACCTCGTCTCGAACGCACTGAAGTTCACAAGGGCTGGAGAGTCACCCGAGGTGAGGATCAGCGGGCGTGTAGAGGGTCCTATGGTGGTATTTTCTGTGGAGGATAAGGGGATCGGGATCCCTTTGACCCAACGCAATCGAGTGTTTCAGCCGTTTGTCCGCTTGTTGATGTCTGAGGCAGCCGGCAGCGGGATCGGCCTGACGATCATCCAGCGAATCGTGGAACTGTATGGCGGCAAGGTGTGGATCGATGGAGCCGAGGGGCCGGGCTGCACGGTACTATTCACGGTCCCGAGTTTTGAGGAGCATGAGAGGACCGTGAATGTCCGGATGCAGGAGTCAAGACTTCCCGGCGTAGTTGATGTTGTCCAGCGAGAGGTTCTGTGAGGATGGGGAAGATGACGATACGTGGCGGAGTGTCCGACATGCGATCGACCAGAACCAAATCTAAAGCGCCGTTTACGATCCTGATCGTCGAGGACAACGCAACGGATGTTGAGTTGATGCTGCACGCTCTTTGAAGCGGCGGATTTGAAACCGCTTGGGGGATTTCGAGATGGAGGTTCGTGCTTCGGCGGAAGGGGCCTTGCAATTACTCGGGGAACGGTCCGTCGATCTTGTGCTGACTGATATGGTGTTGCCTGGTATGGATGGGTTGGATCTCGTCAGCCGCATTCAAGGGATCGATTCAAACTTGCCGGTGCTGGTATTCACGTGGACGAATGCGGTTCCTCTGGCGGTGGATGCCATGCGGCGCGGCGCCTTTGACTATGTGCTGAAACCTGTCAACGCAGAAGATTTGGGGATGCGACTCCATCGGGCGATTCGCATCTCTGAAATCCTGCGCCGGCATGCGGTCTATGAGCATCGTGACCGGCAGGAGTTCGAAGCCAATAGTTTCGTGGGGAGTGGTGTCTCCTTCGAGCATATCATGCGGAGTATTCATGAGGCGGCTCAGGTCCGCTCGACGGTCTTAATTACCGGCGAAACCGGAACGGGAAAGGGAATGATTGCACGGGCGATCCATCAGCAGAGTCCAGAGCGCGATCGGCCGTTTCAAGTGATCGATTGTACGACCGTTCCCGAGGGGATGATGGAGTCCGAGCTGTTCGGGCATGTACGGGGCGCTTTTACTGGTGCCATCGCCGATAAACCCGGGCTCATTGAGTTAGCGAACGGCGGCAGCGTGTTCTTCGACGAAATAGGGGAACTTCCCCTTCCCTCCAAGCGAAACTCCTGCGTGTATTGGAGGAAAGCGAGGTGCGTCCCGTAGGCGGAACCAGAGTTCGCCGGGTGGATATGCGCTTTATCGCGGCCACCAACCGGAATCTCGAAGCGCGGGTGCGTGAGGGGACCTTTCGGAAGGATTTGTACTATCGGCTCGCAGTTATCTCGATTCCGGTCCCCCCTTCGCGAGCGTCGAGAGGATATTCCCATTATGCGCGCCATTTGCTCAGCCGGCTGTTTCAGTCCATGGGCAAGGCACAGTGCCATTTTGATGAAGAGGCGGTGAGAGTCCTTGTGTCCTACTCTTGGCCGGGAAATGGCCGGGAACTTCGCAATGCCGTGGAACGGATGGTTATGCTCGCGACCGGCGACATCATCCGGGGGCGGGATGTGCAGCGTATGCTTCCACAGAATGAAGCCGAGAGCCTTGCCTCGGTCGACCCGAGTCTGACCTTCCTTCCATACATGGAGGCGAAAGAGCGAGCGCTCGAAGAGTTTACGAAGTCCTATCTGCGTGTCAAACTCGCGCAGCATGGCGGTGTCATCACCAAGGCTGCTGAGGAGAGCGGCATTCCACGGCAACATTTCTCGCTGCTCATGAAACGATTTCTGGGAAGCGAGAAGTCGAGAATTCGTAGTGCCTGTTCCCCACTCGTAACAATCCAACCGTTCACTGATTTCGATCTCTGCTCATTCCCGCGATCACGTTTCGTTTTCGTAGCACAACGATCTCGCGAACTGGGTCTAGGTGCATTCTGCCAAGACCATCAGGCATATCCTCGGTGACGAATACTCGGATATGCGGTCGTAACAAATTCATATATTGGATGAAATGCCCTATTCATCAGATGGCGCATATCATCATATTCGATCAGCAAAATAACTTCTGTTTTTCCTTCCCCAACATCTTTTCGTAACTCTAGGCTTATCCGTTCTATTTCAATGTGTTAACCAATACGATCTTGCTGAGGCAACGTGCTTCTCAATTTGGCAACTCTCTTGCTATAGCTATTGCCCGAGTTGGTGTGATGGTCAGCTCATTCATGGAATTGCGTCAGATTCTCAAATGGTAAGCGGGGCAACATTTTAGGGGAGAGATATTGCGTGGGCTTGGGTGAAGCCCTCAACTGGAGGAGGTGGGATCCATGTTTTTGTCACGGAGACAGTTTTTAAAAGTCACGGCCGGGACGGTCGCCGCGGTGGCGGTGGCGGACCAGGTCTTGGCGTTGACGGCGTTGCAGCCGGTGATCGAAGTCGGGAACCCGTTAGGGGACTATCCGGATCGGTCCTGGGAGCGGGTCTATCACGACCAATACCGCTACGATTCATCTTTTACATTTGTCTGTTCTCCGAACGACACGCATGCCTGCCGGGTCCGGGCCTTCGTCCGTAACGGCGTCGTGATGCGGGTCGAGCAGAACTACGATCACCAGACCTATGAAGACCTCTATGGCAACCGCGGGACCTTTGCCCACAATCCGCGCATGTGCTTGAAGGGGTTCACCTTCCACCGGCGCGTCTACGGGCCCTATCGGCTCGAAGGGCCCGTTGATGCGCAAGGGGTGGAAGGAGTGGATGGACGCGGGCTCGCCGGAGCTCACGCCGGAGACGAAGCGCAAGTATAAATTCGACAGCCGCTACCTGGACGATATGCTGCGGGTGTCGTGGGATACGGCGTTCACGTATGCGGCGAAGGCGATGATCATCGTTGGCACGCGGTATAGCGGCGAAGCCGGCGCCCGGCGGCTCCGGGAGCAGGGCTATGCGCCGGAGATGATCGAAATGATGAAGGGGGCCGGCACTCGGACGTTTAAGCATCGCGCCGGGATGCCGGTCCTCGGTATGATCGGCAAGTTTGGCAACGCCCGGTTGAACGGGGCGTCAACGCGCTGTTGGATGCCTGGATCCGGAAGGTCAGTCCGGAACAGGCCCAGGGTGGGCGCTATTTGTCGAACTATACCTGGCACGGGGATCAGAACCCGTCGCATCCGTGGATCTTCGGCGTCCAGGGGTCCGACTGCGACCTCTCCGACATGCGCTTCTCCAAGCTGTGCACGAGCTGGGGCAAGAACTTCGTCGAGAACAAGATGCCGGAAGCCCACTGGAAGTTGGAGGCCATTGAACGGGGTGCCCGGATCGTGGTCATCACGCCCGAGTATAACCCCACCGCCTATCGGGCCGACTACTGGATGCCGCTACGGCCTCCAATCAGACGGCTCAATTTTCTTGGGCGCGATGAAGATTCTCGTCGATGAAAATATGCACGACGTCGACTTCATGAAGAGTCATACCGATGCGCCTTTGCTCGTCCGGACCGATACCTTGCAGTTCCTGGATCCGCGCGATGTGGTCGCCGAGTATAAGTTTCCGGACTTCTCCAAGAGCTACTGCAGGACGGGTGCAATCATTGACGCTCGATCAGGTCGCAGCGGCTCGGGGGAATGATGGTCTGGGACCTGAACAAGAAGCAGGCGGTGCCCGCTCCATCGGGAGCAGGTGGGCTTTCACTATCAGGACAGTGGCATCGACGCCGCCCTCACCGGGACCTACCGCGTGAAGCTGCTCAATGGGCGCGAAGTCGATGCGATGCCGGTCTGGCAGCTGTACTTGGTGCACTTCCAGGATTACGATCTGGACACCGTGCCATCAGATCTGCCGGACACCGAAGGATCTGCTGGTGCGCTGGGCGCGGGATTCCGGCTCGATCAAGCCCGCCGCCGATTCATAACGGCGAAGGCACGAACCACTATTTCCACCAGACTTCGAACTCCCGCGCGCCGCGATGGTGCTCATCACCACCGGGAACGTCGGGAAGTTCGGCGCCGGGCAGTGTACCTGGGCCGGCAACTACAAGGCCGGAACCTGTACGGCCACGCCCTGGTCCGGGGCAGGGCTAGGCGTGCATACAGGCGAGGATCCCTTCAATATTAATCTGGATGCGAACGCGCACGGCAAGGAAATCAAGACTCAATCAGTTATACTACGGCGAAGAGGTCGGCTATTGGGGCCATGGGGACACCCCCTGATCGTCAACACCCCGAAGTATGGACGCAAAGTGTTCACGGGCAAGACCCACATGCCGACGCCGAGCAAGTTCCGGTGGGTGGTCCAATACGAACCATCTCAACAACGCCAAACACCACTATGACGTCGTCCGCAATGTCGATCCGAACATCGAGACCTCGATCTGTACAGGACGTCGAAATGACCTCGGACGTCAACCATAACGATATCGCCTTCGCCTGCTAACACCTGGATGGAGTTCACCTATCCCGAAATGACGATCACGGTGTCGAATCCCTGGGTGCAGATCTGGAAGGGCGGCATCCGGCCCCTGTACGACACCCGCAATGACCTCGACACCTTTGCCGGGGTGGCGGCCAAGTTGTCGGAGATGACCGGCGACACGCGGATGAAAGACTACTTCAAGTTCGTCTACGAAAACCGCGTCGACGTCTATGCGCCAGCGGATGCTCGATGCGTCGAGCACCTTCTATGGCTACAGCGCCGACGTCATGCTGAAGTCGGAAAAGGGCTGGATGGTGATGGTCCGCACCTATCCGCGGATCGCCGTTCTGGGAAGAGACCAACGAGTCGAAGCCCATGTGGACGCGGACCGGGCGGTACGAGAACTTACCGGACCGAGCCGGAAGCGATCGAATACGGGGAGAACTTCATTTCGCACCGGGAGGGGACGGAAGCGACCCCGTATCTGCCGAACGCGATTATGACCACCAACCCCTATGTCCGGCCGGATGACTACGGGATTCCGATCACGGCGCAGCACCATGACGACAAAACGGTGCGGAACATCAAGCTGCCGTGGCAGGAAATCAAGCGGCATGCGAACCCGTTGTGGGAGAAGGGCTACCAGTTCTACTGCGTCACGCCCAAGACCCGCCATCGGGTGCACAGCCAATGGTCCGTGAACGACTGGGTGCAGATTTACGAATCGAACTTCGGGGATCCGTACCGGATGGATAAACGGACGCCGGGGGTGGGCGAGCACCAGTTGCACATCAACCCGCAGGCGGCGAAAGACCGCGGGATCAACGACGGCGACTACGTGTATGTGGACGGCAACCCGGTGGACCGGCCCTATCGGGGCTGGAAGCCGTCGGATCCGTACTATAAGGTCGCGCGCCTCATGATCCGGGCCAAGTACAATCCGGCCTATCCGTACCACGTGACGATGGCGAAGCACGCCCCGTACGTGGCCACGCCGAAGTCGGTCAAGGGCCATGAGACGCGCCCCGACGGGCGGGCCATTGCGGTGGACACCGGCTATCAGTCGAACTTCCGGTACGGGGCGCAACAGTCCTTTACTCGGAACTGGTGTGATGCCGATGCACCAGACCGACTCCTTGCCGGGCAAGCACGCCGTCGCCTGGAAGTTTAAGTGGGGCTATCAAGTCGACAATCATGCGATCAACACGGCGCCGAAGGAATGTTTGATCCGCATCACCAAGGCCGAAGACGGCGGGATCGGGGCCCGCGGGCCCTGGGAGCCGGTGCGGACCGGCTTTACGCCGGGCCAAGAGAATGAGTTCATGATCAAGTGGCTCAAAGGCGAACACATCAAGATCAAGGTCTGACACGGTAATCGTGAAACGTGAATCGAACGAGATGGCTTGCGCTTAACGACTAACGATTAACGAGGAGGAAGCACAATGCCTGAAGTGTATAACTGGCACCTGGGACGGAAGATGCTGTATCCCTACGAGGAGCGGCATCCGAAGTGGCAGTTTGCCTTTGTCTTCAACATCAACCGGTGTTTGGCCTGTCAGACCTGTTCGATGGCGGATAAGTCGACCTGGCTCTTCTCCAAGGGGCAGGAATACATGTGGTGGAACAACGTGGAGACCAAGCCCTACGGCGGGTATCCGCAGTTCTACGACGTGAAGATCACGCAGCTCATCGAGCAGGTGAACCCCGGCGGCCAGGTGTGGAACGTGCGGGTGGGCCGCAAGCACCATGCGCCCTACGGGGTGTTTGAAGGGATGACCATTTTCGACGCGGGGGCGAAGGTGGGCCAGGCGGCCATCGGCTATATCCCGACGGACCAAGAGTGGCGGTTCGTGAATATCTATGAGGATACGGCGACCTCGATGCGGGCGCTCGTCGAAGGGATCGACAAAACCGGCTTCTCGCGGGACGAACCGTGGAAGATGACGGGGAGCAGTCTGCCGGAGCACGAGACGTTCTTCTTCTATCTGCAGCGGATCTGTAACCACTGCACGTATCCCGGCTGCTTGGCGGCCTGCCCGCGGAAGGCGATCTACAAGCGCCCCGGAAGACGGGATCGTGTTGATCGACCAGAACCGGTGCCGGGGCTACAAGAAATGCGTGGAACAGTGCCCGTACAAGAAGCCGATGTATCGGGGCACCACGCGGGTGAGCGAGAAGTGCATTGCGTGCTATCCGCGGATCGAAGGGAAAGACCCCTTGACCGGCGGCGAGCCGATGGAGACGCGCTGTATGGCGGCCTGCGTGGGCAAGATCCGGATGCAGAGCCTGATGCGGATCGGGGACGACGGCCTGTGGGCCGAAGATCGGTGGCACCCGCTCTACTACACGATTCGGGTGGAGCAGGTGGCGCTGCCGCTGTACCCGCAGTGGGGGACGGAGCCGAACGGCTACTACATCCCCCGCGGCATAGCCCGCGCGGCTATGCGCGGCAAATGTTTGGCCCCGGCGTCGATAACGCGATTGAGAAGTACCTGGTGCCCAGCCGGGAACTGCTCGGCGGTGCTGCAACTGTGGCGGGCCAGCCAGCAGATCATCTTCCGGTACGATGTCATTCCGGGGCCGAAAGTGTTCGAGACCCAGATCCACGGGAAACGGTTTGAGATGTACAACGATACCGTGCTGGGGTTCAATAAGTCGGGGAAGGAAGTGGCCCGCATTCAGGTCGGAAGAGCCGATCTACATTCGGCCCGCCGAACGCGTCAATTGGCTCTAACGGGTCACGAGGGTCGGGCTGCAACAAAGGGCAGAGCGTTCAAGAGAACGCTCTGCCCCTTGTGCTGCTGAATAGGTTGGTTCCGATGGTTGCATTTGGCCGATACCGGAGTGTATAAAAAGAATCTGAATTTGTTGATAAATCATCTTATTTCTCCCTCAGTTGGTGGGGAATCAGCATGAAAATTTCGCTGCTCTTTCCTCCAACGTGGCATCCATCACAGCCCTATCTGAGCCTCCCCTCGTTGACGGGATTTCTGGCTCAGGGCGGTGTCACCAATGTGTCCCAGCGCGACCTTGGGATCGAACTCTTAGACAAGATAGTCACCCATTCATATGGAGCAGATCTCTATCAGGAGTTAGTCGATAAACAGCGAACGCTTGAGCGGGAACAAACTGGAGAAACTGGACCGGGAAGTGCCGAGCATTTGGCGAGACTGGTGGAGTCGCTGGACCGCTTTCCCTATCTTATTGATCGGATTGAGCCGGCTAAGGAGACCCTCCGTGGGGAGGGCTTCTACGATCTCGAATCCTATAAGGAAAGTCTTTTTCTCATCGACAAATGGCTGGAGGTGCTCTCCACACTGTATTTCCCCACACGACTGACGGTCGTCGACAATCAGTTCGGTAACTATTCCATCTATTCATCCAAAGATCTGATGAAGATCATTAGGGATGAAAGCCAGAACCCCTACATCCGGCTCTTTCGTGAGCACTTCGTTCAGTCCATTATCGGCGACCAGCCTGACCTGATCGGCGTATCGATTACGGCGACCTCGCAGATTATCCCCGGTCTGACACTCTGTCGTTTGATCAAGGAAGCCGCTCCCAACATCCATCTGACCATCGGCGGCAGCATCTTCACCAGATTGGTCGATAACGTGCGGCGCTGTCCGGGGCTATTCGATCTGACTGACGACATCATCGTGTTCGAGGGCGAAACCGCGCTGCTCGAGCTCGTCAATCAAATGGCCGGGAAAAAGATTTCAGCAAAGTCCCGAACCTGATCTATCGCCAGAACGGGAAAATTACGGTCAACCAGCCGTTTTATTCTGAAAATATCAACCAGCTGCCGGCTCCCAACTATGACGGCTTCCCGCTCGGACTGTATTTGTCGCCGGAACCGGTGCTGCCCGTGCAGTTTTCTCGAGGGTGCTACTACAAGGACTGTGCGTTCTGTGCCCTCACGCTGGATCACCAGAACTTCAGACAGAAGGAACCGGGACGGACTGTCGAGGAATTGGAATGGCTCAAACAGCGGTACGGGGCTCAACGCTTCTTCTTTACCGATGAGTGCGTGGCCCTCTCGCCGGCTAAACGTTTGTGCCAGCAGATCATCGAGAAGAAGCTGGATATCAAATGGACCTGCGAAATGCGCTTCGAGAAGCATCTGACTCGTGAACTCCTGGCGTCGATGCGGGATGCCGGGTGCCTGAAGATCGTGTTCGGATTGGAATCATTCAATCAGCGCGTGATGGATTTCATGAAGAAAGGGATCAAGCAGGAATGGGTGCGGCGCATTGCCGGCGATTGCGTCGACCTGGGGATCGCGGTGCATTGCTACATCATTGTGGGGTTCCCGACTGAGAAGGAAGAAGAAGCCAGGGAGACGATGAATTTCATCGTGGAGAACGAGCGGCTTCACGGATCATACGGGTTCTCTTGTCAGCCGTGCCTCTTCGATTTGGAAAAGGAAGCGCCGATCATGAGTGATCCCGGCGGCTATGGAATCAGGCGCATCATGCGCCCGTCGGCAGAGGACTTGAGCCTGGGATTCTTCTATGAAGTGACGGAAGGCATGACGCCGGACGAAGCGGAGCACCTCTATCAACATGTCTATGAAAAGGTGAGCGAAGTCGTGTGCGAGTTGCCGTTCAACTACTCGATGGCCGATGGATTGCTGTATATCGCACGGGCCAAGGCCCAGGAAGTGCGCGTGCCGCAGCCCGCGGGATCGTCATGAGCCTGTCCCACACGACGTTGACCCTGTCTTTTCCCTGTCGGTATAATTCACAATTCGCTTCAAGGGTGTACGGAGTGATTGCCACGAATCCCACCATCGACCGGATTACGGGGAAGCTCAGCGATCAATCCCTGCTGTTTCAATACACGATTAAGCTTGTCCTGATCGTCTCCTTCTCGGAATTGATCCTGTATCGGCTCGTGTCGCGGTTGGGGATGCATCTCAGCAAGCTGGCCCAGGAGCATGAATGGATTATCCCGACCTTCACGGCACTTGACGCAGATTGGGCAGTGGCTGCTCAATGTCGTGGCGATTCTGCTGTTTCTTGCCCTGAGTGTGGCGGCCATCAATCGGGTGACCAGTCGTGGGTTTGTGGGATCGAATAGGATCGTCGATTCCCTGTGTCGCGCTCCTGTTGCTCCTCACGGTGGGCTTCTTGTTGATCCCGCCCGCCTTCCTGGGGTCGGCTATTTATAACATCGTGGCGCTGGTCGCGTTGATCTGTCTGATGGTGGAATACCTCTCCACCCACACTGAATGGTCGCATCGCGCCACTGGGCATCACCTATCTCCTGGGGATCGGAGGCTGGTTGTATTATCAGATCATGTCCACCATCTATGGCTTTATCGGAACCGTAGCGGCTCCGCCCTTTGTGTACGAGGCGCATCGTGGAGGTGAAGGGCTATTGGTCTTATCCAGCATCCTGGTGATGTGGGCCTATGGGCAGGGCGTCTCATTTCGGACGCGCAATCAGCGGCAACGCCGACGCGCCATCTGGTTTTGGGTGACTTCCGTGTCCGTGTTTACGGTGATGCTGTTCTTGGATTATCTGCTCCATCGGTATGACGCCTGGGATGGCCAGTAACATTCGTAAGGCGGCGGACGGCATCGGGTGGATTTTTCAGTTCGGCATGGGCTACACGTTTTTCCTCCCGTTTGCGTTCTACCTGACAGGCCTGTTGTGCTGGTCGTACACGGTCATTAAGTTGCTCAACATGGGGCGGCTTGCCGGGTATGGTCTTGGATTGATGTTTATTGCGGGGTATGCGCTCCTGTATTCGAATCTGACGCTCATGGTGGTGCTCGGCGCCATGCTCTTGACCATGGACCGGCAGCGGCGTGATGCGACGGATTCGGCGCCGGCTGACGAACGCTCCCATGGTCAGCACGCCGGATTCATTGGCGGGCGGACATATCTAACAGACCTTTGTACTACAGGGAATCGTATGAACGAACCAACCGCTTCTGCTCCGGAACAAAGCCAGACCATCGTCGATCCCGGCGATCAGCCGCTGAACCCCGACGAAGAAATCGCCGAGATTGAAAAGCTCTTGGCGATCCGAGCCCGACGATTTCAGGCCCGCTGCCGATTAGGCGAGCTGTATTTCAGCAAAGGCCGGATGGATGATGCGCTCGTTGAGGTCAAGAAGTCGATTGAGATGGCGGAGGGGCTCCGTGCAGAGATGAATCGGTCGCTCGCGATGTACTATTCGAATTTGGGCACGATCTACGCGACGAAGGCCATGACGGATGAAGCGGAAACCGAGTTCAAGCATGCGCTCGACGTGTTTCCCACGATGTCCTGGCGCTCTTCAATCTTGGGCGGGTCTATGCCGACAAAAGAAGTTCATGGAAGCCAAAGAGTTATTACGAGCGCCTCGTGGAAATTACGCCGGACGATCCCATGGCTTGGTACAATCTTGCCGGGGTCTATGTCGAACTCGATAATCCCCAGGTCTCGGACTACAACACCATCGACATGGCCATCCAATGCTATATCCGCACGCTCGAATTGGACCCGAAGCATCTGGAGGGCAGTTTCAAGCTGATGGAGCTGGCGCTGAATCACAAGAAGACGGATCTCGCCATCAAGGTCATGGAAGAGGCCGTCGAACAGAATCCCGAGGAGCCGCTGGCCTACTACAACTTAATCAGCGTTTACGACAAGGCGAAGATGTTCGAACAGGCCGAGCAGGCGCAGGAAGCGGTTGAAGGAACGATTTTCCAAACGGGCTAAAGAGAGCAGCGCATCCTGATTGACCCATTCATACGGAGGAACACACCATGTTTGGGAGTCTTGGTTTTACAGAGTTGATCCTGATCCTCTTCATCGTGCTGATCATCTTCGGTGCTGGAAAATTGCCGCAGCTGGGGAAGGGGTCGGCAAGGCGATCAAGGGCTTCAAGAAGTCCGTGCATGAGGCGGACGCGATTGAAGCCGAAGCCCAAGCGGCCCAGCAGCAGATGGCAGCCGCTCCGCAGCAAGCGATTCCGGAACCCACGGTGCAAGCACCGGCTTCCGTGGAACAGCCAGCCGCGACGGTTCATTCAGTTTCACGCGGCTAGCCAGCCGGGACTAGGGCCACAGGCATATGGAGACCGAGCTTCAGCTCGCAGACCGGCTATATCGAAACCTTCGCAGGCAACGGCAAGGCCCGGAGCACCGGCGACGGAAAACGGGCGGTCAAGTCCGGGATTCCACTGCCCCATCACGCCGCGCTCGACAAGGACGAGACCTGGTTCTACTTTGCCGAGTCCGGGTCGGATCGTATCCGGCGGGTCAATCTCCGGAAGGCACGCTTCATAATTTCGCCGGCATCGGCGAAACCTGCTATAGCGGCGACGAAGGCCTCTGTGGGGAAGCCGGCCTCTATTTGCCGCTCGACGTCGCGTTCGATTCCCGCAACGATCTCTATATCTGCGATTCCGGCAGTAACCGCATCCGGAAAGTGGACCGTGAGACCGGCATCATCACCACGATCATCGGCACCGGGCAGCATGGGTTCAACGGAGATGGTCCGGCCCTCGAGGTCAATCTCACCTGGCCTGCCGCAATCGCCTTCGATCCCAACGACGTGATGTACATCGCCGACACCCAGGCGCACCGAATCCGTCGCTACGATCCCAGGACGGGCATGGTCACGACCGTGGCCGGGACTTGGACGGCTGAGGACGAGGCCCGTGAGCAGCCGCTCGTCGCGAGGAATCTGGTCGTGCTCTCCGGCGATGCCATCGGCATCGATTTCAGCGACGACCATGGCTGGCTCATGCCGGTCTGTTCAGACGGACTGGACATGTCCATGTATCTTGACGATGGAAAGCCCGCGCTCGAGGCCCGCCTCTACGATGTCGTCGGGCTCACGGTGAATGGGAAAGGCGATATTATTTTCGTCGACAAAGGCAGTAACCGCGTCCGCAGTATCGATCACCGCAGCGGCATCATCTCGACAGTGGCCGGCGTGTGCCGGTACGGCTACGACGGTGACGACAAGCCGGCGATCAGAGCCATGCTCCATGCCCCGGAAGCCGTGGTGGTCGATCGACAGGATAATCTCTACATCTCCGACACGATGAACCATCGCGTCCGCAGGGTCGATGTTGCGACCGGCCTGATCACGACGGTGGCGGGCAACGGAGACAGCGGCTACGAAGACAAGAATATGGGTGGCTGCGGCGCCGCGCGCTTCGTGGCGAAAGAATCTGCAGGGACGGTGAAACATGGAGACGGACTCCTCGGAGTGGAGGCAGTCGTCAACTCTCCAGTCGGACTCTCATTGGACTCCCAGGGCTATCTCTATATCTGCGAACGGGGCGAAAACAAAATTCGCCGCGTGAAACTCTGGTAGCCATTGAGCGCAGTCGGAATTGGCCGCGCTCAGGCTGTGTGGTAGTCTGAGCCCAGCAGGATGGGCTCGCGCCGGTCATTCGAGGGTCTTGCATCGTGCGTACGACGACGAAGATTTCTTCCCGCCCCGGTACTGCTCCTGCTCCTCTTCATTTTGGTTGTGGCCGGCGTCTTGGTAGGCTTCGGAGTGCCCTCGTCAGTTCCGAGGGGATGATTATTCGCGCACGCCTCGTCGAGGGGAACTGCCGACGGGACCTGAGGATGCCACCTGGGCTAAGGTCTCGCCGATGACGCTTCCGTTGAGCGGGCAGGTCATTACCAGACCAGTCTGGCCGGAACCGACCGCGCGAGCCTTGACGGTACGGTCGCTCCACAACGGCGCCGAGATCGCGTTTCTGCTTGAATGGCAGGACAACACGAAGAACGACCGTCTGACGCCGGGGACCTTTCGCGACGGAGTCGCAATCGGACTCCCGCTCGGCGATGCGCCGGCGTTCTTCTGCATGGGCCAACTCGATCACTACATCAATATCTGGCATTGGAAGGCCGATTGGCAAAGCGATATCGATCGCCGGGCCGCCAAGACTTCCGAGAGAGCTCGCGACGGCGTGAGGACATTTGAAGTCATTCCACGCCGGGTCTCTTCCGTCGAGGACCTCATCGGTGGGGGCTTTAGTACCCTGACGACCAAAGAGAAGCAGGGTCGAGTTCAGGGGAAGGCTGTGTGGAAAGATGGGGTATGGCATGTCGTCATGCGCAGACCTTTGGTGAGTGAAGAGCAAGAGAACGAAGCCAAGCTGATCCCAGGCCGGGTGCAAACCGTGTCGTTTGCGGTGTGGAACGGTGAGAACAAGGAGCGGAACGGACAGAAAGCTGTCGCGCCCTGGTTTCAGCTTATTATCGACCCAGTTGCGAAACTCTAGCAGGCTGCTGAAAATGGCCGCCAGCGGCGTTCTCGCGACTCACTCGAAATCCTCAACGTACCCGTGAGGGTACGCCTCCGGTTTCGATTCGCCTGCGGCCTTGCTGGACGGCCGTTTTGAGCAGCCTGCGGGAAGCTGTTGTGTCGCAGCTGTAAGATCTTTCAGCAGCTAAGCTTCTGGCGGAATGGTTGTAGAGAGCATGAACGTTGGAGGATGTTCGGATCAGTTCAGTCAGTGCTCACACAAAGGCCCTTCGGAGTGGAAGGGCTTTTTTCTTGTGTGTCTGCCTCATGTCTGGGAGTCTTGCCAGGTCTCGCGCCGGCGCCAGTGCGTGCGGCGGATCAGGAGCCGATGACCGTGGATGAAGCCGGGACGATTGGGGGAAGAGTTCGGCGTGATCGTTGGAGACGTGGACGACGATATCAAAAAGAATTGAAACTCGAACGGGCGCAGGGCGTCGCGGTATTCGAAGTGATCGGGAGTTCGCGCGCCGACTATGCCGGCATCAAGGTTCGATCCATCATCAAGGAAATCGACAAGACAGAGATCAGGAACATGATAGATTTTGGGAGAGCGATCAAGCGAGGGATGAAAGAATGTAACTTCACCGTCGGCACGTATGAGCCGGCGGATCCGGGCGATCCAGTCGGGTGGGGAGTGAATTTTCATTTCGTCGGATGTAAACGGGATTGAGGATGGTACGACGCAAACCGGTACGCGCCACGAATTGCTGTAGGCCTCTTCCTCACGCTCGTGGTGGGCGTCATCGGCCTGTATCATGACCGTGCCATTGCACAGAAGGCAGAGGCTCCGGCTGACTGGGTGGCGGATATCGAAAAGATTTTCATTCGATCGGAAGACTGCAAACAATGCCATGATCGGCACTATGAGGAATGGAAAGGCGCGCGCGAACAGACGCCTGACCTCAAGACCTTCGGTCGGGTCGATGCGGCGCTCTTGCATGGCACGTCGCTGGAGTCGCCGGTCTTCCGTACCAGTGTTGGGCGTCTGGCTGCAGACTAATCCGACGACCGACGAACGTCGCCGCTGTCTCGCCTGTCATGCACCGTCGACCACCGTGTTCCCGCAGTATGCCGAGAAGATTGTGGCCCAGGTATTGTCCGGCAAACTGCAAGTGGAGGGCATCGGGTGTGCCTCTTGCCATCTGATCAAGCAGGTTGAGCAGACACCAAACTCTCCTCCCTCGTTCAAGATCGAGCCGGGCAAGATGCTCTATGGGCCCTATGCGGATCCGGAGGAAAATCTTGTCCATCCCGCGACGCAATCCGAACTGTTCCGTGGCGCAAACTATTGCGCGTCCTGCCATTTCGATAAGGTGAAGGATGTGATGCAGAAAGATCTGGCCGGTGAGATCTTGCAAGGGACGGTGTGCCAAGACTGCCACATGGAGCCTCGACCGGCAGTTCTACCTCGAAGCGCGGCGCCATGACTCGTGCAATCGGTCGGCACTGGTTCCGAGGGTGGTGGTGTCCGGCACGATCCTCAAGAACCGAAATCTACAGGCTGAATGGATGCCCCGCGTGGATCTTGAGGCCATCAAGTCGGCTTCTGTGGTGGAGGGGACTGCGCTGGTGAAAATCGGCAGTCTCCTCACAGCTTTCCGGACGGCGACCCTGTGCTCAAGCAGTTCTACCTGATCGTGACCGTGAAGGATGCGCAAGGTAAGGTGCTGAAGGAAGAGACCAAGCAGTTTGGCTTACCCTACGACAAAATTCTTCGGGGCCCTATTCCTGATCCCTTCATCAAGGGCGGGCATACGCGAAAAGTCCCCTTCTCCTTGCGATCCCGGCCGGATCGACTGCCACGTCGATTGAAGCCGTGCTGAACTATGCATTGATTCCGACGCCCGAAGCGGCGCTCAAGGAAAAATATCTCGCGACCTTGGCGACCGATAAAGAGCGGGAGCTTGCAGAAAGATCTTCGAGGAGTATACGCAGCCCCGTCTATTGACCTATCGGGCCAAAACACTTTAGCAGGATGCTGAAAAAGTCCGCCAGCTTCGTTCTCGACTTGTTCAGGTCCTCAACGGGGACCCGGCCGCCTCACCACTCGGCGGCGCGCACAAACGTGGTGCTCCTTATTCGTCGCACCTGCGCCCCTGAGGGTACGCCTCCGTTTCGATTCGCCTGCGGCCTTGCCTGGGACAAGGCGCGTCCCTGGGCGAAGAGGCTGTCTTGGCAGACTCAGGGTGGGCGGTGGAGTAGCTGCCGGGGTTGGGCGGGTGAGAAGTCAGGTCTTTTTGAGCATCCTGCTGGCGGTCCCCCTCTTGTCACGGATGTGAGGGCCGTTAAAGCTGCAGCGTACCCATGTGGTTTCTCCGTAGCCTGCGAAGAAGTTGAAGCTGGAGGGTAGGATGATACTGCGAGACTCGGTCCCTCTGAAGATTGGGATCGGTTCGGTGATCGTGGTGGGTGCGTTGCTTCTCGCTCACTGGCTCGACCGCGGAACGTTCGCAGAAGAACTCGCGATGTCGCAGAGTACCATCGAACAGACCTTTCGAGTTCCAGTAAGTGCAAGCGTTGCCATGAGCGTGTGTTCGAAGAGTGGGAAACTTCTCCGCCTCGCGCTCGATCCATTCCCCGGCTTTTCGCGCCTCGCTCGACGTCTTTTGTCTTCTCCCGCAGGGAAAGACAAAGCCCAGTGCTTTCGCTGTCATGCCCCTCACGTGCGGGAATTCCCCGATAAGGCCCAGCTCTTCATCGATCAAGCCAAAGCCGGCGACCCGTCGTTGGATGGGGTGGCCTGCGCGCAATGCCACATGATCAAAGCAAGTTGATCGGACGAAACAACTGCCGGAGCCCACGTACGAACTCGAGAGCAAGACGCTCTATGGTCCCTATAAGGACTCTGTTCAGAACCGTGCGCATCAGTCGATGGAGCTAGGGCTGTTTCAAAAGTCCGATCTTTGCCTCAACTGCCACCAGTCGGTGCCCTCGGCTGTCACCTTAGGCAAGACCAACGATCTATTGGGCAACTGGGATCAGAGCAGGGCAGTGAAGTCCGGCAAGGAGTGCCAGACCTGTCACATGCCGGAGCAAATCGGTGAGTCCGCAAACGGGGAGAAGAAACGCAAAGTGGCGAACCATACGTTTCCCGGACGGATTGGAAAACTCCGGCAGGAGGCGGCCAAGCTGGACGTCCAAACGAAAATCGATGGCGAGAAAACCACGGTCACGGTGAAGGTGCACAGTCTCGTTCCACACAATTTGCCGGCCACCCATCCAGCCTGGGCGAGCGTGGTGCTCGATCTGGATATCAAAGGCAAGAATCTGAAGACCGTCTTTACCGACAAGCGGGTGTATGGGCGGGTCTATCAGGATGCCAAGGGGCAAAAGACGAGCTTCGACTTCGAGGCGGTCAAGGTTCTTGAAGATACGGTCTTGAAGCCGGAAGAATTGCGTGTTGAGACCTTTACATTTCCCACGCCCAAAGATACGAAGACGTTCGATGTTGAGGTAGTCCTGAACTACGCTCCGATCAGCGGCCCGGCTCCGTTTCTGCAGCGTGTCGAAGCCGAGTCCTCAAAGGATCGCAAGACCCGGTCTTTCAGCCTATCGAGATCGTCCAGTACGCGGTGAACGTCCCGGTCGTCAAGTAACCACTCACGCGTAAAATGTGAAAGGTGAGAGGTGAAAAGTCATCGATATGAAGGCCTCCGATAGCCTTGTTTCAGGCCACCTTTTACGTCTCACATTTTACATTTCACGAATTATTCGGCGATGATACTGGAACCAGGCGACTTCATCTTGAAGATCTGAACGGCGTTGTACATGCCCTTGGCCGGGTGGTTGAGAATGAGGCGGGAATTGGTAATGTGGGTGTCGAGCAACTCATACTGTCCACCGCTGAAATAGATGTCACAGTCATCGATCGCGCAGTTCTTGTAGACGTGGTTGTCGAGCGACAGCTTCGCCTTACTGAATGTCTGTCCCTCTATCAAAATATAAGCCGGCGCCACGCCCACGGGTATTTCCTCCGCCGCGCACTATAACAAAGTCGATCATCGAGGTAAACCTGTCCTTTTCGGAAGCGCAATGAGCCCGGTCCAATATGCTCTATGGAACTGGCGGCGCAACTGAGCGTAATATCACCGTACTCACGATACGTCGAGATGGCTCCGCAACCAATCCCTCAGCGTTGCCGAGAAAGACGCATCTGTTGGAACTCAGGCCGATAGCCTGAAGGGAGAATGCGTGATGAGTCGCCAACGTACACGAGAAGTGCGGGCCTGTTCGTTTCCCACCGAGAGGAGGGAGCATGGTGAAGCTGCCCGTTAAGATCTCATTGCGGCACCGAGGGAAAGCTTTGGGGCTGGACAGCGAGGTGGAAACGATGACGCTGCTCAATCCAACAGGCGAACCGCTTGGGGTGGTGTCGTGGGACGCGGTCATAGATTTGATCCACAGCTCTATCAAAGAGGATCGATCCCATCTAGCGGTCCGGGATTACCCTCGCAGTCGTCTTGCGGCGAAGGTGCGCTACGTGACACCGGATGACAAGCAGGTCGACAGTGTGACCTGCGAAATCGGCGGAGGCGGGGTGTTTATCGAGACCCATCTTCCGCCGCAATTGGGGACGGTCCTCGCGCTGGAACTCCTGCTGCCTGATGATCCGATCGAGCCGATACACGCACAAGGCAAAGTGGCATGGATCCGGCCAGGGGAAGAGCACTATGTATTCTTCCCGGGGATGGGGGTCCAGTTCACCGAGATTTCCGACGAGGGGCGTGCGCGCCTGTTGACCATGGTCAAGACCCTCGATCATGCGCGCCATGGAAGGTGAGCCACTCCTGCTGATGGTGCGCAAAGCCTGCACTGATATTATGGGAGGAAGAGGATAAGCAGCCATAAACACCATGGGAATTGTAGTCTCCAGGGTGCTCACAGACCCAACCCATTTGAGAAGCTATGCTCGGTTGGGAGAATAAGACTATGGGCTGCAACCGGAAGAAGCCCAAAATCAACCGTTGTGATCCGCTCCATGCACTCTAGTCACACACTCCGCCAAGGAGAAAAATCGTGGTCATTTTAATTGTGGATGATTCGCGAGACGAGCAAGATCTGCTATCAACCAGGCTTCGGGCAGCCGGCTACGAGTCGCTGATCGTTGCCGATACTGCTGAGGCCGCTTTGGGGATTTTGAGCCAGGTTGAGGTTGGGCAGGGGACAGGAGAGGTTGATCTCATTCTCATGGATATCATGCTGCCGGGCTTGGATGGGCTTGAAGCTTGCCGCCGAATTACGAAAACCGAACGCCTCCAGGATATCCCCATCATCGTCGTGACAGCGAAGACCGAAGAGAAGGATCTCCTTGCAGCCTTTGCATCCGGTGCGATGGACTATATTCGTAAACCGGTCAATTCAGTGGAACTCGTTGCCCGCGTGTCCTCGGCCCTTACGTTACGAGAAGAACGGATCACGCGCAAGGCGAGAGAGCAGGAATTGCTCATGCGCACACAGGAACTCGAACAAGCGCTACGAGAAGTCAAGGTGTTACGCAAGCTTATCCCAATCTGTGCCAACTGCAAGAGGGTGCGGACCGACGCCGGGGACTGGCAACAACTGGAGGAGTACATTCAGGACCATTCAGAGGTTGAGTTTAGTCATGGTGTTTGCCAAGCGTGTATGAAACAGGTCTATCCAGATGTCTTCAAGGACTGATTCCGCTGGGCAGACACGATTGTGAAGGCGCCGGGGAAGAAGAGGCGTTCTTGATTCAGCAGAGTAGATGACTGGCAGGTTGATGTTGCGAAGCTCGACCGTAGAGGGAGCTTCATCCGTCAGATCACTTCGTTCACCTACATGGGGAAATTATCGAAGATTGTCTCGCGACTAGGCGGGCTCCAACGCCTTTCGATGAATTCCTTAAATCGTTCCAGATCTCCCTGGACGCGCGAAGACACCACTTCCAATGTATCTCCTGTATGTTCGACAAAACCCTCATGGTCATACTCTAGTTGCAGCATGACCTTTGATCTGGCACTCGAGAGTGGGTGAAATGTTACGACCCATCCTTAATGGCGCCGCCCCTACTCGTCCACGCGAGACGCTGGTCCGCCGCCTGCTCTGTGATTTCCGTATCCCACTCTTTGCCCTCGCCCGCAATTTCTGCTTTCCAATGGAACCGTTTGGCATCCAGCTGTTTGACTTCTTTCACACCTTCCATGAAACTGCGGAAATTCCTCAAAGTGCGTCCATTGATTGTAGGCAGTATACTCAGGCACGTTGACTTCAATGGATTTTTCAATGGTCGCCATGCGCTCCTCCATTACGCGACTTTCAATGAGTCGGTGCGTATAGGGCTATGATTGAGAGCCAGGGTGTGGGTGGCGATGTTGGTTCACTCATGGTCAGTCCATTCGGCTTGCTGCACATCCTATCATGGCTGCTCTCTCGACTCACGACCCGACTGCGGTGTCCCTTGGCTGTCATGTCGATCCACACCGGCCCCTGCCAGGGTCGTGAGCGTCGTTTCCCAAACTGCTGGTCCAGCCAGAAAGGCACAATGAGTGCTCAACGAGATGGCTCTGTCTTTTGTCTTGATCCTCTCTCGTCACCTGTATAGAATGGCCCGGCTTTTCCTGTAGTTAGCTGTTAGATTCAACCTGCGCTACCCTGCGGTTTTCCCCACACGTACTTTTGATGGGTTGAAGCCATAGGTTACCGTGTGACATAAGAGCCTCTGAATTCATTGGGAGGAGAGCACTGTGAGCGACTCAGTCATCATTACGTTTGCGCTAATAGCGGCGGTGACCGGCATTGTCTATGGCCTGTATCTGGCCATGTGGGTGTTCAAATTGGATGCCGGCAACCAGAAGATGCAGGATATCGCCAAGGCCATCCAGGAAGGCGCAAGCGCCTATCTGAACCGCCAATATAAGACCGTGGCCGTCGTTGCCGCTGTATTGTTCGCGATCTTATGGGGGCGGGGGCCTTCTCCGATAAGTTCGGCCTACTGACTGCCGTTGGGTTCTAATCGGCGCCGGCGCGTCGTCGCTCGCCGGGTATGTGGGAATGGTTATCGCAGTGCGGGCGAACGTCCGTACGGCGCAGGCTGCCCATCAGGGGATGAATTCCGCGCTCACTGTGGCGTTCCGCGGAGGCGCGGTGACGGGACTCTTGTTGATCGGCTTAGGCTTGCTGGCCATTACCCTTTTCTACTCATTGGCGGCGCAGTTTGCAGGGCAGGAGAAGGCAATCCATGCGTTACTGAGTCTTGGGTTCGGCGGGAGTTTAATTTCTGTGTTTGCCCGTGTGGGCGGTGGGATCTACACGAAAGCGGCGGATGTCGGTGCAGACCTTGTCGGGAAAGTCGAAGCGGGGATTCCGGAAGACGATCCTCGCAACCCGGCTGTCATTGCGGACAACGTGGGCGACAATGTCGGCGACTGCGCCGGTATGGCTGCGGACCTCTTCGAAACCTACGCGGTAACGACGGTGGCGGCGATGGTGTTGGCCTTCACACTATTCAAAGGAGTCAGCGCTCCGATTCTGTATCCTCTGGCCCTTGGGGGCGTCACGATCTTCGCGACGATCATCGGAATTTTCTTTGTGAAAGTGAGCCAGGGCGGCGAGATTATGACGGCGCTCTACAAGGGATTGTTTGTGGCGGGCGGTATTGCGGCAATTGCCTTCTTTCCTGTGACCTCTTCGATTATGGATGGTGTGGGCGGCGTGAGCGGGTTGAGTTACTACCTTGCGGCGTTGATTGGCTTGGCTGTGACCCTGGCCCTCGTTTTTATCACCGATTACTATACCTCCAAGAGCTATAAGCCGGTGAAGGCTATTGCCAAGGCGAGTGAAACGGGTCATGCGACAAACATTATCGCGGGACTGGCGGTTGGGATGGAAGCGACAGCCTGGCCGGTGGTGGTGATCGGCGGCGCGATTCTTTTGAGCTACTGGATCTGCGGCGGGGCGGCATCGGGCGGCTTATACGGCGTGGCCGTAGCGGCGGTGTCGATGTTGTCGATGGCGGGTATCGTGGTGGCGATCGATGCGTTCGGTCCGATCACAGACAACGCGGGCGGTATTGCGGAGATGGCTCACCTCGGCAAAGAGGTGCGGGATATCACCGATCCATTGGATGCGGTCGGCAATACGACGAAAGCGGTGACCAAGGGCTATGCGATCGGGTCGGCCGGTCTCGCGGCGGTGGTGTTGTTCGCTGAATATGCGCGTGAGGTGGCAAAAGGAAGCGGAGCGAGCACGTTCGATCTCTCTAATCCTTCTGTCTTAGTCGGACTCTTCTTGGGTGGGATGCTGCCCTTTATCTTCGGGGCCCTCTGTATGAAAGCGGTGGGAGAGGCCGCAGGCCTTGTGGTGGAAGAAGTGCGCAGGCAGTTCCGGACGATCAAAGGGATCATGGAGGGTACGGGCAAGCCGGAATACGGGACGTGCGTCGATATCGTGACGCAGGCAGCGATCAAGAAAATGATGGTGCCGGGATTGATCCCGGTTATCTCGCCGATTGTGGTCGGGGTGATCCTGGGACCGCAGGCTTTGGGTGGCATGCTTGTCGGCAGTATCGTCACGGGTCTATTCGTCGCCATCTCGATGACAAGCGGCGGCGGTGCTTGGGACAACGCCAAGAAGTATATCGAGGAGCAGGGTAAGAAGGGGACGGATACCCACAAGGCGGCGGTGACGGGCGATACAGTCGGTGATCCCTATAAGGATACGGCTGGTCCGGCGATCAATCCAATGATTAAGGTCATCAACATCGTGGCGCTTTTGATCGTCTCGCTGATTGTGTGACAGCGCGACTTGCGGGGCTTGCGAGACGCGCGGGACTGGGCGGATGTTTTATCTGATCGAGTCGCGCCTGTCGCGCACATCTCGCTTGTCACGCTCATGCCTCGCTTCACGATTGCTGCCTTGGCTTGACGACTGAAAGAATCGTGGGGTATGGTAATCGTACGGGATCACGCTGGTGGCTGATCCACGAGATTTTCCATGAATCACGGGAGGTGCTCGGATGGAGAAACAAGAGCGCAAGCAGGAACCCAGGCGGGAGCCTCAGGGGAAGGAAGATGTCAAGGCCAATCCGAAGGTCGTCGAAGCCGGCAAGAAGTTGAAAGAAGACATTGATAAGCTGGTCGATGAAATCGACGACGTGCTCGAAACGAACGCAGAAGAATTCGTCAAGAACTACGTGCAAAAAGGAGGGGAGTAATACCAGTAGTCTGTGGACCTACTCCTCCCTTTCCTTCCTCCTCATCACACGCTCCGGTGTTCAGATTCTGACGTCCGTCCGTCATCAGCGCAACTTCAGGCTCTCTGGTTTGACAACGCAGGGCTGAGCGGCTAGTATCCCTTTAATTCTCAGATAGTTAGCGTCTGCCGAGCCGTAGTATCGGTGAAGGGGCTCTCATGAAGTCCAAGCTTTGGGTTTTCCGTGATGTCAATCTGTCTCAGCGCGCTTCGTTAGCCGAGGCCCTTTCGATTTCTCCTGCTACCGCTTCGTTGTTTTTAGCTCGTGGCGTGACCACACCGGGTGAAGCCACAACATGGATGTCGCTGCAGGCGCCTCACGATCCGTTTTTGATTCCCGACATGGAGCAGGCGGTCGAACGGTTGCATCGTGCCGTGACCACTCGGGAGCCGATCTGTTTTTACGGTGATTACGATGTCGACGGGATTACGGCGACCAGCGTCTATTTGTCGTTCTTTGGGGGCTTGGGCGCACAGGTTCGTGCTTATGTTCCGCATCGTCTACGCGAAGGCTATGGGCTCAACGTTGGCGCCGTTCAGCGCTTGCATGACGAAGGCATTTCGCTGTTGGTGACGTCCGATTGCGGCACGACTTCTCATAAGGAAATCGCATGGGCAGCCAAGCTCGGCATGGATGTGGTGGTGACGGACCATCACCAGACCGACGAGGAGATGCCGCCGGCTGTGGCGGTGCTCAATCCCCATCGAGCCGGCGCCCTCTATCCCTTTCGGGGCCTCTGTTCCGCGGCGCTGGCGTACAAGGTGGCACAGGCCTACCAGCTGCGATACGAGGTTGCTGGAGTACCACTGGAGTCGTTGCTTGACCTCGTGGCATTGGCGACGATCGCCGACGTCGTTCCGTTGCACGATGAGAATCGAAATTTTGTGCGCGAAGGATTAGCCCAATTGTCGCGTGGCGCGCGCTGCGGTGTTCGGGCATTGAAGCAGGTGGCGGGGTGACGCGGGAGTGTACGGCAGAAACGATTGCCTTCAAGTTGGCCCCTCGCATCAATGCTGCCGGGCGGTTGGACGACGCCATGCTGGGTGTACGGTTGCTCACGACTGAGAATCCGGCCGAGGCGCAGCAGTTGGCAGACCGACTTGAGCAGCTGAATCGGGAGCGGCAGCGCATCGAACTGGATATCATGGCGGAGGCGCTGGCCTCGTTGAAGGATCGAGCATTGCCGCCCGCACTCGTACTGGCTTCTCGGCAGTGGCATCTCGGGGTGGTCGGTATCGTCGCGGCACGCTTGGTCGATCGGTTTCAGCGCCCGGCGGTTGTCATGGCCATCAATGAGCAGGGTATCGCGAAAGGTTCGGCACGGACGACCGGCGGGTTCGACCTCTATCAAGGATTGGCTTCCTGTCGGGAAATGTTGGAGGCGTTCGGTGGGCATCCCAGTGCCGCAGGTGTGACGATTCGTGAGGCTCGGATTGAAGAGTTTCGTGCCAGATTCTCGGAAGTGGTGGCCGGATGGACCCACGACGGTGCCAGGGTTCCGACGCTAAACGTCGATGCTGAAGTGCGCCTGGACGAGGTGAATCTGCAGTTGATCCAGGAAATCGGTTCGCTGCATCCGTTCGGCGAGGGCAATCCGGAGCCTACGTTTGCGGTGACTCGTCTCGAGGTCCTGGATGCGCGCACCGTCGGCGAGAAGCATCTGAAAATGACTGTGAGGCAGGGAGCCTCGCTGCCGTTCGATAGTATCGGATTCGGGATGAAGTCGCTTCTGGAGCGTGGCATTCCGTCCCGCGCCCCGGTCGATATGGCCTTCACACCGGAACTGAATCACTGGAACGGCCGTGACCGGATTCAGCTCCGCATCCGCGATGTCCGACCGAGTGTGAGTGAGTAAGTGAGTGAACCATGGTGTACGAAACCGTCACAGATCTCGACCAGTTGCTGGATCGAATCAAAAGCTATCATGCCGATGCTGACCTCGACCTCGTTCGTAAGGCCTATGGTTTTTCTGCGAAAGCGCATCAAGGGCAGCTTCGCCGGTCCGGAGAGCCCTACCTTCAACATCCCATCGCCGTCGCCGGAGTCCTAACCTCGCTCAAAACGGATGTCACCGCCATCGTCGCAGCACTGCTGCACGATACCCTGGAAGATACGGTTGCGACGCTTGACGAACTCGAAAGAGAGTTCGGGAAGGACGTTGTGCATCTGGTCGACGGGGTGACAAAAATCGGCAAGATCACGTTTCGAAGCTATGAAGAAAAACAGGCGGAGAATTTCCGCAAGATGGTGCTGTCGATGGCGGATGATATCCGGGTCGTCCTCATCAAGCTCGCCGACCGGCTGCACAACATGCGCACCTTGGAACATCTCAGCGCGGCGAAGCGGCAGGAGATCGCCCAGGAGACGTTGGAGATCTATGCGCCGTTGGCGAACCGACTGGGAATCGGGTGGATCAAGAATGAGCTGGAGGACCTGTGTCTCAAGCACATCAAGCCGGACATCTACGAGACCTTGCGTATCCGTGTGGCGAAACGGGACGAGGATCGGCAGCAGTACATTGATGAAGTCCGCCAGTTCGTGAAAAGGGCCATGCAAGAGAACGGCTTGGCTGGGCAAGTCTACGGCCGACCCAAACATCTCTATGGCATTTACCAAAAGATGAATAAGCAGTCGATCACGTTTGAAGAGGTCTACGACCTGACGGCGCTACGGATCGTGACCGACACCAAGATGAACTGCTACGCCGTGCTCGGGGTGATTCACTCAGTCTGGCGGCCTGTGCCTGGGCGCTTCAAAGACTACATCGCGATTCCAAAGTCCAATCTTTATCAGTCTCTGCATACGACGGTGGTGGGCCCGAAGGGGGAGCATGTCGAATTCCAAATCCGCACGGAGGAGATGCATCGTATCGCCGAGCACGGCATTGCCGCGCATTGGAAATATAAAGAACAAGGACACGTTGCAGATCGTGACAGCAAGGCCTTCGGCTGGCTCCACCAGTTCGTCGAGTGGCAAGAAGATCTGACGGATAACCGGCAGTTCATGGACTCGGTGAAGCTCGACCTCTTCCACGACGTGGTCTATGTGTTCACTCCCAAAGGGATTGTGAAAGAGTTGCCGAGAGGATCGACACCCGTCGACTTTGCCTTCGCCATTCACACGCAGGTCGGGGACCATTGTGTCGGAGCCAAGGTGGACGGGAAGATCGTGCCGCTCAAGCATCAACTGGCGAGCGGAGATACGGTCGAAATTCTGACGTCTCCCACGCAATCGCCGCACAAAGACTGGTTGAAGTTTGTCCGCACCTCGCGCGCGAAGACGAAGATCAAACACTGGATCAAGCTCGAAGAACAGAAGCGGAGTATCGAGATCGGCCGTCGTTTACTGGAGTCGGAGTTCCGCCGTCAGGGGATGGCGCCGGCTCGGATGTTCAAATCAGCGGAACTATTGGACGCTGCTCGTCAGTCGGGATTCGACAGCACCGACGAATTGGCTGCGGCAGTGGGGTTTGGCCGCGTGGCGACATCCCAGGTCATCGGCAAACTCACAGCTCTGTCGACAGGAGCGCAAGCACCGGCTCCGGAACGTCCCGCCGCTCGTAAAACGGTTGGTGGAAAGAGCGATGCCGCCGGCGTACAGGTCAGAGGGTCTCGGGATCTGCTGATGCAGCTGTCGCGCTGTTGTCATCCCGTGCCCGGCGACCGCATCCTCGGGTATATTACTCGTGGCCGCGGGTTGACGATCCATGCCGTCGATTGTCCGAACCTTGAGGCGCTGGACTACGACAAGGAACGGCTGGTGGAAGTGGAGTGGGATGCTGCGACACCCAGCACGCACTCGATCAAAATGTCCATTGTCGCTGTCGATAAGACCGGAGTATTGGCGAACGTGTCCTCCGCGATTGCTGAATGCCATGCCAATATCAGCCGGGCCGAGATCACGACGAGGGAGGACCATAAAGCTGTGTTGGATTTTATTGTGGAAGTTTCAGATACCCATCATCTCGATCAGGTGCTCAAAGCCGTTGAGCGTGTGGATGGGGTGATTACGGCGAGGCGGATGCGGGCCTGGCAGGAACGGTCCTAGCCCACGGGATGGCGAAAAATCACTCATTTCACCCGCCCAGCCCGGCGCGCCAAGACGCGCCTTTTCCCATGCTTCGTTCTCGCCTCGAAAGCATCCTCAACGGGGACCCGGCCGCCTCACCACTCGGCGGCGCGCACAAACGTGGTGCTCCTTATTCGTCGCACCGTGCGCCCCAGAGGCTACGCCTCCGGTGCTTTCGTCGGCTGCGGCCTTGCCTGGGACAAGGCGCGTCTTGGCGCGACAGGGTTGGGTGGGTGAGAATCTGGTCTTTTGAGCATCCCACGGAGCGTTTCCTCGGTATCCCAGACGTGCGGATCAGTGAGCTTACTGGCCTGCCACAATAGATTTTCCGTAGCTTGCTAGACCTACGGGAGTCGGAACTGAAGTTTCGATCCCCGCTGCAACTTTAAGCTCTCCGCTCGGCCCCCTGCGAGTTCCAAGACATAGAGCGCGCCCTCGTTGGGCCGATATTGTGGGCAGCTGTCGTCCGTTCTCGTGCAGATCGGGACGCGCTGTTCAACATGGATGATTTCCTTTTTCTCATTCATCCAGATGAGATCGAGTGGGATCTTTGTATTCTTCATCCAGAACACCCAGGCTTGCGCCTGCGAGAACGTAAAGAGCATGCCGCGGTCGTCGGCTAAATATTCACGGTACATCAATCCTTCTGCGCGTTTTTGAGGTGTGTCGGCTAATTCTGCATGAATGATGCTGCCTCCAGGGAGGGTAATCGGGATCAATCCTGGCATGGCTGGATCGCTCCCCGCTTGGGTACAGCAGGGGAATGAGAGGAGGAGGAGGAAGAAAAGCGTGAGTGATCGGCCTCGTTGCACGGCGGCATCCTATCGGCCCATTGGAGGTGAGTCAAGACGGAGGTCCCGTGTCGTGGGATCGGATCGCTGGCGATTATGGTTGAGGGTGTCTTGCAATCGCGTCGTCGCCTATGCCATCCTCGGAAACCAATGCAAGAGAGGGGCGTATGAAAGAAACAAGGAAAGTGCATTACGTGAAAGGCGTGTTTGTGTGCCCGAAGTGTCGGCAGTCATACGTGCAAGAAAAGTGGATCGAAGAATGGCGGGTTCGCTGCCACAAGTGCGACTATCGCGGAACGTTGACGGAAGTCTCCGTTGAAGAGCGGATGGAAGAAGAAATTGTCCGTCGTTGAATAGGCGCCAATCTTGTTCGCCGTTTCTTTCTCTCTGTGAATCGATGTTTTCGCCTCTCACCGCTAGCTCACGACTCCGTCTCCATGGTTCCCTGTTGTTGTGTGTCTTTCTTCTGGCGCTAGGCATCGGCTCCGGCGAGGCATTCGCGGACGAGCCGGCCTCGCTGGTGAAGGTGCTCGTGACCTACCATTCGCTCTCCGGAAATACGGAGCGCATGGCCGAAGCGGTGGTCGATGGCGTGAAGAGCGTTTCCGGCGCCGAGGCACTGTTGAAACGAGTCGGCAAGGTGACGGCGGACGATTTGTTCTCTGCCGATGCGGTGGTTGTCGGATCGCCGGTCTATTGGTCGAACATGTCGGGTGAAGTGAAAACCTTCTTCGATAACTGGCAATTTAAATTCGGTGTGTTCCCAGAATTCAAGATGAAGAATAAGATCGGCGCGGCCTTCGCCACGGGTGGTCAGGTGTCGAGCGGGAAGGAATTGACGATGTTGACGATCCTTGCCGCGATGCTGGGGAATCAGATGATCGTCGTCAGTGGAGGTGGGGCCTTTGGCGCATCTGCCACCACGGAAGGCGACAGTCCCGGCATCGACAACAAGGAATTGGCCGACGCCAAGGAATTGGGCCGACGTGTGGCCGACATTGCGATAATGATGCGGCGAGGCTCTTCTCGCTAGTTCAGGGTGCGTCCCTTCCTGCAAGCACGCGGCTTCTTTCTTGTCATTTTCTCAAAACAAAGCGGTCGATATCGCGCTAACTGTGGGCGGAGGCAACATTGTCATTGTCGATGGCGATTGGATCGGTGTCGCAGCAGTCTTGTAGGGGAGGAGGGGTTGGGGAAGGCCTCTTAGTCCAGGTTAGCTTCGCACGCCGTTAGGGGAAGGGACTTTGTGAGCACTTGCCGCGATTTGCACAAACTCATGAATATTCTTTGAACAGCGACCGCAGCACCCCGACTCCTTCAGTCCGAACCTCGCTTTGAGCTGGCCGGGCATCACAATGCCGGCCTGTCCTGCTTCACGGACATCAGACTCAGTAATTCCCTTGCAAAGGCAGAGGTACATGGGCGTATCCTTGTGATCGTCGAGTAGGGCTCACCATCAGGAACGATTATGATAACCGTTATCAATCAGGTTAATAATACCCCCATCCTCACTGCGTGTCAAGTGGGCTTATGAGGGCGGCCCTACAGCGTGAGTTCCAGCTGGTTGACCATCTCGCGGATCGTATCAAACCCCGATTGCCAAAAGTCTTCAGACGCCATATCGACGCCGACTTTGGCGAGAATTGTCTGAGGCGCTTCCGACCCGCCGACACTCAGCAAATCCAGATACTTCGGCACGAATGCCGCCCCTTCTTTTTGGTACATCCGGTAGAGCGCGAGGACCAATAAGTTGCCGAAGCTGTAGGCGTAGCAATAGAAAGGGCTGGCAAAGATATGAGGAATGGTCAACCATTCCCATTGAAACTCTTCCGGGACTTTGATGCCTTTCCCAAACTGCTGCCGCACCTCGGACAGATAGGTCTTGGCCAGATCCTTTACGGTCGCGCCCTGGGCGATCATTTCATGAGCATGATTCTCAAATTGAACGAAATAGGCTTGCCGGAGGACCGTGGCGTAGATGTCGTCCAGTTGGTTGACCAGGAGCCCCTGCCTCACCTTTTGTCCCGTTCCTGGTTCATGAGGGCATCGGACAGGATGCGCTCCCCGAACACCGAGGCCGTTTCAGCCAGAGGGAGGGTGGAATGGAAGGTAAAGATGGAATGCCGCGCCGCCAGCATGCCGTGGACGGCGTGGCCGAGTTCATGGGCCATCGTCGCGATATCACGTGCCTCGCCGGTGAAGTTCAGTAGCACGTAAGGGGTCATGCGAGGGGCAACGCTGTAGCAATAGGCGCCCCCGATTTTCCCGGGCCTCGTCCGCGCGTCGATATGGCGTTCTTGGACCACCCGTTCCGCCAGTTCCGCTAATTGCGGAGAGAATCCTCGATAGGCGTCCAGCACCATTCCGACAGCGTCTTGATAGCGATAGGATTTCTGCTCCGTCCGATGTGGCGCATAGATATGATAGCGGCTCATGGGCGTGATGTTGCACAGGCGAGCCTTGATGCGGAAGTAGTGCTGAAAGACACCCGCGTTTTTCTGACAGACCTTCAGGAGCGATGCCACAGCTTCATCTGGAATGTCATTCCCGAGGTTGCGGGTGGCAATCGGGGAGGCGAACCGGCGTACTTGGAGATTCTCCGCTTTCCAGTCGTTGACCAAGGTCTTATAGATTTCGCCCAGCAGATCGTGCTGATCGGCGTAGACGCGGTACAGTTCCCGATAGGCCGATTCACGCAGCCGTCCTTGCGCATGGCGGAGATAAGCCGTCAGTTCCTCGCGCGTCATCGTCTTCCGCTTGCCGTTGACGGTGAGCGTAAACGTGAAGCTGTTCGTAACGACGTCGTACAGCGACTGGACTGCGCTCCGACCCGTGACATTCTTGATGTTGATGATCTTTTCTTCTGGCTCAGACAGCGTGTGAGGCATAAACCGGCGAATAGTTTCGAGGTGATACCGGAGCGTGCCGGTTCCGGCCATGAGCCGCCGCGCATTGTTGTCATCGACGCTCTGCCACCAGAGGTCGAAAAACCAGCCGGTTCTGAAGCGCCGTGAGCCGTTCCTCGACCTTGGTCTTGAACGAACGCGCGGCGAGGTCCTTCGTGTTTTCGGAGAACCAGAGATAGGCATAGGCGCTGATCCGGGACGAAGCAGCCGCAATGTCCTCACTGAGCGTCAGCAGCGGGTCGAAGATTGAAGTCGGCATAGTTGGACTGAACTGGCCGCGCGCAGATTCAAATCGCGCCACCTTGATTCGATCTCTCCCACCAGGGCCTCGAAACGCTGCACCGGATCCTCTGCCAAATGCGCGAGATTCCAGCGCTCGGAATAGATGTGGCCTCGCCCTCTTGGAGCAGAGGTTGTGCGTGAGGTCGAATGTTTCCGGCTGATCTTCACAGGCATACGTTGGATCTCCTTCATCTTGCCTTCATGCATCATGTGGGCTGGAACTGCTCGGCAACGATCATATCATTCCTGCCGACGAGGACGCAGAGTTTTTCACTAGGCTAAGACCAATGAGAATCTTCCATCTGCGGTGGCATTCTCGGTATGATGGGCAAAGAGTGACGGGAGACCTCATGACCGACCAAGAACTCAACCGGGCAGTCCAATATGTCACCGCCACTACGTCCTATGGGCGCGATACGGTGGCTGAGATTCTGAAGACGGGGCTGAGCGAGATGACTTCGGTGGCCATGCAATCGTCTGAGCGGTTCGAACGGGAAGTATTATTAGAATATGTCTGCCAATGGACCATCAAGCGCACGGGCCAATCGGAACCGTTAGTCAGGGAAATCCTTGGCTGCGCGAGCCGCTGGCTGGATGAAGTGTACGAGGAAATCGCCAAGCGCCAGCCAGAAGCCCTCGGTCTCCCATCCGATGATGATGACGAAGGAGCGGAGCCGGTCTAGAAATCATGACGCGCGAGACATGCGAGAAAGGCGCGACTGGGCAGATGAGGTTCCTCCCTCGTCTCGCTGAGGCTGACCAGTGAAGTGTCAGTTCTTAAGCAGGCAGCGAACCTTTAAGGATTTCCAAGTTCTTTGTCACCATCGCATCGCCGTTTTTCGTGGATACATCGATGCCGGTGGCGCAGACGGAGCGGCACTCGTCGTGACGTCCCAGCTTGTGTAGAGACTGGGCCCAGGCGTAGTAGGCTGCTGAGTAGGTAGGTTTCACCGTGACACATTGTTGAAGGGCCTTGGCCGCTTCTTCGAAGTTCTCATCTTCCATATAGGCCTTTCCGAGACCAAACCAGGCCACCTCGTCGTTCGGGTCAATCGTCAGGACTTTCTTGAGCGGCTCGATTCGTCGATTTGGCATCTCTTCCTCCAATTGAATAGACGATAGCAGCGGCAAGCGTTCGTTGTCTATGCTGTTTCCTGCATGTTACGATTCGAAAGTGCGATGAGTGACGAGCGAAGGGTAAGGAGTGAGGGATAGCCGTCTCATCGGTCACTGATCATTGGATTACCGCATGGGAAACACCGGACTCGTCTACGATCCACGCTTTCTCGACCATGACATGGGAGCTGGGCACCCAGAGTCTCCCAATCGGCTGCGCGCCATCATGCAGCAGTTGGAACAGAGCGGTACGGCGGCTCGACTGACCAGGATTGAACCGCGAGAAGCTGAAGACGAATGGATTACGCAGATCCATACGCCCTCGTATCTTGCGATGCTGAAGAGTCACGCACCGGCGAACGGGCGGGTCTCGCTCGATCCCGATACCTCTATGTCTCCCGGTTCATTGACTGCCGCGTATCTGGCAGCTGGCGGGGCGTTGGCTGCAGTCGATGCGATTATGAGCCGACAAGTGGACCATGTCTTCTGTGCGGTGAGGCCGCCGGGGCATCATGCCGAAGCGGGGCGTGCAATGGGTTTCTGTCTCTTCAACAATGTCGCCATTGCGGCGCGTTATGCTCAAAAGAAATACGGTCTCACCCGTGTATTGATCGTCGATTGGGATGTTCATCATGGCAACGGCACTCAGCATAGTTTCGAGGACGATCCATCCGTGCTCTTCATGAGCACGCATCAATATCCGCACTATCCGGGAACGGGTCGAGAATCGGAACGAGGACGGGGAGCTGGGGAAGGGTTTACGGTCAATGTGCCGATGGAAGCGGGTGAGGGCGATGAGGTGTATCGCGCCGTCTTTCAGAACTCGTTGGTGCCTGCGGCCGATGCGTTCAAACCGGAATTCGTGATCGTCTCCGCCGGATTCGATGCGCACAAAGACGATCCGCTCGCGAGTATGAGGTTGACGGAAGAGGGCTACGCGGACCTTACGGGAATCGTAGCCGGCATTGCCAAGCGCCATGCCGGCGGGCGGATGCTCTCGTCGCTCGAAGGCGGGTATCATCTGACGGCATTGGCCGTTTCGGTCGATCGCCACATTCAGGCGCTCTTAGCCGCATGAAGACCCTAGTCAAGGTTTTACTCGGGTGTGTCCTGGCTGGTGTGCTCGTCTATCTGTATTACACCGAGGTCAAGCCGGTGGTGATTTTCGGGTTGCGGTCGGATTATGCTCATGCGATTCCGTTTCAAAAATTCCCGAGGGTCTGACGAGTCTGACGGCTGACTCATGTGGCCAATGCCATCGCGAGATCTACGACGAATGGAAGACGAGTATCCACGCCCACGCCTATGAGGACCCATACTTTCAGGCCTATTGGAAAAAGGACAAGAATATCTGGGTATGCTTGAACTGCCACACCCCGCTGGAAAACCAGCAGCCGACGTTGGTGAAAGAGATCCCGCGAGGGCGGGTGGAGAAGGCGATTCAAGAGTCCAATCCTCAATACGATCCCGAGTTTCAGAAAGAATCGGTGACCTGCGCGGCTTGTCATGTACGTGATGGAGTCATCTATGGACCGTTCGAAGATTCGGCCGCGCCGCACCCGACCAAGTTTGATCCGAATTTCAGGACGGCGCAGGTCTGTTATCGCTGTCACAATGTCGTGTCCGGACCGGCCCAGTTTTATAACGTGGGGCCTTGCGGGACTTATGCGGAGTACGAAGGCAAGTTCTTCATGCAGGAGCGGGGATTCATCTGCCAGAGCTGCCACATGCCTGAAATCGATAGGCCGATTGCAGTGAATAGTCCGATCCGTCGTGGACGCCAGCACCTCTGGCGCGGCGGACACGACCCCGATATGGTGAAGCGGGCGGTAGGAATACAAGTAAGGGCCGACACTGGTTCGCCCAAGCCGGGCGATCGAGTCGGATTTACGCTTACGCTGATCAATGCAGGCGCCGGACATAAGATTCCGACCGGCGATCCCGACCGGTACTTTACCGTGGAGTTTTCTGTGGAGGACCAGCAGGGACGGGTGCTCGAGCATCAAACATCGACGATGGGACGCTGGATTATGTGGCAGCCTGCCATCGTCGAATTGTATGATAACCGCCTGTTGCCCTTGGCTAGCCGGGAATACCAGTTTATGTACCAACTCTCGGCCCAGGCGGAGGGATTGAAAGTGAAGACTCGCGTGCAGTACCACATCGTGACTGATAAGCAGCATGAGATGCTACAGACGAAATATGGACTGACGGGGAACGATCCCTACCGATTCGTGGTGTATGAGAGGGACTTTCCATTGTCCGGTGCGCTTGCGGCCGCGCTGAGTGAAAGCGATAAGCAATCAGCAATCGGCCGTCAGCCGGATGGATTAATCTGTAAGGCAGGAGCTGAAGGTTGACTGTTGACAGCTCAAACCGCAAAGGCACGACATGACACACGCTTTGCTTATTGATACCGAAACGCTCCAGCAGAACTTGGGACAGCCCGGTCTGGTGATTCTCGATGTGCGTGGGCGGGCGGCCTACGAATTCGGCGGCCATATCCCTGGGGCAGTGCATTCGACCTGGCATGAATACAGCGATCCCCATGCTGTGCCGAAGGGATTGCTCGATCCCGATCGCGGGCGCATGGAGCAGAAGATCCGCGCCTTGGGCATCAGTCAGGATAGCGAGGTAGTCATCTATTCCAATCCGTTCGACAACTGGGGAGACGAAGGCCGCATGTTCTGGATGTTGGAATACCTTGGACACACACACCTGCGAATTCTCGACGGCGGGTGGGTCAAGTGGGTGCAGGAAAAACGGCCATTCGAGCATGGGCCCGTGACACCCAAGCCGGGGACCTTCACCGTCAGGCCGGTGGTTGCTGTCATCGCGAACAAAGACGAACTGAAGCACCTCGTGAAGCAGCCGCATCCGAACACCGTGATCGTCGATGCGCGCAGCCTCGAAGAATATCTTGGGAAAGAGGTGTCGGGAATACCGCGACCCGGCCATATTCCCTCCGCGATTCACCTGGCTTGGAATGGATTTCTTCACGCAAATGCCACGGTGAAAAATCTGGAAACGATCACAGAGAGTCTAGCCGAGAAAGGTCTTACACAGGATCAAGAGGTCATCTGCTATTGCACAGGCGGTGTCCGTTCAGCTTGGCTGTATTTTTATCCTCAAACTCGCCGGATATCGTAACGTCCGCAACTATCCTGGGTCCTGGTGGGAGTGGAGTCGCGATTTTGCGTGTCCGGTGGAAAAGGACGCCAAGGGATTGCAGCACATCCTGAACGTCGATCCCCAGGTGCGGCCTTCTTGACAGCAAAAAACCGGCTGTGTAAGGTGATGCAAGTCAAAGAGACTGCGGAGGCCGTCCACCCGTCGGATGAACCTTAACTACTGAGGAGGGACCAATGCGAATGAGAATCCAACGCGGAGTAATGGTCGTTGCGGCGGTTGCCGCGCTTGTTGGTTTCCCGCTGTTCAGCGGGCTCGCCCTTGCCGCTGACAAGCATGCGGCCGAAGCCTTGGAACATGCCAAGGAAGCCGTGGCGCATGGCAAACAGGGACATGCCGATGTTGCCGTGAAGCATTGTGAGGAAGCACTCAAGCATGCCGGGGCGGCAGGGAAGAATCCGCATGTCGATGAAGGGATCAAGCATCTCAAGGAATGTGTTGAGCATGGCAAGGCCGGTCACGCCGATGTGGCCACACAACATGCCGAAGGCGCGGTCACCCATTTGTCCGAAGTGAAGTAAGTCGTTCGCTCAAAGATCTTTTAAACGGGCAGGGGCAACCCTGCCCGTTTTGGTCTGGAGATATGATGATCATGCGTGTGGGGTTTCTTCAGTTTACTCCACGGTTCGGTGAGGTGTCGCACAATCTCGATAAGGTCGTGGAAACACTCGACCGGGCTGATGCCGATTTAATCGTGTTGCCGGAGCTATGCGCGTCCGGCTATCAGTTTGTGTCGCAGGAGGAAGCGATCAGGCTGTCAGAGTCGGTGCCTGATGGACCGACCACACAACGGTTGATCGACCTGGCGAAGCGGCGACGGATGGTGATTGTCGCCGGTCTTCCTGGAGCGCGCGGGACCTGCCTGCTATAACTCTGCCGTGATCGTCGGCCCGTCCGGGTTTATCGGGTGCTATCGCAAGACCCATCTGTTTTTTGAGGAAACGCTGTTCTTTACGCCAGGAGACACGGGATTTCAGGTGTGGGATATCGGGTTGGCCAAGATCGGCGCGATGATCTGTTTCGATTGGTACTATCCGGAGGCTGCTCGCACGTTGGCGCTCAAAGGGGCAGAGATCATCTGCCATCCCTCGAACCTCGTATTGCCCAATTGCCCGGACTCCATGCCGGTTCGGTGCCTGGAGAATCGAGTGTTCGCGATTACGTGTAATCGCACAGGGAGCGAAGCGAGAGACGGCAAAGATCAGCTCACATTTATCGGGAACAGTGAAGTCGTCGCGCCACTCGGGACGATTCTCCATCGCGCGCCGCGGGACCAGGAAGAACTCTGTATCGTCGAGATCGATCCTGCCGACGCGCGGAACAAGGCCCTCACCCCGTACAACGATTTACTCCGCGATCGACGCGAATCCCTCTATCGGTGACAGGATGCTGAAACAGGCCGCCAGCATCGTTCTCGCTGCGCGATGAGGCTCCACGTACCTAAACCGTACGCGTCGCCTCCTCACTCGCTGACGGCCTCGCTGAGATCGTTCGAGCATCCTGTGTCTCCATCTGTAGATCTCGGTTCGTCGTGCGCTTGCGCGGCACGGGGCAGCGCGGTAGGATTAGCCATATGAAAGCCCCACTCGGGAAAGGCATCTTCCTCATCGCGGCGCCGTCCTTGCGCGATCCGAACTTTCGTCAGACCGTCGTGTTGCTCTGCGAACATGGGGCCGAAGGTGCGCTGGTGTCGTCGTCAATCGCCCGACGGCGATGTCAGTCTCGGAAGCGCTACCTCAAGTTCCCATTCTCGAAGGCCAGAGGCACGTGCTCTTTTCCGGAGGGCCGGTGCAAACGAACCAGGTTATGATGCTCTATCGCTTGGATCAATTGCCTGAGAATTCCCATCATGTCTTTGATGGGATCTGTCTCGGCGGGGATACAGATCTCGTTGATCGTATTTTGACCACCAGCGAGGGGCGCGAGGCCTTTCGCGCCTATCTCGGATATTCCGGATGGGGCCCAGGGCAGCTGGAGTCTGAAATGCAAACCGGATCCTGGTTTACCATTCCAGCAGACCCCAATGCCGTTTTCGACAAGGATCCCACACGGATCTGGCCGGACATCGTGAGTACCTTGGGCGACGACTATCGCCATTACGCGGATATGCCGTTCGATCCTTCCTTGAACTGATTCCTGTCCAGATCCCACCTCCCTGCGTTGCAGCCCTCGCTCGCAGAGTGTTACGCTTGCAGCGATGCCGATACAGCGGGCGGTTCCTTCCATCCAGTGTTCCTCGTTCATCCGTCACACTCGTGATCGTTGGTCTTGCAGGCACGCTTTCGGCTTGCGGGGTCGCCTACACGATTGTGAAGTCGGAGTCCAAGCTGGACCGGTTGGCCGTGCCGATGACGAAGACCGAGGTGGTCGAACAGATTGGTCTGCCGGACCGAGTGCTGCGTGACGATGGCCGTTTATTGGTCTGGGAATATTCCCTTACGGCCCGCAAACAGTGGCTCTATGAGCTGGCCCTCTGTCCGATATCGGTCTGGATCGGCGGCTGCATTTTCTATCCCTTCACGAACCTTGCCGCAGAACATCAACGCGAATATCCGCACCATATTGTGCTGGTGAACGACGAACTCTGTGCTTGGGGAACGCCTGCCGCTATTCTACAGCGGCGCCGCGCCTGTGCTTCGTCTGGCACTGCCGCCCTAGGAGCCGGCGGGATGCGTGGACGTCCTGAGCCGGTGGTGGCCGGCGCCGGCCCAATTAATCGCGACACGATCGATCGCTATCGGACGATGGCCGTCATGTTGTTTGAGGATGCGCCGGGTGTGCAGGGATCGGGGTCGCGTGTGGCCGGGATTGTGACGACCTTGTTGTTGGACTTGGACGTCAGTGTGGTCGAGCGAACCGAGCTCGAAGAAGTGTTCAAGGAGCAGGTCGTCCAACTGCAGCATACCGACGATGCCGACGTGCTGAAGGTCGGGAAGCTTGTTGGCGCGCAGGCCATTGTGGTGGGCGAAGTGCAACAATGGGAGCAAACCGAGGGAGAACAGATCAGCCGCGTGTCGCTGGCCTTACGGATGATCGATGTCGAGAGCGGCGTGGTGCTATTCAACGGAGAGGGGCATGGTTCTGACGGCATGGCGGATGATCCCGAAGGCTTGGCTCGCGTCATCGCACATCGCATTCTCGCCCGGTTCGGATCGCAAACCGGGTTGCTCGGTTCCGGACAGATCGGCGTCAACTGGGACTTACAGGAATCAGCCGGCGCGCGGTATTACCTCGTGCGGGAACTTCGGGGTGGTCGGCCTGCCGAGAAAGCGGGCCTCAGGGTCGGTGATCGGGTGGTGGCCTGTAACGGCATCGCCTTGGCGACCGTCACCTCGGATCGCGAGGCCAAACGACTGTGCCGAGTCGAAGCGGGGCAGACATTGAAATTGGATGTGCGGCGAGCGGGAACACCACTAGAACTCAGCGTCATCGCAGAAACCCGGCCCGGGTTATAAGTCAGCCGATCGGCCGATGCGGGATCACGACCCGTAACCGTTTATACCGCGTTCAGTGAAAAACTCTCGATCCATTTATTTGCGGCGGCGTCATGATCTCAATGAAATCGCGGCGCCGGTCTTCTCCACATTTTTCAAGTTACCGCTACTCTCTCATTGTATTTACACGATCTGCTTCCGGAGCCGCCCCCAGCAGGCCGTCCCCACGTATCCGCAGGCGAAGGTGCCCGTCGTGAGGGCCATGATTTGATAGACCTGGCTCCGCGGGATTTTGACCTTTACGGCGGGGTTCAAGAGATCGGGCGAATTCATGACGAGCTTCAGCGATTCGCCGGCGGAAAGGATCGGCCACATGCAGGACAATCGCAGACGAGTTTCATATCGTGGAATCGCCATGGCATAGAGCCAGCCTTGGTCAAGATGTTCCACAGCCATACGGACAAGTTTGCTCAGGACCGGCTGAAAACGTGTACGGTTTTGCTGGTCCAGTAAGTCACGTGCGGTGAGTCCGGCTTCGGCCAGCATGGGCGCCGGTACGTAGCAGCGGCCTTTCTGGAGATCATGCGCGATATCTTTCACAATGTTCGTGAGTTGCAATCCTTTCCCAAATCTGACGCCGACCTCCGACATCTCCCGCACCTTCCACGAGGCCAACGCCTTCCGGTGCGCACACATCAAGTCTGTCCAAAACTCACCCACACATCCGGCCACGTAATAGGTATAGCGGTCCAGATCATCGAGTGTCTTCAGAACTGTGAGATCTGCAGCTGACGTACCGGGAAGACGACGAGGTCCATCTCCATGCCTTGCGTCAGCGTGGACATGAGCCGTTGTATGCGGCGTCGATCGTCCGACGAAAAGGTCTGGAAGAGCTTGAAGCAATCTTCCAGTCGTTCGAGCAGGATACGTTCGGCAGAGTTCTGTTGGATTGGTGCCACCGCGTGCTGGATGTCTCGCACCTGAGTCCAGGCGATCTGATCGCTCACGAACTGAGCTTTGAATTGACCGAGTAAATCCAGCCGACGCGGGCGATCGATCAACTCCGTGTCCGCAATCGTGTCCGCCGCGCGGGCAAAGAGGTAGGCGAGGCTGACTTGATCGCGCACATCAGCCGGAACCACGGCCAACGTCGTGTAGAAGAGGCGGGACACTTGCTTGAGGAGATCGCGGAGCAGGTCCTGCTTGGAGGTCTCTATACTCGTAGCCACACCTATCGCACTTCCAAGGTCCCTTCCATCCCTTTGTCGCGATGGCTGGGCAACGGCCAGAGCCGTTTGTCGCAGTAGATGGGAAATGTGCCAGGCTGAGTTGGTGTAAATGTAATGGTGACCGTCTTGCCGGCACTGACATCCTGTTCAACGGAGAGTCTTCCCGCTGGGTCCTTGATGATAAAATTGTGCGGGATAATCGTTGTCACACTGGTGAGCGTCAGTTCAACCGGCTTTCCAGCTTCGACGATCAGATGGTTGGGGCTATACGAGTAGCTATCGAGTGTGACCGTGGCTCGCTGCACCCCGTCTGCCGCCACCGAGATCACGACAGGAGGGCCGGACTGGGAAGGTTCTGCTGCATGAACGCTTGCCACGCCGACCGATGCCAGCAAGCAGACAGTCGCGAACATGTGGATCAATCGCATATGCACCTCCATCGATGAGCCATTTCTAACAGGAAGGACGGGAATGGGTCAACTTTGTCCAGAAGTTTCAGGCACTTCGGGCGCCTTGACCTTGGCATTTAAGGAGTTATTTCCTACAACATATCGTCATCACATTCTAGGTTAAGATGCATTTCCCTGAATCCGTTAGTATAATCACTCTCACTGGTGACTCGCCCGAATAACAGGGCGAGAACATGGTTGTGAAGGAGGATCTCGATGAAGTGGATGAAAGGCATGTTCCTGCTGCTAGCCGCCAACATTCTGATTATGGTGACGCTCTCGCTCACCGTGCCGGTGCTTATTAATGTCATTCTGCCCATGTTCGGGATCGATCTGCAAGGATCGGTGGACCTCAGCTCGTTAGTCTGGGCTCTCGCCTTCGGCTTTGGTGGTGCCTTTATCAGTTTGGCATTCTCCAAACAAATGGCACGGGCCATGTTGGATTGCCGCCAGATCACTCAACCTCGGTCGCAAGCTGAACAGGTGGTTTACGGCGCCGTCCAGGAAATCGCGCAACGGCTCCAGATTACGATGCCTGAGGTGTGGATCTATGAAGCACCCGATCCCAACGCCTTCGCGACCGGCCCCAGTAAGAACAACTCGATGGTGGCCGTTTCGACCGGATTATTGAGCAACCTGCAAGAGCAGGAAGTACGAGCCGTCCTTGCCCACGAAATGGGACACGTCTACAACGGGGACATGTTCGCGACGACCGTACTGGCAGGGCTGATGAACACCTTCGTGTACTACATCGCGATGTGGGTGCGCCGGTTCTTTGCAGAACGCGATCAAGCTGATGCTCGGTTTTGGGTTGTCGATCGTAATCCAGATCGTCGTCAGTATCCTGGCCTCGGTCCTGATCTGCTGGTTTTCGCGTCAGCGTGAATATGGCGCGGATGCCTTTTCCGCCAAGGTGTACGGCAAGGAGTCGATGATCTCGGCCCTTCGCGCGATCGATCGATGGGTCACTCGTTCGCAGGTCGAGTACTCTGGACAGGATGCGCTCGCGACGATGAAGATCTCCGGTAATTCCTCAGGATTCATGCGTCTCTTTGCCACGCATCCGCCGATGGAAGCTCGCATTGACGCCTTAGAACGACTCTAACCGCGAGGTGTCGAATGGGAAGATTGCCTCATGCAGTCGGTGGGATTGTTCGCAGGAATTGGCTTGATTGCCGGTGGTGGATCGAGCGACCTACTTGAGCCGAGTTCCGCACAGGCGAAAGAAGAAGGGACCATACTCATGGCAGCACAGATGCCCATGGTCTATGACTTTACGCTGAATGATATCGATGGGAAGCCGGTATCGCTCAGCCAGTTCCGCGGCAAGGTGCTGTTGTTGGTGAACACGGCCAGCTTCTGCGGCAATACTCCGCAATATACCGACCTTGAACAGATGTATGAACAGTATCGGGAGAAGGGCTTTGAGATCTTGGCGTTCCCTGCGAACAACTTTGGGCAGCAAGAGCCGGGGACGAATGAAGAAATCAAAACATTCTGCTACACGAAGTACAGCCTGTCGTTTCCACTCTTCAGCAAGATCAGCGTGAAGGGCGACGATAAACATCCGCTCTACCGGTATCTGACTGAACAGAGCCCAGTTCCCCGGAGAGGTGGAGTGGAACTTCCAGAAGTATCTAGTCGATCGTTCAGGAAAGATCGTCGCCCGATACCATCACCGTACGAAGCCGTTGGCGCCAGAGATCGTGCAGGATGTCGAGCGAGTGCTTGCGGCCCACTAAAGCCCTCAGACTTTTCGATAAAACGAAATGTGTGTTCGATATTCCTGAATCGCGGCAGCCAGGGCCTGGCTGCCGCGAGGGATATTCGCATCCAGGGCGTCTTCGATCGCGGGATCATCGATTTCCACATCATAGCGATCTTGCATGTTCGTTCTGACAGGCCCCTGCGTCACCTCCCGCGGCATAAAAATCTCTTTCCAGACTTCTTTCTCGACCAGGCACACGTCTCGGAATCGCTCATAGAGCAGCGTCAGCTTCTCTTGATCCGTGACTTTGATACGCTCCTTCATCCTGCTCCTTTTCTCTGCTTGCCCCGACTATAGTCATGCGCGCGTCGCGTCGGCATTACCAGTAGATGAGCCGAGAGACGCGGGGCTAGTTGTGCGGACTCATGCCTGAAGGAGCAGCGCCTTCGACAATAGTAAATCGCATGGTGCCCACTTGATTGGCCGCATGAAAGGACTGTTGCCCGAGCGGCGTGATGAACAGTTTCACCAGATACGTCCCGACGTCCCAGGCGTCTCCAGTCTTCTGAAGTTCCAGGAATCCATAGCGCTCATGCCCCGGCACTTCTAAGGTGTCTTTGCCGAGCGGAACGGATGAGAGGACGCCCTTCTCCCCCTCCAGAAACCACTGAGCGCTGAACTGGGCAGGATCTTCCAGCGGGGCGTGACTCGAATACAATATAGATGGCGGGAATATCCCGAGGAAACACCGATCCAGGCTCGATGGGCTTCAGCCGAGGATCTTGCGTGTACCAGCCTTTCCGCCCGAACGTATCCCACTCGATCTCATACCCTTTGGCCATCTTGATCCAGGTAAAAGCGATTGCGGGATACCCGTTCTTCTGTTCGTCGAACGACGGGCTTTGCGTGGGATCGGCCTCGGTCGTCGCTTGCTCCTTCGGCGCGAACAGATCCCGCGCCTCAACGTCCTGCCAGACACACACGACGACGCTCAGGCCGGCAAGCACCTTCGCCTAGGACCTCCTTCCCTCTCCTTCTGGTCTCTATCATTCGCGCCACCATGAATCGCTGTCCACTCGTACCGCTATGGTATCGAGAGATCAGTAAGGGGTCAATCACCGACTGACCAGATGGCTGATCTGTTTCCGTTCCGCCTCTTCACCTTCTGTGCTAGGCTCAATCAGAACTCCTCTCCCAGCACGAGGATCATGTGCGATCTGACACTGCCAGGACGTATGCAAGAGACCACGTCAACCAATTCCCAGTCGCGGAGTGCCGGCGAGCGAGGTCTTCGCTACGGTCTCCGAGACGGCGCCTGCCAAGCCGTCACGCAAGGAAGCGGTGAACAGTACCTCTCCGCTTTCGCCCTGCTCCTTCATGCAAGCCCGTTCCAATTGAGTGTGCTGTCGGCATTGCCCCAGCTCATTGGGACAGGGGCTCAACTCGTTTCCGTTAAGTTATTGCAGTGGTTCCCCAATCGCAAAGCCCTCATCTCTGCCGGCACCGTTGGGCAAGCCTTCGCCTGGATTCCCATCGTGCTTCTGCCGCTGCTGATTCCGCAGTGGGGTCCCTGGCTCGTCGTGTGTGCGGCGCTGCCGCCTATTTTGCCTGCGCCCAATTCACTTCGCCGGCTTGGAATAGTTTGATTGCCGATTGGCTCGACCAGCATGAAAGAGGGCGCCTATTTCGCACGCCGAGCCCAAGTCATCGCCAGCCTCAGCTTCTTTGCGCTCTGCGGCGCCGGATGGGTGCTGAGCCTCTGGCAGCATTCCACCGCCGCATGGTGGGGATTCGTGCTGATCTTCGCCTTAGCCGGAAGCGCCCGCATCCTCTCGGCTCTTGGCCTTGTCTCCCGTTCAAGATGTGCATCCGACCGCCCACCAGGAGGCTCAGCAAGGATTTCGTGGCTTCTTCCGTCTGAGCGCGACGAAAGGACTTCCGTCGCTTCCTGCTTTTCTCAGGCCTGATGCATGCGTCCGTCTTGATCGCTGGTCCATTTTTTGTCCTTGTACATGCTACAGGATCTCCAGCTGTCCTACATCGGCTACGGGGATGGCTGGCCGCAGGTCTCCTCGGTCAACTCCTCACCCTGCAAGCCTGGGGGCAATTCGGAGACCGCTTCGGAAACAAAGCCTTGTTGTCCATTACCGGCTTCACGGTGCCAATCCTGCCGATGCTGTATCTCGTGAGTACGAATTTAGGCTTTCTCCTGGCGGTCAATTTTTGGGCGGCGTCATTTGGGCAGGCTTGGCATTGGGACTGCAAAACTATGTGTTCGATTCGGTGAGGCCGGAGGAGCGAGCGAAAGCCATCGCGCTGTACAGCTCGGTCAATGCAGTAGGATGGTCGGTGGGAGCCCTGATGGGGAGTTGGTTGGTAGAGCGCCTTCCTGCACGCATCGAGTGGGCAGGAGTCATCTTCCAGCCCGCGTCCAATTTGCCTTTTGTCTTCTTTCTCTCAGGCGTCCTTGCGACTGCTGGTCTCGTCCAGTCTTCTTGGCACCTTCCATGAAACGCGCCAAGTGGAGCGAGTACCTCGGCAACAACTTCTCTGGGAGTTGCCGCTCGTGAAACCCATTGCCAGATTTGCGGTCTGGGCCCTACCCAAGTCGAATCGGTAGAATGTCGGGCTCACTGACGCGGCGCCGGAGGCTGGGCGGCTCGCTCCTGCTCTTCTTGTTTGAGCTTGTCAAACGCCCGATCGGCATGACCCCGTACTTGGTCCGGAGTCGGCTGCGGAAGAGGTTTGGGTTGGTCGCTGGCGCACGCCGTGATCAGCGAGAGGACAAACAGACCTGACGACCATAGTGATCCCAGCTTTGTTGCATGCAGCTTCGTCGATGATTCATTCGCGTTCTCTCCCTCCTGGTGACGTCCACCCTGTTATTCAAATGCGTGGCACAGATCGTCAGACTGTCTGCATGACGCCTCTGATCCACGGCCTCGCGGCTCCATCGTTGATAGTCGACATTGTCTGAGAGTGACCAACCGGATCCCTCCGTCTCGTCCACACGCGCTGTGACCACGTTGTGATAGACGACTTCCCACTCTCGACTCGGATAATTTTGCTCGTAATGGTCACGGGCGGAAGATCGCGGTACTGTGTGCGCAAAGAATCGGTCGCGCAACGTTGGGCCGTCGATCCGATAGATCAACACGCTGTCTACGCCTAACATCCGCCCCAATACGGACGGCACTCTCTTCCGAGACAAGACCCCCGACCTGAAAACGCTGCTCCGCGACGATGACCGGTATCTGTGAACGATCGATGATCCTCAGATTCGGGCGGAATGTCTTCAGCTGAAATGCTGCCCCTCCAAGCGACTATAGGCACTGGACCATTCAGGCGTCCCTCCACGCGGATACAGTACCACGATACGCTGGACGTCAGCAGGAATCGGCAACACACGGAGGCGGTAGAACGGAAACCGGGCATCGGAGGTGTCTGCGTGGTGACACTCGAACAACTCGCCATGAGAACCGCCATCGTCAGGAGACCCACCATCTGGACCGTTGAGCCTCGCCTCGCCATGGCCGGTCCTCCCCATGCTCCTCCCATCTTGTTGTCGAACCGCAGTCGTGACCCTGCCTGTATCATACGCCCCGCTCGATACGAAAACCACGCCAGGCAGACCGCCGCATGACCGACATGCCCTGCATTGACTGACGTCGAATGAAGGGGTATTCTCCACCCCAGATAGGCTCCCTCATCCACGAGGTCCCATGTCCCTACATGAACGTCTGACCGAAGATCTGAAGCGAGCCATGAAGGCCCGCGATCAATTGCGGATGGACGTGATTCGCATGATCAAGGCCGCAGTGATGAATAAAGAAATGGAGATGAAGAAGGATCTCGACGATGCCGAAATGAGCCGTGTCATGACGACCATGATCAAGCAACGCCGGGAATCGATCGAGCAATTCGAAAAGGGGAACCGAGCAGAACTCGCCGCAAAAGAACGACAGGAAATCACCATTCTCGAATCCTATCTCCCTCAAGCCCTCTCTCCGAAGCAGCTTTCGACCGTCGTGGACGCGGTCATTCAGGAAACCGGTGCTCAATCTCTGAAAGAGATGGGCGCGGTGATGAAAGCCGTGATGGTCCGAGTGGCCGGCCAGCTGGTAGACGGCAAACAGATCAGCGACCTCGTTCGCGCCAAGCTCCAGTAGCCCAATCGACACCTGCTATACTGAAGGGTGATTGCTCGCACCGCATGTGCGAGCGCCTGGCAGGAATCGGCATGGGCATTCTTATCATCGACGACTCTCCAGACCAACAGGCACTCCTTCGCGCAATCCTAGGGAAGGCCGGTCATACAGATCTTCTGAGCGCCGACTCGGCAAAGACTGCGTTTCCCATGCTCGACATGGACGGCCAGAAGCCGCCCACGCAGATCGACTTGATTCTGATGGACGTCCTCATGCCGGAGCTGGATGGAGTCGAAGCCTGTCGCCAGATCAAGAGCCGACCACATCTTTGCGATATTCCCATCATCATGGTCACGGCCAAGAACGACCTCTCCAATCTCCAAGCTGCCTTTGCGGCGGGAGCGAATGATTACATCACCAAACCGGTGAACAGCGTGGAACTCCTGGCACGCGCCTCCTCCGCGCTGGCGCTGAAAAAGGAAATGGACTGTCGCAAAGCGCGCGAAGGGGAGCTCCGTCGAAGCAATGATGAGCTGCAGAAAGCGCTGCGGGATGTCAAAGTCCTCAGAGGACTCATCCCCATCTGCGCATCCTGTAAAAAGATCCGCAATGACGGCGGATTCTGGCAACAGTTGGAGGAATATATCGGCGAACATTCCGAGGCCGAATTCAGCCACGGCATCTGTCAGCCCTGCGTCAAGAAGCTTTATCCTGAGTTTACCAGGACTAGCTGCTACGATTTCTCAGGCATCACCACCCGTATTCACTGGATTCAGAGCACATGGGCATCTTGATCGTTGATGATTCAGCGGACGACCGCCTCTTGCTTCAGTCGATCCTTTCGGCTGCCGGCTACGACCATCTCCTGGTCGCCGATTCGGCCGCCGCCGCATTCCGTTTGCTTGGGCTCGATGACGGGAAGCACGGCGCCGCGTCCCGAGTCGACCTGATCCTCATGGACATCGTCATGCCGGAGATGAACGGCATCGAAGCCTGCCGCCAGATCAAGGCGGTCGAACGATTCCGTGACACGCCCATCATGATGGTCACCGTAAAGACCGATCCCGTCGACCTCCAACTCGCCTTTGCCGCAGGCGCGCTCGACTACATCGGGAAACCCATCAACAAGATCGAGCTCCTGACTCGCGTCCGGTCGGTCTTGCGGCTGGTCCACGAAATCGACCGGCGGCGGGCCCGGGAGCAGGAACTCCTTGAGGTCATGCGTCAACTCCAGGAAGCGAACCAGATGCTGCTGCGCCTGTCCTGTCTCGACGGCCTCACCGGCATTACCAACCGACGGCAATTTGACGATTTCTTAGACCAGGAATGGCGCCGTGCCGTCCGCGAATTGACGCCGCTCTCTCTGATCATGCTCGACATCGATCGTTTCAAATCCTACAACGATACCCTCGGCCATACGTCGGGCGACGATTGCCTCCGGCAGGTTGCCGCCGCTATCTCGGGAGCCGTCAACAGACCAGGAGACCTCGTCGCACGGTACGGCGGCGACGAATTCGTGGTCGTACTTCCCGGCACCCGTACGGACGGAGCGGCACAGGTGGCGGAAACGCTACGGCAACGAATTGAGGCCCTCGGCATTACGCATTCCGACGGTGGCTGCACCACCATCAGCGCAGGCTTCGCCAGTACGATTCCCAGCCGGAACAGCTCTCCCAACCGATTTGATCAAGGCGGCGGATCAAGCGCTCTATCAAGCCAAGCAGGAAGGCCGCAATCGGTCAAAGCAAGCCGGCCTGCTCTCTCTCGTCCCGCACTCCCACGAGGACTAACCGTCTCCTCGCCATGACCATGCCAGGGCCTCGACGAGATGTGCTGACGGCGATCGGCGCGACGCTCACAGCGGCTCTCTCTGCAACCTTGCGTTCATTCCCATCCCCGGACTCTCCACGCGACGTGCATGCCATCGTCAGCGAGGGAGGTGCAGCCATGGCTAAGAAAACGTCACCGATTCGAGCGAATCGCACGGCAAAGGGACAAGCTAAGCTCTCGACCGTCCGTCCGGGCACAGACTACCACAACTCCAAGATCTGCCGAGTGCTTTCGAGAACCTCACCAAGTACAAACAGGCGGAGGAGACGTGGGAATTGTATCGAGTGTTGCTCGATCAGGCCGAGCGACTCCATCGAGATCATTGATCCCGCTACTGGTCGCTTCTTAGACTCCAATGAGAAAGCCTTCTCAAGCCTAGGCTATACCCGCCAAGAACATCGGGCGCTGACCGTTCCTGATGTTGATCCGATCGTCACGGGCGCCGATCTTCGCGCAATACATGGCACGGATGACGAAAGTGGGGCCATTGACACTGGAAACCGTCCACCGTCGGAAAGACGGCTCGACCTTTCCAGTCGAGGTGAACGCTCGCCTGGTCCAATTTGATCGAGAATACCTCCTGGCCATCGTCCGTGACATCACTGAGCGCAAGCAGGCAGAGGAAGCACTGCGCCTTTCCGAGCAGCGCTATGCCTCGTTGCTCAACTCCATTACCGGGATCGTCTGGGAGGCGGACCCAGTCACTTTTGCTTCACCTTTGTGAGCATCAAGCCGAGCATATTCTCGGCTACCCTATTCAGCAATGGCTCAACAATCCAGCGTTCTGGCCTGATCATATACATCCCGATGACCGTGAACGAACCGTGGCGTATTGCGTGGAGCAGACAAGGTTGGGTTTGCCCCATGATTTCGAATACCGGATGCTCGCCGCGGACGGCCGGACTGTCTGGATCAGAGACATCGTCAGCGTGTTTATCGAAGAAGGGAGGCCAGTCAGGGTCCGCGGCATCATGGTAGACATCACCGAGCAGAAACGCCAGCACGAGACGTTGGTTCAACTCCAGCGGGCCGTGGATCACGGCATGGAGGGTCTTGCCATTCTGAATGCCGAGGGATTGTACACCTACATGAATCAGGCCCACGCGGCCATGTATGGCTATGAGGTTAAAGAATTGATCGGAAAGTCATGGAGAAATCTCTACGGTCCTGAGCAACAACTCACGATCGAGCAACACCATTTTCCAGTTTTGGTGCGTGTAGGATATTGGCGCGGCGAATTGGTTGGCAGAAAGAAGGCCGGAGAGCCGTTTGACGTCGAAGTGACGTTACAGCAATTCAGCCGTAGCGAGGGACGTAAACCAGACCTCATCTGCACCTGCCGTAACATCACAGAGAACAAACGAGTAGCCAGGCAAGAACGGCGGCGCTTCAGTTTGCTCCAAGAACATCAGGCCAGACTGCTCGAATTGACCCAGAGCAAGGCGATCATTTCCGGAGACCTTCACCAGGCGTTTCAGGCCATCACCGAGGCGGCGAGCCATGTGCTGGCCGTCGAGCGCGCCAGCATCTGGCTGTTCCGAGGAGAGACCGCTCGGCCATCCAGCTGCAAGATTTGTATGAGGCCCCCACCCGTCAGCACAGCGCAGGAACCATTCTCCAAGCCAGCCAATTCCCGGCGTACTTTCAGGCGTTGGAACGGGAAGAGCATACCTCGCCGCTCATGATGCCCATGTCGATCCCCGCACCTGTGAATTTTCATCGTCGTATCTTACGCCGCTTGGAATCGGTGCGATGCTCGATGCGCCGATCAGACACAAAGGGAAGACGGTGGGCGTCTTATGCCATGAATATCTCGGCACGTGTCGTACATGGATCACCGATGAAATGACCGCTGCCTCATCATTCGCCACGATGGTGACTCTCGCAATGGAATCCATGGAGCGAGAGGAATCAGAGAGAGCCCTGCGTCAGGCAAAGGAAAGAGCGGAAGCTGCGAGCGCAGCCAAAAGTGAATTCACTTGCCAGCGTGAGCCATGAGATTCGGACGCCGATGAATGCGATTATCGGCATGGCGGATCTGCTATGGGAAACGGACCTGACCCCGATCAGCGAAAATACTTGCGCATTTTCCGTCGCGCCGGTAGCAATCTCCTGAGTCTGATCAACGACATTCTCGATCTGTCGAAAGTCGAGGTCGGTCATCTTGAACTGGAGTCAACTGATTTTGATTTGGGCGACTTGGTTGAAAAAGCCATAGAGATTCTTGCCATGCGGGCTAATGAAAAAGGCCTCGAACTTGCCTGCCATCTTTCATCTGACGTCCCCCGCGCCGTAATCGGAGACCCTAACCGACTACATCAGATCCTGATCAACCTCATCAGCAATGCGATAAAATTCACCGACAGCGGGTCTGTCACGGTGCGGGTCATGCAAGATCCTGAACTCCTCACGCCTGGAGCTATTCGATTTTCAATCAGCGATACAGGAATCGGCATTCCGTCCGACAAGCTTACTGCGATCTTTGAAAGCTTTACGCAAGCTCACGCTTCAATGACGCGCAAGTATGGCGGGACCGGACTAGGCCTGACCATTTCAAGGCAATTAGCCGAACTCATGAACGGACGAATCTGGGTGGAGAGTACTCTCGGAGCGGGCAGTACGTTTCATTGTTGTGTGCAACTCACGGTGCAATCCAGCCCGACATCTACACAGGACAATGTCCGGTCAATCTTCAAGGGGTCAGAACCCTCGTGGTCGATGACCATGCCACCAATCGCCTGATTCTTCGTGAAACCTTGGCCGCTTTGGGGGCAGAGGTGACGGATACTGCGTCCGGTCACGAGGCCATCGAAGAATGGCAGCGAGCCTCTACGTCGGCACGACCGTACCAGCTCTATGCTCCTCGACTGTCGCATGCCGGATATGGATGGATTCCAGGTCGCTGAAGAGGTCAGACGAGCCAATCCTCCTCAGAGTCCGACGATTGTGATGTTGACCTCTGACCAGTGGGCTGACGATATCGCCCGTACCTACGACATGGGGCTGGGCGGTTATTTGATCAAACCCATCAGGACATCGAATCTGATCGAGACCATCAGCATTGCCTTTGACCGTTCTAAAGGCATCCATCGCACGATGGGTTCAGCACCAGTTGCTCCCATATCTCCTACCGAAGTCCGGGAACTTCGCATCTTATTGGTGGAAGATTCCCGGATAATCAGGTGCTGGTCCGATCCTGTCTGAAGCAGACGCCCTATCGCCTCGATATCGCGGATCACGGAGGTATCGCGTTGGAGCAATTCAAGAACGGCTACTATGACCTCATCTTGATGGATATGCAGATGCCGGTGATGGATGGCTATGAGGCTACAAAAGCGATCCGGGCCTGGGAGCGGGAGCATGATCTCCCCTACACGGGTGATTGCCTTGACCGCTCTGGCGCTCAAAGCAGACGGGGTCAGGATTCTCGAAGCCGGCTGCGATGCCCATATGACCAAACCCATCAAGAAGCACACCCTCTTGGAAGTTCTCCGAGCCTGTAAAGGGCGGGGCACTTCATGACGACGGGACCGAACAGGAGCGCCGAGGATGCGATTCCAGTGCATATCGACCAGGACCTCGAAGGGATCGTGCCCGGGTTTCTAGAGAATCGTCGACGTGACGTGCAGACGCTGGAAGCCGCGTTGCAAGAAAATAATCTGGCAGAGATTCGCACCATCGGTCATCGCATGAAAGGGATGGAGGAGGATACGGTTTCGACGCCATCAGCATGATGGGGATGCCTTAGAGCAAGCGGCGGCACGAGAAGACCGGGACGCAATCCGACGACAAACCGCCGAACTCATCGACTTTCTTGCGCGGGTTACCGTGGTGTATCAGAAATGAATACTGGAGGAGCTTATCCAGCGGCAACAATAGGGAGAGGCTTCGCCGGTGAGCCGACGGGTCACACGAAGCTAGGCCTTGAAGAGAGATCTCTCTTACGCAGGCTGAAGCCAAGCGCGCCAACGCCAAGCAATAAGCCTGATACGAACGAGATTTCCGCTTCCGCCACTCCCACGGCGGCACAGGCTGAGGATCGACCCACAAGCCTTTCCTGCACCTCTCGTGCTTCCTTCTCCAACCCTTTCCAGCACCGTATCCCCCGGTGCAGATTTTCTGATCCCACCAGCACCAGCCGTCTTTGACGAGCGAGTGATTGACGTTGGTGCCATCTATCAAGTAAGGTCTCACCCCAGAATTAGGGGGCCGCGAAGTCCCCTACGCAGACGCTTGTTCTACCTGGAGGTGCGCGATGCTGGCTGTCCGATTGGTGCGACTTATTGAGAATCACATCGAACAGCTTTCTCGCGACCTCAGCGAGAAGGTTTGGAGCTCTCCCCGGTGCAGCGATTTGAACAAAGTCCCGGCGGCCCAACTCGAAGCCCGCACCCGCGAGATCTACCGCAACCTGAGTGACTGGCTGTTGGACAAGACCGAGGCCCAGGTGGAGCGGCGTTACACCGAACTGGGCGCGGCGCGCGCCGAACAGGGCGTGGCCTACAGCCACTTCGTCTGGGCTATCATCTCCACCAAGGAGCACGTGCGCGCCTTCCGTCCAGCGCGAAGGTCTGTCCGAGAGCGCCATGGAACTGCACGGGGAGCTGGAGCTTCTGCACCTGCTCAGCCAGTTCTTCGATCTCGTGCTGTACTACGCCGCCGTGGGCTACGAGCAAGAAACGCAACCGCATAGGAGGGAGGCAAAGGAGGCGCAAAGGAGATTAGCAGAGAACATCCACGTAGCGTCTTAACGGGTGGGGATTCGTGCCTTCTGCAATACCCCAGGGATTCTCACCGCTCGCACTTCGTGCTCTAACCTTTCCAGCACCGTCCCCCAGGCACATACTTCAGATTATCCACCAGCCCTGCGTAACCAGCGTGTGGTTGACGTTGATGCCGTCGAGTCGAAACACATCTATATTGGATTACTGCGGCTAGCTGTGTGAAAAGTGAATTTGGTGGAGGGCAGCCGATCCAACCGTCGTTGGTGCCGCTCCTCCGCTTTGAGATTCAAGGGGTTGCTCTGGCGGCCTAGATGCCAGACCAGCGCGGTAGGAAAGCGCGTTTTCTCTATCCTACTCCAGCCCACTCGGGCTCATTCAGGCTTAAGTCCAGCCAAGCTTTCTATACCACCGTCCACAATTTAAGTGGGAACAACAATGGCAATCTCAACGCGGATCAGCACACAGTTTCTGTTGCAACCATGATCGAGAGGGGAGTAGTCTGGCCTGGTCGTGCACTCAATCGAACCGGCAATTGTATCGCCAGGACACAGATCGAGGGGTATTCGTACAGTTGTTATCCTATTTCTCTGCCTCTCTGTCATCATGCAGATGCTGGGAGTACCACCCACCCTCCTTAGCCCGGCGCTATCCCTCGACACGCTGGGCGAATCGGTGCTCGAAGGGTTTTCCAGCCTCCTCCGACCATGCCGCTGCTCATACGTTCATCCAAACATCATCTGTGACGGACGCCCAACCGTCTATGCATGTGCCGATTCTTGCCTCCGCACTGTTTCATCCTCCTGTTCTCTAGTTTCATTTCTTTGCTTCACATCACAGCTGACACTGGTAAAAGACTCCCGGCTGTCTTCCAGTCCGATGGGTCTGGAACAGATTCAACCGGTATTCCTGTATCCAGGCTCCGACTACGCGCCATCTGTGCAAATAGTAAGTGGGGCACTGACAGGTTTGAAAGCTCGAGGGGGCTCGATGCCTGCGACGGGCCGCGCCCCTACGATCTGTCTCTGGGAGGGACAATGCTACGATCTGGGGCCATCTTGAGAACGTAGACGAACTGTCGGCGCGTTCTCCGCATATCCTGGTGAGGAACATTGCTCATCTGGCGGAACCGTCGTACGAGGTTCGCGCCAACATTATGGCACAGACCATTATCGCCAGAGGAACCGAGTCGATCAGATGTATCGAGTCTTCGGGAGGGCGAGTTCGTGGAAGTGTCCTATCGGCGGGGAGAGCGGGGAGAGTTGGATGCTGCAGACGATCTACGTTCGACCAGAACAGACAGTCGTTGGCTAGGGTGGTCACGGACGATTCGGTCACTACTTACCAGGAAACCCAGAGATTTGGGAGGAACCGCATGTCATCGCATGGATCAGCAACTCTCGCAATAGACGATATTCCCAGCAATCGAGAAACCCGAAAACGGGGTGACGGGGCTGAAGCATTGGCGCTATGACCTGATGGCGGGGCTGCAAGTCGCCATGATGGGGATCCCGCTCTCGCTCGGGATTGCGGTGGCCTCCGGTGCGCCCCCGGTCTGTGGTCTGATCTCGGCGATCATCGCGGGATTTGTCTTCCCCTTCCTCGGTGGCGCCTACATCACGATCAGCGGCCCGGCCGCCGGCCTGGCGCCCGGCGCTGTTGGCCGGCACGCTGGCGTTGGGTCATGGAGATTTGGCGGCGGGTTATCCGCTCTTGCTGGTGGGCATTTGTATCGTCGGTATCGTCCAGGGTGATCTTAAGCATCTTCAATGCCGGGAGATTCGCGCTATTTTTCCCCATCTCGGTGGTCGAAGGCATGTTGATGGCGATCGGCATGCTGATCATCATCAAACAAATCCCGACATTTCTCGGGTACATCACGCCGCCCATCAAGTCCATTCCCAAAGCCATCATCCTTATCCCCGAACAGATCATGGGCATGAATCCGATGATCTGCGCCATTGGCGCCATTGTCTTATTCCTCCTCTTTTTCTCACCAGCAGAAAAGAACGGTGGGTCACGCTCATCCCGGCGCCCTTTCTCGTTCTCATCCTGGCCGGCGTGACCGCTTGGCTCCTGCAGATCCCGGAGGAATACCTCATTCACGTACCCCTCAATGTGTTTGAACATGGCATTACCGTTCCCCATTTTCAGGAAGCCTGGGAAAGAACAGACTTGTGTGGGGACTTTCTTGGTCCTCATTATCACGCTGACGCTCATCGATGGCACCGAGTCGCTCGCGACAATTGCCGCCATCGATAAGATCGATCCGTTTAAACGAAGTCGAACCCCAATGTCACCTTGCGGGCCATGGGGGTCTCCAACACCGCTCTCCAGTCTGGCGGGTGGATTGACGATCATCCCCGGCGGGTTAAAAAGCACGACCAACATGCTCGCAGGAGGCCGCACCCTCTGGGCCAACTTCTACTATGCGTGCTTTCAGTTGATCATCTTGTTATTCGCCGCAGCCCTCATCAATCAAATCCCAAAATCGGCCCTGGCGGGGTTGCTCATGTGGATCGGATGGAAACTGTGCTCGCACAAAGTCTTCAAGAGAATCTTCGCGGTCGGCAAGGAACAGATGTTTGTCGCCATGGTCAATGTCGTGGTGACGTTGTGCACCCCGGACCTGCTGGACGGCATGATCGTGGGCACGGCGACGAAGATCGTCTTGCTCGTGAAGGATGTCGTACAGGCTTCCCCGGGTGAGGGGTGGGGGCCGCCTTCAAAGAATTGTTCCGCAATCCCGTCATCCGAATCGGAGACAGCGGCGCGGTTCTCGTGAGCGTGATGACCGTCTCGGCGAGCTGCGGTGTTACGGGGCACCGTTGGAGAGATGAAGAATCCCTACAAAATCTACCTGTCATCGGCCACCTGCATGAATCTGGTGAAACTCGACGCGGCGCTCAAGAAGATCGTGGTGCCTGAGGGCTCCAGAGCCAACTATATGCTCATTTTGGCCGGAAAGGTTGTTGACCACACCACCATGGAATATTTGCACAATTTTCAGGATCGAGCCATCGAAGGCGGGCATACCTGTGTCCTCGTCGGGATGGAGCACTTCCGTGGGCTCTCCAGGATCATGCGCTGGCCTATCGCGTGAGTCAAACCCCGGGAACCTCACCGCCTTTGCATGAGGACGCGCGGCTCGCACGGAAGCGGCAGACGCAAGATGTGATTGGGTGCTGAAACGTCTGAAACTGTTGCCGGCCTATACGACCTTACTCATGGATGGACGGAAGAAGAGGATGATGTGCATATTGTTTCACGATTCTGTTGAAGGTTCCGTTACACCACCCGTTACACCCATCGTTGGTAAAACGTTCTTTCCTTTAAGCTGAAGGAGTTGCCTTGGCTGCTTAGGAGGGACCCTCGCCTTAAAAGATCGAAAAGACAGATTCACACAGGGGCTTGGTTTTGCGAAGGTTTCCCCGTTTTTTCTTTACTGACAAGGACTTGAGATGATTCTATACATTCCATTGATTCTGTAGAATTCGATCCATTATGCAGATTTTTAGCACAAATTTAGCACAGCAAATTCGGGACGAACCCTGCAGTATAGGTCCTCCGGGGTCAAGCGTAAGTGACCTTGGACCTTCCCCAGAAAACTACACCATATGCTTGGATCTGCGCCGCGATTCGTTGGATCTGAATGACGACAAACTCGGCCGGATTGGCCGGGGCAATGCCTACGACAATGTTGACAATCCCGAGGTTGATCTCTTTCTGAGTAGTCGATTCTGTACTGCCTCGCTTAAATTGTAGACCAGGCAGCTAAGTCAGTCTGGCGCAGGAAACCCACTGAAATTATTCATAACCCATCGTAATCGTCGCGTGCGACAACGTCACGCACCAGTCATGAGAACTTGTCCGGAAACTGCTTCACCAACGCCGTCGTTAACGTATCCGCAATGACATAGACGTGTTCTCGCATCATCGCCCAGGTTTTCTCTAGATTCGCATATTCCTTTTTCTTGTACTGGTTGATCTGGAGCACATGGTGGGCTCCATGTGCCGCGAACAGCCCCCGAACGTTGTCTCTTTTGCAGGTAGGGATTGACTCCGCTGAAGAATACGCCGATGTCGTCGCTATTGGACGCCAAGCGAGCAAGCGCAGCATCCTGCGAGCTCTTATCCCCCGCAACGGTGGCCTCCGAGTATGCTCGGACTGCGCCGATGTTGATGTCCAACAGGTTCATAAATTTCTGCGACGCGGCTTCACCGTAAAAGGGCATAATCATGCTCGCGATCTGTTGCGTATTGAGTCGACTTCCTTCTCGACGGCATCACGCTGCGTCAGACTGCTCGTCGCGCTATCCAATACGGCGTGCTGCACCCAATAGATGTGCCCAAGCCAGAGATCACGAAAGGCCTGTTTCATCTCCGCCGCACGGCCTGGATTCGTATCCCCGGCTGCACGCGATTCGCCATCATCGCCCACCAGACCAACGAATATGAGGACCATCAATGCTAGATACGGCAATATCTTGCTCATAAAGCCCTCCATCGAAAAGATCACGCTAGTTTCGATGAAAACTTGATCCTGCACTGCCCCACTTAATTTGTGGACAGTTTGTTGAACATTGCTAACCCTCAATTCTGCAGAGAATCCCGCCCCATTTCGTGTCTCCACTTCTCAAGGGAAAGCCGGGTACCCTCGCTCGTTCCTCTGGTGAGAGACTTCGGCTGTCCTCTGCGCGATGGTTCTTGAATAAATTCAGTGGGTTTCCTGTACCCGACTGACTTAGCTGCCTGTCCACATTTTATGCGGGGCACTACAGTATTCATTTTCCTATTTGCGCATTGTTCTTTCTGAAATACTCCTTCATTATTTCAGAGGCGATTCGGCATCATGCTAGCTTGAGGAATTTGGACAAAGCTAACATAATTGGAACCCACCATCTGACTGAAGTTGAGAATAAAGGTAGAAATGCTTGGCGGTGCAGAAGAACATCCTTGGGTGGCAATTAAAACAAGGAGGCGCGAAAACAGGTCCTACTCGCATTGATCCACCGATACTCCAACCTGTCGCCAGGCAGATCTTACTTTGCATTTATAATCAGAAATGTTGTCACCATAGTATCTGGGTCCCACTATGGAAACCGCGGTAACCATTTCAGCAGCAAATTGTTCAAATGTTGGCTTGTACGAAATACGACCTTGGCGACGGCGTTGTTTTAAAGTCTCAAAATATACTTCCGCCCAGAAGTCCCTCTCATCTTCTCTGATTAATTTTGTCGCCACTAGATTGGGGATGCTACTATTTATATGAGCGATATTTGCACCGTTCCAGGTTTCTTCACCGTTAGGAGTATTCTGTTTCTCCATACATGCTCTATTTACTTTGCTGCTCGCATCCGACGGTTGAGGATAATGTTTGGTTTTAAATATGCTGGGAGGATCGATTTGATTGTAACCTGACCTTCCAGGATTCCTGAGATCGCGCGCTTCTACTCCAAAGGGCGAGTTCCCCAATTTTCCATGCTTCTCCACTACTACCGATGACGTGAGGTCCCGGAACTGACATACGCATTAGGACTGAAAAGATGTCAGCGAGGGACTCTTCTATGGCTCCAGGTATCTCGCCATTTTCCCCGGTGCAGAAATTCACGCCTCGACCGTTTCGGACGATTTGGCTAATTACAAAGTGACTGTATTCATGCATCAATATGCTTAAATCGTTAGCGATGGAAGAATTGCCTATGGCGAAATAACCGCCCATCCAAGCAGCATTTCCCTGCAGATTTAAATTTTTGGCTCGTACAAAATTTTCAACGGATTGCTAAAATAGTCGGTCTTTGATCCTGTAACACTATCTTTTCTATGCCAGCCTAAATTATTTCTAAAATATCTATACGACCTTCTCAAATTAGCGATTGCTGCAAGTCCATCAGGAATATTATGACTCCAATGTCCATTTCGTTGCGTTATTCGCTCGGCACTTGATGGAAGATCCGATGCATACGAGCCTGCGACACTGGAAGTTGGTACGGCGGCGCTATCAAAAAACAGATGGATTTCGGCTTCGCCAGCTTCTCCCTTGTCACCCATGGACCATTCATCTGGAGCCTCAGCCGGCAACAACTGGATTTCTACTCCTTGAGCCACTACAGAACCGTTTGCAAATGAAGGACCTTCGAGCGGATGATTAAGTATTTCGCGAGTAAGGGCATCAGTGTAGGAATCAAAGTTCGTATTAGCATTGTTTGAAGTTTTGACCTCACGTTCAGCTACTCAGGCCCCAAGCGGGTCGCCAAATCATTGTATTTGTCCTAATAAATACCGGCCACCACGCGCATATACCGGCCACACTACCGGCACCCGCTTTTTGTATGGTGATAAAGAACTATTTTCGTATTTTGTACTAAAAGGAGAAACTCCGGAGCGGTAGAGTGCACGTATTGCAGCCAGATCAGATGTCAAAAGCGGTTTCCCTACTATGTCAACTATTACATTGTCCTTGGAGATGTGAACGCTGATGCATGGACCATCAATTCTGACTCCATCAAAAAATACTCGTAAAACAGATAACGATCATCGTTGAAAGTGTCGCTATTAGTCCATTTAATTACCAGATCTTCCTTGGTATCAAGTATGACATCTTGCGTGTCTTCAATAAGTGTCGTATTGAGTATGTCCAACGCCGCCTCATTTAAACCTGACTCTACATAATCTTGGATAAAATCTCTGTACTGAGCATCTAATATAGCCCGGTTGATTCGCGCAGCGCCTTTCCTTTGGAGGCAGACCCGCTAGTATGTCCAAAATGTTTGTCGGTAGCTTTCCTCTGTTCGGGAGATCAAAATGTGCTATCGCCTCATTCAAGACTGCGATTAGACGCTCTGCTTCCTTTAAATCACGGAGGAGGTCTTGTTTCGCTAAATAGAGTTCCTTCAAAACCGACGACAGAGGATCATCAGCCGTCATTATGATGGCTAATAGTTTGCCAGCATCCCTAACGTCGGTACTGTCGAGAAAAGGAGAGGCCTTCACACCTTGGTCAAGGCCAAGGATGACAAATTGCGAACCTCCAAACATCACTTCCAGCTTAAGCTGAGGATATAATTTTGCTAGTCCTGCTGTTAAACGATTTTCGTCTTCTGACCGTGATGTTCCTTTTAACGAAGAGGATTTCGCGAGACCCCAAAATAGTTCTTCCATATTCCCTTATAAGCTTCTGTTTCGTAGCTTTTCCATAAAGAGTGGTTAGCGGGATAGAGGAAGTTATAATGGTAAGCGGTCGTCGGAGTTCTAGGTGCCTTTCCTGACCGAAGCCACCGATTATACTGATTCGTTCTGCCTCTCCAATATGCGACTCTAAAATCAATTCCAGGTTGTCTTTGAAAAGATCAAGGCAAGATTGTTGAAGATCAAGAAGATTATCAACACTCCATTCAAGCACTTTTGAGTTCTGAACCTGGTGATCGTATAATTTTTGAACTCGATCCTGGAGGTCACCAATCTGCTGCCGTCAGGCGACGTTGCCGATTTCTAGAAAGCGTTTGTCCCCTAAAGCGCGGGCCTCGGCAGTACCTTCGAAGTGTCAAGATCACTAAGCGTTTTGGTAGCATATCCAATTTCTGTACTATAGACTATTGGGAGTTTATAACTCTTCTTTTGGATTTCCACTGCCATCTGGATATATGTGGATGGTTGCAAGCCTGAAAATGAAGATCATAGAGAGGAGTAACTTCTCCATTTGGCATCTTCATTATTATAGTGCCGGGGAAATATCCCTGAAAGTGGCGCTCCTTTGTAATTAATTCTTTCAAGTGCTTCATCTTCACGGAATGCGATTTCCCCGATCAATGGACTATTGGGCCGGCTCTTGATTTCCACTTCAAGGAAATCTTGATTATTTTTGGCAATTCTTTTTCGAGGAAAACCTTCGAAAAAGTCGTTGTAAATGTTACGAGAATACCCTTCCCACTGATCTTTATTTTGGAAAGTGAACGGGTGAGTTTCACCTACCGTATATATCAAGGTGTCCTCGAAGAATGGTACACCTGAGTCAAAGGTCAGAATAACCCGTAGCGCAGGAGGCTCCGAGGTTTTATCCCTTAAGTCGAGTTCAAGAATAGGAAAGTTTTGAGGATCAATATTTATAGATTTAGAAATTCTCAATACTTTCCCATCTGGAACTCATCTTTAGAAATTTCGAATCGCCTTGCCTTATAATTCCGGTGCCATTGTTGAATTTTCCCGCCTCTAATTTCCAGCCGCTAGGTAGCAATCCACTCCCCGAGTGGTTCCAATCTTCAATGATGACTGTTCGGCTTGTACTAGAAGCGACGGCGTGAGAGGTCGCTAATGGCGGGACACCGATTAGTAGAAGAGCAAAAATGGAGTGCAGAGACAAATGCTTTCGCCGAATCCACCAGGCGTAAATTTTAAGCATCGTCATTAGTTCGGGGGCCAAATGCTACGCGAATAAAAAAATGACCAGCCGGGAGTTGTTGTACCACCTACCATGTTAGTCCTCAGCTCGCAAGCTGGATAGTTTCGGGAGCGGGTGGCTGGCCCTCGAGACTGCTGTGTGGACGGACCGTGTTGTAGTGAATCCTCCAGCGTTCGATGATGATCTGGGCTTCTTTCAGCGTGTAGAACAGTTCCCCGTTGAGAAGCTGATCGCGCATCTTTGCTCGGTGATGCCGAGCTTCCGGCAGGAGTCGAGCACGGCCAGGCCTTTGCCGGTGTCGAGCTCAACCGTTCGCAGATGTTGAATAATCTCTTCGGGCGTATACCGTTTCTTGGGCATGACTCTGACCTCCCTGGTTGCGGTCCAGTCTAACATTCACCCTGGACCAAATTTGCCCGGGCAGGTCAATGCAGAGCCACCCGCAGTTCCCTCTACGGGGTTTTTGTCGGTGCGCACATTTACACGCCAGACAAGATAGGATCCGAGACTTACCGCGACTAGCGGTTTTGCCGCCGTTTTACCAAACTGTATGGCCAGTTCTCCGGCACTTTAGCCGATCTCATCTCTGAACACGCCTAACCAAGAAGCAGGAGTGGCCAGCCCCCTTAGCGGGGATCCAGACCTGTATGTTAGGGTCGGGCCGAAAGGAGGACCGTATGCCCCGCAACCGTCACACCGTCGAGCAGATCATTACCAAGCTGCGCGAAGCCGAAGTGGCCCTAAGCAAAGGGCAGCCCGTCGCGCAGGCCTGCCGCACACTGGGGATTACCGAACAGACTTACGCGATGAACTGTTGAATCGGGAACTGTTTGCTACACTGTGGGAGGTGCAAGTGCTCGTGGAACGTTGGCGACGACACTACAACCAGATTCGTCCCCATCGGGCACTGGGGTTGCGGCCACCCGCTCCTGAAACGATCGCGCCCCAGCAGTGTGCGTAAGTGCTATTCGACCTGGTACAACCACGGGGGCCGGTCAGCAGATTAGCCGGTCTTGCTGCCGTGGTGTTTGCCAGGAAATCGAGATGGAGTCGCATGCGGGGCGCGAATGGCCCCAGCACACGATGAATGTTCCAACAGGGCCTGGAGTGGAAGTGGCTTGCCAAGTCTAACCATTAACGGAGAGATGGGTAATTAAATACCTAGGTAACATATATTATTTTGGTGGAGGCAGGGGAGTTGAACCCCCGACCCCTACGTTGCGAACGTAGTGCTCTCCCAACTGAGCTAGCCCCCACTCGACTGTCTTTCAATCTGTGAGACCAACGACTCACTTCGATCGCATTATACACAACCGTTTCTTGACTCTCCACCGGAAGTTGGATTTGCCGCACTGTTATGATGGGCTGATCACCGCTTGACCCTCCGGCTTTCCAGCTTCGATGAACACGCGCGGCCCGTCAATCCGCAGACGCCCCTCGGCAAAGAGTTGGACCGCTCTGAGGTAGATCTTGTGCTCCTGTTCAAGGATGCGAGCTGCCAGTGTGTCGGGTGTGTCGTCATCTAAAACTGGCACCGCTGCTTGAAGAATGATCGGCCCTTCATCGACGCCTTCCGTCACAAAGTGGACCGTACATCCGGCAATTTTGCAGCCCCACTCGATGGCCTTCTTCTGCACGTCCAATCCTGGAAACGAGGGCAACAGAGACGGATGAATATTCATCATGCGATTCGCAAAGGCATCCACCAGGATATTGGTCACGATCTTCATGTATCCGGCCAGTAGCACCAACTCCACATTGTGTTGTCGAAGCACTTCGAGGAGTTTGCGATCGTAGACCTCACGACTATCGGGTCTACCTGCATAGGGCTTGGGATCGACGAAGAGAGCGGAGAGTCCATGTCGGCGCGCGCGCTCTAATGCCAGGGCCTCTTTCTTGTTGCTGATGACGGCGACAATCTTCGCTTGAACCGTCCCTGCTTCGATCGCGTCGATGATGGCCTGAAGATTGGACCCGCGCCCGGATGCCAATACAGCGACTCGCAGTTCATCCGTTCGCTTAGTCGACATACTCCACCAGTGGTCCCTCGCCGGTCGATGCCACGATGGTCCCGATCCGGCATGCCAGATCGCCCAACGCCGTGGCTCGTACGATGACAGACTGAGCGGCTGATTCCGGCACCACGAGAATCAAGCCGATCCCCATGTTGAAAACGCGATACATTTCCTCACGCTCGACATGTCCCAGTCGGGCAATCGCTTGGAAAATGGGTGGCACAGACCAGGCGCTCCGCCGCACCTGCGCCCGCACACCCGAGGGAAATACTCGCGGGAGATTCTCGGTGATGCCGCCGCCGGTGATATGGGCGATCCCGTTGATGGGATATTCCTGGATTAATGCGAGCACCTGTTTGGCATAGATTCTGGTCGGCGTCAGCAACACATCCCCGAGCGGCTGATCGAGGTCCGGCAGGAGACTGGTGACGCTGAGTTTCGCATGATCCAGCAAGACACGACGCGCCAGCGAATAGCCGTTGCTATGAAGACCGGTCGAAGCCAGCCCAATCAGGGCATCGCCCGGCACGATACTGTGGCCATCGATGATCTTGGGTCGATCCACCACTCCGACGGCGAATCCTGCTAGGTCATATTCTCCCTCCGCATAGAAGGGAAGGCATCTCGGCGGTTTCCCTCCGATCAAAGCGCAACCGGCCTGACGACAGCCTTCGGCGATTCCCTTGACGACCGACTGCGCCTTGGGAACGGCAAGCTTTCCCGTCGCGAAATAGTCCAAAAAGAACAGCGGCTCAGCTCCGCTGACTACAATGTCGTTCACACACATGGCCACCAGATCGATCCCGACAGTATCGTGGCGATCCGTGAGGAAGGCGATCTTGAGTTTTGTGCCGACTCCATCGGTGCCGGAGACAAGAACGGGTTCGGCGTAGCGGTGGGCCTGTAACCGAAACAATCCGCCGAACCCGCCGATGTCCGTCAGCACTTCCGGGCGGAATGTGGATCGCACCAGTGGTGAAATACGGTCGACGAACTCGTCGCCCGCATCGATATCGACTCCGGCATCTCGATAGGTTGTCATAGGGTGCGCATCTTAGCGGAGCGCTGGCAGATCGGTCAACGAAGAGAATCAACAGCGCTTTTTCTTGCAAACTGTCGATTGTCCCGTATCATTGGAGAAGCCCCACGGCGCTATCCATCCTCGGTAGCAGCCAATCGTGGAGGACAGGTAGTCATGCCTTCCTGCGTAGGCCCGTGTCACTCGTGCGGCAGTGACCGGCGTGTGACAAGAAAGACTTCATGAGAATCCTTCTGGTTGACGATTCCCCCGATGCGCGATTGCTCCTCCATAAGATTCTGAGGGATGCAGGATATCGCGATACCCACTCTGCCTCCTCAGCCCACGACGCGTTTAAGTGCCTTGACTTGGAACATGACGGCGCTGGCGCAAAAGAGATCGACCTGATTGTGATGGACGTGAGGATGCCGGAGATCGACGGAATCGAGGCGTGTCGCCGCATCAAGGCAGTCGAAGCCTTTCGCGATACCCCGATCATCATGATGACCGCCCGCAGTGAACCGGAGGTCTTGCGGGGCGCGTTCGACGCCGGAGCGACAGATTACATCAAAAAACCGATTGAGGAAGTGGAACTGCTCGCGCGGATCAAGGCGGCGTTGAAGCTGAAGAAAGAAATCGATGCAAGAAAGAACTGGGAGCAGGAACTGACCAAAACTATTAGTGAGCTGGACGCTGCATTCCACGAGGCGGTCACTCTGCAGCAATTCATTCCTGTCTGTCCCGCTTGCAAGAAAGCGCTGGCAGACCAGACTTTACAGTCCGCTCTCGAAGCCTATCTTCAGACTCACCCCGATGCCAAGTTTCACTACACCGTGTGTTCTAGCTGTTCGACCTCGCAAGGTGTAGCGCGCCCATTGTTCAGACTCGATGAAGCGCGTAGGGTGATCGTGGGAGGGCCGGCGGGCTTTTCTTATCCTTCCGGACGCATCTCTACATCCAGCAGTTTGATTTTCCGATGGAGATGACTCCGCTCGATTTTCAAATCTTCAGCCGTGCGAGAGATGTTCCAGTGATGCTCGCGCAACTTTCGCGCAATATATTCCTTTTCAAACGCATTGCGGGCGTCCCTGAGTGAGTCATAGGACTGTGTCAAGAGGGGACTGACCGCGGGGGCTGCAGGCTGGGATGCGGACGCAACAGGACGCGCCTGCAACGAGAGGCCCGCTTGCGCTGGATCGATGACAGGTCCCGGCGCCATGATCATCAATCGTTCGATCAGGTTTCGCAATTCTCGAATATTCCCCGGCCACTCGTATTGTTGAAACACCGCCATGGCCTCCGGCGAGATCTCTTTCATCCGCAACCCCTGCTCTTCCGCATGGACCTTCATGAAGTGGCGAATGAGCAGCGGGATGTCTTCCCGGCGTTCCCTGAGCGGCGGCACGATGATCGGCACCACGTTGAGCCGGTAGAAGAGGTCTTCGCGAAACGTGCCCTTCTCGATCTCCTTGATCAAGTCCTTGTTGGACGCGGCTAAGACTCGAACGTCCACTTTGAGCAGCTTCGTCCCGCCGACGCGAGTGAACTGCTGTTCTTGTAACGCCCGCAATACTTTCGCCTGGGTACTCAGGCTCATGTCGGCGATTTCGTCCAGAAACAACGTACCCCCGTCCGCCTGCTCGAACTGCCCGCGTTTCATGGAGGTCGCACCAGTGAAAGAGCCCTTTCGTGTCCGAAGAGTTCACTTTCGATCAAGGTCTCCGGAATGGCCGCACAGTTCACTGCCACAAACGGCCGGCTGGCTCTTGCGCTCTGTTGATGGATTGCACGCGCAACCAGTTCCTTTCCTGTCCCGTTTTCCCCTCCGATCAATACGCGACTATTCGTCGGTCCGGCGGTGTCGATCAACCGCCGCAACTGTTGCATCACAGGCGACTGTCCCACCAACTCGAACTTCCGCTGAACGGTCGTTCGGAGTGTCCGATTCTCTTGTTCCAAACGGTATTGGTCCAAGGCATGCTTGACGCGTAGCGTGACATTTTCGAGCGACAAGGGTTTTCAATATAGTCGTAGGCTCCCAGTTTGATGGCCTTGACCGCTGTTTCGATCGAGCCGTGCCCGGACATCATCATCACTTGCGCCGTCGGCACTAGCTCGCGAACCCGGCGCAAGGTTTCCATGCCATCCATTTCCGGCATCCAGATATCGAGGAGCATGAGATCGGGCGGATCCATGGTGTAGACGCGCAACGCCTCAGCACCGTTCATGGCCACCGTCACCTCATACCCTTCGTCCTGCAGAATGCTGCTCAAGGAGGTGAGAATCGACTCTTCGTCATCTACTACTAAGATCGATGCAGACATGAGTGCTCCGTTAGGCGTTGAACGTAAGGCGTCTCGGAGCAGGACAGTATTCGCCGCCGTCCCCCTAACCCCTTACCCCTCACGAGTTTAGACCGGCAATTCGAATGTGAATACGGTTCCTTTTGGCTGATTCTGGCTGGCCTGAATCTGGCCTTCGTGATCGGTAATGATGCGCCGCACAATCGCCAATCCCAGCCCCGTTCCCGTCTTCTTCCGCGTAAAGTATGGCACAAACAGCTTATCCTGGTCTTCCGGCGCGATACCCACACCTTCATCCGCCACACTCACCACGGCCCGCCGACGCTTCGTATCGTACTTCGTCGTGAGCCACACCCGCCCCTTTGTGGTGCATAGCCTGGATCGCATTGTCCAGCAGGTTGACCATGACCCGCTTGAGTTGCTCCCGGTCGAAATTGAACGACGGGAGGTTTTCGTCCAGTTCCACGAGCAGGCTCCACATCCTTGTGAGCCCCTCGATAGAGCGCCGTGACTTCGTTGATCACGTCGTGGAGCGACTGATGCGCCATTTGCGGAGTCGGCAGTCCGGGCGAACTTCGAAAATTCGTCGACCATATGCTTGAGACTGGTCACTTCGTTGACGATGACGTTGGTGGCTTCATCGAAGATCGTCTCGAAATCCGGCGACTTCTCAAAATACTTCTTCCGCAATCGTTGCGCGGACAATTGGATGGGCGTTAACGGGTTCTTGATTTCGTGCGCTACCCGCCGCGCCACCTCTTGCCATGCCGCCACTTTTTGCGCCTTGATCAGTTCCGTGAGATCTTCAAACACCAGCACGATACCGAGGTCCTTATTCGCTTCATCCTTCATCCGCGACCCGTGAAGTCCGATGGTCAAGAATCTGCCGTCGATCTCCATCGGGCCCTCGAGCGCCAGCGTGTCGCGCTGATCGGCCAACATCCGATCGTAGACCGTCTGAAACAGATCGAGCCGGAACTCTTTGAACACCTCATTGGCCGGTCTGTCACGAAATCGATCCGCTGCAAGCCCGAGGATCCGTTCACCGGATGGATTGAAATTCGTGATCAGCCCGTTCTTATCGATGGAGAGCAAGCCCGCAGCGATCGTCTCCACCACCGTTTCGATGTAGGCGCGGCGGCGATCGAGTTCAAGATTGCTGTGGCGCAGAGGATATTGGCCTCTTCGATTTCGGATTTACTTCCCTGCAGGTCCGACGTCATACGGTTGAATGAATCGATGAGCGTACCGATTTCATCGGTTGCCTTGGCCTCGATCCGGACAGGAGAGATCTCCTTGGGCAATGGCCTCCGTTGCTTCGGCCAACCGGTGAATCGGCACCGTGATGCTCCGCGCGACATAAAATCCAAACCAGGTCGCCCCGAATAAAATGAGCACCGTGATGATGGCCACGAAGAGATAGACTCCGGCCTTGATCGGATTCTTCATGGCCTTGGTTTGTTTATACTCGTCGTACTGATGGCCGATCCCTTCCATTTTTGCCAGCAACGATTCAGGTACGTAGGCCTCCACCACCACTACGCCACCGATCTCGCCGCCACGCCCGCTTGCCGCGATAGGGGCGGCAGCACGCACCAAGCGCCCGGTTTCGGCCTCCTGCACCGCATTTACTTCGTGCTTCCCGTTGATCACTTGGAGCACCAGCTGGCCGATCGGCAGATCGAGAGCCGATGAGGGTACGTCGAGATCCAGCGCCTTGGTGAGTGTTTCCATTTTGGCGGAAAAGACTTCGATTCCTGCCACGCCGAATTCCGCGCGCTTGCGCGCCATCGCGGCCACCAGCAGAATCGCGCTGTTCCGCCTGCAGCATGTCTTCCCGATAGATTTCATGGCTGATGGCTCTGGCGCTGTTGACAGCCAGGGTAATGTGGCCGGCATGCTGCATCCGCGCCACATCATACGAGTCCCTCATGACCTGCTCAATCTGATCGCTGAACCACACATCTACGGCCTTATTCACCAGCCCACTCGCGACCAGCGCCAGGAGCACCGTCGGGATGAGCGAGAAGCCGATGAAGGCCGCGACCAGCTTTGTCCGAAATCCTGATCCAAACAGCCGATGCCGTCGCTCGAAATAGGCTTTGATGAGGTTGCGGGAGAGCAGGAGCAGCAGGACCACAAACCCGATCAAATCGAGATTGAGCAGCAGAAGCACGAAAGCGTAACTGGTTGTCGGCAGAAAGGAGTCTGAGTCTTCGCCAGCGGGCGCCACGATCTGGGAGTAGTAGTAGGTCAGCGCGAGACAGGGGGAGCAGCAGAATCAGGACGATCCAGACCGGCCGTAAATGCATCGTCGGATGTTCCGGCTCCTGGGCAAGTCCGGATAGCCGTGAAGACCGGCCGGCCCCGGTCACCGGAACCACGGTTTGTCTTCGTCCCGGAAAGAGAGCCTGTGTCCTTCTTGCTATCATTCACTTGCGGCATCCCCGATTGTCGCGCCACGACATATGGAAGACAGAATATTCACTCTCAATCGAATCAGGAGCGTCTCCCACGTTGCATCAACCAGGGCGGCTGATAGACACGTCTGGGGTCGATAGGCGGCAGGGGGTACGACTACTTGGCAGCCAAACTCACGTACTTCATCCGAAGGGCGTAGAGCATATCCCTCAGCACCGCTTGTTCTTCCGTCGTGAGATTGCCCGTCGTCTTGTTTTCCAAGACCGAGAGTAAGTCGATAATGTCTTTCGCCTGCGGTAGATTCAGCGGCATCGGAGGTTGATGGGGATCCAATTGTTCTCCCCATCAACATCATCGAAGAGCTGCCGAGTGAAATCACGAAGGATGAAAAGGTGACGGGAATTCCTGAACCCTGGTGTGGATCGGAGGGTGCCGCCTCCTGGTGGGGCTCTATCCCCGACGCGGCAGGCGAAGTGACGGAGGGCCGGTCGGGTCCACTCCCGCCCCGCCGATCCCGAACGACAAATCCTTCTTCCTGTTCTGTGGTCACAGGCCTTTCCCCGCTCCAGATGCAGCGATGGTACACTATCATAGGCCTTGAAGCGGCGCAAGCTGCGTCGAGCAGGATGCTGAAAAAGTCCGCCAGCTTCGTTCTCGGTTCATCGAAATCCTCAACGTACCCGAGAGGGTACGCCTCCGGTTTCGACTCGCCTGCGGCCTTGCTGGACGGCCTTTTGAGCATCCAGCGCGGTGTTCTCCTGTTGTGCTATACGTGCGGGCAATTGAGGTTCCACCGTGCCACAATAGTTTTTCCACCGTCCGCTAGCCGATTGAAGCCTGTAGAGAACCGGGTATAATGAGCGCCCAACTCTGTGGGACTATGAGGGAACCATGTCGGAACGATTTCATGCACCTCGTTGATTTGATGGCCGCGTTGCGCGCGCCGGACGGATGTCCATGGGACCGCAAGCAAACGCATGAGTCGCTGAAACCCTATCTTCTCGAAGAAACCTACGAAGTGCTGGAAATTCTCGACCGGCAGGATCGCGCCAAACTTCCGGAAGAGCTGGGTGATGTGCTGCTGCAAGTGCTCTTTCATCAGTCAGATCGCGTCAGAGGCGGGCAGCTTTACTATTGAGGATGTGCTTGAGCAACTGGCCGACAAACTGATTCGACGGCATCCCCATGTATTCGGAAATGGAGCAGCAGACCCGACTCCGATGAATGCCGACCAAGTGGTCGCCCGATGGGAAGATATCAAACGAACGGAACGTCAGGCGTCCGGCCGGTCGGACTCGGTTCTCGACGGGGTGCCGAAGACACTGCCGGCACTCCTCAGAGCCTATCAACTTCAAGCCCGTGCCTCACGCGTCGGCTTCGATTGGACCCACGACGCGAAAGGCTTCGATCAGGTTCTCGGCAAGATCGAAGAAGAGATCCAGGAGCTTCGGACGGCGATCCGGGCCCCGGCGTCGAACCAGACAGAGCCCGATGCCGGCGCTGAACAGCTCGACAAGCGCGGATCATCGCGGAGTTCGGCGACGTGGTGTTTTCACTTGTGAATCTCGCCCGCTTTATCAAAGTGAACCCGGAAGACGCCTTGCGCCAAGCCGCCAACCGATTCGTTGAGCGATTTCATTTCATCGAAGCCCAAGCGGCCGCGTCGGGCCGTACGATAGGGGATCTTTCGTTTGCAGAAATGGATCGACTATGGGGCGAAGCCAAGAAGCAGGATCCTGCCACACGTCACGAAGGAACGCCGTCATGAGTGAGAAACCACACCCTACGAAGAAGGTAAACGTGCCGGAATTCATCCCTTGATCGTGATCTTCGCAGTCTTGATAGGACTCTGGCTTTTTGTGTTCCTCATTGTGCCAAGCTCGAAGAACAAACAGGCCGCCGGGACGGAAGGACCGACCGGGCCAACCATCGAAGATCCCGAAGCGGCGCCGGTACTCTTCAAAGTCCAGTCAACCATCTTGGACATGAATGCCATCAGTCTCACGGTCCCTCCAGAAGCGACCTGACAGTCAAGTCGTCGGACTCCTGAAGCGGTTTAAACAGGATCGGCTTGCCGGCACCCTGACCGAACTCCTGCCCGCCACCACGCCCGGCCACAAACTGGGGAACCATGCCGTCGCCGATATCTACATAGTGTCCGATGCCAAGTACGCACAACCCGACGTGATCCGGATCTTGACCCGTGGCGCACATGCACCGGGCAACCTGTATCCCCAGGCTGTTCCCTTTGAAACGGCGATGGAGGCCATCCGCGAGGCACTATCGAATCGATCTCAACGACACCGGCAATCCCGATAGTGCGTCTCTCGGTTTTGCCGACGAGTCGGGGGTGCACTCGCGTCAGTATCGAAAAATCTTCTAGCAGGCTGCTGAAAAAGTCCGCCAGCTTCGTTCTCGGCTCGTCAGAATCCTCAACGGGGACCCGGCCGCCTCACCACTCGGCGGCGCGCACAGACGTGGTGCTCCTTATTCGTCGCACCGTGCGCCCCAGAGGGTACGCCTCCGGTCTTCACTCATCTGCGGCCTTGCTGGACGGCCTTTTGAGCATCCTGCCGCTACAACAGCTCAGCAACCGTCCACCCAAGGTTTAAATTCTGACCACAATGAGTTCTATACATTCGTCCAGGCGTTGAGTCGCACATACAAGCTTAGGTCTTTCAATCACATCCTTGGCCGTTTCGGAGGAAACCCATTGGTTAGTTCGGCATGTCGGGTCTTCCACTCCTACGTCCTGAATGATCGATGCGGCATTCTCGTTGCCTCCGGTGCGGAAGACTGTAGAATCTACCATCAGACTGCTTCGCAGCATTAGCGCTAGGGGCTACATGTGTGATTGCAAGACCTGACACTCATTGGGGAAGTGTGAGACCACGACTCCTAGTGGTATACGAATGATGGTGCCATGCGATATCGCTCCAAACCTCAAGCCAGATGAAGGCCCTACCTATTACTGCTCGATGAACGGATCGTTGCTGACGTCGAATGTCGCCGTGACGATTCCCGGAGCGATTGCGGTAGCCTGCGCCCAGTGCATTAAAGGGAATCTTCCCGCAGTGGGGCCCTGTGTATGCCGCTGCATGTGCCCCGGTGGCCGCTGTTGGAACGTTAGCAACGTGTGTGGCACTAACCCACCGACTGTTCTTTTAAATAATGAACCAGGAAATTCTAGAGGTTACCCACAAATTCAAACCCTTCCATCTCTTCATCTCGATCTGTCAGTTAGTGGCAATCACAAACGTCATATTTCTGATCTGGCTGATGGGTGCCCCAATTCCCCCGCCTTGGTCAACCACTGTGCAATTCCTTTTCTTGGCTTTTGGAACGGTCACAGCTGTGACGTCCTTGCGCTTATTGTGGATCTTTGTTCGCGCGAGTGACTCGTGGATGGTCGGCTTTGCAGCTAGCATGATCTTGGCTTCGCTAGTCTTATTCGATTTGTGGGACAGCCGAGGAGAAGTAAGGACAAGAGACCTCGTGTTGTTAATCCTCTCGGGTGTGGCGGCTTTGCTTGCTGTTGGTGGTCAGTTATTCGAGTGGACAAGAAGAGAGGTGCCCCGTCCGTCTGTCCGGTAGGGGATTCTGGTTTCGGCTCGCCACCTATTTTCACACTCAACCTTAGCCTCGACCCTCACCTCGCCCCCTTTCTCGCTAGTCTCTCGCGTCGCGCAGCTACTACAGTCCAACCAACGTTTTGATTTCTGCCCGCAACGTGTCTCGTTGTTCTTCCGCCCAGGCGTCGAGTCTGGGGAACAGATGAACTAATGGACCGGTGAAGGGACCTACGACGGTGTCGCGGCGCTCTGACAACATGCCGTCAGCATCCGTGATGCGGATTTTTTCGTCTGCGATATGCCGCGACAGGCATTTCCGAAATCATGAGTTGCTGACCCGGTGTTCCTGCAACAGCCCCAGGAATCTTGCTGCGGAGCACATCCAGCTCTTCTGGAATGGCCACCTTCACGCGAACAGCCTGGGCAGTCGGCCAGGACGCCCGTTGGATCGAATAGTCGTAGGAAAACACCTGTTCGCGAGGTTCGCGGTAAGGACCGATCACATCCGTAATCTTCATCCGGTTATCCATTGCAATCTCCAGTCGGCTGCAGAAAAACTCAGTTTATACGCAAACACCGTTTGAGCCTCGCATAGCGATACCCATGCCAGCATAACCGCAGGATGCTCAAAAGGCCGTTCAGCAAGGCCGCAGCCGATGAAAGCACCGGAGGCGTAGCCTCTGGGGCGCACGGTGCGACGAATAAGGAGCACCACGCCTGTGCGCGCCGCAGAGTGGTGAGGCGGCCGGGTCCCCGTTGAGGATCTGAGCGATGCGAGAACGCCGCTGGCGGACTTTTTCAGCATCCTGCTAGGATCGTGCCCCCGACAGATAGCGTACAACACGCTCGGCCGCAAGCGCTCCGTCGCGGATACAGTCAGGGATCCCGACCCCGCGATAACCGGCGCCCGTGAGGATCAGTCCTCCATAGCGACTGAGTGCCGCCTCGATCTGGTTCAGCCGTTCGAGGTGTCCCAGCGTATACTGCGGCATGGCCCTCATCCAGCGATTCACTTCCACAAACCCCGGCTCTGCCGTGACACCGCACATGCCGGCCAGTTCAGCTCTGACCCGTGCCACTAGTGCCTGGTCATCCAATTCAAGAATGGCCTCTCGCCCGACTCCGCCCACATAACAACGCACCAGCAGTTGATCCGGCGGAGCGCGATGTGGCCACTTGATCGATGTCCATGTCGCCGCGATGAGATCGCGCCCTTCTGCCCGTGGGACGACAAACCCGAAACCTTCAGCCGCCTCGGTGACCGATGCACGCGGATAGGCCATCGCAATCGTGGCCGTGGAGGCATAGGGAATCATATCCAGCAACCCGCCGGCAATGGGAGTCAGAGGGCGAACCAATTCCGCCGACACATAGGCCGGGGTTGCCAGCACGAGACTGTCCACAGACAGGGCCGTAGCCGTCGTTGAGAATGACATCGTACATCCAACGGCCAGAGCTGATGGGATCGTACACGCAGCGCGTCGACCGCACAGCTTCCTTGAGCACGACGCCGTGGTCTGTCAATCGGTGGACGAGAGCATCGACCAAATCCGATAGTCCGTTCTTCAGGCTGACGAACATTGTGCGCTTCGGGCCGGAGTGCGTGGCGGAAGCACCGGCATTCCGGGACGCCATCATCCCGCGAATCACACTCCCGTACTGTTGCTCCAGTTCGACAAACCGTGGGAAGGTCGCCTGCACGCTCATTTGTTCCGCGTCTCCCGCGTAGATGCCGGCCATCAAAGGCTCCAGCATCCGTTCGAACGCCTGCCGACCAAGGCGCCGCCGGAAGAACGATGCCAGCGATTCATCTTCCGGCGACCGTTTCACCGGCACGGCCAGGTCCAGTCCCATCCGCGCGAGCCCTGCCCAACTCAAGAGTCCACTTCGGAGGAGGGGCCCCAGCTGACCTGGAACAATGACGACGAGCCCTCCGGCAGTTCATGCAATCGTCCACGTGAATAGACACAGGCTCTTTTCCCGGTCTCGTTGGTATTGATGAGCTGATCGGTTAGCCCCAATTTGTCACCGAGAGTTCAAGGCCGGCCTGTTTCTGGGACAGGAAAGAGTCGGGTCCGGCCTCCGTCGACAAGATCGCCGACCCGATGGGTGACGATCTTGCCTCCCCAGACGGGAGCGCTATCGACCACGGTACAGCGGATCGGGATACCGGCCGCCGCGGCTCCGTTCGTGAAGGGCGTAGGCAGTCGAGAGACCGGAGATCCCCTCCACCGATGACGGCGACAGTGCGGAGGTTGCTCACGATGCAGGACAGAGGGAGGATTCGTGTGCAGCGAGCACAGAGGCTCAGCGTCTCGATGAGGCGCAGCCGAATCGTTCAGCATCGTGATTCGTTCGAGTTGGAGGCCCCGACCGGCCGCGAATCGTTTCAATTCGATATCGATGTCGTAGAGTGTTTCGACATGGTCGCAAAGAAAACCGATCGGCGCGACCAGCACCTGTTTGCACCCGTCGTTCGCCAGTTTATCCACGACCGACTCCACAGTCGGCCCCAGCCATGTTTCTCCCGATCGCCCCTGGCTTTGGTACGCAAAGAGCGTGGGCCTATTTCCCAAATAGCGCCGTCACCGCTTCAACCGTGCCTCTCACCTCGTCGGGGTAGGGGTCGTTCATCGCAACGACACGCTCCGGAAGGCTGTGGGCCGTAAAGAGCACAGGCACCGTCGCCCGCACGTCGGCAGGGAATTCTCAGCAGCCCCTGATGGATGTTCTCGACGATCGCCGCAATCAATCCGGGATGCCGATGCCAACTGCCGACGTAACTGACCGGACAAGTACTCTGTAGCGCCGACCGTGCCTCTTCAACTTTCTTCCGGGTAGGCTCCGGTGCTCAGGAGAGGACTGTTGAGGGGCCAGGCAGAGCCCGATGACCTGTTCGGGAGCGTCGCCCAGCAATTCGGCATAGGTCTCCTTGATAAACGGATGCCAGTGCCGTAACCCGATGTAGACCCGATGCTGCTCGCCACCAGCCGCATTTAAACGTTGCTCGAGTTTCTTTGCCAGATCCTTGGTGATCCCAACGGCTGGAGATTTCCCGCCCGTTGCACGATACCGCTCCCTGATCTCTTCGACAAGTTCAGGCGGAGTGGGACGACCCCCCGCACATCCAGGAGAAACGGTTCCACATTCTCCAAGCTATCCGGCCCACCCATAGCCATGAGGAGAACGGCGATGGGACGTTGCGAGACTGGCATGCCTTCTCCTCGTTATTCGAGAATCGCTACATGCAGGGAGTCTGCTCGACATGACGATTCACGTCTTCTAGCGTTGACTCAGCTTGTGGATCATATCGATGGTCGCGGCCACATGGTCTATGGGGGTTGTCGGCAGGATCCCATGGCCTAAATTGAAGATATGCCCCGGACGCCCGCTGGCTCTGCGCAGAATATCTTCCACGCGCCGTTCGATTTCATGCAACGGTGCAAACAGCGTTAAGGGATCGAGATTTCCCTGTACCGCCACGTCATGTCCTACCATCGCCCAGGCCTCATCGAGATGGATGCGCCAGTCGATTCCGATGACATCGCCGCCGGCTGCTCGCATCTGGCGCAACATCGCCGAGGTCCCCGTGCCGAAATGAATCATCGGCACGCCTTCCCTCTTCAATCCCTCAAAAATCAATTGGACATGCGGCAGCACATATTCGACATAGTCGCCGACCGAGAGGCAGCCCACCCAGCTGTCGAACAACTGAATGGCCTGCGCCCCGGCCTTGATTTGCCGCCGTAGATAGCCGGTGATGACGCGAGCGAACTTGTCCATGAGTTGGTGCCATGCCTTCGGCTCGCCATACATCAACTGTTTGGTGAGCAGATAGTTTCGCGAACTTCCACCTTCGATGGCATAGCTGGCCAATGTGAACGGCGCCCCGGCGAATCCAATCAGCGGCACTCGACCGTTCAGCGCACGTCGAGCCTGACGGATGGCTTCGGCTACGTAATCGAGTTCGCCGCCGTCAATGACGTTGAGCCGTTCAACAGCCGCCTGGTCTCGCACCGGATTATGGATCACCGGTCCCTCGCCTGCCGCGAACTCCAGGCTGAGGCCCATCGGTTCAAGTGGCAACAGGATGTCGGCAAAAAATGATGGCGGCATCGAGGGGGAAACGATCGATCGGTTGGAGCGTGATCTGCGCCGCCAACTCGGGCGTCTTGCACAATTCGAGGATCGAATGCTTCGCGCGGAGGGCACGATACTCTGCCATATATCGGCCCGCCTGGCGCATGAACCAGACCGGCGTACAATCGACCGGCTCACGCCGGCAAGCTTTGAGGAAGCGGTCATTCATCATTTTTGGCATTCTAGAGACGAGGGGGCGAGGGTGTCAATTCGCACATGACCGGGCTCCACTTCGTTAATTGTTATACGTTATTCGTTAATCGTCAGGACTCTCACGTTTACCGTTGAACGATTAACGTTTAATGAACTGGGCCGCATGCGGCTCGGGTTGACAGGGTGTGAATCTCTCTACTAAACTGCCGGGTCACGCGTGCAGCCGACAGTTAGCGCGATCATGCGGTATACAGGGAGGCCCGAATCCGGATGGCAAAGAAAACGGTCAGTGAATCCGACGAAACCAGACTGAAAAAGAAGGTGGCGGCGAAATTGGCCGACCATAAGAACCCCAAAGAGGATGAAGCCCTTCGTTCGCTGAGGAAGCGGCTGCGACGGACACAACGGAAACGGCGTGCATTAGCGCTGCGCAAGCATAATTCTGCGAGCAAGAAAACAGCCGCCCCTGCCGCGAAGTAGCCCCCTGTCAGGGCAGTTGACGGGCGAGTGAATCGTTAGGTAGTACGAATGGAACCATCACGACCCATAGAAGAGGGCGCGACTTCCCCGTTTCAGAGACGGCGACCGATGCGTTGGCTGATCAGGTGGCGGCGGAGTTATACGGGACAGCACCCTGCACCAGTTGAGTCGGCAGCGGAATCGACCGAGCAAGTCGTCCTTGAAGAAGAAAAGGTCAAGGATGAGATCGAGATCCAGATCGATCTGCTCAAGGATCCCGACTGGGTCGTTCGCCGCGAGGCCGCCATTACGCTCGGTGAAATGGGTGACGAACGTTGCGTGGAGCCGCTGGGGCATGCATTACGCGACGGCGACTGGCAAGTTCGGGATGTCGCGATCGATGGGTTGGGACAGATCGGTTCTCCCGCCGTCGAACTGTTGATCAAGTTGCTCCGGGACTGGGACGTTCGAAAGTATGCGATTGCTGCATTAGGGAAGATTCGCGACGAGCGTGTGCTCGATCCTCTTATGCTGCAGTTGAGGAATGACGAATTCAAAGACGATGCGATCAACGCGTTAGTCGAGCTGGGTCAGCCGGCATTGCCGCGATTGGTCAAGGCGCTGAAAGACAAAGACGAGAATGTTCGGAAGCAAGCGGTGAAAGCGTTAGGACTGATCAAACATGTCGAGGCAATCGACCCGCTCATCACTATGCTTGCCGACAGTGACTATTATACTCGGCTGATGGCGGCAGCGGGACTCGAGGCGATCGGCGACGACCGAGGGCCGCGAAGCGATCAAGCCGTTGATGAAAGACCCGGACCTGGTAGTGCGGATGCGGGTGGAGCGGATTCTTGCCAAGTGGAAGAAACAGCCTGCAGCCACGTAGCAGGATGCTGGAAAAGACCCGCCAGTCCGCCCGGTCTATTCGGTCTATCTGGTCTGTCTCGTCTATTTGGTTGGACTTAGGCTAAGCGGATACACTAGAGAGACCAGACAGACCATTTCTTCTCATTTATTCAGCTGGCGGTCCACTTCCCGCTGAATTTCGTCGAGCTTCTTGAGCGACACCGGTTTCCCCATCGACAACTCCAGTCGTACCTCCCGAAGCGTTCCACTGAGTGCCTGCATGGCGAGTATTGACTCATCCTGCTTTGCGCCCTTCGTGGCCTTCTCCAGCATCTCGGATGCCTCGCCTAGTGCCTTGGCGGCTTCCCATAGTTTTTATCGAACAGTTCAGATTTCGCCTGCACCACCCGTGACTTGGTGTCGATCAGTCCCTGCCGGCGGCGCAGGTCTCTCTCGATTCCCATCGTGGTGTCGAGAATGTTGCGCGACGTGTCTTTGACCGAAAGTTGGAGGTCTGAGACCGTTTGCTGCAGCGTGCCGACCGGACGTTGGCCGAAGTAAAACCCGATGCCGAACGACGCGGCTATCAAGGCCAGAACAGCGATAAATTTCCACATAGTGCGATCCTTTCGACTAACGACGTATCAGGATGCTGAAAAAAACCGCCAGCGGCGTTCTCGGCTCATCGAAATCCTCAACGTACCGATTGAGACTCTCGGAGGGGAAGAGCTGGAGGGGTTTTTCCGTTCGCCAAGATCCATTGAATGGGCGAACGGCCCCACGAAGTAGTGGTCGGTACCTCCTCCGGTTTCAATTCGCCTGCGGCCTTGCTGGACGGTCTTTTTTGAGCATCCTGCGGGAGTGCTCCGCTCTTATCCCAGACATACAGATTATCGATGTTCTGCTATGGCGGAATTGTTTTCCGTGGGCTGTTAGGGACCGTTGTAGGACGGCGGAGTTGTTGGAGCAGACTTCCTGCCGCAGCAAGGCGCACGGAGACATCTGAGTCTTGCAGACTTTTTTCAGCAACGGCGTCACCGGTGCGCCGCTCATGCCCAGAGCTTTCGCCGCTAAAAGACGCGGGTGCGGTTGCTGGTCTTGCAGAAGCGTCTCTAAGATTGCCACCGCTTGTTTGTCGGACGTCGCGGCCAGTGCATGGGCTACAGCAGCACGTACTGACGGGTCCGGATGTCTCGCCAAGTCCCCGGCGAGTGAGACTGCCGATATGTCGCCCAGTCGAAGCAGTCCTTCCACTACGCTGGCCCGTACCTGCAAATTAGCATCGCGCGTAAGAGCCCGCAATAACGGGGTACTTTCGCGAACCCCGAGCCGCCCAAGACTCGTGGCCGCAACCGCGCGCACACGCGCGCTTTCATCCCTAGGGCATGGGTGAGTGGCGCGACGCCACCGACTTGCCCGTAGTCTCCCAATGCGCCGGCGGCGAACGCGCGAACCGGCGGCTCAGGATCGTACACTCCCTGGCTTAGAACCGCCAGGCTCGATGGGCGCTTCAGCCGCCCCAATACTCCAAGGGCTGCCATGCGGACATCGGGGTCCGGAAGCGTCGCCGCTCCGGTGATGTCGGTCAGCATATCCAGTTTACCGAGCCTGTACAGCGCGGCATAGGCGAACACGGCTTCAGGTCCGTCGTCCGTTCGTGCGACTTCGATGAGGTAGGGCTTGATGTCGGTCACGTTGGCCTCGCTGAGCGCGTTCATTGCGGCAATTCGCACGGCCGGCATCGCGTCGTTCAGGGCTCTTCGTAAGGGCCCGGACTTTCCTGCGAGTCCGGCTTTGCCGATGGCGTCCGCAGCGCGAGCGCGTACCAGGACTGATGCATCGAGCAAGCCGTCTTCCAGGACGGCCTGTGTTTCTGCGAGGCCGAGCTCCGCCAGTATCGTATAGGCTGCGACCCGCACATATTCTTGCGTGTCGCGGACATGACTGGTCAGAAAGCTAAGCGCCAGTGGGCGTAAGAGGGCCGGGTCGTCCGATTGATCCGCAGGGACCAGCCGTTGGTAGAGAGTGAAGGCTTCTTCTGGTCGTCCTAGCTTGAGGGAGCTCTGGAAGGCGAGACGGATGAGCGGTTTCGACGCTGCGGTCTCGGGGGAAGCGAGTGCCAGAGCTTTAAGACTTGGTCGTATTCGGCGCGGTTGAATGCGTCTATGGCATCACGTTCGAGAGTTGAGCCGGTCTGCGTCGTTGGCGCGCCTGCGTCTGCAAGGAGCGGGTTTACGAGTATTGAGACAAGTGTGAGCAGTAGGAGCACTTGTAGGTGTGCTGAGGCAGCGCAGCAACTCCCTTTGAAACTTTTTACGTCTAACGTTTCACGTTTCACGAATCGCCGAACGGCCCGTTACCATGTCGAGGGCGCGAGAACCATGGCGGGCGCATACATCGTGTCGACGTACTCTTTGACCATTCGTTTGGTGCAGAAGCGGGGGCGTTCGTTCGAAGACTTTCCCTCATCAGCTGCAACCAGCCGCGGGGTATTCCGTCGAGGTCTCGTTGATAGTAGAGGGAATGGCTTCTTGCTCCAGTATGCGGTAGAGCTGTTGTGCGTCATGCTCGTCTTGGGCTTGAATGTCCTGGTTTCCTATTAAGGGTTCAATGCCCCATCCGTTGGCTCCGTTGTAGCCTTCTTTCCACCATCCATCAAGGACGCTGAGGTTGATGACACCGTTGAGCGCGGCTTTTTGCCCGCTCGTTCCGCTCGCCTCCAAAGGAAAACGCGGTGTGTTGAGCCAAATGTCGACCCCTTGGACGAGAAACTTCGCCATGTGCATGTCATAGTTTTCTATGAATGCCACGTGGCCGCCTAACTTATGGTCGTTGCAAAAGTTCAATACTTCATGAATGAAAAAGCGACCAGGTTCATCCGCCGGGTGGGCCTTGCCGGCAAAGATCAATTGAACGGGGCGCCACTGGTTATGGAGCAACTGTTTTAGCCGTTCGAGGTCGCGGAACAACAAGGTCGCCCGCTTGTAGGTGGCAAAGCGCCTGGCGAAGCCGATGGTGAGTGCTTCGGGGTCGAGCAGGGTGCCTCGCGTTAAGACCTGCGAGGCTTGGAGATGCCCCTGCATCCAGCCGCTCCGGGCACGTTCCCGGATGAAGCTCATCAGTTTGCGTTTCATGGTTTGGCGTACGACCCAGAGTTCCTGGTCGGGGATATCCAGGACCCGTTGCCACATCGCCGTGTCGTCGCATTTTTCCGCCCATTCCGGGCCAAGATACTTGCCGTATAGTTGGTTGAGTTCCGGCGCTATCCAAGTCGGCGCATGGATGCCGTTGGTCACGCTGCGGATCGGGACTTGCTCGATCGGGAGGCCGGGCCACATATGGTGCCACATCTCTCGCGAGACCTGCCCGTGTTCACGGCTGACCCCGTTCACATGAGCGGCCAGCCGGATGGCCAGTGCCGTCATGTTGAAGCCGTGTCCCTGGGATTCGGGGGTATCACCCAGACGGAGGAACTCTTCTCGCGAGAGGCCCAACTGTTCCCAATAGCCGGAAAAATATCGGTCCATCAGTTGATGGGGAAATACGTCGTGACCGGCCGGCACAGGTGTATGGGTGGTAAACACCGTGCTTTGGCGGACCGTCTCAGAGGCGTCTGCGTGTGTCGATCCCTTCTGGATTAATTCCCGAATGCGCTCCAACGTGAGGAAGGCGGAGTGTCCCTCATTGGCATGCCAGACTGTCGGAGCGATGCCCAGTGCACGAAGCATTCGGACACCGCCGATACCCAACAGGAACTCTTGACAGAGGCGCATCTCTTGATCGCCACCATACAATCGAGCTGAAAGGGCCCGATTCTCAGGACTATTCTCGGGGACATCTGTATCGATGAGATAGAGGGGTCACCCGCCCGACGAGCACTTTCCAAACCGCTGCAGCTACGACTCTGCTGCCGATCTCGACGGTAATCCTGCAGGCATCTCCTGATGGAGTGAGGGCGTGATGAATCGGCGATTCTGCTTGGTTGAACGGGGCGTAGGCTGCTTCCTGCCATCCCTCCGGCGTGATCCGCTGTCGAAAGTATCCTTGCGGGTACATGAATCCCACTCCCACCAGGGGCACACCGAGATCGCTGGCCTCCTTGCAATGGTCTCCGGCAAGAATACCCAGACCACCGCTGTAGATAGGAATGGATCTGTGCAAGCCAAACTCCGCAGAGAAGTAGGCGATGGTGGGGGCTTTCAAATCGCCGTGCCGTGTGTTGAACCAACTGTGTCCGTTCTGACCGTACTCGTCGAATGTCTTGAGGGCGGCAGAATACAACCGCATATACGAGGGATCTTCGGCAAGGTGCAGGAGTCGGTCAGGCCTGACATCGGCCAATAGTTTGACGGGGTTATGATGGGTCAGCACCCAGAGGGTTGGATCGATGTGTTCAAACAACCGACGGGCTTCCGGAGTCCAACTCCACCAAATATTCTGCGCCAATTCCATGAGACGGGATAGACCGGATGGAATGACGTGTGACGAAGTATCTGCTGTCCGCGGAGTATCCACTGCACCTCCTCGTTGATGGTGTCGACGCGTTTGTGAACGGCGCGCCTAAGCGTAATTGGTGAGAGCGATCAGGCGTGACCGGCTTTATGCCAGGATGTCCACTCGTCGGAGAATGCCACGGAGGCATACCGTTCGCCAAGGATTTTTGCAACTTGGTTCATCAGTCTGTTGAGTTGTTGGACATCCTCCGGGGAAGATCTTGTCGGAATCGAGGGTGCATCCCCCACCGAGTTTCCACTTCTTCTCCGATGACGGTTGCCATCACGCTCACCAACTTGATTTCGGTCCCCGTCTGACCTTGAGCCCCAGGTGTCGGAGCGGAGGGTGGTCGTGCAGAGGTCGTATCGGTCGCGGGGGTGCCTGCATTGACCACGGCGGCCGGCGGCTCGTCTCCAGCCAAGATGGCCTTGATGGCCGGAATCACGGCGCTCGCGCACAGCGTTGCGGCGGAGGATACTTGTGCGTTTCCTGCGATTCCCATTGCGTCGGCGACTCGTCCGCCGAAGTCTTTCAACATCTCGTCCTTCACGGGATTGTTTTCGGTGACGAGGAACCGGTACCGCTCATAGGTCTGCCGACTCTCCGCAACTGCGGCGCCGACGGTGAGCATGATTTCTGTTTGGTCGGAGCCGGAACCGAATGCCGGTTCGAGCGCGTTCTTCAATTGCAGGGTGACGGCATCCTCGAGACTGTCCATGAACTGAGGCTGTTCTTTGATCGGCAGATGAAGCGCGGAAAGCCGGTCGGTGAGATTGAACATGACCTTGAGAAATTCGAGGTAGATGCCCCACTCATCGTGCCGCTTCAATTTTAAGGCCCGTTCCGGGGCATTCCGTTTCATAACGGTCACAGATTCGCCCGCGACAGCCAGCATGAGTTCGGCGATCTGGCGAAGCTGCGATTGGTTCTCTTGGTTGGCGGCGGCCATAGAGTCTCCTATTCGTCGCGGGGATTATAACGGAGACAGGTCCGGCGATCAAAGTGCTTGTTTCAGCAATCACTTGTCCGCTCGGCGCTTCGCGGGTACGATTGCTTTTTGGTAATGGCCTCAATGAGCTTGGGGCGAGATGGGAAATGTTGGATGGCCAATGTTCACCGCTGAAGTGAGGGATAAGGAGCTTGCGATGAAGAAGTCCGGATATAGGGTGCTCTTCGGAGTTGGGTTGCTGGCGGTGGTAGGGCTATTCTTCGGTTGTAATCAGGAGACGCCGATTGAGAAGACGAAGGCTGCGGCTGCGTCCGCCAATGCGGCGACGCAGGCAGCAGGGCAGGCCGCGGTGGATGCGATAAAGACTCCGCTGGATAAGGCCCGTCAGGTGGAAAGTACATTAGAGAAGTCAGCCGAGCAGACGGCCGCTAAGATCAAGGAATCGACGCAATAGAGCACATGCAGGGAAAACTAGGACAGGCAGCATCACTGAGGCAGACCGTCTCCGGCGGCCGCTGAATTCAAACGTTAGCCTTCGTCGAAAACACACATGACGCGAAAGCAGCCCAAACGAAAACCACGGCCCGGCGTTGATGAATACGGTCGCACGCCGCTTCACTCAAGCAGCTGCCGATGGTCAGGTCGAGGAAGTGATTCGATTGCTTTCTGCCGGCGCTAATCCGAATGCACAGGATGATAATGGTTGGTCAGCACTTCATTTTGCCGCGCAAGCTGTTTCTTCTGGCGTAACTGAGGTGCTTCTCGCTGGAGGTGCTCAAACGGAGTTGAAGGATTCCTTTGGCAATACCGCGCTCTCGACGGCGGTATCTGAGTCGAGAGGTAATGGTTCGGTAATCCAGTTGCTACGCCGTGCTGGCGCCGACCCACACGCGTCAAACTCAAGTGGCGTCACGCCGCTAAGTCTTGCGCGAACTATTGCTAACTATAATGTGGGCCATTTCTTTACCGATTTGCCTTAAAGAGCCGAGGGCTAACAGCACGATCGAGAGGAACGCGTGCAAGAGCGCCACACGCCCCTCAGCGTGAAGCCCTGGATGAGATCGTTGCTTGACTCCACACCTCGCCATGCTCTGTAAAGATTCTTCGGACTGCTAGAATCCACGCCCATGGCTTCTGTCTTTACTTCGACTTTCCATCCATCATTTGTCTCGTCGGCGATGAAACGCACATCCGTATAGGCTGAGGGAAAACTCAGCTTTACCCAATATATCGCTGGCATCTTACTATGGTGGTGCAGCTGTTGCTGCTAAAGTAATCCCAGGATGCTCAAAAGCCCGTCCAGCAAGGCCGCAGGCGAATCGAAACCGGAGGCGTACCCTCAGGGGTACGTTGAGTATTTCGATGAGTCGAGAACGAAGCTGGCGGGCTTTTTCAGCATCCTGTTACGTCTCGTCGCGCTTTGAAAGGGCGGCAGAGAGTGTGTTATACAGCGCTTCCCCTGAATGACCGGACTGCTCAATAGTTCCTTCACTCATTTATATGGAACGAGAAACGAAAACCTATGTGCTTAAACGGCCGGTTGACGAGGCCGTTTTCCGGAAGCTCTCCATCGACTATGCGGCGGCTTTGAATAGCCAGCAGCTTGCGGCGGTGACCGCGGGCGAAGGGCCATCACTGGTCATTGCCGGCGCAGGGAGCGGCAAGACGCGCACCTTGGTCTACCGGGTGGCCTATTTGATCGACTCGGGAGTTGATCCCTCCCATATTCTGCTGTTGACCTTCACGCGAAAATCGGCTCAGGAAATGCTCGAACGGGCAGGTGAACTGATCGGTGTACGCAGCGAACGTGTTCGTGGTGGCACGTTCCACTCCGTGGCCAATATGTTGCTCCGGCGCTATGGCCGGTCTATCGGTCTTGAGCCGGGCTTCACGATTCTCGATCGCGGCGATGCCGAAGACTTGATTGCCATGGTTCGTGCGCAACTGGGTTTGAACGAAAAAGATAAGCGGTTCCCTCGCAAAGCGACGATTGCGGAGATGTTCAGCAAGTCCGAGAATACGCTGCGGCCGCTCGATGAGATCGTGGTTGAAGAGTTCAATCATTTTGCCGACCATCTGGATGCGCTGGGTCAGTTGCAGCGGGGATATCAGGCGTCGAAGCGTCAGCGCCAGTTGGTGGATTATGACGATTTGCTGGTGTTACTGCGGCGGCTCGTGATGGAGGACGAAGCGATCCGTCGGACCATCTCGTCCCTGTATCGGTACATTCTGGTGGATGAGTATCAGGACACCAATCGCTTGCAGGCGGATGTTGTCCGGCATCTCGCATCCACCCATCAGAACGTGATGGTCGTCGGCGACGATGCGCAATCGATCTATGCCTTCCGTGGCGCGACGTTCAAGAACATCATGGAATTCCCGTCACTCTTTCCCGGCGCCACCATCTATAAGCTGAAGAGAATTACCGCAGCACCCAGCCGATTCTGAATCTCGCGAATTCCATTATTGAAGCGGCGACGGAGAAGTACAGCAAGCATCTCTTCACGAGGAAGCTCGATGGGCCGTTGCCTGTTCTCGTGGAGGCGGTGGGGAGAATGCCCAATCGCGTTTCATTGCGCAGAAGATTTTGGAGTTGCGGGAGGAAGGGGTTCCGCTCGGCGAGATGGCGGTGTTATTCCGGTCGAGCTTTCATTCGTTCGATCTTGAAATCGAGCTCTCGCGTCACGGACTGCCCTTTGTGAAGCGCGGCGGGGTCAAATTTATTGAGACCGCACACGTCAAGGATCTGCTGGCCCACTTGCGCGTAGTGGCCAATCCCATGGATGCCGTCAGTTGGCATCGGGTGCTCATGCTCATCGAAGGTGTGGGACCAAAGAAGGCCCAGGATGTCATGGCCGCGCTTGTGAAATCGGACAATCCCTATCACGCTCTCCGTGAAACGACGGGGCGATCGGGGAAGGGCTCAGGGACTTATCGCTGACGCTTGAAAGCCTTGCCGGGGCCGGCGATCTCCGGCCAGCCGAGCAAGTGAATCACATCTATGAGTACTATCTGCCGATTCTTAAGGCACAGTACGACGACTATCCCAAACGCATGCGGGATCTGGAGCATCTGCACACGATTGCCGAGGGGTACCAGGGAGTTGAAACATTTTTGTCTGACCTCGCGCTGGAGCCGCCGGATGGGAGCGCTACCGGCGTCGAGGTGCCCGATCGAGATGACGAGCGACTTGTGTTGTCCACGATTCATTCTGCCAAGGGGCTTGAGTGGCAATGTGTGTTCGTCATTTGGATCGTGGATGGAAAGTTCCCGTCGGTCTACTCGTTCATTGCTGATGAAGAGCTGGAAGAAGAGCGGCGGCTATTTTATGTCGCCGTGACAAGAGCCAAGCGGCATCTGTACCTGACCTACCCGATCAATGTGTTTGATAAGGGAAGCGGCATGCTGCTGTCGAAACCGTCCCGTTTCCTGGACCCTGTATCGCCTGTGCTGCTGGACCAGTTGGTCCTGGTGGAGGAAGGCGGGCGGCCCGACTGGTATTCTCGCGACGATCATTAGCAGGATGCTGAAAAAGTCCGCCTGCATACGAAGATTCTTAGGCGTGAGACGTGAAAAGTTAAAAGTGAAACGTAGGAGTGTCGAAGGCTCTTCCTCTGAAATCTTTCACCTTTCACTTTTTACATTTTGCTTTTCACGAAGAACAAGGACAGCCTTTTTGAGCATCCTGCGACCTGATCATGCGTCAATGCGATTATCAAAGGTTACAGCAGGATTTGAGCATAAACTGAGTTTTTCCACAGCCTGTTAGATGTAGGCGATACCTCCTGCGTTAACCTCCCGGCATCGAAACGGATCTCTATCAATGATGCGTGCGATGTGCAGAATCGTCGCTATGGGTCTTCTCATCGGCGGACTTCTCCTCACTCCGAATGCGGGGATGTCGGATGAGCGTCTGCCGTCCACCGAGCGGATGTGGAGTCAGTTGCTTGGCGAGGCTCACGCGCTGGGTCTTCCGACAAAGTTCCTCCAGACAATTCCACCGGGCTTCGTTCAGTTTGAGTTCGACGATTTACACGGGTATGCCGCCGAATATCATCTCGGGGAGCATCGGATGGTGCTTAATCGTGCGCTGTCCTTTAATGGAGCCGGGGCCACATTGCGTCCGCTTGGGCGACTCACCCATGCCGAGATCGAAACGCTCTACCATGAATTGTTCCATGCCTATATCGACTACCTGGTGACGGCGGCTGAGACATCGTCCGAGGTTACGTCGGATCCCGTGCTCGCATTTGCGAGGGTGCAGCAGCGCTGTCACTATGGAGCGGTGTTGATCACACCGGTCGTGCAGAGGAAGGGTGAAACTGAGGAGCGATTTTTGACCGATCGTGAATCCTGGGAAGCCCTCAACGAAACATGGGCGGTGTTTGTCGGGTGGAGCGTATGGAATCAGTTGGAATTGACCAGCGGCACTGCACGATCGATTCAGAAATCTGGGAAGAGTCAAGATGAATGGGTGCGTCGTCTCAGGAGCGCCGATCGAGAAGGAGTTCTCCGTGGGTATTATGAACCGGAAGATTCGGGTGAACGGGCCGTCGCTCGGAAACGATATTTGGCCCCCGCCTCGCGTTTGTCGGAACCGGAAGCCACGGTACTGATGAAGCACGTCATTGCACTTCCCCCAGCCTTCTGGCCCGTGCGAGGGAGGTGCTTTCCCGTTTAGGTCACGGGACTGAACGATATAGCCAGTGCGGATAGGAAAACACGTATCTCCATAAGTCCGTGAAATATCTGCAAGGTGTTCAGGGGAAATGAGTTTGGCCTCAGGCAGAGGATCCGGCAGGATTGCGCTGGAAAGTTCCTGCTGATAGGCAGTTTCGGATAAAAACAAGATAATTCTGTTTTTGGGTCTTGACTTCAGCAGACTTCATCAATAGAATCCAGCGTTTCATAAACAAGTCTATGTCCACAGCTCGCCACATTCATCCTTATTCAATTAAGGAGGAGGGAGCAGTGTGTGGACTGGCTTGCTTTTATTTTTTCATCATCTTAATGAAGAAGACGGCAATCGTTAGGATTCTAAGATTTCTTTCTTATGGAATGTGCGGGGTGTTTCGGGCAGGTACCCAAGTGGCCAAAGGGGGCAGACTGTAAATCTGTTGCCATCGGCTTCCAAGGTTCGAATCCTTGCCTGCCCACCAAAGTTGGACGCAGGCAAGTTCCAAGTGGTGAGTGCTGAGCGTTGAGCGAACGAAACGAGAATTCAAGCATTGAACTCAGCACTGCGCACTCAGCACTCAGTGATGGGCGGGCGTAGCTCAGTGGTAGAGTTCCAGCCTTCCAAGCTGGCTGTCGTGGGTTCAAATCCCATCGCCCGCTCCAAGAGAAGACGTGAGGCGTTAGGCGTAAAACGTGAAAAGTCGAGGACGTGGCCTGGGTCAGTAGCTCGGAAGGTCGTTTCACCTTTTACGATTCACGTTTCACGGAGAGGGACGCCCACGTAGCTCAGTTGGTAGAGCACGTCCTTGGTAAGGACGAGGTCACGCGTTCGATCCGCGTCGTGGGCTCCAGGCTGGATTCGCTCGATCCGCACGCGCATGAGTCAGTGAGCGCCAGGGGATAGTGCTTCCGGAGATTTTTAGAAAAGGAGCAAGGTATGGCGAAGGCGAAATATGAGCGGCGGAAGCCGCACGTGAATATCGGGACGATCGGGCACGTGGACCACGGCAAGACGACGTTGACGGCGGCCTTGACCAAGGTGTCGGCCGAGAAGGGCCTGGCCAAGTTCATTTCGTACGATGAAGTGGCCAAAGCCAGCGAGAGTCAGGGGCGGCGCGATGCCACCAAGATTATGACCATCGCCATCAGCCACGTGGAATACGAAACGGTCGCGCGCCACTACGCCCATGTGGATTGCCCCGGCCACGCCGATTACGTGAAGAACATGATTACCGGGGCCGCGCAGATGGACGGGGCGATCCTGGTCGTGAGCGCGGCGGACGGGCCCATGCCCCAGACGCGGGAGCATATCCTCTTGGCCCGGCAGGTCGGGGTGCCCTTCATCGTCGTGTTCCTGAACAAGGCCGATAAGATCGACGACAAGGAACTCTTGGAGTTGGTGGAACTGGAAGTGCGCGAGCTCTTGACCAAGTACGGGTTCCCGGGCGACAAGACGCCCATCATTCACGGGTCTGCCTTGAAGGCGATGGAAGGGGATCAGGGGCCGCTGGGCGTGCCGTCGATTCTGCAGCTCCTGGAGGCGGTCGACACGTACATCCCGACGCCGCAACGGCCGATTGATAAGCCGTTCCTGATGCCGATCGAAGACGTGTTTACCATCAGCGGGCGCGGGACCGTGGTGACGGGGCGCGTCGAGCGGGGCATCGTGAAGGTGGGCGATGAAATCGAAGTCGTGGGGTTACGGCCCAATCAGGCCACCGTGGTGACCGGCGTCGAGATGTTCCGCAAGGTGCTCGATGAAGGGCAGGCGGGGGATAACGTCGGGGTGCTGCTGCGCGGGACGAAGAAGGAAGAGGTGGAGCGGGGATGGTGCTGGCGAAGCCGAAGAGCATCACGCCGCATACGAAGTTCAAGGCGGAGATCTATGTGTTGGCCAAAGAGGAAGGGGGCGGCATACGCCGTTCTTCAATGGCTACCGGCCGCAGTTCTACTTCCGGACGACCGATGTGACGGGGGTGATGACGTTGAATCCGGGGGTGGAGATGGTGATGCCGGGGGACAATGTGAGCGTGACGGGGGAGCTGATTAGCCCGATTGCGATGGATCAGGGGTTGCGGTTCGCGGTGCGTGAGGGCGGCAAGACGGTCGGCTCCGGCGTCGTCACCGAAATTCTGGCGTAAATCTGACTAGCTGTCGCATGACGGCATGGGGTATAGAAGATGCGAGAGATCATTGATATGGCTTGTACCGATCTGCAAGCAGCGAAACTATTCCACCATGAAGAATAAGAAGAACGATCCGGATCGGCTGGAGCGGAATAAGTTCTGCAAGTTCTGCCGGAAACACATTGCCCATAAGGAAGTGAAGTAAGCTGGGCTGCCGGCTCAATGGCTGGGTTGCCAGCCGTCGTAGGGGCATGGTGTCAATGGTAGCACATCGGTCTCCAAAACCGAGAGTCTGGGTTCAAATCCTAGTGCCCCTGCCAATCGCTGCGTAGTGGATGGGTCAGGCTCAATACCGGCGGTTGGATTGAGAGCAGGTCGGTAGCAGAGCAGGGAGAGGCTGCGGACGAGGTGAGGGGAGGGGGCGGATGTTCAGGAAGTTTACGGATTCTGATTCGAGAGTTCTTTAGTGATGTGCGCGGAGAGTTGAAAAAAGTGTCGTTTCCGACTCGGGCCGAAACGGTCGGGTCCACGACGGTGGTCATTGTCTTTTGCATCATCATGTCCCTGTATCTGTCGTTCGTCGACTCGATTCTCGTATGGCTAGTAGAGCAAGATTCTGTGAGTCGGGTATCCGGAAGTGAGAGTCGCCGCATGGCACATAGTCAACCAATGATTCGAGGGTAGGGCATGGCAAAGAATTGGTACGTCATTCATACCTACGCAGGCTTCGAGGGGCGGGTGAAGACCAGCTTGCTCGAACGGGCCAATCAAATGGGATTGGTCGAAAAGCTGGGACAGGTACTCGTGCCGACGGAGGATGTGATTGAGATCAAGGATGGCAAGCGCCGAACGTCTCGACGGAAGTTTTCCCCGGGTATGTGATTGTGGAGTTGGAGTCCCCGGTCATCGATGAAACCTTGCAGATGATCAAGGAGACGCCGAAGGTCACGGGATTTGTCGGCGCCGGCGCGCAGCCGACACCCTTGTCGACGGACGAGGTCAGAGTCGCTATTGAAGCAGGTTGATGTGGGAGCAGCCGGGCCACGCGAACAGGTCAAATTCATCAAGACGGATAACGTGCGGATTATTGATGGTCCGTTTCTCGGATTTAATGGTGTGGTGGACGAGGTGGCTCAGGACCATGGCCGGCTTAAAGTCCTGGTCAGCATTTTTGGGCGCTCCACTCCGGTGGAGCTTGGGTTTTTGCAAGTGGAGCGGATTTAACCTCCGAAATGGTCGAACGCGCGTAGGGAGTGTAGGACATGGCCAAGGAAGTATCGGCACAGATTAAGTTGCAGATTCCAGCTGGGAAAGCAAACCCTGCTCCCCGGTCGGGCCGTCGCTGGGTCAGCACGGCGTCAACATCATGGAGTTTTGCAAACAGTTCAACGCGAAAACACAGAAAGAGGGCGATAGCATCATCCCGGTGGTCATTACGGTCTATAAGGACAGGTCGTTTACCTTTGTGATGAAAACTCCGCCGGCGTCCGACCTCTTGAAGAAGGCGGCGGGAATCATTAAGGGATCAGGCGTTCCCCAGAAAGACAAGGTTGGGAAGATCACAAAGGCGCAGTTGCGTGAGATCGCGCAAAGAAAATGACGGATCTCAATGCCGTCGATCTCGAGGGGGCGATCAAGATCATTGAAGGGACGGCGCGCAGCATGGGAGTGGTGGTTCAAGGGTGAGGCGTTAGATCGGGCAGGACTGCCAGTCGTGCTCGCGGACCGTGCGCCCTGGGAAGGGCCTCGGTCGAGGCGCGCGAGTACTTGGCACGATCCTGCCCGATCTAGAACTTGCGATGGTGTAGAGGGAGAACGGAAATGGGAAAGAAGATGAGAGCGGCAGTAGAAAAGCTTGAGCCTCGGGCCTATGCCTTGCGCGAGGCGGTCGACGCGGTGAAGCGGTCGGCCTACACCAAGTTCGATGAATCCGTCGATCTGGCGCTTCGACTGGGCGTCGATCCGAAGCGGGCGGACCAAATGGTGCGTGGCACGACCTCGCTGCCGCATGGCACGGGGAAGAAGATTCGCGTATTGGTCTTTGCCAAGGGAGAGAAAGGAGCAGGAGGCACGGCAAGCCGGCGCTGATTATGTCGGGTCCGATGACCTGATGGAGAAGATCAAGGGCGGATGGATGGACTTCGATTGTGCCATCTCGACGCCGGATCTCATGGCGGCCGTCGGGAAACTCGGAAAGGCGCTGGGACCTCGCGGGCTTATGCCCAATCCGAAGACCGGGACCGTCACCTTTGATGTCGGCAAAGCCGTGTCGGAAATTCGAAAAGGCCGTGTGGAGTACAAAGTTGAAAAAGCCGGGATCGTGCAGGTGCCTGTCGGGAAAGTGTCGTTTAAGCCTGAGCAGCTCTATGACAACGCCGCGGCGGTTCTTGAGGCGGTGATCAAGGCAAAGCCTGCCTCGTGCAAAGGACGCTATCTGATGAGTGCGACGCTCTCGAGCACGATGGGGCCTGGCGTGAAGCTCGATGCCATTGCGTTAGCCAAAGAATGGAGTTAGTCGGAGTGATGACGCGCGGAAGGGGAAGGGGTTCGATTATGAATAAGGACGAGAAAACGACAGCCGTTGCGGAGTTGACGGAGACATTTGGTCGTGCACGGCTTGCCATTGTCACCGAAAGTGCCGGGCTCTCCGTCAACCAGGTCACCGAACTTCGCAAGCTCTTGCGAGGTGCCAAAGCCGAATACAAGGTCGTGAAGAATACGTTGGCTGCCCGTGCTGCTGAGGGCACGATCCTTTCCGGGGTGAAGTCGTACCTCAAAGGACCGACAGGGTTGGTGATCGGCTATGACGATCCGGTGCTCCCGGCCAAGATCCTTCGGGACTTCATTCAAGCGGAGAAACGCGAACAGAAGATTAAGATCACCATCGGTGTGCTGGAGGGCAAGGTGGTGCAGCCGGCTGAATTGGCGGCTGTAGCGAAGCTACCGAAGAAAGAAGTCCTCATTGCGATGTTGTTGTCGGCCATGCAGGGACCGGCGCGTGGCCTGGTGTATACGCTCAGTGCGGTCTTGTCGAAATTTGTGAGAGTCATTGCAGCCATTCAGGACAAACGAAAAGGAGAAGGGGACATGTCAACGACCACGGCAAAATTGTCACAGGAAGAGTTGATCAAGGCCATTGAGACGATGAGTGTGCTCGATTTGGCGGAACTCGTGAAGGGGTTAGAGGCCCGATTCGGCGTCACTGCTGCCGCACCGGTCGCCGCCGCCGCTCCTGCTGCAGGCGGGGTGCCAGCAGCGGCAGCCGAGGAGAAGACGGCGTTCGACGTCGTGCTCGTGTCTGCTCCGGCGGACAAGAAAATTCAAGTCATTAAGGTCGTCCGCGAACTCACCAGCCTCGGTTTGAAGGAAGCAAAGGATCTGGTCGAAGGTGCGCCAAAGCCCGTGAAGACCGGTGTCACGAAGGAAGAATGCGACACCATGAAGAAGAAGCTCGAAGAAAGCGGTGCCAAGGTCGAGATCAAGTAGCCTCGATTTGATCAGTCTCTAGTATCTGTGGGTGCCTGCCATATGCGGGCGCCCAAGTCTGACCATTGTATTGTAGTGGAGGACCGGCGAATGTCCGAAACGACTCTGCAAGAGTTCATCGAGCGGAAAGACTACTCTCGCATTCATAGTAGCATCGACATTCCTGATCTTATTGAGATCCAGAAGCGCTCCTATGAAGAATTCCTTCAGCGGGAGGTTGAGCCGGAACGTCGCAAAGATCATGGGCTCCAGGCAGCCCTGGCGAGTGTCTTTCCGATTCCGGATTACAACAATACGGCCGTATTGGAGTTTACGAGCTACACGCTCGGCACTCCCAAGTACGATGAGCGGGAATGCCTTGAGCAGGGGATGACCTTTGCCGTTCCGCTGAAGCTCCGGGTGCGCCTGGTCGTGTTCGACAAGGAAGATAAGGGTCCCAAGAAAAAGGTGCTCGACGTTCGAGAGCAGGAAGTCTACGTCGGCGAGCTGCCGCTCATGACGGAACGCGGGAACCTTCATTGTCAACGGCACGGAGCGTGTGGTGGTGAGCCAGTTGCATCGGTCTCCCGGTGCGTCCTTCACGCACGATAAGGGCCGGACGCACTCCAGCGGCAAGGTGTTGTATTCCGCCAGGATCATTCCCTATCGCGGATCGTGGCTGGATTTCGAGTTTGATGCACGCGACATTCTCTATGTGCGCATTGACCGTCGGCGGAAAATGCCGACGACTATTCTCTTGAAGGCCTTCGGGTATTCGAGCGACGATTTGCTCAAGATGTATTACCCGGTCGAGGAAGTTCGGATCGTCAAGGGCAAGATGCTGCGAAAGCTCGACCCCGAGATTCATCATGGTCTGCGCTGCTCGGCGGAAGTGCTTAGAAAAGGGCGGCAAGGAGCCGTTGGTACGGGAAGGCGCCAAGCTCACGAAGGGGCTCATCGCGAAGCTCAAGGCGGCCGGGGTGAAGGAAATCCCGCTTGCGCCGAGCGAGTTGGTCGGCCGCGCGGTCCTGACCGAACTGGTGGATTCAAAGAAGAGCAAGATAGCCGAAAGAAATCAGCGGCTCACTGCTGAGATTGTCGAGGCGCTGCTCGAGAGCGACATCGAAGAATTCAAGGCGATCTATTTTGATACGGTCACGTCGACGCCGGTGATCCTGGATACGCTGGAGATGGATAAGACCGCCTCGAAAGAGGAGGCGATGGTCGAGATCTATCGTCGCTTACGGCCGGGAGAAACGCCCTCAGTCGACACGGCGCGAGCCCTCTTCGACAATCTGTTCTTGAACTCCAAGCGGTACGATCTTTCGCCGGTCGGGCGCCTGAAGTTGAACAAGAAACTCGGCCTCGATCTGCCGTTGGAGCAGCGGACGCTGACGGCGCAGGACATGGTCGAGGTGATCCGCTACCTCGTCAATTTGAAATTGGGCAAGGGCGAAATCGACGACATCGACCACCTGGGCAATCGTCGTGTCCGTTCGGTCGGCGAGTTGTTGGAGAATCAATTCCGACTCGGGCTGGTCCGGATGGAGCGCAGCATCAAGGAGCGGATGAACCTGCTGGATATGGAAACGGTGCTGCCGCACGATTTGATCAATGCGAAGCCCGTCGTCGCCGCAGTGAAAGAGTTCTTCAGCAGCAGCCAGTTGTCTCAGTTCATGGACCAAACGAATCCGCTCGCAGAAATTACGCACAAGCGGCGGCTTTCTGCGCTCGGTCCCGGCGGGTTGACCAGGGAGCGGGCGGGGTTCGAAGTTCGCGACGTCCATCCTTCGCACTATAGCCGTATTTGTCCGATCGAAACGCCGGAAGGCCCGAACATCGGCTTGATCACGTCGCTGGCGACCTATGCGCGCATCAATAAGTTCGGGTTTATCGAGGCGCCCTATCGCAAAGTGGTGAAGGGGCGAGTCACCGACGAAATCGAGTTTCTTTCCGCGATCGAAGGGGACAAGTACATCATCGCGCAGGCGAACTCGAAAGTGGATGCTTCTGGTCGTCTGGTGTCTGAAACCATCTCGGCGCGAGCTGCCGGAGATTTCGTGACGGCCACCTCCAGACAAGATCGAATACATGGACGTGTCGCCGAAACAGGTGGTGAGCGTGGCCACGGCCTTGGTGCCGTTCTTGGAACATGACGACGCCAACCGTGCCTTGATGGGATCAAACATGCAGCGTCAGGCGGTGCCGCTGCTCAAGTCGGAGGCTCCGTTAGTCGGCACGGGAATGGAAACCGTGGTCGCGCGTGACTCGGGCTATGTCGTGCAGGCTCGGCGTGCCGGTGTCGTGGAAAGCGTGGATGCCACGAGGATCGTCGTGCGTGCCGATTCGAAAGAAGGTCGGAAAAGGAATGATGCCGGCCTGGACGTGTACGATCTGATCAAGTTCCAGCGATCGAATCAGAGTACGACCATCACGCAGACGCCGGTGGTGCGGCTTGGGCAGCCAGTGAAAGTGGGACAGGTCTTGGCCGATGGTCCCGCCATTGATCACGGCGAACTGGCATTAGGTAAGAACATTCTCGTCGCCTTCATGCCCTGGGGCGGATACAACTTTGAAGACGCCATTCTGTTGAGTGAAAAGCTGGTGCGCGAGGATGCGTTCACCTCGATTCACATTGAGGAATTCGAGGTGGAAGCCCGCGATACCAAGTTGGGGAAAGAGGACATTACTCGCGACATCCCGAACGTCGGAGAAGAAGCGCTTCGCGATCTCGACGAGAGCGGGATTATCCGTATCGGGGCCGAGGTGAAGCCTGGAAATATTCTGGTCGGGAAGGTGACGCCGAAAGGCGAAACACAGCTGACGCCGGAAGAAAAACTGCTGCGGGCCATCTTTGGTGAGAAAGCGGGCGATGTGAAGGATACATCGTTAACGGTGCCGCCGGGCGTCGAGGGCATCGTCGTTGATGTGAAAATCTTCTCGCGCAAGGGGCTCGATAAGGACGAACGATCCAAGAGTATCGAAAGCGAAGATGCGATGAAGCTCCAGCGTGATCACCACGAGGAGCTTCGTATCATCGACGAAGAGAAAACGAAGAAAATCAGAAAACTGTTGCTGGGGAAGGTGGTCGGCCGTGACTTGATGGATCCTGAGAGCGGCGATGTCATTCTGAAGAAGAAGGGCAAGCTGACCGCAGAGATTCTCAAGCGGTTGCCGGATGAGACTGTCCGCTACATCATTCTGAGCGATCCTGACGAGCAGAAAGAGCTGGAGGACGTCGAGCGGCGGGCAAAGGAGCAGATCGAAATCCTTCAGACGCTGTACGACGAGAAGGTTGGGCGTCTGAAGCGGGGCGATGAGCTTCCGCCTGGCGTGATCAAGCTGGTCAAGGTCTATGTGTCGATGAAGCGCAAGATTCAGGTCGGCGACAAGATGGCCGGGCGGCATGGAAACAAAGGCGTGGTCTCTCGGGTCTTGCCCGAGGAAGACATGCCGTGCTTGCCGGATGGGACGCCGGTGGAAATTGTGCTGAATCCGCTCGGTGTGCCGTCACGCATGAACGTCGGTCAGATTCTAGAAACTCACCTGGGTTGGGCGGCCAAGGCATTGGGGATCAAGGTGGCGAGCCCGGTGTTCGATGGAGCGTCAGAAACAGAGATTAAGGAACTGCTCAAGAAGGCGAACTTGCCGACCAGCGGGCAAACCATGCTGATGGACGGCCGAACCGGGGAAATGTTCGGCAACCCCGTCACGGTCGGCTACATGTACGTCTTAAAGTTACACCACTTGGTCGACGACAAGATTCACGCACGGTCGATCGGCCCCTATTCGCTCGTCACGCAGCAGCCGCTCGGTGGCAAGGCCCAATTCGGCGGCCAGCGGTTGGGAGAAATGGAAGTGTGGGCGTTGCAGGCCTATGGCGCTGCGTCCACGCTGCAAAGAGTTCTTGACGGTGAAATCGGACGACGTGCCGGGCCGATCGCGGATGTACGAAGCGATCGTCAAGGGTGAGCCGTTTCTGGAGCCTGGATTGCCGGAGTCGTTTAACGTCTTGGTCAAAGAGCTGCAGAGTTTGGGACTCGACGTCGAACTGGTCAAGTCGCAAGACTAACCCATTTGTGTGCCGGCCGTAGCGGTCGGCATCAGAGGAGGTCACTACCTTGGAAGGCGTCTATACATTGTTTGAGAAGCCGCGCGATGCGGTGTCGTTCGATTCGATGCGGATCCGGATCGCGTCACCCGAAAAGATTCGGTCGTGGTCCTATGGCGAAGTGAAGAAGCCGGAGACCATCAATTACCGGTCGTTTAAGCCGGAAAAAGACGGACTGTTTTGCGCGAAGATTTTCGGCCCGATCAAGGATTGGGAGTGCAACTGCGGCAAGTACAAGCGCATGAAGCACCGCGGCATTGTCTGTGACAAGTGCGGTGTCGAGGTCATTCAGTCCAAAGTCCGCCGAGAGCGCATGGGCCATATCGAGCTCGCGGCGCCGGTCGCACATATTTGGTTCCTCAAGGGTGTGCCGAGCCGGATCGGAACCTTGCTCGACATGAGCCTCAAAGGGCTGGAGCGGATTCTCTATTTCGAGAGCTATGTCTGTGTCGATCCAGGATCGACAGATTTGACGGAGAAGGAGCTGGTCTCGGAGGAAAAGCTTCGCGAGCTCCAATCCGGATACAGCCCCGGTTCCTACAAAGTCGGTATCGGTGCCGATGCCATTCGGGAGTTGCTCCGCAAGATCGACATCAATGCCAAATGGGATGAGATCAAGGCTAAGGCGAAGACGTCGGCCTCCGCAGCGCTGAAGAAGAAATACGCGAAGCAACTGAAAGTCATCGAGGCCTTCCGCAAGTCTGGAAACATGCCTGAGTGGATGATCATGGATGTGATTCCGGTGCTGCCACCGGAATTGCGCCCGCTCGTGCCGCTGGACGGCGGACGTTTTGCGACATCGGATCTGAACGATCTGTACCGCCGCGTCATCAATCGGAATAATCGCCTGAAGCGGCTGATCGAGCTGAAGGCGCCGGGCGTGATTATCCGAAACGAAATGCGGATGTTGCAGGAAGCGGTTGATGCGCTCTTCGATAACGGTCGTCGCGGTCGCGCGATTCGTGGACCCAACAAGCGGCCGCTCAAATCGTTGAGCGATATGCTGAAGGGAAACAGGGGCGCTTTCGCCAAAACCTGCTCGGCAAACGGGTCGATTATTCGGGCCGAACCGTCATCGTCGTGGGACCAGAGCTTCGGCTGCATCAATGCGGGTTGCCCAAGAAGATGGCGCTCGAACTCTTCAAGCCCTTTATCTTCCACAAACTGGAGGAACGAGGCGCGGCGACTACGATCAAGAGTGCCAAACGCTTGGTCGAAAAGAACGGCCGGAAGTGTGGGACGTGCTTGACGAGGTGATTCGCGAACATCCTGTGTTGCTGAACCGTGCACCGACGTTGCACCGTCTCGGTATCCAGGCGTTTGATCCTGTGCTGGTTGAAGGCAAGGCCATCCGGCTGCATCCGCTGGTCTGCGCCGCATTCAACGCTGACTTCGACGGTGACCAGATGGCGGTCCACGTTCCGCTGTCGGTCGAAGCGCAGGTCGAGGCGCGCGTGCTGCTGATGTCGATCAATAACATTCTCTCGCCCGCCAACGGCAAGCCGATTGCGGTGCCGTCGCAGGACATGGTGCTCGGCTGTTATTGGCTGACCAAAGAGCGTGCAGGATGCAAGGGAGAGGGGAAAGTGTTCGGCTCACCGGAGGAAGTGCGCATTGCGTTTGATTCGCGAGAAGTGGAAGTGCATGCGCGGATCAAGGTGCGGATCGAGGGGAGCCTCGTTCAGACCACCGTCGGGCGAGTCATCCTGTCGGACGTGCTCCCTCCGGGATTGCCGTTCGCCAACGCGAATAAGCTCATGACCAAGAAGGAAATGACCAAGCTCATCGATACCGTCTATCGCCAGTGCGGTCACCGCGAGACCGTCACGTTCCTCGATAAGGTCAAGGACACGGGGTTCGAGTATGCCACGCGTGCCGGCATCTCGATCTGCATCGACAACATGCATATTCCGACCAAGAAGCAAGAATTGCTGGGGAAGGCTCAGCATGAGGTCACGGAGATCGAACGGCAGTATGCCGAGGGGTTGATCACCAACGGCGAACGCTATAACAAGGTGATCGACATCTGGGCTCATGTGACTGAACAGATTGCCAATGAAATGATGAAGGAATTGGGCTCGGGTGGCGATCCGAGCAAGGCCGGAGTCCTTCAATCCAATCTTTATGATGGCGGATTCCGGTGCTCGAGGAAGCTCCCAGCAGATCCGCCAGTTGGGTGGTATGCGCGGATTGATGGCGAAGCCGTCCGGTGAAATCATCGAGACTCCGATTACCGCCAACTTCCGCGAAGGATTAACGGTGTTGCAGTACTTCATTTCGACGCACGGTGCCCGTAAGGGGTTGGCCGACACGGCGTTGAAGACTGCCAACTCCGGTTATCTCACGCGTCGCTTGGTGGATATCGCACAGGATGTGATTATCAACGAAATCGATTGCGGCACCACCGATGGCATCATTGTGAGCGCATTGGTCGAGGGGGCGAAATCATTCAGCCGATCGAAGAGCGGGTGTTGGGACGGTTGGCCGCAGAAGATATTCGTGATCCAGTGACAGGTGAGATCATCGTGTCGTTCAATGAGGAGATCGACGAGGATCGGACAAAGGCGATCGTGGAAGCTGCGGTCGATCACGTCAAGATTCGTTCGGTGTTGACCTGTCAGTCACGCCGTGGAGTCTGTCGATCGTGTTATGGGCGCGATTTGGCCCGCGGACGGTTGGTGGAAAAAGGCGAGCCTGTTGGTGTCATTGCGGCACAGTCGATCGGTGAACCGGGAACACAGCTGACCATGCGGACGTTCCACATCGGTGGAACGGCGAGCAAAGTGGTTGAGCAGACGGTGACCGAAGCCAAGCACGCCGGCACCATCAAGTTCATGAGCTTCGATGCCAAGAAGAATGCCGACTTCCATAACGCCGGGATTGCGGTCCAGAACAAAGAGGGCGAATGGGTCGTCATGAATCGGAACGCCAAGATTGCCATTGTCGATGAGACAGGGCGTGAGCGCGAGAAGTACGGGGTCGTCTACGGTGCCAAGATCAAGGTAAAGAATGGTGGTCGCGTCGAGGTGGGCCAGAAACTGGTCGAATGGGATCCGTACTCACTGACCATCCTCACTGAGGTCGGCGGTAAGGTGGCGTATGGAGACATCATCGAAGGCGTCTCCATGAAGGAAGAGTTCGATGAAGTCACCGGCCTCTCCCGCAAGGTCATCGTCGAGCATAGTGGCGCGACGTTGCGTCCACGCGTGTCGATCAAGGATGAGGGTGGGAAGACTGCCAAGGTTGCAGCGGCGGCAAACGTGGCTCGCTATCTGCTCCCGGTCGGGGCGCATATCTTCGTCGAAAAAGGCGCCGTGGTCACTCCCGGTGATGTGTTGGCCAAGATTCCGCGGGAGACGACCAAGACCAAAGATATTACCGGTGGTCTGCCTCGCGTGGCAGAGTTGTTCGAGGCCAGAAAGCCGAAGGAGACGGCCGTCATCAGCGAGATCGATGGCGAAGTGTCGTACGATGGTTTCGTGAAGGGCATGCGCAAAGTGCTGGTCAATAATAAGATGGGTGATGTGAAAGAATACTTCATACCCAAGGGCAAGCATGTCAACGTGCATGAGGGCGATTGGGTCAGGGCCGGTGAGCCGTTGATGGATGGATCGGCCAATCCGCACGACATCCTCGATGTGCTGGGCCCGAACGAGTTGCAAAAGTATCTCGTCGATGAAGTGCAGGATGTCTATCGGCTGCAAGGTGTGACGATCAACGACAAACACATCGAGATCATTGTGCGGCAGATGCTGCGCAAGGTCAGAATCGAAGATCCTGGCGATACGGAATTCTTGCCCGGCAGTCAAGTCAGCAAGATGTTATTTGACGAAGAGAATGAGCGAGTGTTGGCGAAGGGTGGGCAGCCGGGTCTTGGGAAGCCGGTACTGCTGGGTATTACCAAGGCAGCATTGACCACTGATAGCTTTATCTCGGCAGCCTCGTTCCAGGAGACCACCCGTGTCTTGACGGAAGCCGCGATCAACGGGCGCGTTGATAATCTGTTGGGCCTGAAAGAAAATGTCATCGTCGGTCGCTTGATTCCAGCCGGAACCGGCTTCGAAGAGTATCGGGACACGTTTGTCATTAGTCCCAAGCCTGAGCCCGTGATTGTTGGTCAGGCAGATGCTGCGGCGCTTACGCATGAGGGCGTAGCGACGGGATCGGGAGAGCCTGCTCGCTCATAATGCATGCGGTGCCGGAGACGGCTTGACACCGCGATCAATGCTCACTACAATCGACCGGCTTTGCCCCTGAAGGGTTGAGTAAAGCGGTCAAACTGTGCCGAAGATGAGAGTGACGTACTAATGCCAACGATTAATCAGTTAGTCAGAAAAGGTCGCCAGCTGGCGCACGCGAAGACCAAGAGTCCCGCACTCAAGTCCTGTCCGCAGAAGCGCGGCGTCTGTCTTCGTGTCTATACCTCAACGCCAAAGAAGCCGAACTCGGCGCTGCGTAAAGTTGCACGTGTCCGGTTGACGAATGGGATGGAAGTCACGACATACATCCCTGGTGTCGGCCACAACCTTCAAGAACATTCCATCGTGCTCGTGCGTGGTGGCCGTGTGAAGGACTTGCCCGGTGTGCGCTATCACATCGTCAGAGGTGCCCTTGGATGCCGTCGGTGTGGCGGATCGAAAGCAGAGTCGTTCGAAGTATGGAGCGAAGCGTCCCAAGTAGAACGATTGTTATCAGTTGGTAACGAGAGAGTGAATGACACATGCCAAGGACTAGATTTTTAGACCACCGCGATCCTCTCCCTGATGTGCGATATCGGGATAAGCTCGTCGGGAAGTTTTTGAATATTCTGATGTCGGGTGGAAAGAAGAGTACGGCCGAGCGTATTTGCTACGGCGCCTTCGATGTCATTCAGGAGAAGACCGGCAACGATCCACTTAAAGTATTTCGGTCGGCGATTGATAATGTGAAGCCGGTTGTTGAGGTCAAGTCACGCCGGGTGGGCGGTGCTTCGTATCAGGTACCGGTAGAAATTCGTCCGGCTCGCCGGATGTCGCTGGCTCTCCGATGGTTGGCGGAGTATTCGCGTTCCCGCGGCGGTAAGAGCATGCGAGAGAAGCTCGCGGCTGAGTTGCTGGACGCATCGAACAATACGGGGGCGGCGGTTAAGAAGCGGGAAGACGTGCATCGGATGGCGGAAGCCAATAAGGCATTCGCGCACTATCGCTGGTAGCGTCGTTCTGTGCTGCAGCTGAGCCGTGCTGCGATCCGCATCACGCGGGTGCTTGTAAATCGCAGCGTTTCTACCGGCTCAGGTTGCAGCATCTATATTTTTAGGGAAGTACGTGGCGCGTCAATCACCATTAGAGCAAACTCGGAACATCGGCATCATGGCTCATATTGATGCCGGTAAGACGACGAACCACCGAGCGTATTCTCTACTACACCGGGATCTCACACAAGATGGGTGAGGTTCACGAAGGCGCGGCGACGATGGATTGGATGGAGCAGGAGAGGGAGCGCGGCATTACGATTACGGCTGCTGCGACGACCTGTTTCTGGCGAGACCATCGCATTAACATTATCGATACTCCAGGACACGTCGATTTTACGATTGAGGTCGAGCGGTCGCTTCGCGTGCTCGACGGGGCTGTGGCGGTGTTTGACTCCGTGCAGGGGTTGAGCCGCAATCTGAGACGGTCTGGCGGCAGGCGGATAAGTATAGTGTGCCGAGGATTGCGTTCATGAACAAGATGGACCGAATCGGCGCAGATTTTTATGCCAGCGTCCAGACGATGATCGATCGGTTGGGCGCAAACCCTGTTCCGATTCAGATCCCTATCGGCCGAGAGTCTGAATTTAGAGGGTCGATCGATCTCGTGACCATGAAGGCCTACGTGTATGACGACGAGACGCTTGGCGCCAAGTACGTCGTCAACGAGATTCCTGCCGACCTGCTCGACCGAGCCAAAGAATACCGCGGCAAAATGGTGGATGCGGTCGCTGAATTCGACGAACAGGCCATGGAGAAGTATCTCAATGGTCAGCCCTTAACGGAAGAGGAGATCCGCCGAGCCATTCAGGGCTGGCGTGATTTCGATTGAAGATCACGCCTATTCTGTGCGGATCGGCTTTCAAGAACAAGGGTGTCCAGCAGCTGTTGGATGGGGTTGTGGATTTCCTTCCGTCCCCACTTGATGTCGAATCGGTGACCGGGATTGATCCGAATACCGGACAGGAAGTGAAGCGACGTCCATCAGATAGTGAGCCGTTTGCGGCCTTAGCCTTCAAGATCATGACAGATCCGTTTGCGGGTCAGCTCACCTTTTGCGGGTGTATTCGGGCACGCTGAAGACGGGAACGTCCGTCGCGAATGTGACGAAGGGGACGAGGGATCGCGTCGGACGTCTCCTGAAGATGCATGCGAACAAGCGGGAAGACATTGATGTGGCCTATGCGGGTGATATTGTTGCGGCCGTCGGACTAAAAGGGGCGACGACCGGGGACACGCTGGCGGATGAAAAGCAGCCGGTCCTGCTCGAGGTCATGAAGTTTCCTGAGCCGGTCATCGCAATGGCGATTGAGCCAAAAACCAAGCAAGATCAAGAGAAGATGGGGTTCGCGCTCCAGAAGTTGGCGCAGGAAGATCCATCGTTCCGGGTGAAGACGGATGAAGAGACCGCGCAGACCATCATTGCCGGGATGGGAGAGCTGCATCTGGAAATCATCGTCGATCGCATGCTGCGTGAATTCAAGGTGGAGGCCAATGTCGGAAAGCCAGAGGTGGCGTTTAGGGAAACGATTCGTCAAGAAGGCTGAAGCTGAGGCGAAGTACATTAAGCAGACCGGTGGTCGTGGCCAGTATGGACATGTCGTGTTGACGGTCGAGCCTGCTGAATCGGGCAAAGGATTGGAGTTCATCAATAAGACCGTCGGCGGCTCTATTCCAAGAGAGTTCATCCCGGCGATCGAAAAGGGTGTGAAGGAACGGCTTGATTCTGGCGTGATCGCGGGGTATCCGCTTCGCGATGTTCGGGTCACGGTGATCGACGGGTCGTTTCATGACGTCGACTCCAATGAAATGGCGTTTAAAATCGCCGGCTCGATGGCATTTCTCGATGCCTGTAAGAGAGCCGATCCGGTGTTGCTTGAGCCGATCATGAAGGTGGAGGTTGTGGTTCCTCAGGAGTTTTATGGGCGATGTGATCGGCAATTTGAATGGTCGTCGCGGCAAGATTCAGGGAATGAAGTCGCGGGCTGCTGCGCAGGTCATCGATGCGTCGGTGCCACTCAGTGAAATGTTCGGGTATGCGACCGATCTTCGGTCTCGAACGCAGGGCCGTGCCACCTATAGTATGGAGTTCGACCGATATGAGCCGGTGCCTCGGCAGATTTCAGAGGCCATCATTGCCAAGTATCGGGGTGAGTAGTCGAATTGATTCTTGAGTGAGGACGGAAGGGAGCGAGGTATGGCGAAGGCGAAATATGAGCGGCGGAAGCCGCACGTGAATATCGGGACGATCGGGCACGTGGACCACGGCAAGACGACGTTGACGGCGGCCTTGACCAAGGTGTCAGCGGAGAAGGGCCTGGCGAAGTTCATCTCCTATGACGAAGTGGCCAAAGGCCAGCGAAAGTCAGGGGCGGCGCGATGCCACCAAGATTATGACCATTGCCATCAGTCACGTGGAATACGAAACGGCCGCGCGCCACTACGCCCATGTGGACTGCCCGGGCCACGCCGATTACGTCAAGAACATGATCACCGGGGCCGCGCAGATGGACGGCGCCATTCTGGTCGTGAGCGCGGCGGACGGGCCCATGCCCCAGACGCGGGAGCATATCCTCTTGGCCCGGCAGGTCGGGGTGCCCTACATCGTCGTGTTCCTGAACAAGGCCGATAAGATCGACGACAAGGAGCTCTTGGAGTTGGTCGAACTCGAAGTGCGCGAGCTCTTGACCAAGTACGGCTTCCCGGGCGAGAAGACGCCCATCATTCACGGGTCCGCCTTGAAGGCGATGGAAGGGGATCAGGGGCCGCTCGGGCGTGCCGTCCATTCTGCAGCTCCTGGAGGCGGTCGACACGTACATTCCGACGCCGCAACGGCCCGATTGATAAGCCGTTTCTGATGCCGATCGAAGACGTGTTTACCATCAGCGGGCGCGGGACCGTCGTGACCGGGCGCGTCGAGCGGGGCATCGTCAAGGTGGGCGATGAAATCGAGGTCGTGGGCTTACGGCCGAACCAGGCCACCGTGGTGACCGGCGTCGAGATGTTCCGCAAGGTGCTCGATGAAGGGCAGGCGGGCGATAACGTCGGGGTGCTGCTGCGCGGGACGAAGAAGGAAGAGGTGGAGCGGGGATGGTGCTGGCGAAGCCGAAGAGCATCACGCCGCATACGAAGTTCAAGGCGGAGATCTATGTGTTGGCCAAAGAAGAAGGGGGCGGCATACGCCGTTCTTCAATGGCTACCGGCCGCAGTTCTACTTCCGGACGACCGATGTGACGGGGGTGATGACGTTGAATCCGGGGGTGGAGATGGTGATGCCGGGGGACAATGTGAGCGTCACGGGGAGCTGATTAGCCCGATCGCGATGGATCAAGGGTTGCGGTTCGCGGTGCGCGAGGGCGGCAAGACGGTCGGCTCCGGCGTCGTCACCGAAATTCTGGCGTAAATCTGATTGGCCGGATGAATAGAGGAATGAATGGTTAAGGTTGAACAAAGAATCAGGATTCGGTTGCGCGGGTTTGATTACCGCGTGTTAGACCAGTCAGTGGCGGAAATCGTTGAGACCGTCCGCCGGAGCGGAGCGAAAATTGTGGGGCCGATTCCGCTTCCTACGCGCATCGAGAAGTTTACGGTGCAGAGTGCCACGCATGCAGATAAGAAGGCTCGCGAGCAGTTCGAAATCAGAACGCACAAGCGTTTGATGGACATCATGGACGCGACTCCTGAAACCATGGATTCCCTGATGAAGTTGAACTTGGCCGCCGGCGTGGATGTCGAGATTAAGCTCTAAGGGTAGACGACTGACAAGGAACGTTACGCATGACGAACGGGTTGTTGGGTAAAAAGCTGGGGATGACCCAGATATTTGACGAGACGCGGTTTACGCCTGTGACCGTCATCGAGGCGGGTCCTTGCCGCGTGGTCACGATCAAGACAAAAGAGCGCGATGGATATGAATCCGTCCAGTTGTCTTTTGGCGAAGTGAAAGAACGCAAGCTGTCCAAGGCCGAGCTGGGGCATCTGAAGAAGACGGAGGCTCCAGCCACCCGTGTACTCAGAGAGTTTCAGAAAGTCGGCGAGGTGGCGGTAGGGCAATCCATCAAAGTCGATATCTTCAAAAAGGGCGACTGGGTGGATGTCATCGGTATTTCGAAGGGAAGGGATTTCAGGGGTGGTGAAGCGGCATCATTACGCCGGCGGTCCTGAATCTCACGGGTCCATGTTCCATCGCCATCCCGGTTCGATGGGGGCCAGTTCGTATCCTTCTCGTGTCTGGAAAGGGAAGACCTTGCCTGGGCACATGGGGGCTAAGCGGATTACGGCCCAGCGATTAAAAGTTATTGAATCCAGACCTGATGAGAACTTGCTGTTCGTTCGAGGGGCAGTCCCTGGCGCGGCAAATGGACTGATTATGGTGAGAAAGTCGAAGAAGGGGTAGGGCATGCCCACGGTTGATGTCGTTGATTTGAAGAGGCAGAAAGTCGGGTCTGTCGATCTTCCTGAAGAAGTGTTCGGCTGTAAGCTGCGCACGGCCTTAGTTCATGAAGCGGTGGTGATGCAGCGTGCCTGTGAGCGTCAGGGTACGGCATCGACATTGCGGCGAGGAGAAGTGGCTGGGTCTGGGAAAAAGCCGTGGAAGCAAAAGCATACTGGGCGGGCACGGGCAGGGCTCGATCCGCTCTCCTGTATGGCGTCATGGCGGGTCGGTGTTTGGGCCGAAGCCGCGTGATTATTCCTACAGCATGCCGAAAAGGAAGTATCGTGCAGCGCTTCAAAGCGCGCTGTCGGCGAAGTTAGCTGACGGACAAGTGGTGATTGTGTCGAATCTGTCGTTGGACCAGCCCAAAGACAAAACTGTTGGCTCAAGCGCTGACCAATTTGGGTGCCGGGGCCTATGCCTTGATTGTGGCAGGTGCCGGGCATGCTGCGATTGGCTCAAGCTGCGGGCAATCTTCCGTAATGTGTGTGTGGTGGGACCTGAAGGGTTGAACGTCTACGATATTGTTCGCGCTGAATTGATTCTGATTCTTGAGCGCGAGTTGCCGCGGGTGAAGGAGGTCTGGGCATGAAGGCGGGTCTCCATAGCATTCTGTTGCAGCCGTTGCTGACGGAAAAGATTACGGCGATGCGTGAAGGCAACAACACGATGGGCTTTCTCGTCCACCCGGATGCGAATCGTGTCCAGATTAAGCAAGCGGTCGAAGCGTTGTTGAAGGTGAAGGTCGAGCGAGTGAACGTGATGAATGTTCGCGGGAAGGTGAAGCGCTTGGGGCGTTTCTCCGGTAAGCGATCGGACTGGAAAAAGGCCTTCGTCAAGCTCAAGCCAGGCGAGAAGTTGGAGCTCTACGAGAGCGCATAGCAGGACATTGCACCGGGCTGATCTCGGTGTGCTGGAAGGACGACTGTAGCATGGGAATCAGAGTGTACAAGCCGAGGACACCGGGACGTCGCGGGATGACTGCGGTGACGACCGAAGAGCTGTCGAAGAAGCGGCCTGAGAAATCGCTCACGTCATTCCGTCGCAGTACCGGCGCCAGGAACAACGATGGGCGGACGACGTGTACGTTTCCGTGGAGGTGGGCATAAACGGCTCTATCGAAAAATCGATTTCCGGCGCGACAAGACCGGGATCCCAGGGACCATTGCTGCGCTTGAATACGATCCCAATCGGTCGGCCCGGATTGCGCTTGGTGCACTATAAGGATGGCGAGAAGCGCTATATCCTGGCCCCTGTTGGCTTAACAGTCGGGGATGTGGTGCAGTCCGGTGTTGGTTCAGAGGTTCGTACCGGGAATGCGTTGCCCTTGTCCAGTATGCCGTTGGGAACCACCATTCATAATGTAGAGTTGAAGCCTGGAAAAGGCGGACAGCTGATTCGTAGTGCGGGAGGCTCTGCTCAGGTGATGGGGCGTGATGGCGAATATGTGCAGGTGCGACTCAGGTCCGGTGAAATGCGGAAAATTCTTTCAACCTGCATGGCAACCGTCGGACAGGTTGGGAATACGGATCATGAGAATATTAATGTCGGGAAGGCAGGCCGTGATGCGATGGTTGGGCCGACGCCCGAATGTGCGCGGTGTCGTGATGAATCCGGTCGACCACCCGCATGGTGGCGGCGAAGGAAAATCTGGACAGGGTAACCCCCATCCGGTCTCCCCATGGGGTCTTCCGACCAAGGGCTACAAGACTCGGAATAACAAGGCGACGGACAAGTTCATTATTTCCCGCCGCAAGTAGGAGTACGCGATGCCGAGGTCAGTCAGTAAGGGCGCATTCGTTGACGACCATCTGCTTCAGAAAGTGGAGCGGATGAATCAGAATAAAGATCGCAAAGATCATTAAGACCTGGTCGCGACGGTCCACGGTCATTCCGGACATGATCGGACATACGTTCGCGGTTCATAACGGGAAGAAGTTTATTCCTGTCTTCGTGACGGAAAACATGGTCGGGCACAAGCTGGGAGAGTTTGCTCCGACCAGGTTTTTAAGGGGCATGGGCACGCCAGGACAGAGAAGGCGGTCGCCCTCAAGTAGGCGACAGGGCTCCGGTCTCGGCACACTCGATTGGATGGGACGGTTATGGCTGAAGCACAAGCAGTTCTACGGTTCGTACGTGTCTCTCCGAGGAAAGCCCGCCCGGTGATCGATTTGATCCGTGGGCAGCAGGTTCCAATGGCCCTGGCATTGCTCAGGAATTTGCCGCGCCAGGCGTCGAAGGTGGTCGAAAAGATTTTGAGATCCGCCGTGGCCAATGCGGAGCAAAAGGAGATGGGCGACAGTGAATCGATGGTGGTGTCGAAGGCATTCGTTGATTGTGGGCCGACGTTGAAACGCTTTCGATCTCGGTCGCAGGGGCGTGCGAATGCGATTCAAAAGCGTATGAGTCACATTACTGTCGTCGTGTCGGCTGCAAGCGTGAAGGAAAAGAAGTAGATAGAGGCGGCTAACGGAACGGATTCATTTCCTGTCTGAGTGAGGCACAAGTAGTTATGGGGCACAAGACACATCCGATCGGGTACCGGCTAGGATACAACGTCACTTGGTCATCTCGGTGGTATGCCAGCAAGGATTATGCAAAGCTGCTCCATCAGGATATCAAGATCCGCAAGATGGTCAAGCAGCGTCTCTTTCATGCTGGTGTGGCCAAGGTTGAAATCGAGCGATCTGGAGACCAGACGCGTGTGATTATTCACACCGCGCGCCCCGGGATCATCATCGGTCGTAAGGGGGCTGAGGTCGATAAGCTCAAGGCGGAGTTGGAGAAGAGCTACTCCGGTCAGGTGTACATTACGGTGAAGGAAATCAAGAAGCCGGAACTGGATGCCCAGTTGGTGTGTGAAAACGTCGCCACCCAGTTGGAAAAGCGAGTGGCGTTCCGTCGGGCCATGAAGCGAAGTGTGCAGTCCGCACTTCGTCTTGGAGCCCAGGGTATCAAGATTATGGTCGGGGGCCGTCTTGGCGGGGCGGAGATCGCGCGCTCAGAGTGGTACCGCGAAGGCCGTGTGCCTCTCCATACGCTCCGGGCGGACATCGACTACGGGTTTGCCGAAGCCCACACGACGATGGGGCAGATCGGGATCAAGACCTGGATTTATAAGGGGGAAGTCCTTCCGTTGCAGCCCCTTAATAAAGAGTCAGCATTTGACCGCAGACTTGGGTAATTGAAGAGGATATCGTGTTAGCACCAAAGAAAGTTAAGTTCCGTAAAATGATGAAGGGGCGTATGACCGGCAAGGCCTATCGTGGCAGTCAGATTACCCTTGGAGAGTTTGGGCTAAAGGCGCTTGAGCCTGGCTGGATTACCAGCCGACAGATTGAGGCGGCGCGCATTGCGATCACTCGGTGTGTGAAGCGCGGTGGCCAGGTTTGGACGAGAATTTTCCTGATAAGCCGATCACCAAGAAGCCGGCTGAGACTCGAATGGGTAAGGGGAAGGGCAACCCGGAGTACTGGGTCGCCGTCGTCAAGCCTGGCCGCATTCTTTATGAGATGGATGGCGTGACGCCGGATGTCGCCAAAGAGGCGTTCCGCTTGGCTTCACATAAGTTGCCCATTGCCACAAGGTGTGTCATTCGCGGCGAGTTTTAGCATCGATCGAACCGGACGCAAGGGTAAGGGGAGCGCATTCATGGATTTGAAGGAATTACGGCAACTCACGGGACCGGAGTTGGCTGAGAAGACGCAGCAGCTCACGCAGGAACTCTTCAATCTTCGTTTTCAGCTGGGAACTGGGCGGCTGGAAAACCCTATGCAGGTTCGAAAGACGAAGCGATCCATTGCCAGGGTAAAGACGATTCAGCGCGAGATCGCGCAGGTCGATCCAATCTCTACCACGGCGAAAGGGGCTTGAGGATGGGAGCGTCAGCAAATAAGCGGCGTGAATGGGTTGGGCGTGTGGTCAGCAATAAGATGAATAAGACCGTGGTCGTCGAGATTGAGCGTTCGGTTATTCACCCGCTCTATCGGAAGGTGCTTCGACGGGTGACGAAATTCAAGGCTCACGATGAGGACAATACTTGTAGAATCGGTGACCGTGTGCGCATGGTCGAGACGAGGCCGATCAGTAAAGATAAGCATATGCGGGTTGTCGAGGTCGTGGAAAAGGGACGGGGTGAGTAGGTCGAGATCGTGCGAAGGGTAGAGGAAACACCGGGACTATGATTCAGAGCTATACATACATGGACGTGGCCGATAACTCCGGTGCCAAGCAGGCCATGTGTTTTCATGTGCTTGGTGGAACCAGGCGTCGGTATGCCTCTCTCGGAGACATTGTCGTCGTGGCTGTGAAAGAGGCCATTCCTGCGGCAACGGTCAAGAAGGGCGATGTGAGCCGTGCCGTGGTCGTGAGGACGACCAAGGAAGTGCGTCGCGAGGATGGTTCCTACATCAAGTTTGATCGGAATGCCTGCGTACTGATCAATAAGGATGGTGATCCCGTTGGGACTCGTATCTTTGGGCCGATCGCGCGTGAGCTGCGGTGGAAGAAGTTCATGAAGATTATTTCCTTAGCTCCGGAAGTGCTTTAGCCAGGGTGGAGACGGCGGGATGAATAAGCAGGCGTTGAAGAAGAGTCGAATTCGTAAGGGCGATGTGGTGGTCGTGATCGCCGGGCGCGATCGCGGCAAGTCCGGGAAAGTGCTTTCGGTTGATCCCGGAGTGGGAAAGGTTGTGGTCGAAAAGTTGAACATGATCAAGCGCCACACCAAGCCGAATCAGAAAGTCAAGCAAGGCGGCATTCTCGAACGGGAAGCGCCTTTTGCGGTCTCAAATGTGATGTATCTGTGTCCTGTGACGCAGAAGCCGACGCGGCTTGGGGTGCGTACGCTCGATGATGGCAGCCGGGTCCGGTTCAGTAAAAAATCGAACGACTCAGTCGAGTAGGAGTGAGGACGCCAGATGGCGAAGGTTGAATCAGGAAAAGGCGGTAAGACATCGGAGCGGCGGCCACCCAAGAAGAAAGAAGGGTCGTCGGCGCCGCAGGCGATGGACGAGGGCAGCGAAGAGTCTAAGTTCAATCCACGGATGCGCGAGGCATACTGTGCAGAAGGTTGTGCCCGCGCTCATGAAAGAATTCGGCTACAAAAACATCATGCAGGTCCCGAAGCTTGAGCGCATTGTGCTGAACGTGGGGATGGGTGAAGCCATTCAGAACGTGAAACTGCTGGAGAGCGCCGCCGGGGAATTGGGCGCGATTACGGGCCAGAAGCCTCTGATTACAAAGGCGAAGAAGGCCATCGCTTCCTTCAAGTTGCGCCAAGGGATGCCGATCGGCACAAAGGTCACGTTGCGTAGTCGCAGGATGTGGGAGTTCTTCGATCGTCTCGTGACGTTGTCGTTGCCACGGATTCGAGACTTCCGAGGTGTCTCGCCAAAGTCGTTCGATGGCCGAGGCAATTACACGCTTGGACTCAAAGAACAGCTCATCTTCCCCGAGATTAAGTACGACGAGGTCGCATCCATCCATGGAATGGATATCACGATTGTCACGACCGCCAGGACCAACGATGAGGGCCGGGCGCTGTTGAAGCATTTGGGAATGCCATTTCGGACGTAACGTCAAGCGAAGGAGTTGCAGGTGTCGAGATTAGCGCTCAGAAATAAATCGGCCATCAAGGCGAAGTTTCCGGTCAGAGACTATCACCGGTGCGAGATCTGCGGGCGTGTGCGAGGATTTCTTGCGCCGGTTTCGTATGTGCAGAATTTGCTTTCGGTTGCTGAGCCTGAAGGGTGAAATCCCGGGGTTCGGAAGTCGAGTTGGTAGGTTATCCACTTTTCGCGTCACCGGGCTGGTGATTCGCATCTGGTTACACGACGAACGTTGGTGAAAGGGTTGGTATGGTTACAGATCCCATTAGTGACCTATTAGTACGATTGCAAAACGGGTTTCGACGACGTCACGATATCGTGAGCGTTCCAGCCTCCCGTCTCAAGCGCGAGGTCCTTCGAATCCTCCAGAACGAAGGATATATTCAGGGCGTTCAGGCGGACGTTGCGGATGGACACCCTGTGCTGAAAGTGCAATTGCGGTATGTGGCAGAAGGGCAACCCATGGTCACCGGCATGCAGCGGGTGAGCAAGCCAGGCCGCCGTGTGTATGTAGGGATCAAAGACATCCCGCGAGTCAAGAACGGCATTGGCGTGGCGATCTTGTCCACCTCGAAGGGGTTGATGACGGATCAGGATTCTCGCCGCGCTGGACTGGGCGGAGAAGTTCTGTGCTCGGTGTGGTAATGGGTAGAGAGTAACCAGATTGTCATTGCGGCAGCTGTGCTAGAGGAACGAGGCATCGATGTCACGCATAGGAAAGAAACCAATCCAGATTCCAGCAGGAGTGGATGTCAAAGTCGCCGGGCCTATCGTGTCCGTGAAGGGTCCGCTCGGGAAGATCGATTGGTCGTTGTCCACAGGCCTTGGGGTCTCGATTGCGGACGGACAGCTCGTGGTGAGCCGGTCAAATGAGGACCGTCAAATCCGAGCCATTGCACGGGTTGACTCGCGCCGAGCTGAGTAACATTGTTCAGGGTGTGACGAAGGGCTACGAACGTAACTTAGAAATCACCGGGGTTGGATATAAGGTCGCCGTGCAGGGTCGGACGATGAGCTTCAGTTTGGGCTATATCAACCCAGTCACCTATCCGATTCCGGTTGGAATCGACGTGAAGGTGGACAAGCAAACGCTGATCAATGTGAAGGGGGCTGACAAGCGATTGGTGGGTCAGGTTGCGGCGAACTTGCGAGCCATCAAGCCTCCCGACGTCTATAAGCAAAAGGGCGTTCGCTATGTCGGGGAAGTGTTGCGTAAGAAAGCCGGAAAGACAGGGAAGTAGGGTGGTCCATGAATACTGCGGATAAAGCGAGTCAGCTCACCAGGCGAAAACAGCGGGTGAGAAAGCGAGTCTTTGGAACGGCCGAGCGTCCACGTCTCAACGTGTTTCGCAGCCGCTCTCATATCTATGCCCAGATCGTTGACGATCTCAAAGGGACCACGTTGGCTGCCGCGTCCTCCCTGGATAAGTCTCTGCGCACCTCGGTGAAATCCACCGGCAGCATTGATGGCGCAAAGGCTGTTGGAAAGTTGTTAGCCGAACGGGCTAAGGCCGCCAAGGTGCAGGCCGTGGTGTTCGATCGCGGTGGTCGGATGTACCACGGACGCGTCAAAGCGTTGGCTGAGGCATCGCGTGAAGGCGGTCTGCAGTTCTAGGTCGTGCCTCGCTTCCGTCACGATGCAGGAGCGAGGAGAACAAAGAGGAGAGATGTTAGGTGCGAGTTAATCCAGATGAACTAAGCCTGAAGGACAAGGTTGTCTTTATCAACCGCGTGGCGAAAGTCGTGAAGGGTGGAAAGCGGTTCAACTTCTGTGCGCTGGTTGTCGTTGGAGATGGACAGGGATGGGTCGGCATCGGGAAAGGGAAGGCCGCCGAAGTGCCTGTCGCGATCTCGAAGGCGGTCGAACAGGCCAAGAAAAACCTGGTGCATGTCGCCCTCACGTCTGGGACGATTGCGCACGAGGTGCATGGGCTGTTCGGGGCCGAGCATGTCCTCCTCAAGCCCGCAAAGAAGGGAGCAGGAATCATTGCCGGGGGCGCCGTCAGGGCGGTGGTCGAGGTCGCCGGCGTCCATAACGTCATTGCGAAGACGCTGGGCCGTGGAAACCCCTTTAATACGGTGCGCGCCACGCTCAACGGTCTCTGTCAGCTCCGCAATGCTGAAGACGTTCTCAAATTGCGCCGTAATGCGGTGGGCGACGCACAGAATAGGGTGAGCTGCCTAATGCCTACAGCGAAGACCGCCACGGCTGCTCCAAAGGGCTTCGTGATCACCTTGCGACGAAGCCCTATTGGCACACCGCAAAAACATCGGCTTGGTGTTGAGTGGCCTCGGGTTGAGGAAGATCAGACAGAGGGTGACTCGTCCCAATACTTCGCAAGTGAGAGGGATGATCGGCAAAGTTGGCTATCTATTGGAAGTGCAACCACAATGAACTTACATGAGACTCGGTCCTGCAAAAGGATCCAGGAAACGGCGTAAGCGTATCGGCCGTGGTCCAGGTTCTGGCCATGGGAAAACATCGGGGAAGGGCCATAAGGGCCTGTTAGCCAGATCCGGCGGGCGGAGTCGCCAGGCGGGCGGGTTTGAAGGCGGCCAGATGTCCCTGATCCGTCGAGTGCCGAAGCACGGCTTTACAAACGTATTTCGTAAGGAGTACTCGATCGTCAACCTGAAAAGCTTGGATGACATGATGGTGTCCGGTACCATCACGCCGCAGACACTGGTCGATGTCGGACTGGTCAAGCGCAAGTCGTTGCCGATCAAGATTCTAGGTAACGGAGACCTCACGAAGGCGATCGTGGTGCAGGCGCACAAGTTCAGTAAGTCAGCAGAGGCGAAAGATTCGAGCAGCTGGAGGGAGAGTCGAGGTCATCCCCGGTGTTTGAGAGACTCCTGACCAGTTTTCAGAATATTGTCAAAATCCCCGAACTGCGTACCCGTATCCTCTTCACCATGGGGATGTTGGTGGTATATCGGATCGGGGCGCATATTCCCACGCCCGGGATCAATGGCGAGGCCCTCTCCGAGTTTCTGCAAAAGCAAGGCGGCGCGCTGCTCGGGTTTTTGGATATTTTTCAGGTGGGTCGCTCTCGCGGTTGACGATCTTAGCGCTGGGCATTATGCCCTACATCAGCGCCTCGATCATTCTTCAGCTGTTGACCGTGGTGGTTCCGCACCTCACAAAGTTGGCCAAAGAGGGCGAGCGCGGCCGGAAAAAGATTATTCAGTACACTCGGTTTGGGACGATCGGCATCGCGGTGATTCAGGGCTTCGGGATCGCCGTAGGTCTCGAACAGATGAATAACGGCGCATTCGTGATGAGCGGTGGGTGGGGATTCCGTCTCATGACGGTCATCACCTTGACGGCCGGCACAGGCTTCCTGATGTGGCTCGGCGAACAGATTACCGAGCGAGGCATCGGGAACGGTATCTCCTTGATTATTTTTGCGGGGATCGTCGCGCGCTTGCCTTCCGCCTGTGGCCCAGACCTTTGAATTGTACAAGGTCGGGCAGCTCAGCATTATCTTGCTGGTCGCCCTCGCCGTGCTGATGGTCGTGGTGGTGGCCGCCATTGTCTTCCTGGAAAGTGGGCGACGGAAAGTGCCGGTTCAGTATGCGAAGCGGGTCATCGGACGACGAGTGTTTGGCGGGCAGAGCACGCATATTCCACTGAAGATCAATACAGCGGGGGTGATTCCGCCTATTTTCGCATCGTCGATTATCGCGTTTCCTGCGACGATTGCCGGGTTTTTCGAGACGCCTTGGGTGAAGGCCTTCGGCGCTCAGCTCGCGCCCGGGTCGCTGTTATATACACTGATGTACGTTGGCCTTATTCTGTTTTTCTGTTTCTTTTATACCGCCGTGGTCTTGAACCCGGTGGACATGGCAGACAACATGAAGAAGTACGGTGGATTCATTCCCGGGATTCGCCCTGGAATCACGGACTTCCGACTACATCTATAAGGTACTCACGAGAATTACGTTTGCCGGATCGATTTACCTGGCGATCGTCTGTGTGATCCCTGAATTGTTGATCTATAAACTGAATGTGCCGTTCTATTTCGGCGGTACGTCTCTGCTGATCGTGATCGGTGTCGGTCTCGATACGGCCCAGCAGATTGAGTCCCATATGTTAATGCGGAATTACGAAGGGTTTCTCGGTAAGGGCATGGCCCCCTTCGTGGACAGGAGCGGGTGACGGAACATCCATGCGGGTGGTGTTTCTCGGCGCACCAGGGGTAGGTAAGGGAACTCAGGCTGACCGTATTGCGGCGCAGTTTCAAGTGGCGAAGATTTCGACCGGTGATCTTCTCCGCGAGGCGGTTCGCAATCAGACTACGCTGGGTCTTGAAGCGAAGAGCTATATGGATCAGGGAACCTGGTTCCTGATGCCGTGGTGATTGGGCTGGTAAGGGAGAAGTTAGCTGATCCCAGCTGTGCGAATGGATTCGTTCTGGATGGATTTCCCAGGACTGTTCCGCAGGCAGAGGCATTGGGAACGGTGTTGACCGCCAAAGGGATCGCGCTGGACCTGGTCGTGAATTTTCAGGTTCCGCGTGAGGATGTCGTGCAGGCGATTGAGCGGGCGCCGAAGTTGCCCGAAGTGCCAAGCGACGTTCCATGTAGACTTTGCGCCGCCCAAGGTGGATGGGATTTGCGATCGATGCGGAGAGCCGCTCGTGCAGCGGAGCGATGACCGTCGCGATGCGATCGAGATGCGCCTGAAAGTATATGACGAGCAAACGGCCCCGCTTGTGCGCTATTACTGATGAGCGACGGCTGTTGCACCCAGTTGGATGGTTCGGGCGCAGTGGATGTCGTCTTTCAGCATCTCTCGCAGGAGCTGGCACCGTACCGGGCGACATGATCATTCTCAAGACGCCGGACGAGATTGCGGTGATGGCTCAGGCGTCAAGAGTGGTGGCAGAGACACTGCAGATATTGCAGGAAGGCCGTCCGGCCAGGCATCACGACCGATGAACTGGACCGCTTAGCCGAGGAAGAGATTCGGTCCCGTGGTGCGAAGCCGGCGTTTAAGGGGTATCGGAGTTATCCGAAAGACGCTCTGTGCCTCGGTCAATGAGCAGGTCGTTCATGGGATTCCCTCCAAGCGAGTGCTGAAGGAGGGGGATATCATCGGACTCGACCTAGGGGCGATCGTCGGACGGGTTTTACGGGGACTCGGCGGTTACGGTCGCGGTGGGGCAGACGACCGAACAGAGTGCCCGCTTGGTTCAAGTGACCGAAGCGGCGATGTACCTCGGAATCAAGCAAGCGGTGGTGGGTCACCGGCTGTCAGACATTTCGCATGCGATTCAGCGGCATGTGGAGTCTGCCGGCTACTGCGGTCGTGACGGAGTTCGTCGGCCATGGCATTGGCCGGCAGTTGCATGAAGAGCCGCAGGTGCCGAATTATGGGAAGCCTGGGCAGGGACCTCGGTTGCAGGCAGGGATGGTCCTTGCGATCGAACCGATGGTCAACATGGGTGGCGCAGCCGTCAAGGTTCTTGAGGATCGATGGACGGCGGTGACGGTAGACGGGAGTCTCTCGGCGCATTTTGAACATACGATTGTGATTGAGCCGAGTGGACCGCCGCGTATTTTGAGTCAGCTCTGAGGCGCTGGGGACGTGGCTGCGTGGAGTTCGGGGAGAAAGGATAAAGGTACGTGCCGAAAGAAGATGTGATCGAAATTCAAGGCACGGTGAACGAAACGTTACCGAACGCGATGTTTCGGTGTGTCGCTGGACAATGGCCATAAGATTCTTGCACATATTTCCGGGAAAATGCGCATGCACTTTATCCGTATTCTTCCCGGCGATAAGGTGACCGTGGAACTGTCGCCGTACGATCTGACACGCGGGCGGATCACCTATCGGTTTAAGTAGGAGCGCGAAATAGACATGAAAGTGAGATCATCCGTCAAGCCGATCTGTGCCAAATGTAAGGTGGTCCGGCGCAAGGGCGTGGTGCGAATCCTCTGCGAGAATCCGCGCCACAAGCAGCGCCAAGGGTGAAGATAGCCGGGTAGCGACCTGATCGGCTCCTGACTCGCGCAGCGCGCGGCCTCAGAAGGCCCTCGCTGGATGCGCGCATGAGAGCCCAGTCGAGGTCATCCTGCGATGAAGTGATGGGAAGAGGTAGGAGGAACTATGGCTCGTATTTCTGGAGTGGATTTGCCGAGAGAAAAGCGGGCGGACATTGGCCTGACCTACGTCTATGGGATTGGGCGGGCGTCCGCACTCTCGATCCTGGGCAAGGCCGGGATCGACGGAGCAATTCGTGTCAAGGACTTGAGCGAAGAGCATATCGTCAAGATTCGAGAAATTATTCAGGAGGGCTATCAGGTCGAAGGCGATCTGAGAAAGACCTTCTCGATGAACATCAAGCGATTGATCGATAGCGGCACGTACCGTGGTCTGCGCCACCGGAAAGGGTTGCCGGTCCGCGGCCAGCGGACCAAGACGAATGCGCGGACGAGAAAAGGCCGTCGCTCCGGTGTGGGAAGCAAACCGAAACCGCCTGCGCGTTCGGCGTAGTGCCTGGACCGTCATTTGAGTAGGGAGTCTGTATGAGCATCAAAAAGGGAAGAAGAAAGAGCGCCGGATCGTGCAGAGCGGAGTGGCCCATGTCCAGGCGTCCTTCAATAACACGATCGTCACCATCACCGACATGAGCGGCAACACAATCGTGTGGGCAAGCTCAGGGAACCAGGGCTTCAAGGGCTCTCGCAAGAGCACGCCCTTTGCGGCTCAGCGGGCCGGCGAGGCTGCTGCGCGCAAGGCGATGGAGAGCGGAATGCGCACAAGTGGATGTCTATGTGAATGGGCCTGGGTCCGGTCGTGAATCGGCGATTCGATCTCTTCAGGCCGCTGGATTGCGGATCCATATGATTCGTGATGTGACCCCGATTCCGCACAACGGATGCCGTCCACCTAAGCGGCGTCGCGTCTAGCAGGTTGCGGAAAAACTATTGTGGCACGGTGGAAATTCAATGGTCGTCACGTCTGGTCGTTCAGTGAACACGGTAAAATGCTAAAAGGCGGTCGACAACGGTGTGCGAGAGGCGAAGGAGCACGCTTCGGTCGAATCCTCGAGCGTTTCACGAGAATGCGCTAGGCGAGGGCGAGCGTTTGTGTCGAGCGATTTTCGCACCTGCTAGTGGCGTATGTTGGGAGAGTCGAATACACGAGAATTGTTGGACGCACCCACGTGGTGATGTCCGGTAACCGGAGGTAGAGCAGTGGCAAAGTATCGCGGTCCCGTCTGTCGGTTGTGTCGGCGAGAGGGTGAGAAGTTGTTTCTGAAAGGCTCGCGCTGTATGACAGAGAAGTGCGCCATCGAGCGACGGAGCTATCCTCCGGGGCAGCATGGGCAAAAGCGCCCGAGGAATTCAGAATACAGCACCCAGCTCAGAGAAAAGCAGAAGCTGCGCAGAATTTACGGTCTGATGGAGTGCCAGTTCCGTGGCGTGTTTGAGCGTGCGGAACGCCAGTCCGGTATTACCGGCGAGGTGCTCTTGCGGCTGTTGGAATGCCGGTTGGATAATGTGGCCTACCGATTAGGGTTCGGCGCCTCGCGAAAAGAAGCCAGGCAGCTGGTGAGCCACGGGCATCTGACCATGAATGGTCGAAAAATCAATGTGCCTGGTGCGCAGGTCAAGGCGGGCGATATCATCAGCGTTCGGGAGCGAAGTCGCACGTTGATCTCGATCCAGGCCGCCTTAGAGTCTGTTGATGGGCGAGGCATTCCAGAGTGGTTGGAGCTGGACAAGACGGCCTTTAAGGGCATGGTACGAGCGTTGCCGTCGAAAGACCAGATTTCGCTGCCGGTGAATGAGCAGATGGTGGTGGAGTTGTATTCCAGGTAGATGCGGAATTGGGAGAGGGCGTCGGTCTCTGCGGCGAACTAGTGCCGTTCAGTGGCTGGCTACTCGATGAGATGAAGGGGGAGTCATGATTAAAGCGATGAAAGACTTTCAGATCCCGATGCGGGTGGAAGTCGACAAAGATACGCATTCCCAAACGTTCGGCAGATTTACGACGGAGGCCTATGAACGTGGGTTTGGGACCACGGTCGGCAATGCGTTACGGCGTGTGCTGTTGTCGTCGCTAACGGGTGCGGCAGTGACCACGGTGAAGATCGAAGGGGTCCTGCACGAGTTCTCCACGATTCCTGGTATCACGGAAGATGTGACCTCCATTATTTTGAACGTCAAAGGACTGCGGCTTGCCGTACATACCGATAAGCCGAAGACGCTCCGTCTCAAGAAGAAGGGACCCGGTGAAGCGAAGGGGTCTGACATTATTCATGATGCAGACGTGACCATCCTGACCCCGAATCTCCATATTGCGACGTTGGACAAGGATGCCTCGTTCGATATGGAAATGACGGTGAAGCATGGGCGGGGCTACGTGCCCGCCGAGCGAAATAAGGAAGAGGGGCTGCCGATTGGTGTGATCGCGATCGATTCGGTGTTTTCACCCATCAAGCGCGTGAACTTTCATGTGGAGAATGCCCGCGTCGGTCGCATGACCGATTATGATAAGTTGACCTTGGAAATTTGGACGGATGGGACCATCTCGCCTCGTGATGCCTTGTCCACGGCGGCCGGCATTCTGCGTGATCACGTTGATATCTTTATCAATCCCGATGAGCGAGTCGAAGGGCGTGCCGATCTTGGGAGCGATGAGGCGCAACGTGAGGTCAATAAGCATCTGTTCCGTAGCGTGAACGAGTTGGAGCTGTCGGTTCGTGCCGCAAACTGCTTGAAGAATGCGAACATCAAGACCATCGCCGACTTGGTTCAGAAGACCGAAGGGGAGATGCTGAGGACGAAGAATTTCGGTAAGAAATCGCTCAATGAAATTAAAGAAATCTTGACGGAAATGGGCCTGGGGCTCGGTGTGAAGCTGGATGCAGTGCAACAGAACAGCGGTAGTCCGAAGAGCGAGTAACGAAACAAGAGGGAACCCGTGCGTCATAGAAAAAAGGCAGACAGCTCGGACGACAGACCAAACATCGGTGGGCCCTGTTCCGAAGTCTCGTGACCTCGCTGCTCGAACATGAGCGCATTGAGACGACTGAGGCCAAGGCAAAGGAAATTCGAGGGTTCACGGATCGGATGATTACGCTCGGCAAGGAGGGGACATTGCCCGCTCGGCGGCAGGCCCTTGCGTTTATCCGAAGCAAGGACGTCGTCTCAAAATTATTCAGCGACGTGGCGGTTCGATTCAAAGACCGCTCCGGTGGCTATACGAGGATGGTGAAGACGAGACGGCGGATCGGCGATGCTGCGAAGCTTGTCGCGATCGAACTCGTCACGCGGCCGGATACTGCGCCCGCAAAGAAACAAATACCGACTGCATCAGCTCCCGCGAGTCCCGCTGCCGGCTACGGGTGCTCCTAGTCCGCCGAGATCTAGCTGTGGGTGCGACGCTGCATGTCACGTTCGACAATTATCCCATCTCGCTCACGAAGATCTGCCACAATGCCCTGCATGCAGGCCGGGTTCACTCCATCTCTACCGAGTAGACTATGCCGGGGTACTGGCATAAGTTTACTTGGTTTTGAGTGCATGCTACTATCGTGCCAGTCTCCTTCATGCTACGTAAAAGGAAGCAGGGACAAAGTGTGGCAACGCTGGGTACGAGGAGGTTTGTTAGCGCTCAGCGTGATCTTGGCCTGTTTCCTCGCATACCTGCTCGTGACCAATTCGACAATGGTTCCCACCCCGACGGCGGCGGCGCCAGGCTCCATGGACACAGCTGATGCGACGATCTCCAAGTTTACGTTCACCCAAACGAAGGGCGATACGGTTCAATGGCAGGTGCAGGCGCAAGAGGCTCGGCTCTTTGAACGGGACAGGCGGGCGATGCTCCAAGTCGTCGCAGTCACCCTATTCGGCCAGCAGGGAAAGGAATTGACGGTGAACCGGAGATGAAGGGACGTTGAATACGGAGACGAAGAACTTTGTGCTCGCGAACCGATCAGAACCACTCGTGATTCACACCGAGAGTGGATACGTGATCTATACCAACCATCTGGCTTGGACTGATCAGACGAGAGAGATACGCACGCAAGATCCCGTCCGTATCGTTGGTCATGGGTTAGAGGTGACGGGGCGTGGGTTGTTGGGACATTTGGACACGGAGGAATTTGAAGTACTTGAGGACGTACATGTGGATTTGGCTCCTGCTTCTTAATTTGTTCCCTCTTGGAATGGCCTCATTGAGCGAATCGGCTGACGCAGCCATTCCCAAAGGTGGTGTTGATCAAGCGGTCAGCACGACCATTACGTCCAAGAAGATGACCGTAAAAAATCAGGATAGCCAAGCGGTGTTTGAGGGGGCGGTTGTACTGACTCGTGGGTCGTTGGTTGTCTATTCCGATCGCATGGTCGTGATGTTTCGCGCGCAAGACGCACCCGCGAGCGATAATCAGAAAGGGCCTGAGGCTGTGAAGGGCGCCGCGCCTTCGAAAGGTCCTGATGCCGTGCCGGCAGTGTCGAATCGTTCGGTCAACCGGATTGAGGCGACCGGACGAGTGAAAATCGAGAAGGATTCAGGGAGTGCGACCTGCGAAAAAGCCGTCTACTACCATGATGGGGATAAGATCGTCCTGACTGGTGATCCCGGTGGCCTGGGATAAGGGAACAAGGGTCAGTGGTAAACAAATTACTATGTTCTTGGCAGAGGATCGGAGTGTGGTGGAAGGAGGCTCGCATGTGCGGATCGAGCCGGATGGAGGGGCCACCAAGTGATCGAAGCGGTTCAGGGAGATAGCGCCGCACGACTGGCTCCCCGATGAACAATGCCAACGGTATCTGGCTTACGCGCGGCAGGATTGGTGAAAAGTTATCGCGCGCGCAAGGTCGTGAAAGGTGTCTCGATCGAAGTCCGCGCCGGCGAGGTTGTGGGTTTGCTGGGACCCAATGGGGCTGGGAAGACCACCATTTTCGACATGATTGTCGGTCTGTGCCAGCCTGATGAAGGGGCGATCTCGCTCGGGGACGAGGTGATCACGGATCTGCCCATGTACAAGCGCGCGCGGAAGGGGATTGGGTACCTTCCGCAAGAATCATCTGTGTTTCGGCGCTTGTCGGTTGAAGACAATATTCTGGCAATTCTTGAGATGCTGGACTACTCTCGGGCAGAGCGTCGCGACCGGGTCGATGCCCTTCTCAAGGAACTGGATCTCTGCCATATTCGGACGAGCATGGCGTATGCGTTGTCGGGCGGGGAACGTCGGCGGTTGGAAATTACTAGAGCGCTCGCGACGAGCCCGTCATTCATGTTGCTCGACGAACCCTTTGCAGGAATCGACCCGATTGCCGTCGCCGACATCCAACAGATTATTACCCGATTGAAAGAAAAAGAGATCGGCATTTTGATCACCGATCACAATGTCCAGGAGACGCTGTCCATCACGGAACGGGCCTATATCATCAACGAAGGATCGATACTTGAAGCAGGGTCTCCCGAATCCATCGTCAAGAGTGAGACGGCGCGTGCCGTTTACCTAGGAGAACGGTTCAAGCTATGACGCGTAAGGGTGTGTGCGCATGAAGCTCCGGCTCGATCTTCGACTCAGTCAAAAGCTCATCATGACTCCTCAATTGCAGCAGGCGATTAAGCTGTTGCAATTGTCCCGACTCGAACTCCAGCAAAGCCTCACTCAACATTTGATGGAAAATCCGCTCTTGGAGGATCTCCCTACTGAGGCAGAGGACAGCGAGGCCGGAAGCGCAGAGGAAAAGGCGGAAGATGCGGCGGCATCGGCGAACAGTGAGCCATCAAATGCGGAGGAGTCGACTCCTGAAGAACGAGATACGCCGGATGAGGCTTCAGCCGCAGGTTGGGAAGAGTACTTTGGAAGTGATCGTCGGATAGGCGGATCCGAGTCCCGGTCGTCCTCTCAGGACGAGTTTCCGTCCTATGAACAAACCATGGCGAAAGCCACATCTTTGGAGGACCATCTCCTTTGGCAGCTCTCGTTTTCCGGTTTATCAGATCGTGACAAGGAGATTGGGCGGTTGATCATCGGTAACCTTGATGATGATGGGTACCTGCGCATGTCTCTCGCTGAAATGGTCGGAGGGACCGGCTTCACCGAGAAGGAAGCGGAGTCAGTCCTCATGGACATTCAGAGCTTTGATCCAACCGGCGTGGCGGCACGGGATCTTGCGGAATGCTTGCTCTTACAAATCGGGCATTTGGGGAAGAGCCCCATGGGATCGTTAGGGGCTCGGCCAGGCGCTTTGAAGGGATCAATTGTTGAAGCCATTGTTCAACACCATCTCAAAGACTTGGAGAAAAACAATATGCGAAGATTGCGAAAGCCTTAGACGTCACGGTCGAAGAGGTCTTTCAGGCAACAAAGGTCATCGAAGTGCTTGAGCCGAAGCCGGGACGACCGTTTACGAACACACAGAACTATGTCATTGTCCCTGACGTGTTTGTCGTCAAGAATGAAGGGGAATGGGTGGTACTCCTGAACGACGATGGGCTGCCCCGGATGCGGATTAGCCCGTACTACAAACAATTAATGGGAGCAGGTGAGAGTGGGTCGGCTGAGACGAAGGCGTATCTGGATGAAAAATTGCGGGCCGCGCAATGGGTCATTCGCAGTATCGAGCAGCGGAATAAGACGATCGTCAAGGTGGTGTCGAGTATCGTGAAGTTTCAAGAGCAGTTCTTTGAAAAGGGCGTGCAGCATCTGAAGCCATTGGTGCTCAAACAGGTGGCCGAAGATATTGGGATGCATGAGTCGACAATCAGCCGAGTGACGGCGAACAAGTACATGTATTGCCCGCAGGGGATGCTGGAGCTGAAATTCTTCTTCAATGCCGGGCTGCAGCGAGCGGACCAGCCTTCCGACATGATGTCGTCCGTGACGGTGAGAGAGATGATTCGGAAAATGGTGGCGGAAGAAGACGCGAGCCACCCGCTCAAAGATGAAGAGATTGCCGCGCGGCTGCTCACACAGCAGGTTGTCATTGCGCGACGGACGGTGGCCAAGTATCGGGCGGAAGAACATATTCCCTCCGCTACTCAACGTAAGCGGTTCTTTTAGCAGGATGCCGAAGAAGTCCGTCAGCGGCGTTCTCGCATGACTCAGAAGCGCAACGTACCGAAACCTTCGCCTCACCTCTTCACTCGTTGCGGCCTTGCTTGGGAGAAGGCGCGTTCCAGGGTGAAGAGGCTGCTTAGCTGCAGACTTAGGGCGGGAGGGTGAAATAACCGCCAGGGGTTGGCGGGTGAGAAGTCTGGACTTTTGAGCCTCCTGCGCGCGGTTCTTCCGTTATCACAGATGTGCGGGCCATTGAATATCCACCGTGCTGTAATACTGTTTCCGCAGCCAGGTAGGCCGTTCCCGTCCAGTTGCGCGTGTCGTTACCTCCGATCTGGTGTCTCTCCTGGTGCTGTGGATGCTCAGAACCAGCAAGCAGAGTCGAGTGGCAGAAGGGCCGAAGTTATTCAGCGTGAAAGGACGAATGTCTATGAAAATTACCGGGCGACGCCTCGTTATCACATCGGCGCTCAGACAACATATTGAAAGTCGGTTTGAGCGGCTCATGCGGTATGAAGTGAAGCTGAGCCACCTGGAAGTGATCCTAGCCGTGAGCAAGCTTCAGCATAGTGCGGAGGTCGTCTGTACGATGCAAGGGCGACGGATTCAGGCAAAAGCTTCGACGCTGGAAATGTACGCGACGATCGACCAGCTCGTGGACCGCTTGGGTACCCAGATACGAAAACACAAGGAACGCCAGACGAATCATAAAGAACCGGCGAAGCGCTCGGTTCGCAAAATTCTGCGCCAGGCTGTTCATAAGGAGAAGGACGACATTGAAGTGGTTCATCCAGTCCGGGCGGTTCTGACTCTGGAGGACGCGAAGCGCCGGCTAGACCCTTTGCCTGGTTCGTTGGTGGTATTCACTGCATTATCTTCGGGAAAGTTGCAAATTCTACAGCGTCTCGATCGCGATCGGATGGTTCTGATTGAACCGTAAGGGGTAGCTAGGCATGGCTGCGCTCAAGTTGGTCGTGATCAGCGGTCTTTCTGGCTCAGGAAAATCGCATGCGCTGAAGTGCTTTGAAGATGGCGGATATTTCTGTATCGACAATTTGCCGCCGGCCCTGCTACCGACCTTTGTCGAGTTGTGTCATCAGCAGGGGGGGAGATTAAGAATGTCGCGCTCGGCATCGATGTCAGGGAGCGCGTGTTCTTTTCTGATCTCGTGGGGATTCTTGAACGTGTAAAGGTTCTTGGCCATGCGGTTGAGTTGATATTCTTTGAAGCTCGTGATGAGGTATTGGTTCGCCGATTCTCGGAGTCTCGGAGGCCGCACCCACTCCTGCCTCATCTTCCGGTACTGGAGGGCGTACGATTTGAAAAGGAGCGCCTTGCCGATATACGGCGCCATGCCGACCGTATTATTGATACCTCAGATTTGACAGTGCATGAGTTGCGAGAACTGTTGGCCCGGCGGTTCAGGCAAGAGGGCGCGCCCTGTCGGTTGACTATCTCGCTGGCGACATTCGGCTACAAGTTTGGGGTGCCATACGACATTGACCTTCTGTTCGATGTTCGGTTCTTGCGGAACCCATTCTTCGTTCCAGATCTCAAACCATTGACCGGGGAAGACCCGCGGGTGCGGGCCTATGTGCTGGACGATCCGGATGCCGTCGCGTTTATTGGGCAGCTGGAAGGCCTCTTCAAATTCCTCATCCCTCTCTTCGAACGAGAACGCCGCAGCTATGTGAATGTTGGGATTGGCTGCACCGGCGGACGTCATCGGTCTGTCGCGATTGCCGGTCGACTCCAAGAAAGTTTTTCAGTTCTTGGATATCAAGTGACCGTGGCTCATCGCGATCTCAATAGGCAATAGCTCACAGAGCCCTTGGGCACGTCCTCCACCACCATACATAACCCTCGTCTCCATGCGTGTGCACGGAAAGTGATTTCCTTGACAGGTGGAGCATACGGACTATACTTAGCATGTGCATGAAGCCGATCCACAGTGTAGACGCATTGTTCTAGACGTGTGTCGGACGTGATTCAGGCTTCAACGGCTTCCTCATATCGGGAAATGCGGGGTGAAGGGCAGAACGCACGGTGAATAGCCAGAATGGTCTTGCCACATTCTGTTCTTTGGGACGTTGAAGTTGTGCGGGGACATGGTCATGAGTGACAGTCTGCGCGAAATTTACATAAAGATTTGTCCTGCGCGGATAGTCATGTACAGTCAGAGGCACGTATGTTGACTTCATTCAAGAGTCTCGCCGAAACCGATCTGTTCTCGATGTTCACCCCGAAGCGGCAGCTCGTCGGGTTGGATATCGGGTCGAGCGGTATCAAGCTTGTCCAGTTGAAGGAGAGCCGAGGGCGGTACATTCTCCAGAAGTTCGGTTTTAAACCACTCGAGCCGGAAGTCATCGTCGATGGTACGGTAATGGATGAGGGGCGGGTGGTGTCGGCGATTAAAGAACTGTTCGAAGAGACGAACATCAAGGTGAAGCAAGTTGCCGTGTCGATTTCTGGCCATGCGGTCATCATTAAAAAGATCAGTCTGCCGCCGATGCCGGATGAGGAGTTGGAGGGGCAGGTGAGGCTGGCTGCAGAGCAGTACATCCCGTTCGATATTAATGAGGTGAACATTGATTTCAGTGTATTGCCTTCTTCCGAGGCCGCGGGCGATACGCAGGGAGAGATGTCGATCATTCTGGTAGCGGCCAAGAAAGACAAGATTAATGAGTTGACAGAACTCGTCAAGGGGGCGGGGTTGCTTCCACTCGTCATGGATGTGGATGCCTTTGCGATCGAAAACATGCATGCGATCAACTATCCTGTCTCGCAGGAGGATACGACTGCGCTCGTCAATATTGGCGCCAGTGTCATGAATATCAATATTGTTCGAGGCGGCACTTCGCTGTTCACACGTGATATTCCTATCGGGGGAACCGCTATACGGAAGCCATTCAGCGAGAAATCGGCCTGTCTTATGAAGAGGCAGAGGAAACGAAAAAAGGCGAGCGTTCGGCAGGGAACAATCAGGCCGCGGTGACCACGGTCGTCGACAGTGTCAACGCCGAGGTTGCGTCTGAAATTGCGCGGACCATCGATTATTTTAAGTCAACCATGCCAGATGCAGACGTTCAGCAGGTTCTCTTGTGCGGAGGGGGCGCTCAGGTCAAGGGCCTGGTCACGCAACTGAGAGACCGAATGCAGGCTGTTGTCGAGGTGGCTAATCCGTTCGGTGAAATCGATACCTCAGGGACAGGATTTCGATCAGGGTACGTTAGCCGAATTGGCTCCACTGGCTGCCGTGGGCGTTGGATTGGCCCTTAGATCGGTAGGGGATCGATGATTCGCATTAATTTATTGCCGGGACCCAAGGGGCATAAGGCAAAACCTCAGTATGATGTCAGAGCGCAGGCGCTGTTGGGTGTCGGGATCTTGTTCATTACCCTCGCGGGGTGCTGGTGGTACTCGGCCTCACTCGATGATGAAATCAGCGCGCTGCAGACCGAAAAACTCGACAAGGAGAAGCAGGTTGTGCAGTTGAAGGAACAAGTGAAGCAGGTTTCAGATTTTGAAAGCCGGAAGAAAGTACTGGAAGACAAAAATCGTATTATTGATGAATTGGAAAAGTCACGTATTGGCCCTGTCAAGGTGCTGGACCATGTCAGCCAAAGCCTGGAACCGCTGAAGGTGTGGTTAATGAGAGTCGCGGTCACTGGGAAGGAAATCGATCTTGAGGGTCGTGCGGCGACCAATGATGATGTGGTGGAGTTTGTGAATAACCTGCGCCGTACCGACTATTTCTCGAATATCAATCTTCAAGAAAGTCGAGCTGCGGTGGAGAACCAAATCAATATCTACCAGTTTAAACTTGGATTCCGTCTCAAAGGGTAAGAATCATGAAGCTGCCTGCTATTAATCTGGACCTCTTGCGGTCAATCCCATTGGTTCAGAAGGTGGGGCTTCTTGTGATGGTTCTAGCAGGGATTATCGCGGGATTCTACTACTATGTCGCCGAGCCAAAATCTGCGGAGATTGCAGGACTCCAGGGAACGATTGGCACCCTCGACAGCGAGATTCAAACGTTGACCATTAAAGTTAAGCATCTTGATGAACTCATTGCCGCGAGTAAGCAACTAGAGATTGAGCTTGCGAAAAAGAAAGAACGGTTGCCGCCTGAAGAGGAGGCGGTCATGTTGCTCAAACAGGTGTCAGATTTGGGGATTCGCCTTGGACTCGACATTAAGCTGTGGAAACCGAGTGCCAAGAGCGAAGATCCATCAAAACTCTTTGTGCGGATGCCGGTGAACGTAGAGGTTTCCGGCGGCTACCATACCGCAGCCTTATTTTTCGATCGAATCAACGCGATGCCTCGGATTGTTACTGTGTCCGGCCTTAAGATGGGCGCTCCAAAGTTTGAGAAGGGACGTGTCGTCACACAGACCGTGTTTGACCTTGTCGCCTATGCGGCACCAGAAGAAACCAAGCTGGCTGCGGCGGCTCCGGCGACTCCTCAGAAGAAATAGGGCAAACGAGTCTTGGATGTGTGCGAGGCCATGAGCGATGAATGCCTATCTATGAGAGCTGGCGATTGACCATGAAGACAACAAGCATGATTCTGATCGGATGTGCAGGCCTACTTGTCGCAGCTGGCCTGGGCTTTGCTGAGACAGGTATGAGTTCTCATCTTCGGCAAGTTAGCCCAATGCCGAAGGATTCCTAAAAGTGGCTACTCTCAATGATGTGCCGAGGCACGCATCGTCTCCAACGCGCAGCCGCTGGCAGCTGGCGATGAGAATGCTCAACCAGTCGCACCCAATTCAATGGTGGACCCAGTGAGCGCACAGTCCTATGACCCTTCCGGGCGGCGCGATCCGTTCGTACCAGTGTTGCAACAGTTGGGACTTGGGGCGATGGATCCCACGTTACCGCCGCTCCAGCGCGTTGGGCTTACTGAGATGAACCTGATCGCCGTGGTATGGGGGCCTACGGCATATACGGCTATGGTTCAGACTCCAGATGGAAATGGATATACGGTGCGTCGAGGAACGCGTATCGGTCCCAATAATGGCGTGGTGAGTGCCGTGACGGAGAAAGGGATTGTGGTGCAAGAACGGTTTACAGATGTGTATGGGAGCAAACAGGAGCGTGAATATGTCAAGCTCCTTCACCCGAAAGAGGGCGCAGAATGACACCTAAGCTGACCATGACAACCACAGCATTTGTTCGCGTGCTCTCGGCGGTGGGAGCGCTCAGTGTTCCGATGGCCATGCCGTCGATAGGGGCGTCACCCGACATACCTAATGTCGATTCAGGCATGCCCTCGAGCGTCGAGGGAGGTCTGGCGCAGACCCTGACTCGCATAGATGTTCAGCGCGGCGCGGACGACATCCGTGTCGTCATCTCCGGGGATGGCAGGATGGCCCACGAGGTGACTCGTCTTGATGAGCGGCGCCTCATGATCGACATTCCAGGCGTGGCGTCCGCCATCCGCAAGCCAGTCATATCGGTGAATCACCAGATGTTGAAGCAAGTGCGTCTGGGTTATCATGCCGATCGAGTACGGGTGGTCTTGGATCTTGCCGGTTCGGCTGTCTACTCGGTTGAACCGCATGGCGCGAATCTCTTAATTGTGACGACTTCGAGAAGGCGCCGCTAAGGATAGAGGCGCAGATACAGACTTGTACCGTGACGAGGCCGTCGAAACCATCGAAATCAGAGAATCCTATGATACCGCCGGTCCGGGCGGAGGCCATCCTCTCGGGTGGCTCAGCGGGCAATGGCCACGGTTCGCCAGTTCTCCAACGAAATTTCATGTGCGGCCTGTCCAGATGACCTCCGAGGCCGAGAGTGGTGGCGAGAAAGGCCTGCCAAAGGAAGATTTGGTTGTTGGAGAAACGCGTTATGTCGGCCGGCGCATTTCGCTCGATTTCCAGCAAGCCGACATCAGTAATGTGCTGCGCCTCATTGCCGAAGTGAGTGGGTTTAACATGGTCGTCGGTGAAGGGGTCAAGAGCAAAGTCACGATGAAGCTCGTGAGTGTGCCCTGGGATCAGGCGCTCGATATGATTTTGAAGATGAATGGGTTAGGCAAGATCAGGCAGAGCAATATCCTTTGGATCGATTCGCTGGCGAATCATTGCCAAACAGCAGACTGAAGAAGCGCAGGCGCGTGATGCCAAGGCACAGAGCAGAAGAACTGGTCGATCGGGTGTTCTATATTAGGAATCTGCAAGCGACAAGAACTCATGACGTCTCTTCGGCAGTATTTGAGCCCGAGAGGGTTGATGCAACATGAGTCTGGGGTCCAATGCCTTAATCGTCCGGGATACGGAAACCCAGATTGCGGTGATCAAACAGCTGGTTGATGGGCTCGATCTCGAAGTACCCCAAGTCCAAATCGAAGCGAGAATCGTACAGGCTGATACGACCTATTCCCGTTCGTTGGGTGTTCAGTGGGGTATCCAGAATGTGAATCAACTCGGGGTCTTCTTTGGGGTGGCGAACTTCAAGACGTGGTATTACCGGACCATTTGGCGAATCAAGCATCTGAATTTTCTGGTAAATCTTCCCGCCACAGTCGGCGGCTTGACGTCGACTCCTGGTGTCGGGTTCACGATTGGGAGAACAGATGGAGCGCTGTTGGATATGCGGTTGTCGGCAGGTGAGTTGCTCGGTCTGAGTAAAGTCATTGCCGCGCCGAAGGTCACGACCTTGGACAAGCGGGAGGCCAAGATCTCACAGGGCGAATCGATCCCGTTCCAGACGACCTCCCTCCAGGGGACTCAGACGACCTTTGTGGATGCGAACTTGGAACTGAATGTGACTCCTCAGATTACCTCGCGAGATCCGAAGGAAACCGGTAAGCTGATCATGATGAAGGTTCGCGCAACCAGAAACGCAGTCGGTGCACGAAGCAATCCGGCTGGTCCAAGTATCGACCGCCGCGAAGCCAATACCCAGGTCAATATCCGCGATGGTGAGACCATGGTGATCGGCGGGGTCTTTATCGATACGCAGAACAACACCGTGCATTGGCATCCCCTATCTCTCTCGCGTGCCTGTCCTGGGATGGCTCTTCAAGCAGAAAACCGAGGATGTAGCGAAACAAGAACTGCTCATCTTCTTGACGCCCAATATCGTGAAGACCTCGATGCTAGTTCTGCTAGAATGGTCCGCTCAGTGATGTTCCGGTGCGCCTTCGCGGTTGGTGCGTCATCTCAATCGTCCAGTGCAGTACTGCCAGTCCTCTGCTGAGTTCTACATGCATCAATGCTGAGGCTGCTCCGTGCACCATGATGCGACATGTCATAGGTCGTATACGTGTGCCAAACGATCGGTAATCGAACGTGACCTTCATGGCCTCGATTCGGTGTGCCATCTGAAGTGAGCTTCGATGCTCAAGTAGGTCTAAGAGAGGGTACTTCTGAGGCCATGAAATGCGAGTCTTTTGGCTTGGAAGCGTATCTGAGAACCTTCTAGTTTCTGAACCGTTGTGGTACCATCCCCCCGATGTCCAGCCATCGCAATTCATGATCATACGCAGGCGAAGTGAGTCGTGAATCCAGGCTTTCCTATCCAAGAAGAATCGGATGGGCGACTGGCATTTTTGAGTCAGGAGAGACCGTCGTTGAGCAAGGCCGGTGTGGCGGAACAGATTGTGCCGGTAACCTTGGGGGCGCGAAGCTACGACATCGTCATTCATCCTGGGTTACTTGCGACAGTGGGTGACAGGCTCAGCGCCCTTACGACTTCTCCGAAGATCGGGGTTGTGACAGATAGGCACGTGGCAAGCCGTTATCTTCAAGGGACTCTCCGCTCGCTGTGCAAGGCGGGATACGACCCGACTCCGATTATCTTGCCGCCGGGAGAGCGGACCAAGACGCTCGGAACAATCGCCAAGATTCTCGATGCGTTAGTCAAGCACAAGTTCGAACGTCAGTCCCTGTTGCTGGCCCTCGGTGGCGGAGTCATCGGTGATGTCACCGGTTTTGCTGCCGCGATCTATCAGCGAGGAATCCCGTTCGTACAAGTGCCGACCACGCTTGTGGCTCAAGTAGATTCCAGTGTCGGGGGCAAGACCGGGGTGGACCATCGGCTGGGAAAGAATCTCATCGGGGCGTTTTACCAGCCGCGCGCGGTATTGATCGATCCTCTCACGCTGCGCACCCTGCCACGCCGCGAGTGGATTGCCGGTCTTAGCCGAAGTGATCAAATACGGCATTATCGCCGACGAGGAGTTCTTTGCCTTTCTGGAGCGAGGAGATTCCTGCGCTGTTGAAACTCGATCGAAGAGCCGGTTATCCATGCGATTAAACGATCCTGCGAGATCAAAGCGCAGGTGGTCGCCGCGGACGAGCGGGAGTCGGACCGCCGACGCATTCTCAACTACGGCCACACGATCGGACATGCACTGGAGTCACTCGCAGGCTATCGCGGGTTGATCCATGGTGAAGCGGTTGGGATCGGATTGGTGCAAGAAGCGGAGTTGGCTTGTCACATGGGCCTGTGCGGAGCGAGAAGTTGTCGAACGGATCAGAAGCCTGGTGCAGCGTGCGGGGTTGTCCGAACAGGTCTCACAGGCATCCTTTACGTCCCTCTGGGGCGCTATGCAACATGACAAGAAGGTGGTCGGAGGGCGGGTCATCGGGGTATGGCCAGTGCGGATTGGGGAAGTGGTCATCCGGCCAATCGAGCAGCAGGTCTGTGCAGCATGGTTTCAGCGCAAGCACGGCCGTGGGAGCCGACCGTCGAGTGGCCGTCAGCCAGGCAAGCATCCTGTCCGTCGAAAGGCTCGTGCGCGAAGGTAAATCTCAATGACGACCAAACGCACGCCATCTGTGGCTCACCTCCAACAGGCCTTGCGCGAAAAACACGCGAAGTCGATGTGCTCCATCGGATCTCTGAGTCGATCAGCAACCAACTGGATCTCGAAGCCATTCTCAAACATATCGTCGAAGTTGTCGTCGAAGTCACCAAGGCGGATGCCTGCCTTCTGTACCTATTGTCGGACAGCCAAGACGAACTCATTCTTCGAGCTTCGAAGAACCCTCATCCGAAACTGATTGGCCGCATCACGATCGGTTTGGGAGAGGGCATCACCGGATGGGTCGCTCAGGAACGGACGCGCGTCGTGATTCCGAGTAATGCGAACGACGATCCACGGTTCAAGTTCTTTCATAACCTTCCAGAAGACCGCCATCAAGCCTTCGTCTCCGTACCGATCATGGCCAAAAAGAAGTGGTTGGCGTGATCAATGTCCAACATAAGCGCCCAAAGCGCTATCGGTCCGGATGAGATTGCAGTTACTTTCGACTATCGCCAATCAAGTCGGTGGAGCGATCGAGAACGCGCGGCTCTACGATCAAATGCAACGCAAAGCCTTACAAGTGGAAACGCTGTCGCAGGTCTCAGAAACGGTGGCGTCCAATCGGCTGATCAAAGACGTGCTTCAACTCCTGGTGACGATGACCGCGCAAATGATGAACTCCAAGATCTGCTCGATTATGCTCTTGGACGAAGCCAGCGGGGAACTGCGGATCGCGGCGACGCAAAGTCTCAGCGAACAGTATCGCCGCAAGCCGAACCTCAAGGTTGGGCAGAGTATCAGTGGCCGTGCTGTGAAAGAGCGTCGACCGATTATCGTGCTCGACGTCTCCACAGAGCGAGACTATATGTATCCGGATATGGCCAAGAAGGAAGGGCTGTGCTCATTGCTTTCGGTACCGATGATGGTGCGAGATAAGGCGCTGGGCGTGATCAATAGCTATACGTCCGTTCCCCACGTGTTTACCGGCGAAGAGGTCAAGTTGCTCCAGGCCATCGCCAATCAGGCCGCCATCGCCATCGAGCATACGACCCTGATCGAGAAGTCCTATGAGATGCAGGAAGCGCTGGCGGTTCGAAGCTCATGGAGCGGGCCAAGGGCTACCTGATGCGCTCGAAGAAGCTGACCGAAGAAGAGGCCTTCAAACTCATTCAGCGGCAAAGTATGGATTTTCGGAAGTCGATGCGCGAGATAGCCGAGGCCGTGCTCTTAGCTGGAGAACTCGACCAACGGGCTGAGAAACAACGGGGATAGGTCCGGCCGCCAGAGATCGGGCGCGCGAAATGCGAGACTTGCGAGACAGGCGCGACGTGAACAGATTGAACTTCTACCGCTTCTCGCCCGTCCTGCTCGTCTCTGCCTGTCTCGCGCGGTTGAATGTTTCGGCATCCTGCTAAGGAATCGATCAAGGGGTCGACTTCGGGGAAGACGACGAAGGGGCGGAACGTGTCCGTTCCGTTTCCTGTTCCGCCAGTTTCTTCTTGATGTCCCGCAATTCCTTCCGCATCTCGTCCAGATCGGTATCCCGCTGAGTGGGTTCCCCCTTCACAGGCATCGCCGGTTGAGCGGCAGTCGATCGTATTTCCGGCGCGATAGGCATGGGCATTGTGGCAAGCAGGGTTGTAGTCGATCACGAGAGTCGCGTCGGTTGAGCGCGCAGTTCGGTAGCTATCGGGGCGCTTGGCAGATTCCGGGATGAATTGTACCGTGTGGTTCCCCACGCTGGACAAAAGAAAGAACTTTCAGAGTGACGTTCGAGATTGCGTAAAATATCGACCGGCTCCGCATCCTGTCACGCACAGCCCCTCGTCAGTTTCAAATATCGACGAGATCGTATTGGAACACAAAGTTCAGGCGGAAGACATCCGCTCGGCTTCCGTCTTCCACAACATGCTGCCCATACAGGAGTGCAGCCCCGATGGTAAACCCCCTTCCCGGACGGAACATAAGATTGCCTTCCGCATACTGTGTTTCTTTGAAATCAGCGGCGAGGGCACCATTCGCCTGGTTGACGCGGAGATAGCCGTAGGTCGCGCTCGAACGCCATCGCTCGTCCCAGTGGTGTTGATAGGAGACGAACCCGCCGTAGGTCGGGAGCGCTTTCAACCCCCTGGGCTGGCGAACCCCACGTCTGTTCCCGATCCGGCGTTCAGGTCGTTGATATAACGCCCGATCCCTTCACCGAAAGTCCCCTGAGCTATAATGATGTCTTTCTTGTAGACCGTGCCTGCGACCGAGAGCATGCCGCCCCACCCAAAGACCTGGTTCTCTGTCGCCGAGCCGGCAAATCCACCCAACGATCGAAACAGCCACGAATTCTGAATGTGAAATCGGCTCTCTTCATATCGATACTTCAGGACAAAGTCCGGTATCGGTGTCGTCGGCGTGACGGCAATCGGGCCGGTCGGGGTGTTAGCGGTTCCCGGCGCCTCCGTCCCAGGCTGTTCAACGGACAGCGCAATGTTATTTTCTTTGTTGATCGCATGGGTATAGCGAATGAGGGGCTGCAACCGGAACGTCATCGCGTTGGGCCCCTTGAAATCCACCGTGTCGGGAAAGGCGTCAGCATCTTGAAATGCGCTCCAGGTTTGTCCTACGAGGACGTTGCTCCATTGTCCATAAAAGTGACGGAGCCTGAATGCCGGCGTGTTGTTCGGGTTATTGGCGAAATCGTTTTCATAATAGATTCGCATGGGCCCGCCGACCGAGGAGTTGTTGCGGAACTCGAGGCTGAGCCGCGACGGGACGATGCTCATACTGGTGCTGTCATTGCCCGGGTTCGGGCCTGTCGGAATTGAGGAGGTCACGAACATGGAGTTATTGCCAGCCGGCTGGAAGTCATGAATCAGGTCCGTCCTGGCAAATCCTCCCAGCCGGAGCATGCTCTGAGTTCCAGGGATCATAAAGAAGCCTCTGAGTTCCGGATCGAATGGCGCGTTATCCAATCGGGCCGCGGCATAGGCATTCGCGTTCAGTAAGCGGTGTTCTCGCTCGTGTTCGGGAACAGTGGTACTGGTCCCTGGGGTAGGCCGGGAGGGGCCGAATCTCAGGTGACGCAGTGCGGTCACCCACTTTCGGCGCCTCACGCTCCTTCTTCATGTCCTCCACGGTCCGTTCGAGGGACCGGACCCGCTCCTGTAAGTCGTCGGCAGTGGGTGCTGCGGGGCCTTGCTTGGGGGAGGGAGGTCTTGCGCCAAAGCCGGCAGGAGGTTCGCCGGGACAATCTGCACCAGCGCAAACACGATCAGTGCGGCTCTGGTGAAACGGATCGTCGACTGAATTCTTACTCGCTGTGGATGTAGCAGCATGGGTCAACCTCCAGTGGAGATAACGGCCGGTGCCGACGAACGGCAGCAGGCTCACTGCCAGAATCGATCTCCTTCTTAATGCCCTTCCTGTAGAGATCCCTTCATTCGGAACATAGCTCTGAGGACGGATACGAGGCGCCCCGCTCCCGCAGCTAGAAGCAACGCCGATGCGGAACTGCCACTACCTGTCGGCCCTTCAGCGCCGCGCGAATTTCCGTCAGCGCGTTCCCTTCCTTGGTCGGACCACGCGGTGACGCGATATTGCAGAAACTGTGACGCGAGTTCAAGTGGAAAGAGCGTAGACAGAAAAAAATACTTATGTGTATTAAACCGGTGGCTTGCGTGCCGCAGGGCCGGAGATTCTTCCGCACCTGACGGTCCGGGAGAATCTTCTGCTCGGCTTTGGGCGAGGTCGGACAAGCCGAACGGGACGGTCGAGAAGACGGCGTTCGACGAGGTCTATCACCTCTTTCCCAAGCTCACGCAAATTCTCAATCGCCCGGGCGGCGTCCTGAGCGGTGGTGAGCAGCAGCAGTTAGCGATTGGCCGCGCGATTTTGTCGAATCCCAAGCTCCTCCTGCTCGATGAGCCGACTGAAGGCATCCAGCCTTCGATCGTGGATCACATTGAAGACGTGATCATTGGATTCAAAAATCAGCGGCGTTTTGCCATTTTGTTGGTCGAACAGGGGCTCCACTTTTGCCGCTCGCCTGGCGGAGAAGTATGTGGTGATGGCCAAGAGGCGGTGGTGGTATCGGGCAAGAGCAGTGAGTTGAGCGCGGAAATGGTGAAGCGGCATTTGACGGTGTAGGAGGGGAGGGGTAGCCCGTTAGTCTCCTTTGCTCGCGCAACGCGCGGCCTAAGAGGCCCCTCGTTGGACGCGCGCAGTAGGAGACCAATCCGGGCCACCCTGAACAGGGGAGACGTCAGCGCCACACGAATTTAGGGAGTACCGGCGCTCCGGTCACCGTTTGGCGGACGAGAGACCAAAACTCTCGCACCTTGGCCTGGACCGGCTCGGATTCCTGGCCGAGGACCTTGAACACCAACCCTGCGTCATTGGGTAGTCGCGACGCACCGGCGGCCCACTGCGCCTCAAGGTTCACCGTTGGAGGAATCTGTTCGAAGACTTTGTCGGCGTGATGTTTGGGTGTGAGCAATGGGACGTTGGCGAACACGTCGAACGTGCCCATGACACCCACCTGCCGCACGTTGTGCACGTGCGGCTCGATGACTAAACTTCTCTGTGAACAACTCGGCGCCATCGGGCCGTTGGGCTCGCACGGTAGAAGAAAAGACATCGTATTGAAACAGTTCTCCCTCGCCGTGATACTTGCGCCCCCATCATGATCTCGAGGTAGAGCAGCGTGGCGCTGGGGTGCACACTCACGTGCGTGGCGGTCATGAAGCGGGCATGGGCGTGGGGATGACCGGATCCGGGAGATATTCCAGATACGCATTCTCACCCAACACGATGTTTTGGGTCTGAGCCGCATAGTTGGCATCCATCGAGTGGATTTTGGTGGCGGCCTGCGTTGTGACGTGAGCACGCGTATCTGGTGCGAGGTCAATTTCAATGTTGAACCGGTCGCCCTGTAGGATGCAGCCCGTGGTCGTGATAATAAAGACACAAGGAAGGTCGGGCAGCGCCTCGTCCCAGTACAACGCCTGCTGGACCAGGAGCGGGGCGCGGCGCTCCAGATGCGCCAGCACGGTGCGTTCCCGCGCTGCTCAAAACCGAGATGCAGGAACGCATTCTTACCGACAACTACCGCTGGGCAGCTGCCCGGGCTCATCCTGAAACGGAGCCAGTTCCGTCGGCTGATGAAAAGTGGTCATGCGTGCGTCTGGTTGAATTTCATGTCGAACAGCACATTTTGCTGGATGAGCGTGACCAGGTCCATAATCCCTTCGCCCGTCTTGCAATTGGTGAAGACGAAGGGTTTATCGCCCCGCATCATTCTATGAATCGTGGTCCATCACCTCCAGGCTCGCGCCCACGTATGGCGCGAGGTCGGTCTTGTTAATGACCAGGATGTCCGACTGGGAGATACCGGGGCCACGTTTTTCCGCGGTATCTTGTCGCCCGCCGCGACATCAATGACGTAGATAAAGAAATCCACCAGCGCAGGGCTGAAGGTCAGGGTGAGATTGTCGCCGCCGCTCTCGATGAGCACAAAATCGCTGTCGGGAAAGCGGGATTCCATATCCTCCACCGCGGCGGGATTCATGCTGGGGTCTTCGCGCACGGCTGTGTGCGGGCAGGCCCCGGTTTCCACGCCGATAATCCGCTCTTCGAGCAAGATGCCTTTCAAGGTGCGCTGGACGTGCTTGGCATCTTCCGTGGTGACGATATCGTTGGTGATAATCAAGATTTTGACACCCATCTTGACGAAGATGGGTGTCGATGGCCTCAATGATTGCGGTTTTGCCGGAGCCTACCGGGCCGCCAACGCCGATTCGTGTAATTTTCTTCATACAGTGCCCCGGTGAATTAGCGGGCTGCGGAAAAACTCAATTTATACACAAAATGCCGTTTGAATCTTCCATATCGCGCCGATGGTAACACAGGTTCAGGATGCTCAAAAAAGGCCGTTCAGCAAGGCCGCAGTGAGCGAAGAGGCGAGGCGTACGCTTCGGTACGTTGAGCCTCTGAGCGACACGAGAACGCCGCTGGCGGACTTCTTCAGCATCCTGTTAGTTCATGAACATTCGTATGTGCGCCTTCACATGCGCGGCAGCCAGGATGTCGAGCGAGGGCGAGAACGTCGCCATCTCGTCGAGTCTGGCTCCTCGAGACGCGTGCGTACTCGGCTTCCGCAGACGTGTTGACCTCGAGGAGAATGGTTTGTGCGTCGAAGTGATGAATCTTCATGAGCCGCAACGACGCGCTCAGGATCATGCTCGCCGTGCCGTATTGAAGTACGGCAAAGGCCTCGTGCTCTGGCAGGCCGAGTCCGGCGAACAGAAGGCCCAAACCGACCGGATAGGTGCCGGGGGTTTCCTTACGTTCGACGTGCTCCAGCCAGTCAGTCAGAAGCGGCGTATGGATCAGGCGGTTCGACAGCTCGCCGAGCTTCTTTCCCATGCGTACAGTCATGGTCCGCATCTCTTCATTCATCTTGCGATTGAAGAGGGTGGTATCGGCTCGCAGTACGCCGGTCATATCGTGCTCGCACGCCGCCCGGTGCGCCGCCAGCAGAGCGATGGCGTCAGCAGATGCCGACTGGCGGGTTGCGGTCCTGACGAATTGCCGCAGCGTTTCCATATCATGAACAATGTGCTGTTGAATTCGCGGACTTCAGCCCGTTGGAAAAGAAAAAGGCTCCAACCGGCAGCACCGAATCGCCAAATTGCAGGACGCGCATCAATTCGAGTGATGGTCGGCGGGCGATTCCCGGATTCGGTCGATTGAGGATGAGGTGATCCGATTCCGTTGACCTCCGGAGCGGGTTGTCCAATCAGCTCTGGGATCGACGAAGAGAATGCTCCGGCGAGACAAGGGATGGTTTTGATCCTAATGGACATGATCGTGCGGGTGAGCGTGATCATGTGGATGATCGTGTTCCTCCACATGGGAATGGACTAGACCTTCGGCCCCGCCAAACAGGCGCCGGGACTCATAGGAGGCGCGAGGTAAGGAATGACCCTCAGATCCAGGAACAAAGTCATAGGTGATCCCGCGGAAGGCGTGCGTCTTCATCACAGAGGCCATCACTTTCTTGTCCACCGTGAGCGGGATGAACACGCGATTCCCTTTGACGACAGCAGGCCAGTGCTGGTTGCCCAGGGCATGGCCCAGCTCCACACGAGGTACGAACGAACACCTCCGGGGTCTGCGTCTCGCAGTGCTCCCAACTCGACCACCATCACTTCCTTGAGGGTAACTCGGGCGACAGTGGCGGCCTGTCGCGCCTCGTCCCACACCAGCACGTCGCCATCGCGCAGGAGGACGCCGCGTGGCAACGATATGGCCAGGTCAATACCGTTCTGACTTAACTTCCGCAGACGACTCTTTTGCGCTTCCCACTGGTCGAGCGCCAGCCAATCCAGCGTCGCCTGTTCCAGGCGTGCTTTCCAGGCGGTTTCGTGAATGTTGCCCGAGTGATGGTTTCGATGACAGAGCATGGATCGATATTACGAAATGCTCCCGATCCGTAGAATCAACTTTGCGGGGATCGGAGGTGGCGGGGACACACTGTCGCTCACCGTGTGTCCCCACTTCGCAGTTGACTCCCTCCCGTCCCGCGTGGAGGTGTCTCAGCTAAAAAGTAGAGCTGATTGAGAGAGATGGACTGGGCCGGTTTGACCGTGGCATGGACACCCATCCACCTTGACCGCAAAGGTCTCAGGGTTCACCTCGATTTTTGGCGTCAGCCCGTTGCGCACCATGTCTCGCTTCGTAATCGTGCGCGTGCCATACACAGGCATGACCTTGCGTTTGAGGCCCAATTTGTTCGCAATACCGCTGTCATAGGCGGCACGTGAGACAAAGCTGACGCAGGTCTCGGGCAGGGCCTGGCCGAACGGCGCCAAACATCGGGCGGTAGATAACCGGCTGGGGTGTCGGCAGCGAAGCGTTCGGATCCCCATGATCGACCAGTTGATCAAGCCGCCCTTGATGACCATCTTGGGCTTGGCGCCGAACATGGCCGGCTCCCACAGCGACAAGGTCCGCCATTTTCCCGGCGTCGATCGAGCCGAGGACATGCGAGATGCCCTGGGTGATTGCCGGATTGATGGTTATTTTCGCGACGTATCGCAGTACGCGGAAGTTGTCGTTGTTCGGTGAATCCTCCGGCAACTTGCCGAGGCCTTTCTTCATCGCATCCGCCGTCTGGATCGCGCGCAGCCAGCTCTCGCCGACCCGGCCCATGGCCTGCGAGTCGCTCGAGAACATGGAGATGACACCCATGTCGTGGAGCACATTCTCAGCGGCGATGGTTTCTGGGCGGACTGCGGCTCTCGGCGAACGCCACGTCCGACGGCACCTGTGGGATTCAGATTGTGGCAGACCATGATCATGTCGAACAATTCCGCCATGGTGTTGATCCCGTAGGGCAGCGTCGGGTTCGTGGAGCTGGGCAGCACGTTGAGTTCGCCCGCCACCTTGATGATGTCCGGTGCGTGACCGCCGCCGGCGCCTTCCGGTATGGTAGGTGTGGATCGTGCGGCCTTCAAACGCTGCGATGGTATCTTCGACAAAGCCGGACTCGTTGAGGGTGTCAGTGTGGATGCAGACCTGCACGTCCATGTCGTCGGCGACCGAGAGACTGGACGCGAATCGTTTGAGGCGGTGGTGCCCCAATCTTCGTGAATCTGGAAGCCTGCGGCGCCTGCGAGGACCTGCTCGACCAAGGGCGCTTTGCCCGAGCAGTTGCCCTTGCCGAGAAATCCAAAGTTGATCGGCAGCCCTTCGACTGCTGCCGGAGCATCATCTCAATGTTCCACCGCCCGGAGGTGATAGTCGTGCCGTTCGTGCCGTCGGTCGGTCCGATTCCGCCACCGAAGAAGGTGGTGACGCCGTTGCTCAGGGCTGCGTAGACTTGCTGTGGCGAGATGAAATGGATGTGCCCGTCGTTGCCGGCCGGCGTCAAGATCAAGTGTTCGGCTGTGATGGCATCCGTGGCTGAGGCCGACCGTGAGTCCCGGGGTCACGCCGTCCATGGTGCCGGGATTGCCGGCCTTGCCGACTGCCCACAATCTTGCCCGTCCTTGATGCCGACGTCGGCCTTGATGATGCCGAGGAGCGGGTCCACCACTGTGACGTTGGTGATCACGAGGTCGAGGGCGCCGCCTTCGCTCGTGAGCTGGTTGTCCATCCCCATACCGTCGCGCAACGTCTTGCCGCCGCCATAGATGGCTTCATCACCGTACACGCGCAGATCCTTCTCGATCTCGATGTAGAGGTCGGTATCACCAGACGGATTTTGTCTCCAACAGTCGGGCCGAATAGGCTCGCGTTTTCCTTACGAGATATTTGGGACATAGGCCTGCTCTCTTCCCTGGCCCTCTTGGCCAACTCGTGTCTCTTACCGGTTTATCTGACTATGGTTTTTAGCCTTGGACTTGAACCCACGTTCGCCGGCACCGTTCCAATCCTTTGTCGAAGATTCGGCCGGTAGCCCGGCGTCGGGACCGGTTCCGGTCCAGCCGTCGACCAGGTTGTTGAACCCGTAGATACGTTGCTTGCCCCGAAAGGAACCAGCGTCACTTCCTTCTCATCGCCCGGCTCGAAGCGCAGGCCTGTCGAAGCCGGAATATCCAGGCGTTGGCCAAACGCGGCTTTCGGTCAAATTCAGGGCACGATTCACCTCAAAGAAATGAAAATGGGAGCCGACTTGAATGGGGCGGTCACCAGTGTTGCGCACCTTGATTGTGACGGTGGGTCGTCCCGCATTAATTTCAATGGGTTTGTCGGAAAGCACGTATCCGCCGACCGGTGTCTTCGCCGCTGTAGGTGGTTTTTGAGATGCCATTTTTACTCCCTCGTGTTTGGGTTCAACGTCCGTTGAGCAATGCCCGTCCAGTTACTGGATCGGCCCGTGAACGGTCACCAGGCGGCTGCCATCCGTAAAGACCGCCTCTAATTGGACCAGTGGGATCATTTCCGCCACGCCTTCCATGACATCGTTCCGCGTCAATGTGGCCCTGGCTTCTTTCATGACCTGCTCCAAAGTTTTCCCTTCTCGCGCCCCGTCCAGCGCTGAGGCCGTAATCACCGCCACCGCTTCGGGGTGATTCAGCTTCAAGCCCTTGGCCTTTCGCTTCAGGGCGACCTCGGCCATCATATAGATCATCAATTTGTCCAATTCTCTTGGTGTCAGATGCATGTCAGACTCCTTTGCAGTGAGTGCCCGGTTACAGGGCGGACAACGTTATGAGAAACAATCTCTTGGCCAACTACTTCTTTTGACTCGCCAGGTACCGGCGCAGGTTATCTTCCGGCGTCGTGGCATCAGCCGGCGCAACCGGGATCAGGAAGGAAGGCGTTCTTCGCCAAGAGCATCAGCCAGGTGACGAAAACGAAGGCGGATGTCAAGACCGGCATTCCCGACGGGTCCAAGAAAATCCCCAGCGAAGCCCAGACTCGCACGGTGACAAATACGCCGATCACCGTGTAGATGAAGCCAGGCACATTCAGCACCAAAAGAATCCTCCGAGAGCCATTGCGGTCAGCGCGGCGTTGTATCCAAACAGCCCGTCGCGGATGGCCTCATCATGCGCGCCATAGAGGACTGCGGCGCCGACGGCCAGGGTCGATCCCATGAATGCCATAATCGCGGCAATACGCAGAGTTGATCGCAATGCCGATCAGGACGATCACGCCTGTCACCCAGTTGTCTTGGAAGAAGATTTCCGAGATGCCCATGGTGATTCCGTGAAACCAGGTGACCGAGCTGTAGGCCGGGGTTGGACCGGTAAAGTCTGATGGAGAGGTCGGCTTGATGGCGTTGGACACATCAATGGTAGCGAACTGGAGCAACGCACCGAGGAAGAACCAGGTGGCCAACACAAAGGGCATGGTGAGGCCTGGGACCTTGTGCGGACCCAGAATAGCGCCGAACGCCGGCACGATCACCGTGGAGAAGGCTGCGCAGAGCACAATATAGAGGCAGAGGTGGGCATTGGGAATGTTGCCAGTCGTGAAATTCGGGCTTGTATACGCGACCAAAGCTATGGCGATGAGCGCGCCGTTGAAACCGAACAGGCCATCCTTGATCATCCCCTTGTCGGCTCTGAATAGGAGGGCGGTCAGCGTACTGATGATGGTACCAACCAGGCAGACTGGTTCCGTAGATCCAGGAATTGTAGAAGATGCCGGCCAGGATGACCGCGCCGGAGATCGGGTTGTTCTGGAAGCACGACCTGCCCGATCCCACGGAGCACCGAGTCAACGAATCCGAGAGTCGGGTGATCGCGAAGCGTGGTCCTGCAACGCCACGGTCGCCATGATGCCTCCTGGCGGTAGCCCGTAATCGCCGGGAATTCAGGTTTGTGTGGATCTGGAAGCATACGATAAGTATTTTCCTTCCCGCAGCATGGATTCTGAGTGGGGGCGGGTAAGAAGAGCATACCTGAAACCATGGCCTCCTGGACAGCCGCCGTCCATTGAAGGTACTCGCGCCGGAAGAGGTTTCCGCGTGATCTTGAGGGAGTATTGAGTCGGCGTGACGTGCGAGAAAGGCGGGACGGGCGCGACTGGCTGGACGGGAGAGGGCTCGATATTTCTGGAACTTCGAGTCCGCGCAATTCTCGCCTGCTCTCGCTCGTCCCGCCTGCCATTTATGGTATAAATGGCGCGTATGCGTCACCGTTCGTATCGCCATGGTGCAGATGAATCCGACGGTCGGGGATCTGGACGGGAACGTCCGCCGGATCACGGCCTGGCTGCGCGAGGCAAAGAAGGCGAAGGCCGACTTGGTTGCATTCCCGGAGCTGGCGATCACCGGCTATCCACCGGAAGATCTCCTGCTCAAAGCCGCGTTTGTCGCGGACAACCTCCGCGCCCTCCACGAAATAGTCCGCCACTGCCGGGGTCTTGCCGCAGTGGTGGGCTACGTCAGCCAGAGCGATGGAATCGATCCGAAACCAGCTCGCTCGCCGGTGGTCTCGGCAGGCGCGCATGAACTCTACAACGCGGCGGCGGTCATCGCAGATCAGAAGCTCGTCACGAGCTATTGCAAGTGGTATTTGCCGAACTAGTGGGAGTGTTTGACGAGAGCCGCTATTTTCACCCAGGCCGGCGGCTGCCGCTCATCCGTCTGCGCGGTACGCTGATCGGAATCAACATTTGTGAGGATATCTGGTTGCCGGAAGGTCCGACCGGATTCCAGGCGGCAGCCGGCGCTGAAATCATCGTGAATATCAATGCGTCGCCGTTTCATCTGGGCAAGAGCCGGGTACGCGAGCAGATGTTGGCGACCCGCGCGAGGAAAATGGAGTGTTGCTGACCTACACCAACGCGGTCGGCGGTCAGGATGACCTGGTGTTCGACGGGAATAGCGTGATTCTCGATCATCAGGGTGAGGTCATCGCACGGGGAAAGCCTTTGAAGAAGACATGATCGTCGCCGACCTCAATCCGGAAGCTGTTGCGCGGTTGAGACGAACCGGCCGGAAAAAGCTCTTGCCGCGGCGTATGGCCTCTGCGGTGGAGGTCCATGCTGCATCGATTCCCTCTGTTCAAAAACTCGGGCGCGCGCGGTGCCCGATGTGGCAGCGGTCCCTGGATCCGTTGGAAGAAGTCTATCTGGCTCTCACGCTGGGGGTGCGCGACTACGTGAGGAAAAACGGATTTGCACGAGCCGTAATCGGCTTGAGCGGCGGAGTGGACTCGGCGCTGACCGCCGTGCTCGCTGTCGATGCGCTCGGCGCCGATAACGTGTGGGGTCTGTTCATGCCGTCGCCCTATACGTCGAAAGACAGTTACGACGATGTGGCCGAATTGGGAAACGGCTTGCAATCTCCGTTCGAACGATTCCCATCACGACGCTGTTCGACAACTATCGGCGCGCGCTCGCGGAGACGTTTGCGGGGCATGCGCCCGATACGACGGAAGAGAACCTCCAGGCCCGTATCCGGGGCAATCTCCTCATGGCCTTCTCCAATAAGTTCGGCCATCTGGTGCTGACCACGGGCAACAAGAGCGAGATGAGCGTGGGCTATGCCACGCTGTACGGCGATATGGCCGGCGGCTTTGCCGTCATCAAAGACGTGCCGAAGACGATGGTGTATGACCTGGCGCGGCTCCGCAACCTCCGCGGCACGACCCCTGTGATTCCCAAACGGACGTTAGATCGGCCGCCGACCGCCGAGCTGAGGCCCAACCAAAAGGACGAGGACTCGCTGCCGCCCTACGAGATACTCGATCCCATTCTCCAGGCCTATGTGGAAGAAGACCGGTCTCTCGAAGAGATTGTCGAAGCGGGGTTCGACCGGGCCACGGTGGCGCGTGTGATGACAATGGTGGACGGCAGCGAGTACAAGCGCCGGCAGGCGCCGATCGGCATCAAGATCACGCATCGGGCTTTGGGGAAGGATCGGCGGATGCCGATCACGAACGGCTATCGAAATTCGTAGCAGGATGCTGAAAGCCCCGTCAGCTTCGTTCTCAGCTCATCGAAATCCTCAACGTACCCCAGAGGTACGCCTCCGGTTTCGATTCGCCTGCGGCCTCGTTGGATGGCCTTTGAGCATCCTGCTGGGAAGGCCTGCGAAGGCCGAAGCTTTCGAACCGTCGGATTCTAACTCCGACTTTCGAGCCTTCAATTTTGCTGCGATGTGGCTTTCTACTTGGGGCTGGCTTGTCCGGTGGGCTGGTTGCCGAGTTGTTTCTGAATGGATTCCAGTTGCTTCTTGAGGGTTTCCACCTCCTGAGACAAGGCTCTCAGTATTACGAGCCTGGGCCTCGGCTGTACGCGCCCGCTCTTCGGCTGCGCGAACGGCTTCTACCGACCCGTCCACCTGAGGCGGAGCGTGTTTCTTGGCTTCCAGATTTCGCCACGCTTGTTGCAGTAGCTGATAATCGACCGCAATAAACCTATCGGTCGGCTTTCCCATGGTCGGCGGATCCGGGCTATCGGTTCTGAGAGCGGCTTTCGGAGTGAAACGCAGCGTACGGTGCTTGAGGCCCGAATAATCGAGTGGATCCTGTGATCGGTGGCTGGCCTCGGTCATGTCCATGTTCGTCAGCATCGGGTTGTAGTTATATTGACTGAGGATCACGTACAGCTGGCGGCCATAGGCGTAGAGAGAACCGGTAGTCGTTTCCGTGGTCGGCGATTGAAATCTATTCGAACCTTCCTTCGTTGTTACAACACGAAACTCGACAGACTGATTGGCATTTGCCGTACGTAAGCCCTCCGCAAGCAGTGGGGCGAGGAACTGGACATGATCATCCGAAAAGCGGGATAGGTAAGAGCGTCCTTTCCTTCAATTAAAGTCTGAAGGCCCCTAACATGGTGTTCTCCAACACCTTCATCATGAAGCTCTATGCCTGTCAGTAGCTGGGCTGAGAAGGGCCGGCTCCAGATTGATCGGATGATTGGCCTGAATCGACTGGGTCTGAAATCGTCTGCAGAGACACGGTTCCGCGAGGATCGTCAAAGAGGATTTTGCCGGTCGGGGCGGTTGTGCTGCAGGCAATGCCGAGCGAAACAGAGCAGGGCCAGCAGGATGCTGTACAGAGGAAGCGTGAAACGTGAAGCGTGAAACGTGAAACGAAGGTCAGCAGCTTGTAAGAGCGAACGCTGTGGTGAGAGAGCCATAGGTAGGAGGGAATTTAGCACAGACGATCGGTCAATGCCAACGAGACTGGGGAGGGTTCGAGGTCTCGAAGTCCGAAGTTCGAGGTTTTCGGAACCCCGAACTTCGAACTTCTGGTCACGTCAGATTCGTCCATCCCGCCTTCCCGCGCGGCGCGCATCCTGCTGAGCAGAGATAATCATTGACAGATTTCCATGAGACAGGTATAAGGGCGCGGAGTTTCAGGGTTCAAAACGCGTAGCCTGTGTGTAAAAATAGGGAAACAACGGCGTTTCCCACCGGCCTTCAGAAAGTACGGCATGGACAATGGCGTCCTCCGGCCCCAGCGGGCTAGAGGACGTTTTTTTTAGCGTGCGAGAGCAGGCTGAATCATGATGGTGCAGAAGAAGCGATTGGCGCGAAAAGCTGAAAAGTAATCATTTGTTGGCGAAAACAATCATGCGTGAAACAATGGCGGCTGAGAAGCAAGGTGCATGTAAGTGCCGGTGGGAAAGTTGACGTGAGAGATGAATGGGCCCCGTGAGGGGCGGGAGATCGCGCACAAGGGCGTGCGCGGCGACAACGACGTCGCGGTGAGAGAGGCAAGGCGAGGGAGCAACCGAATCACCAATCGGATGAGGAGGATGACAAGATGAAGTCAGGACGCAAACGTATCGGGACTAGGAATAGGCATATGTGCGATGGCTCTCGCTGCTCGGCAGCAACGCGGTATTTGCCCAAGATGCACCAACGGATGCCGAGTCCGTATGGAAGAAGGCAGGCTTTCAGATCTCCGGGACTGTGCTGGCATCCTATACACAGAATTTCAACAATCCGTACAACAACACTAATCAACTGCGTATTTTCGACACGGCGGCCAATTCGTTCATGGCGAATATGGTCGCAGCTTCGTATTTGAACGGCCGGCCAATGCCTCAGGCAGTGGCATGGATCGGGTGGGCTTTCGCGCCCGGCCTCAATTTTGGGACCGATGCCAGGTTCTCGCGTGCGCGTACGAATTTCCAACCAGGTAATGACAATACCGAACTGGATATGCAGGAGATGTACGCGGAGTACATCGCCCCGATCGGCAACGGCCTGAAGATTCAAGCAGGAAAGATCAACACGTTGATCGGGTATGAAGTGATCAACGCCTGGGAGAATCCGAACTTTTCACGCACCATGATGTTCGGTCTGAGCCAAGCCTTCACGACCACCGGTATCCGGTTTACCTACCCGTTCGCGAAGTGGGCGACGGCGACCATCGGATTGGTCAATGGGTGGGACAATATCGAAGACAACAACCAGAGGCAAAATCGTTCGAATAGCCTCGTGGCCCTGACACCGCATGAGAAGTTCGGCATCAGCTTCTTCGGGTCTTACGGACCGGAACAGTCCAATGGAAATGCTTTGGCTGGAACTATCGCACAGGTTGGAGGCTGTACGAACGGTACGACGGGTGTGATCCTACCGCCAAGCGGCTGGTGACGGGCGCGATCATCACGATCAAGCCTATTGCCACTACGACCCTCGTCCTGGAGCCCTATTACGGGAATGAGAGCAATGCAAGCGACAAACCATCCGCAAACCGGTACGAACGGCCGCTGGAACGGAATTGTCGCCTATTTGATTCATGACTTTAATGATCAAGAGAAGCCCAATGCCTTCAGTTTCAGGGCTCGTGGAGAAATCTGGGAAGATGCCGGTGGATCCCGTGCCTGCGCTGGAGCTTTAACACAGTTGGCAACACCAATACCTGTGCCGGTACTGGTCTCGGGTCAGAATACGGCTTTTGGCGGCGCTGTCATACCCACTACCTTACCCATTGTCACTGGCAACCCTGCCGGGGCAGGCAGATGGCCTGACTGCCTGGGAGACGACCTTCACGCTCCAGTGGAAGCCGGCTCCGGCATTGCAGACAAGGGTCGAGTACCGATATGACCATGCAGACCATAATGTCTATCTGCATGGCACTAGAGCAGTGCCCTATTCAAACACCCTGGGATTCTCAGTCGCGTACATGTTCTAAGCGAAGGAATACAGAGGTTCGTTACATTGCATGAAACCGGTCCCTTCGTGGAGTATTCCACGAAGGGACCGATCGCTATAAGGAACCACCGAATAAAGAGCGCAGTAGACCGTGCCTGACGCCGAAGCGTGAGATAACCATGGGAACGCTTAGCCCGGACTATTGATGAGTGCCGGCGCGAGGCGTTCGAATCGAGCCCGTCTGAGTTCTCGTCGAGGTGAAGGCCGAACGAGAACATGCTCCAGCTGGGTGAGATGATCGGATGATACAGTATAGCAGGTGTTCATGAAGAGTCCGGGCCGGAACATTTCAACGAGCGTGATGGACAACCTCGTCCTCAGCCAGGGGATGAAAGGATAACAATTATGTCATTGGATATGAGCAGTATGAAAAAGATTCTGCCGGTCCTTCTGATCTGCCTTCTCATGCTGGCAGGAGGGACGGCTCTGTACGTACCAGATGTCGCTGCGCAGGCTCCAGCGGCGGCGAGGCTGCTCCAGCGCCGCTGAAGGCCGATCCGGGGACACGGCATGGCTCTTGCCTCTTCGGCGCTGGTCATGCTGATGACGCTGCCGGGGTTGGCGCTCTTCTATGGGGACTGACCCGGAGCAAGAATATGCTGAGCACGCTTATGCATTGCTTCATCACCCTCTGCCTTGGCAGTATCATGTGGGTGTTGTTCGGATACAGCCTGTCTTTTGGCCCCGATGTTGGAGGGGTCATCTGGGAATCTTTCATGGGCAGGGTTGAGTGGGAGTGGGAACTGAACCACATCCGACCTACGGCCCAACGATTCCCCACGAGCTCTTCATGGTCTTCCAGCTCATGTTTGCCGCCATTACCCCGGCGCTGATCGTCGGAGCCCTCGCAGAGCGAGTCAGGTTCTCCGCGCTGCTCGTGTTTGTCTGTCTATGGTCGGTCGCGGTATATTATCCTGTCGCCCATTGGGTCTGGGGTGGCGGATGGTTGGAGTCAGATGGGCGCAATGGACTTTGCCGGAGGTACGGTCGTGCATGCCACCTGTGGAATGGGTGCCCTGGTTGCCTGCATTATCCTCGGGAAACGTCAGGGCTATCCGACTCATCCTATGCCTCCCAATAATCTTCCTTTTACGTTGTTAGGGTGCGGCCTTCTGTGGTTCGGCTGGTTCGGGTTCAACGCGGGCAGCTCGTTGGGCGCCAATGCGCAGGCTGTGGGCGCCTTCGTGGCGACCCACCTCGCAGCCAGTACTGCGACGGTGGTGTGGATGTTTCTCGAGTGGATGCATCGTGGGAAGCCCACTGCACTCGGTGCGGCCACCGGTGCGATCGCCGGTCTCGCAACTATTACACCCGTTGCCGGGTACGTCTCCCTGTTTCCTGCGCTCCTCGTAGGTTTAAGCGCAGGAATTATATGCTACATTGCTGTGTTCTTGAAGAATAAAAGTGGGCCATAAGGTGGTCGATGATGCGCTGGATGTGGTCGGAGTTCACGGTGTCGGTGGAATTACCGGCTGCCTCTTGGGAGGGTTGTTTAACTCAAAGGCGATGGGGTCCGCTGCCGATGGGCTGTTCTATGGTGGGGGCTTCTCACTCCTATGGGCTCAGATCGTGATGGTGGTCTCTGTGTGTGTGTTTACCGGGATTGTCACCTGGATCCTTGTCATGATTGTCCATGGGATTTGGGGCTTCCGTGTGACGCAAGATGAAGAGCAAACAGGCTTGGATCTCAGTCAACACGAAGAAAAGGCCTATTCATAACCAGCTCGTACTGCAATCGATCAGACGATCATACCGGCGACCCGAGAGATGCTGTCACGTCAGCGTCCTCGGGTAAGCCTGTGAGGGAGGTATACATATGAAGATGATTGAGGCCGTAATCAAGCCGTTTAAGTTGGATGAGGTCAAGGAAGCATTGGTGGAAATAGGTGTACAGGGGATGACGGTGTCGGAAGTGAAAGGATTCGGACGCCAGAAAGGGACGAAGGAAGTGTACAGGGGCGCAGAATATACGACGGACTTTGTGCCCAAGGTGAAGATCGAACTGTACGTGGCAGACGACATGGTGTCGCGTGTGGTAGAAACCATTACGCGCGCTGCGAAGACCGGCAGCGTGGGAGACGGGAAAATCTTTGTATCGGATATCAGCAACGTGGTGCGGATCAGGACCGGGCGAGACGGGGGAAAAGGCCTTGTGACAATCGGGTCGAACGGCAAATTGCCTGAGAGCCTCTCACAGGGGCCGGAGTCCGCGCCGGTCTCCGCACTGGCCGGACGCCGGCAGTCGCTCCGGCAGCGGTTATTGGACGGGGCCTCGGGGGCCGAAGTCATGGCCGCCTTGACGGAGTTTGTCGATGAATTGATCATCGGCCGGTACAGGAACGCCATGCGGCAGGCCGGAGAGGGGCGCAGGTTGCCGGGGCTCAGCACTGTTGCCTGATCGCGCTCGGAGGCTACGGCCACCGGGAGCTGTCTCCCTATTCGGACATCGACATCATGTTTCTGTATAGCGAGAAAGCCGGAGAGGCGGCGCCGGCGCTGTTCCGCGAGGTGCTCCATCATCTGTGGGATCTTGGTTTCCAGGTCGGCCACAGCATGCGGTCAATTCCCGACTGCATCGAATTGGCCGGGAAGGACTTGACGATCCGCACTGCCATGATGGCATCCAGGTTTTTGGCCGGAAGCCCGTACCTGTTCCAGGAATTCCATCGCCGATATTTCAGGGAAGTGGTCGGCCGCGGAGCGGGCGCTTTATCGAGCAGAAGATGGAGGAGCGCCGGCGTGAATATGTGAAGTTCGGACAGACCGTCTATCTTCTGGAGCCCAACGTCAAGAAAAGCAAAGGAGGGCTGCGGGACTTCCAGCTCATCCGGTGGGCCGGTATGGCTCAATTCCAATCGACTACGCTCCAGGACTTGACGGATCGCGGGCTCCTCTCCAGGCAAGATTTTCTGTCAATCACGGACGCCCGGGATTTTCTGTGGCGCGTCCGGGCGTTTCTGCACTTCGAAGCCGGGAAGGCGCAGGAGATTCTGTCGTTCGACGAACAAATCCGGCTGGCATCCCTGTATGGGTTCCAAGATCGTCCCCACCTCCTGGGGTGGAGCAGTTCATGCAGCAGTATTACCGGCATACGATGGGGCTGCACGAGAGCTTGCTCAGGTTTGTGGATCGTTGCTTGGCCGCGCCCGCGAAGCGTCGATCGGCTCGCTCCCTCCCGACCGACATTGTGGACGGTTGCTTTGCGGTGACCGGTCGGCGTCTGACAGTTCCCTCCGAGTTACGGGCTCGACTCCTTGATAGTTCGGACCTCCTCCTCCGGCTGTTCGAAATGGCGCGGTCTCGGCGCCTCAAGATCGATACCGGTCTGCTGGACGAAATCCACAGCCATATGGATAGCATGTCCAACGAGGCATTCCGGACCCCCGAAGTCAGCCGGGTGTTTCTGAAAATCCTCGCAGGACCGGGGCCGGTAGCCCCTACGCTTGAGGCGATGCATCGGGTTCATCTGCTGGAGAAAATCATCCCGGTCTTTGCCACGCTCCGAGGCCTGATGCAGTTCAACCAGTATCACAAGTACACGGTGGATGAACATACTCTGCTGGCGGTGGCCAAGGCCGAGGAACTCGCCCTGGAGCCTGGCCTCATTGGAGAGGTGTATCAGGAGATTAGACGGAAGGACCTCTTGCATCTGGCGATTCTGTTGCATGATCTTGGGAAGGGGCGGAAGGAGGACCACTGCGAAGTGGGCAAGGTCATCGCAGAAGAGACGGCGGCACGATTGGGATGCGACGAGCAAGAGACCAGGATGTTGGTCTTCCTCGTGCACAAACACCTGCTGATGACGAACACGGCCTTCCGGCGCGATCCGTATGACGAGAAGGTCTTCTTGCCCTTTGCCAAGGAAGTCGAAACATCGGAGGTTCTCCGCATGTTATTGGTCCTGACTATCGCCGATATTGCGGCGGTGGGGCCCGGCGTTCTGACCAAGTGGAAGGAATCTCTACTCATCCAACTCTATCTGCGCACGTTGCCGGCGTTGTCGGGTGAGCAGGATAAGACAGTCGGTCCCGAACGCCTCAAGGAATTGGTAAGCGAGGTGGCACACGAGTTCACGGACACATCGATCGGAGGGCTTGATTGGATCGAATCGCAGCTGAGCCAGTTTCCTTGCGCTATCTGCATGGGACCCCTCCGAAGCGGATTGCGGCTCATCTGGGAGCGGTCGGAAGACTGAAAGCCGGGGATGTGCTGGTCGAAGAGACCTTCAACGAAGAACTGGCCATGAGCGAGTACACCGTGATTACCCACGATAACCTCACCCCCGGCCTATTTTCAAAAATGGCCGGCGCGATGGCTGCCGAGGGGCTTGAGATTCTGGACGCTCAGATCATCACCCGAGATGACGGGATCGTCGTGAACACCTTCCAGGCGTCCGATCCGGATTATGTCGGCGTTCCCCGGAGGACCGCCGTGCTTCCGTAGCCGAAACGATCATCCGGGTGCTGAAGGGTGAGGAATCGCTTGATCAGTTGATGCGTCGAAATACCCGCCTGTCTGATGTTCACCGGCTGCCTGCGACCCGTCAAGCGACTGAGGTGGTGATCGATAACGGGATCGGCGACCGGTTCACGGTCATCGATGTGTTCGCCGACGATACGCAAGGGCTGTTGTATGTCATCACGCGTGCCATCTTTGAGCTCGGCCTGTCGGTCCATGCGGCCAGGATCTCGACCAGATTGGACGACGACATCGAGCAATCCTTGCGCACAGTAGGCAGACATCAAGTAGTTGACGTGTTCTATGTGACGGACCAGGATGGAGGTAAGGTCGAGGACCATGCTCGGCTGGATGCCATTCGTTCGACCCTCAAGCAGGATATTGATCGGTTCATGGGCGAGCCGGTCGATGCGCCAGAAGGCGTATCGGCAGGATCATCCTCATAATCTACATACAAATTGTGCGTATTGGGCGTTATTAAGGAGGGTCGGAATGAATCCCCGCGAGGCAGTGGAATTTGCGAAGAAGCACAAGGTACAGATGGTAGACTTGAAGTTCGTGGACCTGCTGGGCACCTGGCAGCACTTTTCAATTCCTGTGGAAGAACTTACTGAAGGGGTATTCAAGGACGGGTCCGGGTTGGACGGTTCGTCGATCCGGGGCTGGAAGGCGATCAACGACAGCGATTTGCTGATGGTTCCCGATTCGACCACAGCCTGCCTCGATCCGTTCTGCGCAGTTCCGACGATGAGCCTCGTCGGCAATGTCGTCGATCCGATTACGCGCGAGCCCTACGATCGTGATCCGAGGTTTGTAGCCCAGAAGGCGGAAAAGTATCTCCAGAGCACGAAGATCGGCGATGCGTCCTATTGGGGGCCTGAGGCGGAGTTCTTCATTTTCGATCAGGTCCGGTACGATCAGACCGGCCACAGCGGGTATTATTTCATCGATTCCGAAGAAGGCGCCTGGAACATCGGTCAGGAAGGCCACAACTTAGGTGCGAAAAATTCGCCATAAGGAAGGCTATTTTCCAGTCCCGCCACACGATACGCAGCAGGATATCCGCGGCGAGATGGTCCTGGAGATGCAAAAGGTCGGGATTTCCGTTGAGAAGCACCACCATGAGACGGCGACGGCAGGCCAGGCAGAAATCGATATCCGCTTCGGTCCGCTGGTCAACACGGCAGACAAATTGATGATGTACAAGTACATCGTCAAGAACGTGGCCCGCCGGCATGGCAAGACGGCGACCTTCATGCCCAAACCGATCTTTGGGGACAACGGTACCGGCATGCATACGCATCAGAGTATCTGGAAAGAGGGAAAGCCTTTGTTTGCGGGGAAGGAATATGCAGGCATCTCGCAACTGTGTCTCTACTATATTGGAGGCATCCTGAAGCACGCCCCGGCTTTGGCGGCGTTTACAAATCCGACGACAAACTCCTACAAGCGGCTGACCCCGGGTACGAGGCGCCGGTTCTCCTGGCCTATTCCAGCCGGAATCGGTCCGCGGGGATCCGGATTCCCATGTACTCACCAAGCGCAAAAGCCAAGCGGATTGAGGTGCGTTTTCCCGATCCGACTGCAAACCCGTACCTCGCCTTTTCTGCCATGCTCATGGCAGGGTTGGACGGAATCGAGAACAAGATCAATCCGGGTGAACCGGCTGAGAAGGATCTGTACGATCTCGAACCGGAAGAAGCGGCGGCGATCCGCACGATGCCGGGCAGTCTCGACGAAGCGTTGCGTAACCTCGAACAGGACCATCAGTTTCTGCTCAAGGGTGGAGTCTTCAGCAAAGACTCTGATCGAGGCATGGATCGGCTACAAACGCAAAAAGGAAGTTGACCCCATGCGGTTGCGGCCGCATCCATACGAGTATGTTCTGTATTACGATGTCTAGGTGAGATTCTCGACATAAGGCAAACGAGACAACGGCGTCCGCCTCTCGCGATTGGGAGGCGGACGCCGTTTCGTTTTTACCGAGGGAAAACCCCTGATAGTTGATTGCAAGGCTTAACCCCTGTTTCGCTCTTCATTCGATTGTCCAAATGAGATATCCGGAACGAGCAGTAGGCGCCTGTCTTGGACGATCTAGTTTTCTCAAGTGACGGCATAGACATGAGCGCCAAGGCTCTGTGATTCAATTTGCACGGGTTCAGAGAATATGGGCACGCCTATGGACCGAATTGAAATAAACTATCGAGCCCTCTTGGCTGTCGCCGTTGAGCTCAATTCGCAGCGGGATACGCACAGTCTCACGGGAAGCGATTACAGCCGAGATTACGAAGGTCATTCCGTGGGCACGGGCATCTGTCACTCTGTACGACCGGGAGGCAGACGGATTCAGGTTTTATGTGATGGCCACGACGATGGCGCAGGTGGTGCTACAACGCGATGCCCTTGTTCCACGTGTGGGTAAGCGGTATGGGTTGGGTATACTGATCATAAAAGCTCCACACATCCGTCCTGACCTGAAGCGGGAGCAAGTCTTCCGAAGACACATGGTACGTCCAGGAAGGTCTCACGGACGAATGATCAATCTGCCTCTTCTTAGAGAGACAGGTGTCTCGGCATTCTCAACATTCGGCAGCATAGAGTCGGGCGCGCCTGATCCAGGGGATCTCGAGTTTTGACGAAGTGGCGATGCAGATCGCCTATGCGATCGATCATGTCCAGGCGATACGAACAGATCGATCGACTGCGAGAGCAGCTTGCCAAGGAAAACGTCTACCTCAACGAAGAACTGCGGCTCATGAAGAACGTGAGCTCATTGGTGGGACAGAGCCTTTCTTTCAGCATGCGATAGGCCTTGCACGCGACGTGGCGCCCACTCCGTCGACCGTGTTCATTACGGGTGAAACGGGAACCGGCAAGGAACTGATTGCTGCAGGCGATCCATGATTGAGTCGCACGCGCTCGAAACCTATGGTCCAGGTCAATTGCGCCTCTTTCCGGCAGGGGTTGGTCGAAAGTGAATTATTTGGCCATGAACGAGGTGCGTTCACCGGCGCCGACCGTGCACGCGAAGGCCGGTTTGAGCTGGCCCATGGTGGAACCCTCTTCTTGATGAAATTGGTGAAATGCCGTTGGAGACGCAGGCCAAGTTGCTACGAGTCTTACAAGACGGCTCTGGTTGATCGTCTGGGCGGGGAGACAGCCCATTCGTGCTGATGTTCGCGTGATCGCCGCCACCAATCGCAACTTGCCTGCCGCCGTCGAAAGACGGCACATTTCGCGCCGACCTCTTTATCGCCTGAATGTCTTTCCCCAATCGGGTTGCCTCCACTCAGGAATCGCCCGGAGGATATCCCCATTATTGGCCCGACATTTTCTGAAGCAATATTGCGTAAAATTCGGCCGTTCGTGCAAGGACATTGACCAGAATCTCTAGAACGATTGATTCGTTACACCTGGCCCGGCAATGTGCGTGAACTGGAAAATGTGATTGAGCGAGCGATGATTCTCTCTCGTGAACCTGTGTTGCGGATCGACGAACATATCTTGGGTTCGCAGGGATCCCTCTTACACCGTGTCGCCGCCGCTGACCTCAAAGATCTGGAACGACAGCATATTCTCCAAACCCTCACACTCACAAATTGGCGCATCGAAGGTCCCAATGGAGCGGCTGTATCGTCTTGGGGCTGAATCCCGGCACCCTGCGCAGCCGGATGAAGTCAGTTTGGGATGACGCGACCGCAGTCTCGCTGGAAGTCTTCAGACTATCCTTCCCACAGAATTCAGAAGAAGGGACAACCCTCGATCAATCATGGGATAGACCCGCGACCAGCCGTGATCCATCATGGAATATGCTCCCTGACCTCCTCTTTACTCCTCAAGGCACCACCTAATAGCCACAGCATTTCAATAGGTTGAGAAAACATGTCGAATTGGGTAGGGACGGCACGGCCTGTGCTTTACTGACAGGCTGAATGCATGATTCACATTTCCGGAAAGGAGAAACACCATGACGATGATCGATGCCGTGTTGCTCAATGGTCGCAGTACATGTTGCTCGGTTGGACCTTGGCCATGGCGTGGGGATGGTTGCAGAGACGTCACTCTGAGCCGGTTTCAGTGGCGCGCTGGTGAGAGGATCGCGACCTTCTAATACCATCACCGAGCGCGCCGAGCGCGTCCTGACTTATGTAGTCATTGCAGTGAAAATCGCAAGATTCGAGGCGGCGTGACGAAATTCGCCAATATCATCTGGGAAAAGAAGGAAGAGTAATACACATGGACCATACTGTCATGTTGGCAACAATCTACTGGTCCGCCTGCCACTGTGGGACTGGTGTTGGTGATCATGTGGGGCATGAGCACCGCAGGATCGTCTCGTTAAGGATACGGCCAAGACGCGCCCTTGACCCGTGGTCGAGCACCGCTTCAATCGAATGCTCCTTCCGAACTCTGTTTGACGGCTACTCTCTCCAGGGAATAGCTCCCGTGTTGGTTCCACTGCGGACGTCGAACGAGGCATTTTTACTTCCTACTCGCTCTTCAGGGAGGGGCCAAGGTGCCCTCGACTGCGCGCATGGGATCGCGCCACAGTTTCATCGTGCGCGGTTCTGCGAGCGGAAGGGCGACCCGGCCCCTCCCTCTCACTCTTTCACAGCGCCCGAACGTCCGTTCGAGAAGGTCTTGGTGAGTGCCGCGTGCTGCTCGGATATCCGACCGCAAATCGCGCGCGCCGGCTCGCCAGTCGTCTTTCGTGTAGCCGACGCGGCGGGCAAGAGAGACAAACTCCTCCGAATCCGGCGGAGGGAGCACAAGATCTTTGGTGTTTCCCTGACCATGCGCAATCCGTCGACCAATATCCGGGTGAAGATGTAGGCTTTCCGGAGGCCTGCTCCATCGGTGCGCGAGATCAGCCCCTCATTGACCAACGCGCGCGAGCGCCCGCAGGGTATTCGGCGTACGGAGGCTCGGGTGGTCGTGGCCATGCATCACTTGCAGATACTGCGCGGCATATTCGATGTCGATGAGTCCTCCCGCGCTATATTTTACGTTGACCTTCCCAGGCGCGACCATTTGTCTGAGCTGTTGTCTCCGGAGCTCCAGTGCCGCGGGAATGTCCCAGGGAGCTACCCGCAGACGAATGGAGTCCCGGTGCAGTTTCGAGTTGATGCCCCAGCGCGTGGAGTCGCCGGCGATATGCCGTAACTTGATCAGGGTCTTGCCGCTCGAACGGCGCGGCGCAGTCCGGTCGGACCGTAGTAGCTGACAGACCTCTCTTGCGAACGCATTGGCTAGCGCCCTTGCCTCCGCAGTGCTGTCGGTCGGCGGAAGCCGGACATCAATGCGATAGATGCTCTCTTGCTTGGCTTCGATCCACCCCAGGAGTTCCTGCGCCAGCCGCTCGAAGTATTCGCTGTTCTCAATTCGCATCCTTACCGTTTGTGCTGCCCGATCCACCGTAGACGAACAGGACCTCGATGTCCGAGGCATAGCCAAGCTCTCGCGCCCCGAATTTTCCCAGGCCCAGGACTGGCAAAGGGGCAGGGCTTTTTTGTTGGCGAGCCGTGGGCGCCCGTACGATTTCTCCAGCTTGGCGCTGCAATCCGCGATGCTCCGTTCCATGATGACCTCCGCCAGCTCCGTAAGCGCCAGCGAAAAGTCTGGGAAATTGCTCGAAGGCTCGACGATGTGTTTGATGTCGATCCGGAACATCTCACGGTCTTTAAACTGGTTCAGGGCCTCCTTTCTCGCTTCGTCTGTTTTGGCGCGAGCGACCAGACGCCGAGGTCTTTCCGAGAGTGGCCTGCGGCTTGATCAGGGGCATCCCGGTATTCCGTGAGCAACGGAAGGAGGTTGTCGTGCTGACGCCGGAGAAAATCCTCCACAGGAAGTCGCTGGCGCCGAGCAATCGAGCGAGCAGCGGAAAGGTTTTTTTATCGCTGACGAAGTCGAGCGCCTGGCTCTTGCCGGTCTTGCCCTGGTCTTTCACGATGAGATCCAGGAACTGGTCGAACGATGCCAGCGCCTTGGCCGGGTCGGAGGCCCAGGTCAAGGCATGCGTGAATTGTTTGATGAGTACGGCGGTCAGCCGCAGTTGCTGCTGATCGGCTGAGTCGAGCAGTTTCTGCCCGTCGCGATTCCTGACAAAGAAACGATCATGCAGCTTGGCGCCGTCGCATTCGATCTGGGCCTTTGGTTATGTATATGTTACGCATGGCCAGCAGGCATTCGCGAGCGCATAGAGGAAGGCGCGGCAGTATCATCCGATTGGATGTCCATGATCGTATCTGTCGGTGACTGGCTATTGTCGAAGGTAATCTGCACCGTATCGAGCAGGCCGGTGAAGGCGCTCCGCTGCTTGTCCAATCGTTCGGACGAGCCGGCGGTTGACGTATTGGCGCGCCTCGTCGAACCGACCGGCATCCAGCAATTGAACGACCTCCTGACCGTCTGTCGGAGGGCATCGTGCCGTGGTGCGGGAAAGCCTGCGCGGTCTAATGGATGCACGAGGAAGACATCGACGATTTTCTTGCGGCTGAGGCCCGGCCTGCCTTTAGGCCGGCTCGTTGTCGGCAGGAGCCTCCCGGCGCGGCGATGGGGAGGGCGTGGCTCTCACAAAGGTATAGATCTCGTCCTTCTTCGATATTGAGTCCAAAGGCCGAGAGCACACCGCAGATGGCGGCGAATTCCGAGAAGTCAGTCATAGGCGACGATGCTGATTTCCGATCGTCCCCTCTGTTTTTCGAGCACAGGATATTTCGAAGGGGTGGTCTGGTGTGAGAGCGGCTGGCAAGCTGAATATGGTGCGCGATGGTGTCCGGTTGGAACCGTTCGAACGTACTCGGGGTCCATCCGAGACACGAAATCTTGAAGGACCTCATCATCGACATACCGGACAGAGGAGAGGCCAGGGTCTTGATGATCGGCTCGTGAGATCGAGGCCCATCCTTCATGGCCGGGAGTATAGCCGAAGCGGGGTTCGTTGTGCGAGCGCCGATGTATCAGTATAATGCCCGCTCTATGCCCAAACATTCCAAGAAGCCTGCCCCGCGCTATTGCGGTGTCCCTGTGATCGAGAGTGCAGCTCAGCAGGACCCGACTCCGGTTCTATTAGCACTCGGACTGGAACCGGCTAAACTTGAATCAACTCTTCGATCCTACGGGCTCCATCGTATTCAAGACGCCGATGCGAATCTGCAGTCGATGGCTGGCGATCCACACCAGCGGCGCCAGCTGGCAGATATCCTGCCCGCGTTGCTTGAAGCCATTGGGCGGACCGCTGATCCAGATCAGGCCTTGAACCATTGGGAACGCTGGCTTGCGAGCGGAGTCAGCCGCTCGGCCGTGTTGGAATACCTACGTAGTGCTCCCCGCATGCTGGATCTGGTGCGCGCATTTTCGGAAATAGCGACTCGCTGGGCCTTTACCCTGGTCCGAGATCCTCTGCTGCTGTACTGGCTGGCCCAGCAGAATGTGTTGTCTACTGCGCCGACCAGGGGGGATGGAACGTACGATCCGGGAAAGTCTGGAGGGTGTCACCGCCACTGAACTGAAGTTGGACGCGCTCAGACGATTCCGTCGGCGAGAGATGCTGCGCATCGGCGTGCGCGATCTCCTCCGGTTAGCCGATGTGGTGGAAACCACCGGCTCCCTCTCTGACCTGGCCTCGGTTCTCATCGATGCCGCCTATCGCATTGTGGATCACGATCTGCGCGCCCGACACGGCATTCCGATGCACCAGAATCGGCAGAGGCGTTGGTGGAAACAGGCTTCACCGTCATTGCGATGGGGAAGCTGGGCGGACACGAACTCAATTACAGCTCCGACGTAGACGTGCTCTATGTGTGTGCGTCCCACGAGGGAGAAACCAGACCGGCTGCGTCAGGTCGCGCAAAGGCGAAGCGCGCTATGCGCAGCGCGTGCTGTCCAATGAAGAATACTTTGAAATTCTCGCGCGGGAGCTGACGAAGGCGCTGACCGCACAGACCCATGAAGGGTACGTCTATCGCGTAGATCTCCGCTTGCGGGCGGAAGGTTCGGTGGGGCAGCTTACTCGCTCGCTCGACGACTATGCCAGGTACTATCGGACGAGAGGACAAGCGTGGAACGGCTGGCCCTGCTGAAGGCTCCGGCCCATCGCCGGGTCGCAGGAGGTCGGAAGATCCGTTCATCAAGCTGGTGCGGCCCTTTGTGCTGGCGCCCTCATCGAAACGGCTGGATGTCGAAGAGCGTCTCGCGATCGTGGAGGACGTTCGATCGGTCAAGGAGAAGATTGACGCGAAGATGGCGGAGCGCGGGCATGAACAGCGCAACGTCAAGCTCGGTGTCGGCGGGATCAGGAAATCGAATTTCTCGTCCAAACGATCCAGGTGCATGGCCGGCCGGCGGTTGCCGGAGATTCTGGGGCGGGGACTCTTGATTCGTTGGTGCGGCTTCAGAAGGCCGGTATTCTGTCGAGAAAGCAACAGACCGATCTCACCCGTGCCTATAAGTTTCTCCGAGACGTGGAGCACAAACTCCAGATGGTGCACGATCTACAAACGCATGCCCTCCCAGATCAGCAGAAGGAATTAGAGCGTTGCGCCATCCGCATGGGCTATGACAAAGCCGATCGGCCGATCGCCGTTAAGCAATTTCAAGCCGACCATTCCGCCCACACCACCCTCGTGCATGACATCTTTCGGTCATTCTTCGACACGCCGAAGACCTCGGCGATACTGCTAAAAACCTTCCAGCTGATAGGGCAAGCGCCGGTGAAATAGCCTTGCGGGTTTCCCGCTGACTCCTAGCGTTCATTGTCGCATTGCGACTGATCACCTTGAATATGTTTTGGTCGTATAAGGGCGGGGAAACTAGTCTGCGTAGCGCAGATCGCGATCACTGGCCAGCGATAGGTAGGTTTCTCCCATTGATGCGGACTTTCGAGATTCCAAGTTTCCTCGATATTGATCGGCTTGAATCGCAAGCCGTCAGAGCCCTCCATAAACTAGATGAGTCGAGGCCCGCGCCGGAGTCTTCAACTAGCTGGGCGTAGGCCGGGCAGGCAGGCACCTGTTCCATTGTCGCTCCAGCCAGTGATCCAATACCATTCTCCGGTAGGATTTCGGTCGTAGAGTCTGACTTGCATAACCTGTCGTGCGAGGCCGGCTTCTTTGAACCGCCCAAAGAAACTTGTTTCGCAATTGTCGCTACTTCGACTTCTACAATCATGGTGTAAGTCCGGTTGGCTCCAATCATGTAGCGCAATTCAGGCCTATGAAACACGAAGGGCTCAGCGGGGTGACCCGCTGAGCCCTTCATTGCCTGAAAGCTGATTGCTTCTCAGCGTCTTGTCTTAGTACATGCCTTCCATGCCGTGGTTGTGTCCACCGCCGCCACCGGCCGGCTCTTTCTTCTCTTCCGGCAGTTCAGTGATCATCACCTCGGTCGTGAGCATCAATCCCGCCACGCTCGCCGCGTTCTGTAATGCGCAACGCGACACCTTGGTGGGGTCGATGATACCGGCCTTGATCATGTCCACATATTCCTCGGTCGCGGCGTTGTAGCCGCCGCTGAGGTTCTTGTCATTGCGCACTTTCTCAACGATGACGGAGCCTTCCATCCCGGCGTTCACCGCGATCTGACGAATCGGCTCTTCGAGTGCGCGGCGGATGATATTGACACCCACCTGCTGCTCAGCGTTCAGCTTGAGTGAATCCAACGCGCCGAGGCAACGGAGATAGGCTGTTCCACCGCCCGGGACGATGCCTTCTTCGACGGCCGCGCTTGGTGGCGTGCAACGCGTCTTCGACACGCGCCTTCTTTTCCTTCATTTCGGTTTCGGTCGCGGCGCCGACGTTGATGACGGCCACACCGCCCACGAGCTTCGCGAGCCGCTCTTGGAGCTTCTCCCGGTCGTAGTCGGAGGTCGTCTCGTCGATCTGTGCCGTTGATCTGCTTGACGCGGCCTTCGATCTTCTTCGAGATCGCCAAAGCCTTCCACGATCGTGGTGTTGTCCTTGTCGACCGTGATGCGCTTGGCGCGGCCGAGGTCCGTGAGCTTCACGTTTTCCAGCTTGATGCCGATGTCTTCCGAGATGCACCTGGCCGCCGGTGAGGATCGAGATATCCTCCAGCATGGCCTTGCGGCGATCGCCGAATCCAGGGGCCTTGATGGCCGTCAACGTTGAGCGTGCCGCGGAGCTTGTTCACCACCAGCGTCGCCAAGGCTTCGCCTTCCACGTCTTCCGCGAGGATCACGAGCGGCTTGCCCAACTTGGCGACCTGCTCGAGGACCGGCAGCAAGTCCTTCATGCTGCTGATCTTCTTTTCGGAAATGAGAATGAGCGGGTCTTCCATGACGGCTTCCATCCGCTCGGCGTTGGTGACGAAGTAGGGGGAGATATAGCCGCGGTCGAACTGCATGCCTTCAACCACGTCCAACGAGGTGGTCATGGACTTGGCTTCTTCGACCGTGATCACGCCGTCTTTGCCGACTTTCTCCATCGCTTCCGCGATGAGGTCGCCGATGGTCTTATCGTTGTTGGCTGAAATCGTTCCGACTTGGGAAATCTCGGTCTTGTTCTGGCAGGGCTTGCTGAGCTTCTTCAGCTCACCGATCACCACCTCGACCGCCTTGTTGATCCCGCGCTGGATTTCCATCGGGTTCGCGCCGGCGGTGATGTTCTTTGCGCCTTCGCGATAGATGGCTTGCGCAAGCACCGTCGCGGTCGTGGTTCCATCGCCTGCCGTGTCGCTGGTCTTGCTGGCGACTTCGCGCACGAGCTGGGCGCCCATGTTCTCGTACGGGTTCTTGAGTTCGACTTCTTTGGCCACGGTCACGCCGTCCTTGGTGATCGTCGGGGCGCCGAACTTCTTGTCGAGAATCGCGTTGCGGCCCTTCGGACCGAGTGTTGCTTTCACGGCGTCGGCGAGCTGGTTCACCCCTCTGAGGATGGACGCGCGCGCTGCGTCACCGTACATAAGTTGCTTTGCCATAGTCGTTCCCCCTTTATATCGTTGTCGTAGTGTGTGTAGGTATTGTGATTAGCTGGTGAAGACCCCGAGGATGTCCTCTTCCTTGAGGATCAAGCATTCTTCGTCTTCGATCCGGAGCTTGCTGCCGGAATACTTGTCAAACAGGACCTGATCGCCGACTTTCACATGCTCAACCTTCTTGCCGATGGCTTGGACGATGCCTCGTTGCGGCTTCTCTTTCGCGCTGTCGGGCACGTATATCCCGCCGGAGGTCCGGTCCAATTCCTCGGTGTAGGTGACGAATACCCGGTCACCCAGAGGCTGGAACCCCTTGGCTAAGTTCTTCTTCTCTGTCTTCTCCTTGGCTGCAGTGCTCATAACAACACCCTCCTAGTGGTTAACCCAGTGAATATCGACGATGTAGAACAGGTTCGAACTCGATGGCGTAATCGTGGTACTCCAGAACGAGCAGAAGTCCTGATCCGCTGGACACGGGAGTGGAGATAGCCCCGGGTTGATCCAAGTCAAGGGGGCAACGAGAAAATTATTCCACGCCGTCTGGAATAGGAAGAGGTGGGATCATAGCCGATTGAGAATTGAAGGCTTGGGAATTTTTTCACTGGTAATCGGCGACACTATGTTCGCAAGTGGTCGAAATCTTTAATGTCTTTCTTGATGTAGTCGCGTAACCGCTTGATGATGCGGGCTTCCAGTTGCCTGGTTCGCTCTTTGGTGATGGAGTATTTGGCGCCGAGGTCGTCCAGGGTAAGGGGGTCTCTGAAAGAATCCGGTTCCGGAGGATATCCTCGTCCCGTTCGTCGAGTGTTTTGGCGAATTCGGCGAGTTTGGCACGAAAGAGCTTCTGTAATTGGTGTTTGCGCAAGCTGCTCATCCGCCGGAACCTGCTGAGAGGGGAGCACATCCAGGAGGGTGCCTTCCTGGTCCTCCCCAATCGGCTGGTCCAGCGAGAGTTCCCAGCTACCCAGCCGCTGCGCCCATCTCGATGACGTCCCGCTCCCTCACGTTCAAGCGGTCGGCGAGTAACTTCGTGTCCGGAGCGAATCCCTCCCGTTCAAGCTTGGCCTTCTCTCTTTTGAGGTTGTAGAACAGCTTCCGTTGGTCTTGGGTCGTCCCGATCTTGACCAGGCGATAATTGTTCAATAAGTAGCGAAGGATATAGGCCCGTGACCACCAGGCGGCATAGGCGTAAAAGCGCACGTTCTTGGACGGGTCGAATTTCTTGATGGCATGCATCAGTCCGACGTTGCCTTCCTGAATGAGGTCCATGTGGTCGGCGCCGTGTGGAGATACTCCGCGGCAATTGAGATGGACACGCGCAGGTTGGCCATGATGAGCTTCACGGCGGCGTCGCGGTCTCCGTATGTTCGATATTCATGGAACAGGCGTAACTCTTCTTCTTTGGAGAGATAGGGATGGAGACGGACCTCGGCCAGATATTGCTGGAGCGCTGTAACCGGCACCACAGCGGTGGTGCCGGTTACGTGATGATCTTCCGGGCCTGCAAGGGGAGACATCTCTGGAGGCGGACTGATCTCGGCGATCTCCTCCTCGGATGGGGCCAAGACCTCCGGCTCAATCGGTTCTTCGTCGAGATCCTTCTTGGGCGGACTCATGGAGGTTGAGGTTATCATAAGAACCGCTAGCCTGGGTGCTGAAAAAATCCATTTGGGGAAGGTTAAGGCTGAGGCTAAGGCTCAGATCAAGAATGTGGATTTTTGCTCAGCCTCAGCCCGCTTCCTTGTTCCCTTGCGCGGACGAAACGGTGTCCCCTATGATGTCATCTTTTGTGCGAGCAAAGCGCTCATGGTCAGTAGTGTATGGCTAAGGGCGTGGATCGAACAGACGAGATAGATAAGCCGATCAAAATAAGACCGGGAAGACCGACATGGAGATGTTGACAGTATTACGGAGCGGGCATTGGCCGTCCTTGGCTGGAGCCTGGTTGCATTTGACCATCAGCTTCATGGTCTGGCTGCTGATCGGCGCCATGAGCATTGCGCTTGCCCGCGACCTGCAGCTGAGCGCTCAGCAAGTGGCGTGGTTGGTGGCACTGCCTCTGCTCGGTGGTGCAGGGGCTCAGAATATTGGCGGGATGGAGCGCCGACTGGCTGGGCGGACGGTCCACCGCACTGGCGATTCTCCTTGCGGAGTTGGCCGTCTTGTTGTGGGGATGGCTGGGCGTATCTGGATATCACGAGGCGTTGGTCTTCGCGCTGTTCCTGGGCGTGGCCGGCGCGAGTTTCGCCGTGTCGTTGCCGATTGCCGGGCGAGCCTATCCGCCGGCTGCGCACGGGTTCGTGTTGGGTCTGGCTGCAACAGGGAACGTAGGCACCGTGCTGATCCTGTTTCTCGCGCCACGCTGGGCTGCTGTGATGGATTGGCATCACGTCTGTGCATTGATGGCCGGCATCGTCGGCGTCACGTTGGTTCTGTTTACTCTTCTCGTCCCACGGGAACTGCCGAGTCTGGTACCTCATCGCGCCGAGTGGTGGCACAATGCGGCGGAACTTATCCGTCGCCGATCTGCCTATTGGCTCTGTTTCTTGTATGCGGTCACGTTCGGTGGCTTTGTCGGATTCTGCAGCCTGCTGCCGCTGCTGTTGCACGACCTGTATCAGCTGGACGCCGTCATGGCTGGGACCGTCGCAGCGGTATGCGGACTCTTCGGCAGTCTGATTCGTCCGGTGGGTGGCTACGTTGCGGATCGGCAGGGTGGTCTACGCATCCTCTATTATGTGTTGCCGGTCATCGTCGGTTCAGTCGTGGCGGTGACGAGTCCCTCGCTACCCACGGCTGTAGCCATGATGGTGATCGCGACCGGTGCGATGGGATTCGGGAACGGCGTGGTCTTTCAGTTGGTTGCCGAATGGTTCCCGAAGGACATCGGTCTCGCATCGGGTGTGGTGGGAGCAGCCGGCGGTTTCAGGGGATTTCTCCTACCCATCGTCGCTGGAACCATGAAGGGGTTCACCGGGAGCTATGACCTGGGTCTCTGGCTTTTCGCAGGATTTGGGGTCTGCGCCTGGGGAACGGTGATGGTCGCATTACGGGCTCGGGCTGCCTCTCCGGCAGGGCCCTCCTCCTGATCGGGTTCACCGTTGACAGTGAGGTGCGAAAAACAATGTTAAATGTTCAATGGTAAATGATAAATTGTTCGTTCATTGAAGGTTAACCTTTGAGCATTCATCACAATGGCTTCCCCCTTTCATAGCATCGAAGAGGCAATCCGGGACATCAAGCAGGGGAAATTCGTCATTCTCCTCGATGACGAAGATCGCGAGAATGAAGGCGATCTCGTCATTGCCGCTCAACACGTGACGCCCCAGGGCATTAATTTCATGGCCAAATATGCCCGTGGATTGATCTGTCTTGCCTTGACTCCCCAGCGAGTCGAAGAGCTTCATCTCCCGCAGCAGGCGATAGAAAATACCGCCACGTTCGGTACGGCCTTCACCGTGTCCATCGATGCCCGGAAAGACATTACGACGGGTATCTCTGCGGCCGATCGGGCCACGACGATTCATGTGGCCATCGATCCGAAGTCCAAACCCAACGATCTGGCGCGGCCCGGCCATATTTTCCCTTTGAAGGCGCAACACGGCGGCGTATTGAAGCGCGCGGGGCAGACGGAAGGCTCCGTCGATTTGGCGCGACTGGCCGGGCTTACTCCCGCCGCCGTCATCTGCGAAGTCATGAACGAAGACGGCACCATGGCGCGTGTGCCGGAGCTGGCAAAATTCGCCAAGGCGCACAAGCTGAAGATGGTGACGATCAAGGCGCTCATCGAGCACCGCATGCAGCGCGAGCCCTTTGTGCGGCGGATGGCCAGTGCGCGGCTGCCGACGATGTTCGGCGATTTCGAAGCGGTGGCGTTCGAAAACGAATTGGACGGTATCACGCACATTGCGTTGGTGAAAGGACGCGTGGAGGGAGGCGATCCCACCCTGGTGCGTGTGCACTCGGGTTGTTTGACCGCCGACGCTTTGGGTTCGTTACGCTGCGACTGTCGAGACCAACTCCATAAGGCGATGGAAGTGATTCAAAAGGAAGGGCGCGGGGTGCTGCTCTACTTGAATCAGGAAGGGCGCGGCATCGGTCTGCTCAACAAGATCAGGGCCTACGCGTTGCAAGATCAGGGAGCGATACCGTTGAGGCGAATTTGAAGTTGGGGTTCAAGGCGGATCTGCGCGATTACGGCGTGGGGGCGCAGATTCTCGTCAATCTCGGACTGCACCAGATCAAACTCATCACGAACAATCCGCGCAAGATCGTCGGCATCGAGGGGTACGGATTGAGAGTGGTTGAACGTGTGCCGGTCGAGATTCAGCCGCGTGCGGCGAATGTGAAATATCTTCGCACCAAGAAGAATAAGATGGGGCACATTCTGAAGAAAGTCTGAACGTCAAAAAGTCTTCACGTCGAAAGATCTCAGTCGGCGAACGCCTCGCTTGGACTTGACGACGTTCAGACCTTTACGACCTTCAGCCTGTACCCCTGTAGTGACCTATTATATGAAACTGCGAAAGGGTTCACACGATGCGACGGGGTTGCGGTTTGGGATTGTCGTCGCGAAGTTCAACAAGTTCGTGACAAGTAAGCTGCTGAATTCCTGCGTCGAGGGGCTGGCTAAGCACGGAGTCAAGACCGACGACATCGAGGTGGTGCGGGTGCCTGGGGCCTTCGAGATTCCCTTGGTGGCGCGGACAATGGCGCGGGCGAAGCGGTTCGATGCAGTGATTTGTCTCGGGGCAGTCATTCGTGGCGACACCCCACATTTCGATTACATTAGCGCGGAGACGAGCCGTGGCATAGGACAGGCGGCGCTGGATGCCGACGTGCCGATTATCTTCGGCGTACTGACCACCCATACAGTCGCTCAGGCGATCGAGCGGTCGGAGCCGGCCAAGTACAATCGTGGCGGGGAGGCGGCGAGGTCCGCGATCGAAATGGCGACGCTCATGCGTCTATTACGATCAGGAGAGGAAACCCCGCCGAAGGCTGAAGTCTCGAGAGGGCGGAGAGCTAAGAAGCGGGCGTCGCGAAAGCGTAAGGGCTAATTATGGGTTCCCGCCATCAAGCCCGGGAGCGTGCGCTCCAGATTCTGTTTCAATACGACATTCATGGCAAGCCGGGTCTGTGGCTGGAGGTGTTCTGGAAGGAGAACGAGGCTAAGAATGAGGTAAAGGCTTTTGCCGAACGGCTCGTAGCCGGGGTATTGGAAAAGAAAAAGAGTTGGATGCTCTCATCGGGAAATACGCCACCAATTGGAAGGTCAGCCGCATGCCGATTGTGGACCGCAATATTCTGCGAGCCGGCGTCTATGAATTGCTGTGGATGGATGACGTGCCGGCCAAGGTAACAGTGAACGAGGCCATCGAATTGGCGAAAAGTTTCGGCGACGACGACGCGTCGAAGTTCGTGAACGGCATTCTGGATCAGGTCTTGAACAAGGAATCGACGCTGGCAGATAAAAGACGTGAGGCGTCAGGCGTGAAGGGTGAGGCGCAATGATACGGATGAAGACGCTGCCACCTCTTCCACCCCTTACGCCTAACCCTAACCCCTCACGCCTAACGGAGAAGAGATGATTGACCGCTATACCCGTCCCAAGATGAAAGCCATCTGGGAGTTGAAACGTAAGTACGAGATCTGGCTCGCAGTCGAGCTGGCCGCCTGCGCGGCGTTCGAACGAGCCGGGCAGGTCCCGCGAGGCACAGCCGCGCGCATTGGGAAGAAGGCCACGATCGATGTGAAGCGCATCGCCAGGATCGAGAAAGTGACGAAGCACGATGTGATCGCCTTTCTTGAGTCACTTGTAGAATCGGTCGGTCCTGAGCATCGATTCCTTCATATGGGGCTGACCTCGTCGGATATTGTCGACACTGCGTTGGCCCTGCAGATGACCGAAGCGCTCGACCTCATTCTCGAGGATCTGGAAGAGTTGATCGCGGTCTTGAAACGGCAGGCGCTGCGGTACAAGCATACGGTGATGGTCGGCCGGTCGCACGGCATTCATGGCGAACCGATCTCGTTCGGTTTCAAGCTGTCCATTTGGTACGAAGAAGCCTGCCGGCATCGGGAGCGGCTGACGCACGTTCGGCAGGAGATCGCGGTCGGCAAGCTCTCCGGTGCGATGGGCACGTTCGCGCATCAAGGGCCTGAAGTGGAAGAGTATGTGCTGTGCCAAGCTGGGGCTCACGCCGGACCCAGTCTCCAATCAAATTGTGCAGCGCGATCGCCACGCGGCCTATGCCTCGGCGTTGGCATTGTTGGCTGCCAGCATCGAAAAGTTTGCGACCGAGATTCGCCATCTGCAACGGACCGAAGTGCTCGAAGCAGAGGAATATTTTTCGGAAGGGCAGAAGGGGTCGTCGGCGATGCCGCACAAACGAAACCCGATCGCCTCGGAGAATCTCTGCGGGCTGGCGCGCCTCGTGCGAAGCAATAGTCTTGCAGCGATGGAGAACGTTGCGTTGTGGCATGAGCGCGACATCAGCCATTCCTCCGTCGAGCGAGTGATTATGCCGGATAGCACGATTCTGATCGACTATATGCTGGCTCGGATCACCGACGTCATCAAGCATCTGGTGGTCTACCCCGCCAACATGAGACGCAATCTCGATCACACCGGAGGACTGGTCTATTCGCAACGGCTGCTACTGCGGCTCATCGAGAAGGGGCGCAGCGGAAGGAGTCTTATGAAGCCGTCCAGCGTAATGCCATGGCTTCCTGGAAAGGGGCTGGGGAGCTGCGAGAATTAGTCGTCAAAGATCCGTTCGTGGCAAAGTATCTCACGGCAAAAGAGATTCGGTCCTGTTTCGATCCGAAGTATTATCTGCGTCATCTCGACAAGATTTTCCGGCGAGTCTTCGGATCGGGGGTGCGTCATTCAGTGAAGAGGAGGAAATGATGAGACCGGCTATGTTCATGCGCCTTGCGGCGTTGCTGTTGGTCACTCTGGTATCGGTGCCCGTCGTTCAGGCAGCCGATCGGGACAAGCTTCTAAGCGAACCTGGCGTCTACGGCACGATTGCCGCCTTCGGTCTCGATGGAGATTGGGGAAGCAGGACCAGGTGGTGCGCATTGCGCAATTGACCGTTTTGAAGGGAGTGGTCGACCAGCATCGCGAAAAGATCGCCATTGATCTCTATCTTCTGCGCGGACTGTCCGACCATGGAGATATCATGTTCCGTATCCATGCGTCCGAACTGCGGGATACCCAGATGTTTCTCGTCGATCTGCAGCAGAGCCAGTTCGGAAAGCATCTCACGACGGCCGCCATCATGCATGGCCTGACCAAGAAAGCCCACTATGTGCCGGCATTTCCGGATCAGCTGAAGGCAGATCTCAAGATCCCCAGCGAGCCGGGTCCGAAGCCGTACGCGATCGTCATCCCGATCCGTAAGAGTGCAGACTGGTGGGGACTGGATCAGGACAAGCGTGCCGCGATGATGCAGGAGCATACCGAAGCGTCCTTGCCCTACAACAAGACAGTCAAGCGGAAGCTGTACCATTCGACCGGCCTCGACGATCTGGATTTCATCACCTATTTCGAAACGTCCAAGCTGGAGGATTTCCACAGCTTGATTTTGGCGTTGGAGAAGGTGAAAGAGTTTCCTATAACCGGCGGTTCGGGCACCCGACGCTGATCGGAACCGTGAGGTCGCTCGACGAAATCATCGAGATCTTGGCGCAGTAACGGAACGAGGGAATCACGATGACGGTGGGCACACTGCTCTACGAAGGTAAGGCCAAGAAGGTTTTCGCAACCGACAAGCCGGATCAGGTCGTCCAGTACTTCAAGGACGATGCGACGGCGTTCAACGCGCAGAAGCGCGGAACCATCGTTGAGAAAGGCGTCGTCAATACCAAAGTGTCCGAGCGGCTTTTTCGGTTGCTGGAACAGGCCGGTGTGCCGACACATTTTGTCGAGCGCCTCAGCGACCGGGAACTGCTCACGAAGAAGGTGACGATCGTGCCGGTCGAAGTCGTGGTCCGCAACGTCGTGGCAGGCAGTTTGGCAAAGCGGCTGGGGTTGAAAGGGGGTGATCCTATCGAGCCGGCCATCGTAGAGTGGTACTACAAGAACGATGCGCTGGGCGACCCGCTCATTGCCGACGAGCATATTCGGTTGATGAAGCTGGCGACACCGGAGCATATGACGGAGATCAAGAGGCTTGCGTTGAAAGTGAACAGCGTACTTGCAGCCGTTCTTCCGCGAGCGGCATATGATTCTCGTGGATTTCAAACTGGAATTCGGGTGCACAACGGCACGCTGATCCTGGCCGATGAGATTTCGCCGGACACCTGCCGATTCTGGGACCAGACGACGAAGGAGTCGATGGATAAGGATCGGTTTCGGAAGGATTTGGGGAAGATTGAAGAGGCGTACCAGGAAGTTCTAAGAAGAGTGTGCGGATAGGGACGAGAGGACGCCGTGGTAGCCTCTCGTGCTCGCAGAACGTGCACGACGAAACTGTGCTCGTTCCATGCGCGCAGTAGAGGCTAACCACCGCATCCCCTCCTCAGGGTGCTAAATCCTTGGGAGGAGAGAGAGGGGCGGCAGGGCTGGCTTCTTTGCTCGCGCAACGCGCGGCCTGAGAAGGCCCTCGTTGAACGCGCGCAGGCGAAGCCAGCCCTGCCGTCTCATTGGGGAATATCCGAGTCCTTCCTTGTAGAGGCGAGAGGTGAAGAGAAGAGGTATTGTGAGGGCGTTTCGGCAGTGGTTCATGAATTACGGGCTGGTGGCGTCGATTTTCGTGTCTACGGCGCTGGTGGCTGTATTGGCTTATCGCCTGGATGGTTCACGCTGGCGTTGGCCGATGGTGGCGCTGGCTTTGGCTGGGCTCGGGACGATCGCGGGGATTTTATGGATCAGGAAGATACATCGATAGACAGCCCAAGCAGCCTGATCAGGGGAGTCAGGAGTGAAGGACGACATGAACGCTCTCTGTGCTCGCAGAACGCGCACGATGAAACGGTGCTCGTCCGATGCGCGCATGTAGAGGCATTCATGCCGTCCTTCATCGAGGAGTCAAGGTCGGACAAATGGATGGTGAGGGAAATCATTTCTACAGGATGCTCAAAAAGGCCGTCAGCAAGGCCGCAGCGAGTGAAGACCGGAGGCGTACCCTCTGGGGCGCACGGTGCGACGAATAAGGAACACCACGTCCGTGCGCGCCGCCGAGTCGGTGAGGCGGCCGGGTCCCCGTTGAGGATTTCGATGAGTCGAGAACGACGCTGGCGGGTTTTTTCAGCATCCTGGTAAGGAGGGGAGCAGTGAAGGCCAAAATTCATGTCACGCTCAAACAAGGGATTCTCGATCCACAGGGGAAGGCGATTGAGCATGCGCTTGATTCACTGGGGTTCAAGAATGCGAGCAATGTGCGAGTCGGGAAGTATATGGAAGTGGATGTGAATGAAACGGATAAGGCGAAAGCCGATGCTGCGGTGAAGGCCATGTGCGAAAAGTTGTTGGCGAATACGATTATTGAGGAATATCGGTATGAACTCGGATAGTGCTGAGTAGCGAGTGCTGAAACTGATTAAGAGCATTTTCCTGCTTCAACGCTCAGCCCTCAGTTCTGCAGCACTTCCTCCTCAGCACTGGGAGCGATTATGAAGATCGGAGTGGTGGTTTTTCCTGGCAGCAATTGCGATCACGACTGTCAGCATGTCTTCAAGGATGTGCTGGGGCAGTATGTGGAGATGATCTGGCACAAGGAGACGTTGCTCGCGGGGCTGGATGCGATTGTTCTGCCCGGCGGGTTTTCCTACGGCGACTATTTGCGGACTGGCGCGATCGCGCGGTTCTCGCCGGTGATGGGGGCGGTGAAGGAGTTTGCGAAGAAGGGCGGGATGGTGCTCGGCATCTGCAACGGGTTTCAGATTCTGCTCGAAGCAGGGCTGCTGCCAGGGGCCATGCTCCGGAACAAGTCGCTGCATTTCATTTGCAAGGATGTGTCAGTGAAGGTTGAAAATGCGGCCACGGCGTTTACCGGCGCCTGTCAGTCCGGTCAGGTGCTCAAGATTCCGATCGCCCATGCGGACGGGAACTACTACACCGATCCGGTCACGCTCGCGGCGATGCAGGCGAATGCGCAGATTGTGCTGCGCTATTGCACGCCGGAGGGCAAGGTGACGCCGGAGGCGAATCCGAACGGCTCACTCGATAACATTGCCGGGATCATCAATGCCGAGGGCAATGTGCTCGGCATGATGCCGCATCCGGAGCGCTGCGCGGAAGCGGTATTGGGCAATGACGACGGGAAGCTGATTTTCCTGTCGATGCTGGAGTCGCTGAAGGGAAACAAGAAGCAGCTGAAGATGGTAGGGGCTGGGTGAGGGCATGGCCAACCGCTCCTGTGCCTTCGCGGTCACCCTTTCGGAGTCAGCCAGGTGGGGAAGCCTTCTGGAATTCCTTCCGCCACGGCCTTGGGAGGCCGTGACGCGTCAGTCAGTTCCAGCTTTCCTTCCTGGCTGACTCTCGATGGGTCCCGACCGCTCTCGGCAAGGTCGCTCTGGCCATGCCCTCACCCAGTAGGATGAATGTGTATGTGGCCGGATATTCTAACGCGGAAGGAAGCGGAGTATTGTGAAAGAGTGATAGGTGAGCTTCAAGATGTTCAATGGATACGTCTCCTATTGAATCGAATACGAGAGCAGGGTGGTGTCAAGTATGAGACTAAGCCGCTACTTTTTGAACTCCGATTCGCATATGAGCTTCAGTTGATGGGAGTTACGGCGAAATATGAATATGAAACAGGGGTTGGATCTTCGACGGTTGATTTCTATATTTCCGTGGGTGGGATCGAATGGTTAGTCGAGCTAGTTAGTCTTCAAGTCAGTGATGCTGTGAAAGATGCGACATGCTACGACGGTCTCGTGTCTAGCGTTGAGCTTTCAAGTGATGCTGTTAATCCAAAGCAGTCACCAGAGGCCGGAATGATAAGGGCTCAAGAAAAATCGCTGGCAAGGTGTTTTCTAGGGAGGATGGTCTTGTGAAATTTCCTCCTGTTCAGCCACGCCGATATCATGTCATTCTGTGCGATATGCGTGGATACCTTCTGAGGGGAGGAGATCAGTGGGATTACAGACAAATGGCATGGGGTCATGCAGGAATTCCAGTATCTCACCCGCAACGAGAGATGCTTATTCAATATTGGCCTAAGAGGGAGGATGGTCTCAGCGAGCCGATAAAGGGATTGTTTGAAGAATCAAATCCCACTCCGAGGGTGCTAAGTACATACAGGAACGTGTCCATTTCTTGGGGTTTGTGAATGAACAGAAATATGGAGAAGGTTGTGTTCAAGAGGGCTCGCTTTACCTGGCTAATTGGCACTTATTTTCTGACGATGGGTCGGCCAAAGATGTCTACTGTGCGCACTATCCAATGAAGAAAATGAAGAAAGGTTCGGCGTGCAG
>ERZ1370068.4823-contig-3878_pt1 | contig 184371 bp, 325 predicted proteins | sample MGYA00561227_ERZ1370068 | MGnify/ENA primary metagenome ERZ1370068 (study PRJEB38410, sample SAMEA6850437) | metagenome | study: Metagenomic assessment of the ecological functions of the soil: analysis of the soil microbiota associated with the...
TGGAACGGGCAGGTAATGAGCTGAGATCTATTCAGCGTCTTACTAAATTCTGGTGAGCCACGCCTCGTGGGAAGGGTCCTCCCCACGCACGATGGAAAAGAAGGCTCTTCTGCAGAGATTGCGTAATCGGACCTGGCGTGCCGGTTCCAATGCGGCGGTTGTCGATCTCCCGCACCGGCGTCAGCTCGGCAGCGGTCCCGGTCACGAACACTTCATCCGCGATATACATGTCATCGCGCGTGAAGCGCTCCTCCACCACAGAGATACGCTGCTCCCGCGCCAAATCGATGACGGAACTTCTGGTGATGCCGTCGAGGATCGAGGTGAGCGGCGTGGTTTTGATCTGCCCTTTACGCACAATGAAGATGTTCTCCCCAGTCCCCTCGGACACATACCCCTCGGTATCAAGCAAAATGGCTTCATCGTACCCGTCCGCTTTCGCTTCCCGCTTCGCGAGAATCGAGTTCACGTAGTAGCCGGAAATCTTCCCTCTCGTCATCGAGACATTGACGTGATGACGAGTGTACGACGACACGCGAGCCCGCATCCCATTCGCAAGCGCATCGTCCCCGAGGTAGGCGCCCCAGGTCCAGGCCGCAATGGCCAGCTTGATTGGATTGTCGCCGGGATAGACCCCCATCGTTCCATGCCCGATATAGACGAGCGGACGGATATAGCAGGCCTCCAGCTTATTCACCCTGACTGTCTCCACGATGGCCGCTGCGACCTGCTTCTTGTCGAAGGGCATCTGTATCATGCCGATATGGGCGGAATCGAACAGCCGATCGACATGTTCCTGCAACCGAAATATCGCGGAACCGGACTTCCCCTTGTAACAGCGAATCCCCTCGAACGACAGCCAGTCCATAATGGAGCGAATGGGTCATCACGTGGACATGCGCGTCCGCCCAATCGACGAACGACCCGTCCATCCAAATTTTTCCTTGTGGCTCAAGCATAGGCAACGCAGACGAGCACGCGATGAACCATCGAATCGCCGAAATCGGAATATAGCAGCGGGCTGGAAGAAGCGTCAAGCAAACGGGCTATGGCATGGCCCACAAGCAAGAATGAACCAAGAGGAACGTCTTCAGGTAGGCGACTGAGGGGCACGAATCTGCCCGCTCAGTAAATCGGGCGATGTGCTTCGCGGCTAACGGACTGACGAGGACAAAGATCCAACCCAAAATCATACCCATCCACCCACCGGACCGTCGCTCGTTCAATCTCTATCGGCGGGCCATCGTCCGCAAACGTGACGCGCAGTGCCAAATCGAGGCCTGGCTCAACCGCATGGTCACCTTGGATACGCATCCCCGATTGAGACAGAGTTGGTCACGACACCTTTCCCGACACATTCCCCGCTGAGATAATAGAGAACGAGCCAGGTCGGTATGCGACGATAGGGACGGAGCACAAATCGAGTGGCCCTCGGCTTGGAGGGACGAGGCTTCGGTGCTACGGCCATCATTATCTCCGATCCATGAAATGGCTCAACAATAGAAAACCAGCATACGCCCAGGAGCCAGAGCAGGATAGCCCACGAATAGGTTAACCCTGAAGGAGGGGAGCGAGTTTGCCGGCGGACCCCTAGGGACGATGAATCTCAGGGCGGCATGCCTTTACCTTGACAGGCTTCAAATCCCTATGTTACACAATCATCTTCTGTAACGGAGACAGGGGCTTATGTACGCAATCATTGAGACAGGCGGCAAGCAGTATCGGGTCGAAACTGGGTCATTGGTCCAAGTGGAGTCCCTCCCCGGCAAGGTCGGGGGACGATCGAACTCGGCCAGGTTCGGCTGGTCCACGGCGACAAGGGTGTAGAGGTCGGACAACCGTTGGTCAAAGGGGCCACCGTCAAAGCCGAGATCATCAACCAGGGCCGAACCCGCTCCATCACCATCTTCAAGAAACAACGGCGCAAGAACTATCGGCGGACCAATGGCCATCGCCAGGGCTTTACCAAATTGCGCATTACCGGTATCGAAACGGCCTAACGAGGATCAGCCATGGCAACAAATAAAGGCGGCGGATCAACTAGAAATGGGCGCGATAGCAATCCGCAATATCTTGGGGTCAAGGCCTACGGCGGAGAGACCGTGAAGGCCGGATCGATTTTGATCCGTCAGCGAGGGACAAAGTTCTTTCCCGGTTTCAACGTGGGCCTCGGCAAAGACCACACCCTCTTCGCCCGCATCACAGGGATCGTGAAGTTCGAACGCGGCCGCGGACGGCAGAAGGTCAGCGTCTACTCCGCGCCCTCGATTTCATAGTACATTCTTTTCCTCTTTTCTCGTCACAGTGTCGTTACCGCGAGGACTCCCGGCATGAGTAGGGGTGCAACGGGATGTTCCTCGTATGTCATGCCCATACAGTCATCACACTGAAACGGTGCGCCGATGTTTGTCGATGAAGTCCGTATCCATATCAAAGCCGGCCGCGGCGGCGACGGCGCATGCAGTTTTCGGCGCGAAAAATTCGTGCCGCGCGGCGGGCCGGACGGTGGCGATGGCGGCCACGGCGGCAATGTCGTGTTTGAAGCGTCGCCTCGCATGACCACGCTCCTCGACCTCCGGTACCAAAAACACTACGAAGCAGAAGTCGGTCGCCAGGGAGGCGCCGCCAATTGCTCCGGAAGAACCGGAGAGGATGTGGTCGTAGCCCTTCCTGTCGGCACCGTCATCTTCGATGATCAGACCGATGAGGTGCTGGCCGACCTGGTCACCCCTGGACAGCAGTTCGTGGGAGCTCACGGGGGCCGGGGCGGACGAGGGAATAACCATTTCGCCACTTCGACCAACCGCGTGCCCACGGAATTTGAAACAGGCACGGAAGGCGAAGAACGGTCGCTCAGACTTGAGCTGAAACTGTTGGCCGACGTCGGGCTTGTGGGCTTTCCCAATGCGGGAAAATCGACACTCATCGCCGCAATCTCGGCCGCACGGCCGAAGATCGCCGACTATCCCTTCACCACGCTGACGCCGAATCTGGCGATCGTTCGCTGGGGAGAAACAGAAAGTTTTGCCGTCGCAGACATTCCCGGGATCATCGAAGGCGCCCATGAAGGAAAGGGACTGGGATTCCAATTTCTTCGGCATATCGAACGCACGTCATTTTTGCTGCACATGATCGACGTGTCGGAATGGGCCCCCGAGGAGCCCGTCAAGAGCTTCGAGATCATGCGTCAGGAATTAGCCGCCTACGATGAACCGATCACCACACGCCCCTTCGCGGTGGTCGCCACGAAAATCGACGTGGCTGGAGACAGGGCGCGCCTGCGCGAGTTGCAGAAGTACTGTAATCGCCATCGGTATACGTGCCTCCCGATCTCTGCCGCCACGAGAGAAGGACTGACGGAACTCGTCACCTATGTAGGGCAACAGGTGGCGCAACTTCGAGCCACACCATGCGAGACGAACTCCTAAGACAGGCCACCCGCATCGTCATCAAAATCGGGAGCAGTCTCGTCGCGTCCCGAGACACAGGGCTGCGCCCGGAACAGATCGATCGGCTCGCGGATGAAATCGCGGCACTCCGGTCGAGCGGACGTGAAGTCTTGATCGTCTCCTCCGGCGCGATTGTCTCCGGCATCAAGAAATTAGGCCTGAAGGAATACCCCAAGAGCCTCCCAGTGAAGCAGGCGGCCGCGGCGGTCGGCCAAAGCCGGCTCATGTGGGCATACGAAAAATCGTTTGAGCGGCTCGACGTCAAGGTGGCACAAATCCTACTCACTCACCACGACCTCGCCGATCGGCGGCGGTTTCTCAATGCACGCCACACCCTGAGTGCGCTGATCGGATTCGGCGTGATCCCCATCATCAACGAAAACGATACGGTCGCCGTGGATGAAATCCGCGTGGGCGACAACGATACCCTGGCTGCCGAGGTGGCCCATCTGGTCGACGCGGAACTGCTGATCATCCTGTCCGATATCGACGGCCTATTTACCGAGGACCCGCGCAAGAACCCCGCAGCCACGCTGATCCCGTTGATCCCTGACATTACCGAAGAGATCGAGGAACGAGCCGGTGTCTCCACTACGTTCGAAGGAACTGGGGGCATGGCCACGAAAATCCGGGCTGCCAAGAAAGTCAGTGAGTATGGAGTGGCCACCTTGATCTTGAACGGGCAAGAAGCCGGCCTCCTTCCACACGTATTAGCCGGCGGATCAGGCGGCAGCCTCTTCCTCGCGAAGGAACGTCGCTTCACCAGTCGCAAACATTGGATCGCCTTCACCCTCAGGCCGCGAGGGACCCTGACGCTCGACCCCGGAGCCGTCGAGGCGCTGGCCCGACGGGGCAAGAGCCTGTTGGCTTCAGGCATTCTGGACGTCAGCGGTCTCGTTCGATACGGGAGATGCAGTCAGTTGCCTCGACCAGGACGGCAAGGAATTCGCCAAAGGACTCGTGAACTTCTCCTCCGACACCTTGGCACGGATCAAAGGGCTCAAAACGACCGAGATCCAGCAGCGACTCGGCCAGCAGGAATACGAGGAAGTCATCCACCGGGACAACCTCGTAATCCTCTGAAGGCGTGAATGCTGAAGTTTTCAATGTTGCATGCTGAATGATAGACACCAGAGTTGCTCGAGTCCTCAGCACGATCCATCATTCAACACTCAACACTGAGCATTCATCACTTGACACTATGCGTCTTGGACTATTGGGCGGCAGTTTCAACCCCGTGCACAACGGTCACCTGGCCATTGCGCGTCAGACACGCGAGGCCCTCGGGCTCGACCAAATCCTCTTCATTCCCACGAGTCACCCTCCCCATAAGCCGAACGGCAGTCTGGCGCCGGCCCAAGACCGCTATGAGATGGTCCGCCTTGCCATCGCCTCAGACCCCTCTCTCGCCATCTCGGATGTGGAAATCCGTCGGCCAGGCAAGTCCTACTCCATCGACACCATTCGCCTGCTGCAGCAAGAATATGGAGCGCAGACCCAGCTCTTTTCTTGATCGGGCTCGATGCCTTTCTGGATTTCCCCTCCTGGCGTGAGCCCCTGACACTGCTTGAGACTCTGCCCGTTCGTCGTCCTCTCCCGGCCAGGCCTGTCGTTTCGATCCCTCTCAACCGTGGCACTGCTTCCGCCGATTCCATAGCCCTCGCTGGCGGACCTGGATGCGGGACGGATTTCCCGACTCGAGGCGCCGCTCGGAAAGCAACGCCTGATCTGTCTCAAACTACCGCCCTGCGCGATCTCCGCATCGGACATTCGCTCTCGAATCCGCCGAGGGCTCCCGGTGGCAAATCTGTTGCCGCCCTTAGTGGAATCTTATATACTTCAACATCATCTCTACCAAGAGGAGCGTGATCGCACGAACAGCTAGGTCTACGGCCCTCGCCATTGCCCGGGCTATGCTCGATAAGAAGGCCACCGACGCCCTCATCCTCCAGGTAGCGCCGCTGACCTCCGTTGCCGACTACCTGGTCATAGGCTCTGCAGATTCGGATCGCCAGGCGAGTGCCATCGCCGATCATATCGACGGCATCCTCTCTCGCTCCGGCTCCAGACCGCTGAGCATCGAAGGCAAGCGGTCCTCGCAGTGGGTTCTGATGGACTTCGGCGATGTCATCGTCCATATTTTCAGGCAGGATGTCCGAAGCATTACGCACTCGAACGGTTGTGGGCCGACGCGAAGCGCATCGCCATCCCAGGACGAACCACCGGCCGCACAACCGGCTGTCACGCCCCGGCCCGTGAAGCGGAAAAAGGCGCCCGCGAAAACAAAGGCCTAGATCGATGCTCCGACTGCTCACCACCATCTTCCTCGTCAGCGCCGGAATCTTCCTCTACAGCTATGCCCGCGAGTTGAATCCTGGGACGGTCGCAGTCCGGACCAGTCCCTCCATCCAGTTCGAACTGAGTCCTGTCACACTCGTCATCTTTTCCATGGCTGTCGGCGCCGTGCTCGTGGCCTTGGCAGTCGGCATGCGGCAAACCGCCCACGTCATCGGCAACTGGCGCAGCACGCGGCTGTTGCGGCGCAAGAGAAAAATCGATGCGCTCCATCGTGAAGGCACCCATGCCATCATGTCGAAACGCACCGTCGACGCCATCGGCCTGTTCGAAAGAGCGCTGGCCATGGACCCGAATCGTGTCGATTCGCTGCTATGGCTGGGAAACATTTACCGCGTGGAAAGCAACTTCGCTGAGGCGATCCGCCTCCATCAACGAGCGAATCGCGTCGACGAGCGCAACATCGAAATTCTGCTGGAGTTGGCAAACGACTTGGAGGGCGCCAAGCGCTATGAGGACGCCTTGCAGACCCTGCACAAGATGCTCAAGATCGAACCGGATAACCTCACCGCGCTCATCCGCAAGCGCGATCTATTGATCAGGCTCGAAAAATGGAGCGAGGCGCTCGAAATCCAACATCGTCTCCTGAAGGCCAACCTGCCTGAGCCGGAACGCCGGGCCGAGGCCCATCTCCTCACCGGCTGCACGTACGAGGTCGGGCGCCAACTGCTGGAACGAGGCCACCCCGATAAGGCACGGCGCTACTTCCGCGGCGCCATTAAGAAAGACCGGACGTTCTTGCCGGCCTACGTCGGCATTGGTGAAATCTTGATCCGGGAAGGCAAGACCAAGCAGGCAGTAGAAATTCTCAAGAAGGTCTATGCCAAGACCCGCAGCAGCATCATCCTGCACCGCCTCGAAGAACTCTTTCCTCGAACAGGGCGAACCCAGCGAAATTATCCGTGTCTATCAGGAGGCCCTCCGGCAAGACCCGAACAACCCAGCACTGCAGTTCTATTTGGGCAAGCTCTACTACCGACTCGAAATGGTCGACGAAGCCTTCGACATCCTCTCGACCGTCGAAGGGATACAGGATCAATTGGTCGATTACCATAAGATCATGGCCAATCTCTATCTGCGCAAGCAGCAGATGGAGCAGGCCGTCGCCGAACTCAAGAAAGCCCTGCATTTCAAGAAACGTGTGGTCGTCCCCTATGTCTGTACCGCCTGCCGGCAAGAATCGACCGAATGGTCGGGGCGCTGCCGCCGCTGTGGGACCTGGAATACATTAGTCGCACTGCCCTGACCGAATGCCGGTCAAGCGGTCTCCGGTCAAGACAGCGGCCCCCTCCCAGTCTCAGCAGTTCCCTACCAGGGCATTGCTTCTCCCTTCGAAACCGTGTAGGTTTTCGGCCAGTCTGGCTGCCTGACGTACGCGCAGCCATCCGCATCGCAGTCAATGCAACCTCTACAGATGATGGAGTGTCCCATGGTCGACTATCAGGATTTCGCTGCCAAAGCCTTGCGCGACGAGACGCTGACACGAAGTGAATGCCAGGCCGTGCTCGACACTCCAGATGAGCAGTTGCTGGGACTCCTCCAAGCCGCCTTTACCGTCCGATCTCACTATTTCGGCAAGACCGTTCGCCTCCAGATGTTGCAGAACGCCAAGAGCGGTGCCTGCCAGGAAGACTGTCACTACTGTTCCCAATCTGCGATCTCCACCGCCCCCATCGAGCGTTATGGCCTCGTGCCCCAACAGCAAATGATTGACGGCGCCCGACAAGCGGCGGCCTCGAAGGCCCAACGCTATTGCATCGTCATCAGCGGTCGGAGTCCGCTGGATCGGGAAATCGACGAAATCGCCGGGGCCGTGCGCTGCCATCAAGCAGGAGATTCCTATTCAGATCTGCTGTTCACTCGGCCTGATGAATGAACAACAGGCCAAGCGACTCAAAGCCGCGGGAGTCGATCGGGTGAACCACAACTTGAATACGAGCGAAGCCTTTCACGCCTCAATCTGCACCACGCATACGTTCCAGGACCGACTCAGCACCATCCGGAGCGCTCGAGCAGCAGGATTGGAAATCTGTTCCGGTGGGATCGTCGGAATGGGAGAGAAGGACGAGGATCTCATCGACCTCGCGATGGCCTTGCGCGACGTGAAGCCGGATTCGATACCGCTAAACACGCTGCATCCCGTCGCAGGCACGCCGCTAGAGAACTGCGATCAACTGACTCCGCAACGCTGCTTGAAAGTCCTCTGCCTCTTCCGCTTTCTCCATCCACGCACCGAAATCCGCATCGCCGGCGGGCGCGAACACAATCTACGCAGTCTCCAGCCACTCGCGCTCTATCCAGCCGACTCCGTCTTCGTGAACGGCTACCTCACGACACCAGGCCAGCCAGCCCCGAGGTCTGGGGCATGATCGAAGACTTGGGCTTCAAGATTGAAGTGGAACATCAGCAGGCTGCCTCACGCTGATCTCATTTGTTCGTAGCGCCGTTCCCCTAAAGATCCAAAATTTTCTCCCGTTTCGCCATCGTGCTCTCGATTTTTCAGGAGATCGGCGGTAACTTTCTTACTGGCCAAAAACAAATACCTATGTGCCTCTAGTATTCGCTGAATTGGGAAGACTGGATATGACAACAGAGCAGAGTATTATTTTCGATGAACTTGAGCAGAAGGCTCAAGGCAAAGTAGCTGCTCTCCTTGGCCACCTCACCAGGATGGAAGGCGCCGCTGAGCTTAGCCACGGCATTGCCAAAAAGATTATCAGGCCTACGGCGCTTCTTGATACCAAGAAGAATTTGCAAAGAATCTGGGAACTCTTTGGACTTTACTTTTGAACCAAGGACGCGTTCATGAGGCAATCCCTCTATTCTATGGACTGTATGATCGTTTGTTGGACCGTCAGGAGCAGACTCACCGCCATGTACCTAAAGGCATGTCTTTGTTCTGGATAAGTAGATGTCATGCACATCGCTCAGCGGCCCGCCCTGGCGACGCGGTACATGATGTTAGCTTTGTGTGAAGACGCTATAAGAGATAACGGACAATTCAGGGCTCCGATGTCGGGCGGCTACCAACAGTTATTGTAGAGTTTCGGTGTTTCCCACAAAGAGCTGATCAAATATGCAGATCACATTTGGAAAATATATTAGAAAAACAGGGGCATGGGCCTTTCCTGTATGGATTCTGCAACAGCTTGATGATGCCTGGATGCTCGAACCGCGGTCTCCAGCTGAGTCGTCTCTATATATCGTCAATATCCGATATGTTCGAGTTCTTCAAACAGCATTGAAGTCCCAACCGGGACGATCTTTGGAATGGCTCGCTCATTACATACTTCACTCTATTCCCGGCTGCCGAGCCAAAATGAATGTGCGTAGTCAGTCCACTCAGTATGACGTCGTTGGAGCCTTAGAGGGCAAGATATTGATTTCAGATCTGACTTGGGCCGCTATTTCATCTGTGAGTGCAAAGACTGGTCTAAGCCAGCAGACTTGCGCAACTCTCCCGCAAGCTGGCTAGAGTTCTTGAGTCAGCCAAATGCAAGTTTGGGCTTTTATTTTCAAAGCTAGGGATCACCGGCAAAGCACATACGACGGCCGCAACTAGAGAGTTGCTCAAAGTCTTCCAAGATCGAGGAGTCGTAATTATAGTTTTTCCGCTGAGGATAGTAGGGAAAATTGCCAGTGGTGATAATTTTGTCACGATGCTCAGAAACAAATACGAGGAAGTTAGGCTTGACCTACCTAAATGACCCGCCATCTATGTCAAAATTAGTTCTTTCTGGTCCAATTTCCTCGTGTCAAAAACTTGATTGAGCAGTGCGAACGACCTTCTGAGTAATCAAGATGTTCTGATTCTTAGGCAGTAGGGTCAAAAACAAATGAATTTGGTCTAACTAGAAGAATGCCGTGTAGCTTTAACCTCAAAGAAGCGTAGATTTCTTGAGCACGTCTAGCTCGAAGGAGGCTTCCATGAAACGGTCATGCTGCTCTGGACTGGTCGCTTCTTGTTTCTTCGTCCGTTTTGCCTCTCTCGCTCAGGCTGAACTTCTCGCCATGCTGAATTATGAGTCCAAACCGGAACAGATGACCCGGAAAGAAGGGTTGGCGATTCTCGACGTGGACCCGAGAGTCCCCAGACATTTGGAAAGATGCTGATGGACATCCCGTTGCCGCCTGATCTGGTGGCTCATCTACATTTATTATAACCGCGATCAGAGTAAGGCCTATGTGACCGCACTTGGGAAGAGTATTCTTCACGTCCCTGGATATGACACGGTTCCCTTACCGCATGAAGGTTGTGGAGACCCCAGGCTGCCAGATGTTGGAGGACATTGTCTTCTCTCAAGACAATCGCACCTGGTATCTCACCTGTATGGGGTCGAGCACGGTTGTCATCGGGGATGCGACGACTGATAAACCGCTCAAAACCGTAAGCGCACCAGCCCCTGGACCTCCGTTCATCAGTTATCCCCATGGGATCAGCGTCCACAGCGGTATCGATCGCATCCTCATCACCAGCACGGTGAGGCCATCGGATCTGGGGGACCCTGGAGAAACGGTGACGGTGCTCGAAGCCAGCAGCGGAAAAGTGCTGTCCACCCACAAGGTCTCAATGAAGCCCTCCCCTTCTAAAGCTGCGCCCTGTTGAAGTGATGCTCTCCCCATGCAGCAGAGCCTCCGGGTGGCGCACATCACAGTGATGTTGGAGGGCACACTGTGGGCTGGCGTCTGGAATCCGAACTCCAAGGACTTTTAGCTTTCAGCAGGTTGATGACTATAGCGCACGAGGTCACGGGATGCCGTTAGAGATCCTGTATAACCGAAAAGGGGACCGTTTGTTTGTCACCACAGCCAAGCCGGGCCATGTGAATAGTCTATGACAACGCCGATCCTCAACACGCGAAGTTCCTCAAGGCGATCCTCGCAGCCCCGGTGCTCACCGCTTGGGCGGTTTCTATCCCCCGATGAGCAGTACCTGTTTGTCCGAGAACAGCCCTTGAATCTGCCAGGGAATGAGTGACGGCTCGATCACTGTGATCGACGTGACACAGGGCGAGGCCATCGCCGAGTGTGGACACCCTGAAGAATCAGGGGTTCAGCCCCAACAGCATTGTTCTTCTGCCAGCGGGTCATTGAAAGAAGGTGACAGGCTAAAGTTTCGACTCATCAGGTGTGGTTTTGGGGCTTAAGGCTCCGGGTGGGTCCCATAACAGTTCTTTTTGACCCCTCGGATCGCCCTTTGTGAAGCGTGGCGAAATCAGGCTCTATGCAACTCACTCGCCCATGGAGCTTTTGAACGACCCTTCTTCTAGGCATGCTCTGCACCAAGTGCGTCTTCCCACGCTTTGACTTTAGTACGCCCGACCGGCGTAGCGTAACCGCTGGCCTGCGGACCAAATCTTGAAAGGTGGGCGAGGTTCTGAGTCCTGGCCGGGGCACACTTTCGCCGACCTCTAAGCCGCTGTTTCTTTTGACCAATGTCAGCTCAATGTCTACCCTTACAGGGTGACGCGACAAATCGTGACAACACTCAAGAACATCGCGGGATATGGACTTTGGTTTGCAGTGGTTGGATGCATACTGGGGTCGCTAGTTGGTGCGCTTGGTGGGAAAATACATGAGTACATGCCAGGAATCTCAATTGGGAATGGTCCAGTACCGATAATGTTCACCGCGTCTATCGGCTTTGTGTGCGGCATCCTGTATGGGATGTGGAAGGAATATTTTGAAGGCTGGTCCCTTCATAAAAAGGAGTTGCGAAGCTCGTCTAGTAGGGGGAGCCAATTCCAGCCTTGACGAAGTCAAGCAACCAACCAAATCAACGCAACACCATCAGTTGGGAATGAGGGAAAATTCCGCGGTGAATCTATTTCGGACAAGTGTCATTCTCTCTGTCTTAGTCGATCGTGGACTGGGCTCTGGGAACTCGAATCGCAGGGTTCGCAAAGGGTGTACAGTTCCGGGAGTGATATCTTACGCCGCTACAAACCCTCCGAACCGTTACATGCGTATGACTTACAGTGATGTGATAGAACCGACGGGGGTTGGTCAGATCGTTACAAATACCTGCAACATTACTGTGGAGGTTTGCTATGTATACCAAGATCTGGGTCATGATTGTCATTTGGGGGGTCTCGGCAACGCATGATTCAGCAGCAGTCATGCCGAGAAGGAAAGGCTCCCTCGTCAGAAGCCCTCAAGAATATGGTCCGGCCCTCGCAAAGGCCTATACGTTTGAGGCTGTACACCCTGCTCCACCCGACCATCTGTGGCGTACAGCTCTCTAATTCGTTGACAACTGATTGCTCGCTGATGACCTTGCGGAAACCTCCGTCTTTCAAGGCGGTTACAAGCATTTCGCGTTGACACCTGCCTGATTCTTGCTACAGTTTGAACACGATGCTCCACCATGAAATGTCTCGATTGTCAGGAGGACCTTGTTGAAATTCCGACAAGCCATGGTCCGGGGCTCGATGTCTGTTCCTCCGGACACGGACTCTGGCTCGATGTGGGAGAGGTGAATTTTTCGTGGAGGATTACACCTCGCTGGAAGCGGGCAGATTGGTGACACCGGAGGCGTCGCGGTCAGGACAGAGACACTGTGTCCTCGATGCGGGAATCAGCATGGAGTCTGAGACGGTAGCTCAAACGTCCTTCCTTAGCTACGATTCCTGTCGCGGGTGGTGGCTTCCTCACGGGAGCCTCACTCGTCTGAATGAGACCTACCGAGGCGCTGCGGTTCCGATCCAGATCCACGAAGCCGAGCTGCTACGCACGAGCTGCGGCGAGACATCGTGCACTCAACGAAAAGTTCGCGATCAGCCCAGATTCAACAAGAAACGCTCCAACCCACAGGGCATTTGGTTCTGGGTCCTGATTCTTCGGATTCGCATTTGTGCTAGGCGGGCTCATCCTAGTCGCCGGGATCGACAAAGCCATGAGAACCACTCAGTGGAGCCAGCCACTGGATCAAACCTCTGTTGTACTTGGCGGCTGGTACCGTAGGAGGATTCCGGGCTCTTCGTCTATGGATGGATGGTTCACCAACGGAAGCGCTTGATCGAAAGCATTCCGACCTCGACGATTCGTTCACTGGCTCTGGGGTTGGTCGAGATCAGTGGACAAGCACAGCCGAGAAGGGCCTCCTCTCCGCACCCTTCAGCGGGCTTCCTGTGTGTTCTATTCGTATGCCGTTGAAGAGCGGGTTGGCTCCGAGAAGAATGCACGGTGGGGAGACCATGGCCAAAGGCACTTCAGAGCAACCTTTCTTTGTAAGCGATACAACCGGACGAGTGCTCGTCGTGCCCCGTTGGCGCCGAGCTTATCTTGCCGGACGAAGCGCACTTCTCGAAGTAATTGGCTCGGAGAATTGCCCCGACCACAATCGCCGGTTTGAATCGACTGGGGATTTCGACCGAACGCTGGAGTAGGGAGCAAAGACATTACGGTGCCGAGAGTCGTTCATCCTACCGGAAGAGCAGGTCTACGTTCTCGGAACGGCCCATGAGCACCTCGGTGCGAGAGAAGGTGTAGAGAACCCTGCTCGTATATACATCGGTAGCAGCCGGGAGACCATGAGTTTATCATCTCGGATCGAAGCGAAAAAGGACATATTGTCCCGATTGCATTGGCAGGTGTTGGCTTTTGGGGTAGGAGGCCTGACACTTGCTGCAACCTGTTTTGATCATCATCTTCAAGTACTACCATGACAACAGTATCGTAACAGTCATACCCAAAGGAGAACACCCATGAACGGCACCTTACTGATCGGAATCTTGCTAGATTATTGGACTGATTACGCTCATTGTCTATGGTCGGCGCCTACAACATGCTGGTCCGACTCGCTAACAACATCGACAAGGCTTGGTCGAATATCGACGTCATCCTGAAACAACGTCATGATGAGCTTCCAAGCTTGTCGAAGTCTGTAACAGCTATGCATGACGCACGAGCGGGGAGACCCTGGAATCCGTTACCAGAGCCCGCAATGCGTATAGCGCAGGCCTGAATATCAACGACAAGGCGCAGGCGGAAAATCAGATCGTCGGTGCCTTAGGAAAACTCTTTGCCGTGGCAGAACAGTATCCAGATCTAAAAAGCCAATCAAGAGTTCTTAGCCATTCAACAGCGCATATCGGCACTGGAAAGCACCATTGCCGATCGGCGCGGAGGTTCTATAATGACTCGGTCAGCCTTGCCAATATTGCCATCGAGCAAATCCCAACGCTCTGGGTTGCGCAGCGAGGCCGGATATGTAGCGAGGCCGTTGCTGACCGTCGCACCTTCTGATCGCAAAGTACATACCGCTCGCTTTTTTGCCAATCGTACGCGCGTGGCAGCGTAGACACACAATCGGCTGACCGTGTGTGGCCCGGTGGGACAGAAGGAAAGGGAGGGCGACCTCTATCCCCCTACTTTATCTATCGCCTTAACGCTTCCACGACCGGCTGTCGTGCTGCCCAGCGCGCGGGCCAGTAGCCAGCCACCAGGGCGGCCGTGAGTGCGAGTCCTACGGCTTGCAGAATCACTCCGCCTGGGACCGTCATCTGAATCGTCCAGCCAAAGGATTGCTTATTGATCACGTGGATGAGCACCAGGGCGAGCAGCAGGCCTCCCACGACGCCCAGCACGGCCCCGATCAACCCGAGATAGGCCGCTTCCCACAAGACTAATCGTTCAACTTGTCTCGTGCTGGCGCCGAGAGCCCGCAACGTGGCAAATTCACGTCGTCGCTCCAACACGGCCGTCACCAAGTATTCACGATGCCGAGTATGGCCACCAGTACGGCAATGGCTTCAAGGACATAGGTCAACAAGAAGGAGCGGTCGAAGATCTCGAGAATCTCCTGCCGTCAACTCGTGGTTTCGGATCACCAACGGTGGGACCGTCACCCCGTCCAGCCCGGCAACGTGCGTCATAATCGACTGTCGAACGTGTTCTGCATCGGCCCCGGCAGCCAGGTAGATGGAAAAACACTGTCACCCGGTCGTCGTGCCATTGTCGCTGGTACCATGTTCGATCCATCACCATCTTCCCGCCGTCGGTCGCGTAATCGTAAAAGATCCCTTCGACAGATGCAGCAGCGGGTCCCGCCGGCGTCGTGATTGTGACCTTGCTCCCCTCGCGAAGCCGCAATCGATTCGCCAACACTTCCGACAGGAGGACGCCTCCGGTTTCGGCGGCTCGCTGCAGGGCCGCGCTCGAATCTCCATGAAGCATCAGATACCGGCTGCGCTGCGCATGGAGCCGAAGATCTCGTGACACCAACGCCACTGGCTGACCCGCGACGTCTACATACACATCCCGAAAGGTATCGACCGCGGCAATGCCGTCAATCGCCGACAGGGTCGAACGCCAGGTCCCTGGCAAGGCACGTGATGCCTGCCCGGCCTGCTTCCCTTGGAGCCAGGATTGCGGGGCCACGATGAGATCGGCCATCACGGTCTCATCCACCCAGATCTCGACAGTGTCACGAAAAACTGCGAACCATGACGGCCACACCGATCATGATCGACAATCCCACCATCAACGCCGACACCGTCACCGCATTCCGGCCCGGATGGCGTGCCGCCTGGTCAGCCGCGATGAGCCGGAGGCTCCCCGAGCATCATCGTCTTGCTCTCCCGGCGAGGGCGCCGCATGCCCAACGCCTGGATACAGAGTGGCGCAAGACAGGAGAGTGCCCCCAAGAGACAGATTGTCGCGAGATAGCCAAAGAGCGGCAGGTCTCCAACCGGGCCCATCAGCGAGCAGAGGCCTGCCAGCACCAACAACACGAGGCTGATCCACCCACACAGACCTGCCCTCAGTTGATGCGTCGATTCATAGTCTCCCGGTGCCAAGGCACGAACCGTCACAGTCCTGCCGGCTTCCACGCTGGGGCCCAAGGCTCCCACCATCGAGACCACTGTCCCGAGCAGGACCCCCTTTCGCCACTGCCATGAACGCCAGCATGTCCATCGACAGGATCAACCCGCCAGACGCGACCGGCGCATAGAGATCTGTGATCGTTCGGCTCACGAGCGACACCAAAATCCTGGCCAGCCAGACCCCACCAAGACCTCCCAATAGCCCGCCAAGAAGACCGAGCAACCCTGCTTCCACGAGAAACAGGCCGGCGACCCGCCGCTCCGTCATGCCGAGGGCTCGATAGATGCCGATCTCGCGTCTCCGTTGCGCCACAGCAAAGGCTATCGTGTTGTAGATCAAGAACATGCCGACGAGCAGCCCGACCCAGCTCATAACAGACAGATTGAGCTGGAAGGCCCGCACCATGTTTTCGACCTGCTTCGTCCGTTGCGCCGGCCGTTGCACGACAAGATGAGGAGGGAGCACCGCACGCACGGAGGCAACGATGTCGTCGAGCGGTCGATCAGGCGTCGTCACCAGCTCGATCCGATCCAACCGCCCGATTGATTGAAACAACAGCTGCGCCGCAGCAATATCCATGATGGCAAGCCGATCCCAGAGGGACGAGCGTGCCGCCTCGTTATGGATGAGCCCTACGACTCGCAGCCGCACCGAGACGCCCTCCCGCCGTCACCTCGACGATACTACCGACTCCCAGGTTCCAGTCGGCGGCAACCTGACGACCAAGATACAGCGCGTCCGGAGCCAGGAGCGCCTCCAGCGCCACTTCGGTGTCAGCCTGCGGTATCTGAAATCCACGCGTCCCGACCTCCGCGAGTAGATCCAGTCCCAATATCTGAAGGCGCCTGGCCACGCGCGCTCCCCTGGGCGACCACTACCGATTCTTCAATGACCGGAGCGGCGCTCACCACCCCCTCGACCGTACGGACAGCCGTGATCGCCGATTCATCCACTCCGAGATCACGGCCCGCAGATTTCCAATGTGGCAGGACCGGCTACCGTCGTGACGGCTTGCTCGAAGGATCGCAGTACTTGAATGTTCGCCGTCCCGATGCCCACCGAGGCCAGAACACCCAGTGCCACTCCAGCGATGCTGAGCAGGGCGCGAAATGGCCGCTGGAGCGCATGAGCGCGGATCAGGGCCATATTGAGCATGAGTGGTATAGTCATCTAAGGCCTAGCAGGATGTTGAAAAAGTCCGCCAGCGCTCTCCAAGCGCGCGGCGGGCACGCCCTAGCGCGACAGGCGCGACGCGCAAGCCCTGATTCCGAGCGCCTCGCCTTTCCCGCCAGTCTCGCGCGGCTATCCCGCGGAGCGCGAAGCTCAGGGGACGAATCATAATGGATAAGGAGGCGAGGGACGAATCGAATCATTCGGACCAGTAATGGAACCCTGCACAAATTAGTAGTTTCGTTTACAGAGATACATACCTTTGCTACACTCGCGTGAGTTCGATGATAAGAGGTGATTGATGGGCGCGCGAACTGCTCTGAGCCGAAAAGTCCAGCCGCTGCAAGGAAGAGATCGACGCCGATCTTCTCACACCTCGGCAGCGTGACATCCTTCGCCTGGTGTCGATCGGGCACACGAACCGTGAGATTGCGGAGGTGCTGGAGATCAGCGTGCGAACGGTCGAAGTGCACCGATTCAACTTGATGCGACGGTTGAATGTGAGAAACGTGGCGCAACTACTCCGGCGGGCTCTGCAGCTTGGTCTCTCCTTGCCAAGACGTTCGGGACCAAGTAGGCCTATAACTCCTTCAGCTTTCCCCGGCAGTCCTCCAACCTCGTATAGCCCTTCTTGCTGAGCTGTGCCGCCAGCTCCGTTTCCAATCGGCCGAACACGTCGACCCCCTCCTCGACCAATACCGTCCCGATCTGCACGGCTGACGCGCCACAGAGCACATGTTCGAAGGCATCCACGCCATTGACCACGCCGCCGGTCCCGATAATCGGCATTCGCCCTTCGAAGATCTTCAAAAAGCTCGCACGTTGGCCAGCGCGACCGGCTTGATAATCGTGCCACCCAGTCCGCCGAACCCACCCTTGGGCTTGATGAGGACCACCTCGCGCTCCGGATCGACGACGAGCCCGTTGCCGACCGAGTTAATCGAGATTGAGAAAATCGACCCCGCAACGGCCGATCACCTCTCCCATCACTCGTGATGATGGGCCGGATCGAAATACGGAGGCAGCTTGACCCCATCGGAACCGTGATCACTTTGCGAACCCGCTTCAGCAGTCGCTCGGAGGCTTCGGCGTCATATCCGATCTGAGGTTTGCCTGGAATGTTGGGACAAGAGAGATTGACTTCGATCAAGTCGGGCTTCGCCGCATTGATCGTGGCTGCAATCGTCGGGAAATCGTCTTCACAGAGACCCGCCACACTGGCGATGACCGGCTTTCCGAGTGTCTTCAATTCAGGAATGAGCGCGGCGTACGCCTTGTACCCGAGATTTGGCAAGCCCATGGAGTTGATGGACCCGCCGGGAAATCCATAGTACCGGGGTGTCGGATTGCCGTCGCGAGGCTCAACTGTCATCGACTTGGTGACGATGGCCCCGGCACGAGACCGGCCGAGGGCCAGCAGTTCTTCGCGCGTGACACAGAGAGCCCCGAAGCATTCATGAAGCAACTGGGAAATCGTACGCCGGCAATGGTGGTCGAAAGATCCATCACGCGACTACCGTGACAGGCTCGTGCTGCGTTCGTCGCCACGAGCCGCCCATCCTTCATGGCCCAGACATAATCGGCAGCCTCAGCGGCCGCGGTGCTGTGGGTGACCAACAGTACGGTTTTGCGAAAGCGCTGAACGAGCGACCGAAGGAGGACGATGATCTCGGCCCCATGCTGAGAATCCAAATTGCCGGTCGGCTCGTCGGCGAGAATGATCTGGGGCTGATGCACGATCGCTCGCGCAATCGCCACACGCTGCTGCCCCCGCCCGAGAGCTCGCTTGGGCGATGGTGCTCGTCGTGCGGTCATCGAGACCAACTCGAGCACCTCCTCGACACGGGCTTGGACCGATGCCCCTCGCTCTCCGCGCAGCAACAAGGGAAACGCGACATTCTCCGCTGCCGTCAACCCGGGAATTAAATGGAATGCTTGGAAGACAATCCCGACTGTTTCCCGCCTGATCCTCGTCCAGTCATCGCTCGTGAATCGACTGGTCGACCGCCCGGCGAGGAGGATATCCCCCGAGGTCGGCACATCCAATCCGCCAACCAGGTTGAGCAACGTACTCTTCCCGCAGCCGCTGGGACCGATAAACGCACAGAAGTCTCCCTTCGCCACTTCGACCGTGACCCGATCGAGCCCGGTGATGGTGTCGCCACCTCGCTCATAAATTTTCGACACCTGGTCGAATGTCACCATGGTGATCTGCTTCTCCATCCGTACCCTAGCCACCAGGATCGCCGCGCGGAGAACTGAGCGGGACGAGGACAAGGCCAGACACTCGGAGTCAGGGCTTGCACGTTGCGCCTGTCTCGCGTGGCGTGCCCGTCGCGGGCTTGGGAGCGCCAACGGACTTTGTTCATCATCCTGCTGCCTTCGTATATCACAACCATTTACAGAGCAACAACCTTGACAGGCGCGGCATATTCTCATAGAAGAAACGCATACACACGTTAGTTGGAGCGCTTCCCCTGCAATGTTACGTGAAGACACAGGATCGACTCATCGGATGGTGCCGTCAGGCTCCTCCGGTTTGTCTTGCCGGTGGAATGCATCGCCTGTGGCCATTCACTCAGCACCGACCCGGTGCCCTTCTTCTGTACTGCGTGCTGGCAAACCATCCGCCCGTTCCAGCACCCAGTTTGTGCCCGCTGCGATCAGCCGTTTGTCTCGCCAGCGGCCACGAGCCTATACACCGAACCATCAATGCCAACACTGTCAGGAGCGGCCGCCGGATTTTCAACGAGCCTGGACCCTCTTCCCCTACCTTCCGCCACTGCGGGAAGCCATCTGCTCGTTCAAGTATCGAGGCAAACATACACTGGCACGGCCACTCGCTCGCCTTATGATTAGTGCCCTGCCAAGCGGGATCGATGTCGACGTGATTATCCCTGTGCCCTTACACCCGACCCGCTTACGAGCGCGTGAATTTAACCAGTCGTTGCTGCTGGCCGATCAGCTCAGCCGTCATCTGGCCCGCCCGGTTTCAGCCACAAACCTCGTCCGGGTCGCCGCCACCGATCCCCAAACCACATTAACGCGACAGGCACGGTTACGAAATCTACGGAAAGCGTTTGAAATCCGTAGGCCACAGGACCTCGCGGAGAAACGCATCCTCCTCGTGGATGATGTCTTCACCACCGGTACGACACTGAACGAATGCGCGAAGACCCTACGCAAAGCCGGCACCGGGCCCGTCTTTGCCCTGACGCTGGCCAGGACTGTCGATACGGGCCTGGTGCCGGATCGCCTCTTTGCCGAACAAGCTATACAGCCCCTGACGACCATAGCAGGATGCTGAAAACATCCGCCAGCACCACAGACCGTGGGGCGTGAAACGCGAGAGATGCGAGAAAGGCGCGATGTGGACAGATTGGGCTCCCACCTCGTCCCGCCCATCTCGCGCGTCTCGCCTTTCCCGGCTCGTTGTCCCAATCGTGCGGACCAGGGAAGTTTTGGCGTGCCAAAATAGTTTTCCTGCAACCTGATAGGAATATGATCGATGCCGTTGTACGAATATCGCTGCCTCGACTGTAAGAAGCGCAGTACCGTCCTTGTACTGAACCTGGCCAATCAGGCACCGGCAGCCTGCTCCCATTGCACGAGCGCTCGGGTTGAACTGAATCCTGTCTCGATTTGCCTCGCCGAAATCCGAAGAGGCTCGCCTTGAAGCCTGGGCGGATCCCAGCAAGCTGGCCGGGCTCGATGAAAATGATCCACAGAGCATGGCCCGATTCATGGAAACAATGGGCGAGGAGATGGGTGAGGACCTCGGTGACGATCTCTCAGAGGCGATGGAGTCAGACGAGACTGGCTCCATGGAATCGGATAGCACTGACAGGCTGTGACAGGCATTGTCATGTATTTTCACTTGACAGATCGTTCCAGTTTCCCTACCCTGGCAACAGTATCCGAAGCCTCGTGAGGCATATGGGTCCCTATCGAACCAGGTTCTTCAATGGCCAAAGAGCCCAAGAGCGAGCTGATGACGGCGGAAGAGACCTGCCGCTATCTCAAGATCACCCAGCGCACGCTCTATCGTTACCTACGGAGTCGCCGGATTCCCGCCTTCAAGCTTGGGAAAGAATGGCGCTTCGTACGCTCGGATCTGGAACAGTGGATTCGCGATCGCACCAGAGCCACGCTGGCGTCGTAAAGGACACGATACATTGATGTTCGCCGGTGAATACCTCTGCAAAGTGGATGAGAAGGGGCGGTTTATCGTCCCCTCGCCGATCCGTGAGCAGGTCGAGTCGGAGGGACAGGCCGTCGTCTTCCTCAAAGGCCCCGAGGACTCGACGCTCATCTACTCCATGAAAGAGTGGGAAAAAGTCCTCGAACGGACGAAGGCCACGCTCGATGAAGACCAGAGCCGACTGTTCATGCACTTCGTCGTTTCAGAAGCCGGCACATCAGAGATCGACAAAGCCGGACGCATCCTGATTCCGAGTCGGCTCAGAAAAGTTATTCCGTTGGATGAGGACCAGGAAATCATTCTGGTCGGCCTGTACCATCGCATGGAGATCTGGAATCCCAGTAAATGGCGTCGTTATATCGCCCAATCTGAAGAGCGGTACGAGCAGAACATGTCCAAGATCCTCAATCTCCTGTAAGCTCGAGCGCATGCCTACGTTTCGGCGCCCGACCCGGCCTCCCTCCTCTCCACGAGCCGTTCGCATGACCTCCTACCGGAACCCTGACAAGAAGGTCGCGATGCCACGTATCACCCCGAGAACGGCTCCGAACTCCCGCATGCCTGCCTCCCCATCACCACACCCACCGACTGAGAGTCATGCGGTAGCCTTGACCCTCCCTGTGCCTCCCAGCGTGAACCATCAATATGCCACAGTGAACGGCCGACGATTGATCTCTTCGGCTGGTCGTGCCTATAAGGCCCAGGTGGGACAACTCGTGTGGCTGAAGTTGGCGCAGACCGCTCACCGGGCTGCCCTACTTGCACGACTCCAGTCGGAGTGGCTCGCCCTGTCCATCCGGTTCTATTTTACCTCGGCCCTACGACGAGACGTCGATGGCGGGCTCAAGATCGCGCAGGATGCCCTCTGTGAGGGACTCGGCATCAACGACAACCGCATTGTCGAAACCCACCTCTACAAACACATCGATAAGAACAACCCTCGCATCGAAGTGCATTTGACGCCTGCGTCCAGTTCCTAGCCCGCATTATTCATGATGGTTCGTCGCGAAATTGCGCAGTCGCGTTGCGAGACGGGCATGCGGGAGCCGCGAGGCCCCGAGGCGTACTTGAACAGTGCGTCGAGGGAGCGAGCGGCGAGCCTGCCGCCGAAGGCTCTGGCAACAGCGAATCCGCCATTGCAGCAGAAGCGCTCATGAATAGTGAGGGCCGGGATGCCTCGATCCTCGGCGGGTCCACAAGATTCCTCTTTTCTCGACGATCCATCATGAATAATGCAGGCTGCTCGGATTCAATATCCGAGCATGGCGAACCGATAAGGGATTGTCGGTTCTTGCCCGGTGCCTACTTCATGATCGATAGGTGTGGAATGCGCACGCGTATCCCTCTGCATCAACTCCGGGTTGGGATGTAGGTGGCAGGTATCGACGGCTCGTGGTTTCCGAGCCCCTTTTCTCAAACACCGGTTCCTGGTTCAAACCGTCGAGCAGATCGAACGTTTGCGGCGATCTACATATCCACGCCGTGGATATCGACCCCTCAAAGGGCTCGACATCACGTCCTTCCCGATAGCGGAAGAGACCCTTCACGCGATTGGCTTGCACTTCTTGACCCAATCACCCCAGCACATGATGCACCCCGCTTACTTGGCACGCTGAGCACAGGAACTCACGATGGCTCTGGAGACGCGTGACAAACTGGCGCAGTCGGTCAACATCGTCTTCGACGAAATCAGCAAAACGGGCGCTGCAAGACCAGGACCGGTCAAGGAAGCCGTACGGAAAATCACCATCGTCATATGAACCCTCAGCGACCCACGCCACATTCATGGCGATGAGCCATGGACGGCATCTCGACGCCTCCTTCAACAACCATAGCCTCGCCGTCTGCACGCTGGCGATGATTATCGGCCAAGCTCTCGGCTATGATCCGATGAAACTCCACGAGTTGGCGACTGGCGCGTTACTGCCGCATGACATCGGTCTGTTACAACTTCCCGCCATCTGTTGCGTACATCGACTCCCTCTCCGGTGAAGACCTGGCGGCCTTTCACCATCACCCACAGCTCGGCGCCATGGCGATTGAGACGCAACGCGATTTTCCCAGACGGTTCGCCAAGTAGTGGCCGAACACCATGTCACTCTCGATGGGAAAGGCTATCCCTCCGACACATCGGCAGGCTTCACAACGGAGGCGAGTCGCATTGTGAGGATCGCGGATCGATACGACGAGCTACTGACCGGATTCGGGGGCTCCGACCGCTGCCTTCCCACGCGGCAGTTCAACAACTGTTCCAAGAGGGAGAATTCGGCCGTCTCGATCTTCGTCTCGTGTCCCTGTTCATCAAGCTGGTTGGCATCTACCCCATCTACAGTTTCGTGAGCTCAATACGAAAGAACGGAGGATGATCACCACGATCAATCCCGCCACCCTGCATCAACCGATCGTCACGTTAACCTATGACGAGACAGGCAGCCCATACCGAAATCCCTTCACGGTCGATCTCTCCAACCAGGACCAGTCCCCCTCACGCTTCATTGAACGTGTCGTCACATCAGAATCAGGGGAAGCGAGTCGCGCAGCCTAACGCCCCGTGCAGGACATCAAGTCACCGGATATCCACTCTAGCCCGGACGATTCATGAATACCTGCTACGTCGTCCGATTCTCTCGCCCGGCGGGGCTGTTCTCGTTCGGCCTCCTCGACGGACTGCACGTACGCCTTCGTCGGCCTTACTTGCAAGAAGCCCCGGCGGGCTTCGGTCTCGAACGCCTCGCGATGGCATTCATGAATAATCCGGGCTAAGATCCGCGCCTATTCGTATCGGAGCGCTTCGATAGGATTCGAGTCGAGCGGCCTTGTTGGCAGGGTACAATCCGAAGAACAGGCCGACCACGAGTGAGAAGAAGAACGCGAGCATGATGACGTTGCCGGAGATGATGGTCGGCCAGCCGGCAATCAGCGTCGTCAACTTCGCCCCGGTAATCCCCAGTGACGATACCCAACGCGCCTCCCACCAGGCTCAGCGTCATGGCCTCGATCAGGAACTGCATCACGATGTGGTGGCGTTTAGCTCCCACCGCCATGCGGACCCCGATCTCTCTCGTCCGTTCCGTCACGGACACGAGCAAGATATTCATGATGCCGATCCCACCGACTAACAGGGACACGGAGGCGATGGCAAACAACATCATTGTCAAGGTCTCACTGGTGCCTTCTTGGACCTTCCCGATATCGACCTGCGTCCGGATCGTGAAATCGTCGTCCTGCTCCGTCTGGAAGCCGATGCCGCGCCCGCAACACCTCTCGAATCTGCTCAGCAGCCATCGGCAAATCCTCGACCTGATCGGTCGAGGCCGAACATCGCTCCGACGGACCCGATAAATGACGTCCCGAACACCTTCCGTTCCGCCGTGCTGAAGGGGATGAAAATCACATCGTCTTGGTCGGACCCTTGCGCAGACTGGCCTTTAGGCGCAAGGACTCCAATGACACGGAACGGCACGTTCTTGATGCGAATCACTGCCCCCACCGGCTCTTCGCCCGGCTCAAATAGATTCCCCACGATCGTTTGGCCGATGAGCGCGACTCGGGCGGCGCTATCCAAGTCCGTCTGGGTGAAGGGGCCTCCACTCGTAAAGGACCAGTCGCGAATGGTGAGGTAACTCGGTGAGATCCCGTTAATCGGTCCGTTCCAGTTTCGGTTCCCATAGACGATTTGCATGACATCGCGCCTGGCCCATCCGGTATCGGCCAGCAACGGGATGCGCTTTTCAGATCCAAGGCGTCCGGACACGGTGAGCGTCACGGCACTCCCTGACTTCCTCGTACGCCGCTCGCAGAAGTCACCCCGGGAAAGATGATGATGACATTCGTGCCCATCGTCGCGATCTGCGCTTGCACGGCCCGCTTGGCCCCCTCGCCGATGCTCACCATCGCAATGACCGCCGCCACGCCGATGACAATCCCGAGCATCGTGAGACCGGCACGCAGCCGATTTCGCGCCAAGATCCGCAGCGCGGTGAGAATCGTGAGCCAGACAAACGCCGACATCTATACCTCGACTGGGCTGGACATTGGCCGCGCCTTGGTCACACGGTCGCTCAAGCACTTGCCCGTCCTTGATGACGATCTCGCGCGCGGCATAGGCCGCGACATCCACCTCGTGCGTCACCAAAATAATCGTAATCCCTTCATCGCGGTTGAGCGTTTCCAGGATTCTCATAATTTCCTGGCTCGACTGGGTATCGAGGTTGCCGGTCGGCTCATCGGCAAGGAGCAACGAGGGCGACGTGACCAGCGCCCGCGCGATCGCCACGCGCTGCTGCTGCCCTCCGGACAACTGGGTTGGATAATGGTGCTCTCTGCCCTGCAGCCCCACCCGCCCTAACGCCGCTGCGGCCTGCGCCCGTTGCTCTTTGAGCGAGAGCCCTCGATAGAACAGCGGAAGCTGCGCATTTTCGAGCGCGCTGGTTCTGGGAATGAGATTGAAGCTCTGAAAGACGAACCCGATCTGCTGATTGCGGATCCCGGCCAACTGATCGGGCTTCAGGTTGCCCACCTCTATCCCGTTCAACCGATAGTGCCCCTTCGTCGGTTGGTCGAGGCAGCCAAGAATATTCATCAGGGTGGACTTGCCGGAACCGGAAGACCCCATGATGGCGACGAACTCACCCTGTTCAATCGTGAGGCTCAGGCCGCGCAAGGCTTGGACCTCCACGTCGCCGACCCGATAGATTTTCCACACATCTTCGCATTCGATCAGCGAACTCATCGGCGTTTCTCGTGAAGCGTGAAGCATGAGGCGTGAAGCCCAAGACACGCGAGAAAGGCGCAATCCGAGGTTCGAAGTTCGGGGTTCGAAGTTCCGAAAACCTCGAACTTCGGACCTCGAACCCTCGCTCGTCGTGCGTGAATCGCGTGCGACAAGTTACGCTTCACGGGTGGCTACATTCCACGGTTGCGCGAGGAGCCCCGCTGTCCGCCGCTCCCAAATCCTGGAGGCAGATCGCTTCCACTCCGGTCGCCTTTGGGTCGCTCGATCCCCACGACCACCAGCGCGCCTTCAGACAACCCCTCCGACACGATCTCCGTTGCCAAACCATCAGAAATACCCGTTTGGACCTGCATAGATTCCAGTTCTCCCGACGGTCCCTGCTTCCAAATGGTTCGACTAAGCGCCGTGAGCCCCCTGCCGGCTCCTGCTGCCTCCTCAGCACCCTTCCCTTTGGTCGGCTTACCGCCGAGCGTGGAGCGATCGGCCAGGCTCGCTGTCGGGGGTGTGAATCGCAACGCGGCATTCGGTACTTTGAGCACGGCGTCTCGTTGTGCCACAACGATAGAGACGTTGGCGGTCATCCCCGGCTTCAGGCGGAGATCCTGATTGTCGACGTTGACCACGACGTTATAGGTCACGACATTTTGCACATTGATCGGTGCAAGACGGACCTGACGGATCGTGCCGGCAAAATTGATACCCTGGGTACGCATCGACCGTGAAGGTCGCCTCCTTCCCTTCGGTGATCCCCCGATATCTGACTCACTGACGTTGGTGTCGACTTGCATCTTCGTCAGATCGAGCGCGATCAAGAAGAGGTTCGGTGTGGCAAAACTGGCCGCGATCGTTTGACCGACCTCCACGTTTCTGGCGACCACGATCCCGTTCACCGGCGAGCGAATGACGGTGTACTTCAAGTCCAGCTCTGCGGCATTCAGCGCCGCCTCAGCCTGTTTGACTTGCGCCCCTGTCACGTTCACCTGCGCCTCAGCCGCCTGGGAATTCGTCACTGCGACGTCGACGTCGTTCTGAGACACGAACTGCTGCGCCACCAGCGATTTCACCCGATCCAGTTCGCGCTTGCGTTGAGCCAGATCGGTTTTGGCTCGTGCGACATTCGCTTTCGACATTTCAAGATTGCTGGCCGCTTGATCGCGGCGGGCTCTGAAGGGTTCCGGATCGATCACGGCCACGATATCGCCGGCCTTGACCACCGAGTTGAAATCGGCATGCAGGCTCTTGATCATGCCGGACACCTGCGTCCCAACCTGAACCGAGACGACAGGATTGATCGTTCCCGTCGCGGTCACGAGCGAAATGACGGGGCCTCGCTCGACCGCGGCGCTCCGATATCGAACCGGGGCTTTGCGCTCCCCATTGAAGAAGACGTAGCCTCCAATGGCCAGCCCGACCGCCAGGACACCAATGATCAGGATGGCACGGCGCATCGACTCGTTCTCCAATTCCCTCGCCTACTTGGAGTGCATTGTATCAACAAGGCTGAAGCGAATCACCTGGCTGAAACGGCCTCTATCCGGCTCCGGAAAAACAAACAGGCCGTCCGCCGACTCGGCGGACGGCCTGTCAGACTCGCCGGACTATGGCTCCGATTAGGGACTGACGCTGATGCGCTCCTTGATCATATCAAAGGTTTCCTTGGGCACCACGTTCTTGGCTACCAATTCGCCCTTCACCCGGTACGGACGATTCGTCACAATGCGGTCCGCCACGTCTTTGGAGAGACCAAGCACCAGCACCATATCACCGGCAGATGCCTTGTTGACGTTCATGGAGGAAGGCATGGGCTGAGGGGCCTTCATCGCCGGTGGGAGCAGGCGCCCCTGCAGGAGCGGGACTCAAGGACGGCCCGGAAGGTGCCGGGGCCCCTGTCACGGAACGCGACTGATCTTTCAACTCTTTTTGATAGCGAGCAACCAGGGACTTGAGCGTTTCGTTATGCCGCTTCACATCCTCGTATTCATGACGCACAGCCCGATTCTGGAAGGAAAGCTGCCTCACACGGTCTTCGAGTTCCTTGGTCCGACCCTCGACAGTGCCGCGTTCCTTGTCACGGCCATGTTGAATGCGCTCAAGCTCGTCGTGGGCGACCTGGGCTTCGTTCCCGAATTTCACATTGAGATCCTTGAGCGTCTTTACTTGCTGTTCCAAGGCATTCTTTTGTGAGCAGTGCCAGGGCCAACTCGGACTTGGCCGAATCGACGTCGACCATCGCTTCTTCATACTTCTTTTGACTGACACAGCCGACCATTGAGACTGCGCCAATCATCACGACCGCCACCATCCACCCTGACTTCATGCGTACCTCCCCTCCCACTGAGCATGGTATCTGCAACAGATGCCGGCCACCGCTCTTCACCCAACAGGCCTGTCGGTATAAGAGGGCAGTACGACACCTATACGTATAATGTTGTGTGTATGCCATGCCTTTCATTTTGTCAACAGATTTGCGGGTCCTCCGCCCTCACAGATCATCATGAGGGTCTGCGGCGATTCGTCTACCTGCTTGACGGACTGTCGTCACTTTGTGAATATGCCCGAGACTCGCCATCTGGACGCAACCTGTCTCAAGAAAGACATCGCATGAACGAATGGGGTCCTGGTCTCGCCACGATCTTGGGTATCGTGGAGGGACTGACAGAGTTTCTACCCGTCTCGTCGACCGGCCACTTAATTCTCGTCGGCCACGTCCTGGGGTTCGAGGGAGACCTCGCTGCCAGCGCCGAGATTTCGATCCAACTTGGTGCCATCCTGGCCGTCATCGCCTACGAACGACACAAGCTTGCGTCCATGATCGGACAAGCCGGCCGGGAGCAGCAGCACATCTCTGCCATGATCCGATCACGTGGGACGACCCCATGGTCGACAGTCCTGCGAACCACCTGGGCCGACTCACCAGAATCTCTGGTTTCTCATCGGACTCGGGCTTGCGTTCTTACCGGCAGCCGCGATCGGGTTCCTCACGCACAGCTGGATCAAGAGCCATCTCTTTACGCCTCAAACCGTGGCTGCCTCCTCCATCGTCGGGGGCCTGATTATTCTCGCCGCCGAAGCGCGTCGCGACCAGGCACGGGTTCACCAGCTCGAACAGGTGAGCCTAGACATCTGCATTCTGGATCGGGGTGGCCCAGTGCGCCTCATTACTACCCGGCATGTCCCGATCCGGCTCCACGATCATCGGAGGGCTCTTCGTAGGACTTGACCGGAAAGTCGCGACGGAGTACTCTTTTTCTCGCCCTCCCGACCCTGATCGTCGGCGACGTGCTATCAAATGTGGAAATCACGGGATGTCTTCCGGCAAGACGACTATCTGGCACTCGGGATCGGGATGCTCGTGTCGTTCGTCGTCGCCTGGATTGTGATCGCAGCCTTTCTCTCGTTTGTGAAACGACATACGCTCCGACCGTTTGCCTACTACCGCATCCTTATGGGCATCGCCGTATTCTACATCTTTGGCTTCTAGGAGGATCTTTTATGATGGCTCATTCCCAATCCGACACTGTACATGTGTTCGACACGTGGGTGAAGGGCACGAAGCGGCTGCTGCACTTCGACGTGATGACGACTGATGAGGCGACGGCGCTGACGCTCGCCAAGCAGCACCTGGCCAGCATTGGGGAGGGCGACGTACCGGTTACGGTGAAAGAATGTCAGTTCTGCCACACCGAACCGCTCGTGATGTTTTCCCCCGAGCAGCAGCGCCAATTCCGAGAGCAGGGCGGGTTCATCATCACCCTCTCGACCTAGCGCGATGCAGGATGGGCCGCGCGACAGGCTGGGATCGCGCGACGATCAGACGAGGGTTCAGAGGGTACGCAGTTCGAGCGTTTTCCGCGAACTTCGGACCGCCGAACTTTGAACATCCAGATCGCGCCTCTCTCGGTTGTCCAAGCTCGCGCGGACCATCGGACTACTGTTCGGCGCTGGCTTAGTTTTCCGCAGTCTACGATGGTCGCTTAGAATGCAGGCGGAAGCTCGTGAGGCAGGAGGGGCACGTCTTTCTTCTCAAAGGCGAAATGGATGATCAAGAAGACGACCCCTACGCTGATCGCCGAGTCGGCGACATTGAAGGCCGGCCAATGGTAGGAGTCCACATAGACATCGAGAAAATCGATCACCTCGCCATACCGTAATCGATCGATCAGATTCCCGATCGCCCCTCCAAGAATCCCGGCAATACTGAGCTGCCCCATCCAATCTTTCTCCGGCAACCGGAAGAGAATCGTTCCCAGTAGGGCCAGAGCAAACAGCGACGTGACCCCGAAGAACACCATGCGAAATGCATTGCTGCTGCCGGCCAGCAACCCAAAGGCCGCACCGGGATTGCGGATATAGGTCAGGCTGAAGAGATTGGGAATAATCGGAATGGATTCATTCTAGTCGCATCGACTGCACGATGGACAGTTTCGTCGCCTGATCGATCGCCACGATCGCGCCGGCGAGCAACGCCAGAAGCAGATAGCGAAGAGGCCATCGCATCACTGCACCGCCTCCACGCAACGATCGCAAAGCGTCGGATGGGTCGCGTCTTTTCCCACCGCCTCACGATAGTTCCAGCAACGTTCGCACTTTTTGGCTTTTGGACTTGGACACTACTACCACAAAATCGGGTTTGAGTGGAAGGTTGATGGACTTCTCTTAGCTCAACTCGTGACACAATAAGAATTGTGGGCAAGTCCGTTTCGTACCGCTTAAGAAACTCATACTTGCTCAGGATTTGCATGTATCTGCACATCAGCCTCAAGTGAGGAGCCAATTACCTTCTCACGACGTTGATCTCTCTAAGGCAGCTTGCACCGCTACTCTCACTTCCAACAACTGCTCCCATCGCTGGGCCAGCTGCGAGCATCCTGCCATTGGGGTAGAGCCTCCGGGAACTGCGCTCAGATGCACGCTCGCCTTGATGCTCCTGCTAGCACCCAGTGACTCTCTCGAGCCTGTGCTGGCAAGCGTCCGCCAGATCTCTTCGGCTGTAAAGCTCAGCATCGGGGCCATCAATTTCGCCAAGGCGACGACGATGTCGAAGAGCACAGTCTGCGATCCACGCCGCAAGGCCGAATCCGCCCGGAATGTATAGAGACGATCCTTGAGAATATCGAGGTAGACGGCGCTCATATCCACCGCGCAGAAATAATCAAGTTCATGGAATGATTTGGCGAAAATCAAAATCTTCATAGGCTCTTCTTGACCAGTCTCAACCAGATTGTAGAGCTTGAGCAAAGCCCAACGATCCAAGTTCAGGTAGCTGATCAAAGGGAACACGATCAGCGTCAGGGTTAAAATCATAGAGGTTACTGAGCATGAACCGGCAGGTATTCCTAATCTTTCGATAAACCTCGACGAGCTGATTCAAGAATCTCCTGGGAAATTCGAACATCATCGCGATAATCCTGCGCCGAGACCCACAGACGCAAGATCTCTGCCCCCGATTGTTTAATCACATCCTGCGGCGCGACAACGTTTCCGGCCGACTTCGACATCTTCTTGCCCTGCCCATCGAGAACAAAGCCGTGGGTCAAGACAGCCTTGTAGGGAGCGCGATGATCGGTGACGACGCCGGCCAGCAAGGCGCTGTGGAACCAGCCTCGATGTTGATCCGACCCTTCGAGGTAGAGATCGGCCGGCCACCACTTCCGTCCTTTCAAGACCGCGGCGTAACTGACGCCGGACTCGAACCAGACATCGAGAATATCCCGCTCCTTCTCGAAATGCCGTCCCGCCGCACTTCGGACAGGTCGTGCCCTTGGGCAACAGCTCGGCAGCCGATCGCTCAAACCACACATCGGCCCCTTTGGATTCCATCAACGTTGCGATGTGCTCGATCACGATCGGATCGGCCAGGACAGATCGACACCCGGTGCAGGTAAAGCCGGGAATCGGCACGCCCCACACACGCTGACGAGATAAACACCAATCGGGCCGGTTCTCAATCATTCCGTTGATCCGATCGCGCCCGTAGGCTGGAATCCATTGGACCCGCCCGATCTCCGCCAGCGCCTCTTTCCGAAGATCGTTCGTCTCCATCGACACGAACCACTGCTCGGTGGCGCGGAAGATGACAGGATTCTTGCAGCGCCAACAGTGCGGATAGGAATGGTTCAACGATCCATGCCCCAGCAAACGTCCGTTGGACTTGCAGGAACTCCACGATTTTCGGATTCGCCTTCAACACATGCTGACCGGCAAATTCCTTCACAACATCGGTAAACCGCCCGGCGTTGTCGACCGGCGCCAGAATCTCCAACCGTTCGCCCGGCGAGGCCTTGGCATTGTGCTCAAGGACGAGGATGTAGTCTTCCATGCCGTGACCCGGCGCAATATGGACACAGCCGGTTCCCTGATCGAGGGTGACGAAGTCGCCAAGCAGAATCGGTGACAGGCCGGTGGTCAGGGGCCGTTGCGTCTCGATTCCTTCGAATCCTTCTGCGCCCCTTCTTCACCCCGAACACTCGAGCCCCTTCGAGCTTGCAGGCCTTCGTCACGCTCTCAAGCAGCTTCTCCGCTACGATCAGCACCTCGTCGCCAACTTGGACAAAGGCATAGTCGATATCGCCATGGAGACAGACCGCTTGATTGGCCGGGAGTGTCCATGGGGTGGTCGTCCAGATCACGACGGAGACCAACTTGATACCGACGGGGAACGAGATGCCGGGAATGTCTGGCTGAGCACCGTGGGCGACGTGACCAACGGGAACTTCACATAGATCGAGGGAGAGGTGTGATCTTCATACTCGACTTCCGCCTCGGCAAGAGCGGTTTGGTCCGCCGTGCACCAGAGCACCGGCTTCAGTCCCTTATAGACGCCTCCCCGCTCCACGAATTTGCCGAACTCACGAATGATCGTGGCCTCATAGCCAGGATTCATCGTGAGATAGGGATGCTGCCAATCACCCAAGATGCCGAGCCGCTGAAACTCCTCACGCTGAATCGTGTAAAACTTCTCCGCATACTCCCGGCAGAGTTGGCGGATGGCCGGAGTATCGAGCGTCTTTTTCTTGTCGCCGAGTTCTTTGAGGACTTGATGTTCGATCGGCAGGCCATGGCAATCCCACCCTGGCACATAGGGCACCTGGTAGCCCGCCATCGTCTTCGATTTGACGATGATGTCTTTGAGAATCTTGTTCAGCGCGTGACCGATATGAATTCGGCCATTGGCATAGGGCGGGCCATCGTGCAACACATACCGCGGCCGGCCTTTCCCCGCCTCCTGAATCTGTTCGTACAACCGTTCCTTCTCCCACAAGGCAAGGAGTTCAGGCTCCCGCTGCGGCAGGTTCGCCTTCATCGGGAAATCGGTTTTGGGGAGATTGAGTGTAGCCTTGTAATCCATGGTGCGATTTCAGACTCTACACTGGTAGCATCAGTAAAGTAGGAATATACCCAAAGGGCAGGCTGAGGTACTAGCCTAAACTGATGCGTCCATTTACAGGATGGTCAAAAAGATTTCCGGCAAGGCCGCAGTGAGCGAGAGCCCGAGGCGTACCGTTCGAGGTACGTTGAGGGTTGGAGCGAAACGAGAACGAAGCCGGGAAGCTTTTCACCATCCTGCACGCTAACTGACGGCCATCATGCGGTCGAGCGCCACCTTCGCCCAATGCTTCTCATCGTCCGGCACGACGATATGGTTCACGACGTGGCCGTCGGCAAGGTTTTCCATCGCCCAGCAGAGATGGGCTCCATCGATCCGGAACATCGTCGCGCACTGGCAGACTGTGGAGGAGAGGAAGAAGACCTTCTTATCGGTGAGGTCACGCTTCAATCGATTGACCAGGTTCAATTCGGTTCCCACCGCCCAGGCCGTCCCGGCCGGCGCCGCCGTCACCGTACGGATAATAAGCTCCGTGGACCCGGACAGGTCCGCCTCGATTGACGACATCCTCATGACATTCAGGATGGACGATCACCTTCCCATCCGGATACTGCTTGCGGAAATTGTCCACATGCACGGGCTGGAACATCTGGTGCACACTGCAGTGGCCTTTCCAGAGAATGAGCTTCGCGCGCTGAATCGCCTCACGCGTATTGCCCCCGTTGGGCTGATAGGGATCCCAGACGATCATCTCTTCTCTCGGCAGCCCCATCTTGTTGGCCGTATTACGGCCCAAGTGCTCGTCCGGGAAAAAGAGGATTTTCTCCCGCCTGGCCCAGGACCATTCCATGACCGCCTTCGCGTTGGAGGACGTACAGGTAATCCCGCCATGTTCGCCGCAAAAGGCTTTGAGCACGGCGGCAGAGTTTACATAGACCGCCGGCATGACGGTCTCTTCCACGGGAAGGATCCGCCCCAACGTCTCCCAACATTGATCGACCTGTTCGATGGCCGCCATGTCTGCCATGGAGCAACCTGCTGCCATATCCGGCAAGATCACCGTTTGCTTGGAGCGGCTCAAGATGTCGGCGGTCTCGGCCATGAAATGAACGCCGCAAAAGACAATATAGGGCCGCTCCGACCGCTCGGCTGCCAGTTTCGAGAGCAGGAGGGAATCCCCACGAAAATCCGCATGTTCGATGACTTCATCCCGTTGATAATTATGGCCTAGAATCATGACCCGATCGCCCAGCACACGTTTAGCCTCAACCGTCCGGCGGAACAGTTCCTCTGCAGGACAGTTGCTGGTAGTCCGTGATCGGTTTCGGAAGGGTCGAGAGTGTTTGCACAGTTTCCTCAGCGAAAGAGTGTAGAGGTGTCATTCTACGTTAGGACTCCCCACAATCAATGAACCAGCCGCTGCGAGGAAGTCCTACGCAGACCGATGATCCACTCGGTTCGACCCCGATAGGCCTAATACCCCGTTGACAACGCAGGAGGCCGGCGATACGATTCCCCGTCGAAGCTAGGGGGCCACACGGCTGAGAGTCCGCCCGAACGGACGACCCTCAGAACCTGACCTGGGTAATACCAGCGTAGGGAAGCGAGAACAACCGGGCACCGTTGGTCTCTCTGCCGCACTCCCTTATTTTTATGGGTGCGGCTTTTTTATTTTGACGACTGAGCAGTTCACGTTCTGAAGAAAGGAGCTCCTCATGAGCGACCATACACTCGGCAATGGATCGGCAACAGGCAACGGACACACGTCTGCCGGATCAGCCTTGACGACCACACCGTTCCCCGCCTCACGCAAAGTGTACGTGCAGGGCACACAGGCCGGCGTGCGGGTCCCTATGAGAGAGATCGGCCTCACGGCCACCAAGTCGATGAATGGGGGCACGCCCATCGCCAATGAACCGATCACGATCTACGATACCTCCGGCCCCTATACAGACCCGGACGTACAGATCGACGCGCGGGCTGGATTGGCGCCCTATCGACGGAACTGGGTGATCGGCAGGAACGATGTCGTCGAGCTCCCGGATATCTCCTCGCACTATGGCCGCCTGCGCGCAGCCGATCCCAAGCTGGACGAGCTCCGGTTTCAACACATTCGCAAGCCGCTGCGAGCCAAACCCGGCATGAACGTGACCCAGATCCACTACGCCAGACAAGGTATCGTCACACCGGAAATGGAGTTCATTGCGATCCGGGAGAACCAATCTCGCGAAGTGGCGCGCGAACTGGCCTCGCGGAATGGGCACGGCGGCGGGGTCATCCAACACCCGGGCCAGTCATGGGGCGCAAGCATCCCCGCTGTGATCACGCCGGAATTTGTCCGCGATGAAGTCGCCCGTGGCCGCGCGATCATCCCGGCCAACATCAACCATCCGGAAAGCGAGCCGATGATCATCGGCCGCAACTTTCTGGTGAAGATCAACTCCAACATCGGCAACTCCGCGGTCGCCTCCTCCATCGAAGAAGAAGTCGAGAAGATGATCTGGTCCATTCGATGGGGTGCCGACACCGTGATGGACCTCTCCACCGGCAAGAACATCCACGAAACCCGCGAATGGATCATCCGCAATTCACCGGTGCCCATCGGCACCGTGCCGATCTATCAAGCGCTCGAAAAAGTCGGGGGCAAGGCCGAAGACCTGACATGGGAGACTGTTATCGCGACACACTGATCGAACAGGCCGAGCAAGGAGTCGACTACTTCACCATCCACGCTGGTGTGCGCCTCGCCTATGTGCCGATGACCGCCAAACGCATGACCGGCATCGTGTCCCGAGGGGGAGCGATCCATGCGAAGTGGTGCCTGGCTTATCATCAAGAAAACTTCGCCTATACCCACTTCGAAGAAATCTGCGAGATCATGAAGGCCTACGACGTATCGTTCAGTTTGGGCGATGGGTTGCGCCCAGGCTCCATTGCAGACGCCAACGATGAGGCGCAATTCGCCGAGCTGGAGACGTTGGGTGAACTCACCAAGATCGCCTGGCGCCACGACGTCCAAGTCATGATCGAAGGGCCGGGCCACGTGCCCATGCACATGATCCAGGTCAACATGGAGAAACAGCTGAAGGCCTGCCAGGAAGCGCCCTTCTATACGCTGGGACCGCTCACAACCGACATCGCGCCGGGCTACGACCACATCACCTCCGGCATCGGCGCAGCCATGATCGGCTGGTTCGGCTGTGCGATGCTCTGCTATGTGACACCCAAGGAACACCTGGGCCTCCCCGACCGCGAAGATGTGAAGACCGGCGTCATCACCTACAAAATCGCCGCCCACGCGGCGGACCTCGCCAAGGGGCATCCGGGCGCGCAGATCAGAGACAACGCGCTCTCGAAAGCCCGCTTCGAGTTTCGCTGGGAAGACCAGTTCAATCTTTCGCTCGATCCGGACACGGCAAGGCTCTTCCACGACGAGACCTTGCCGGACAATGCCGCGAAGGTCTCGCACTTCTGCTCCATGTGCGGCCCTCATTTCTGCTCGATGAAGATCACGCAGGATGTCCGGGACTATGCCGCACAATTACAGGTGGATGAACACACAGCGATTCAAATCGGCATGAAGGAAAAATCGAAGAGTTCAAGAAGACTGGTTCGAAATTTACCGATAGCGCAAGCGAGCGATGCCAAATCGGTCTACCAACGGTACGAAGTTGGCGACCGTTTTCAGCATCCGTTGACGAGAATCGACCATGAGTAAGCCACGACCAGCCCCGTTACGAGAAAGAGACATCACGCGCCAAATCGCGCGGGAATATTATAAAGAGTTCGACCAGCTCATCGAGAGCGATGTGATCATTGTCGGCGCCGGGCCTTCCGGGTTGATCTGCGCCCATGATCTGGCTGAGATGGGATTTCGGACGGTCATCGTCGAACAGAGCCTTGCCCTTGGCGGCGGCTTTTGGTCGGGCGGCTACCTGATGAACAAGGCCACGATTTGCGAGCCGGCCAATGAGATCCTCGAAGAGATCGGCGTGCCCTGCAAGAAGATCACGGAATGCGAGGGGATGTACATGGTCGATCCCCCACACGCCACCGGTGCGCTGATCGCGGCTGCGTACAGAGGCGGCGCCAAGATCATGAACCTCACGAGAGTCGTCGACCTCATTCTTCGTCGAGACGGCATTCTCGAAGGCGTGGTGGTCAATAACACGACGGCTGAAATGGCCGGCCATGACATCCTCCACGTGGACCCCATCGCGCTCGAAAGCAAAATCGTGGTGGACGCGACGGGCCACGATGCCGTCGTCGTGGAACTCTTGCACAAACGCAATCTCTACAAAGCCGTGCCCGGCAACGGCGCCATGTGGGTGTCTCGTTCCGAAGAAGAGGTGATGGACCGGACCGGCGAGGTCTATCCCAACTGTTTCGTCATCGGGTTAGCAGTGGCGGCCGTCTACGGCACCCCGCGCATGGGACCGGCGTTCGGCTCGATGTTGCTCTCAGGGCGCTACGGCGCGGAATTGATTAAGAAGAAGCTGAAGAACGAATAATCTATGCTCCTGCGAGTCTCTGCAGGCTGATCAAAAAGGTCATCCAGCAAGGCCGCAGGGAGTGCGAACCCGGAGGCGTACTTCTGAGTACGTTGAGGAGTTCGCACGACTGAGAACGACGCTGGGGATCTTTTTCATCGGCCCGATTATGGATGTTCAGGACTTTTCTGATACAAGGCGAAGGCCACGAAGAGGATAAACGCGAGGCGTGGCAACTCTTCCAACAGGCCTATGAACGCCAGATGAAGGGCGAATTGGAAGAGGCCGTGACGCTCTACAAGAAATCGATTGAGACTCATCCCACTGCCGAGGCCTATACCTTCCTCGGCTGGACCTACAGCTTCATGGGCCGTCTCGATGATGCGATAGAGGAATGTCACAAGGCCATCGCGCAAGACCCCGACTTCGGCAACCCCTATAATGACATCGGGGCCTATCTGATCGAAAAGGGCGAACTCGACGAAGCCATTACCTGGTTTCAGAAAGCCATGCAGGCGAGACGCTATGAGAGCCCGGCCTTCCCCCAACTCAACCTGGGTCGGGTCTACGAGCGCAAGGGCCAATGGACTGAGGCCATCGATGCATACAAGAAAGCTCTGGCCCTCAATCCCAATTACGCCTTGGCCAAGAAAGCGCTGGGACGATTGATCAGCTCATTGAACTGAACTGGTTTGTCTGGTTCATCTGGTCTTGTCTTGTCTGTCTGGTCATTGGTCATAGAGGTATCGAGCCTGATCTAACTCTGATATCGAACGCACTAGTTCCACCTATGACAACGAATGACAAACCAGACAGAACCGAATAGAACCAGACAGACCAGAAGACCATTCTCGTCGGCGTCACCGATATCTTTTTCTACACCAAAGTCCGCGACGCCCTGCATGTCGAAGGGCTACCGGATCGAACGGGCTCGAACGCAGCAGGATATCGCCGAAAAGGCCTCGGCCACCAGCCCATCCGCAGTAATTTTGAACATGAACGACGAGACACTGAACGCCTTTCAAGCCCTGGAAACCCTCAAAGCCGATACACGATTGAAGACCCTTCCCATCCTCGCCTTTGCCAATCATGAAGAAGTCGATACGTTTAACAGGGCCAGAGCGCTGGGTGTGACCAAGATTGTCTCGCGCAACGAGTTCTCCGCTCGATTGAAAGACCTGGTAGAGGAAATTCTCGCGGTAGGCGTGACGGGTGAGCGATGAGGCACATAGAATGAAGCAATCCCGACTCCACGAGCACCACACAGAAACTCGGCGCAATCTTTGAAGAGGTCGCCGGATGGGAGATGCCCGCTCACTATGGCGAGTGGGTCGCGGAATATCACGCGGTGCGCCAGGCCGTCGGACTCTCCGACCTCTCGCACCGGGGCAAGATCCGCGTCACCGGCGACGATCGCGTGAAATGGCTGCAGGGCCTCATCAGCAACGACATTCTCCCGCTCCAGCCAGGTGAGGGCCGCTATTCAAGCTTTCTCACGCACAAGGGCAAGATGCTCGGCTACTTTCGAGTCTATACCCTGGCTGACAGCCTGTGGGTGGAAGATGTCGGTGAGGTCGGCGATGCCACCTTCCAGGCTCTCCGAAAGTTTCTTCTCTACGGCATCAAAGCGAAGATGGAGAACTGTGCGGAGTCCTGGGGGCTCTTGCTCATCAGTGGACCCAAGGCCTGCCCGACTGTCAGCGCCGCCTTCGGCGTCGAGATGAGCGACCTCACGCCGGTGAGCGCCATTGCAGCCAAGATCGGCGGCCATACCGCGTTTGTCCTGCGTACAGAAGAAACCGGAGAGAATGACTTGGAGATATTACTGCCCGCTGGACACCCTCAGCACGGCCTGGGAGCGGCTCATGGAGGCCGGCGCGACGTACGGCATCAAGGCAGTCGGCGGCCACGCTCGTGAGGCCCTCCGCATCGAAGCAGGGCTGCCAAAGGCCGGGCCGGACCTCAACGAAGAGATCGTCCCACCGGAAGCGAACCTGGAAGGGAAAGCGTTCAGCTTGAATAAGGGCTGCTATCCCGGGCAAGAAGTCGTGGCGAGGATGGACACCTACGGCAACGTACGGCGGCATTTAGTCGGGCTCGTCATGAATGACTCGACCATCCCGCCGAGGGGTGCCAAGCTATTCAGCGGAGATCGGGAAGTCGGCTGGGTCAGCAGCGCCACGCCTTCACCACAACTTAAGACCCCTATCGCCTTGGCATTCCCACTCCGTGACTTTTCAGCCTCCGGCACCAAGCTCGCCATTGAAGTCGGTGGCGTGCGTCACAACGCGCGACAGTCCATACACTCCCCTTCTACCGCCGCGCCTAATCCTCCAGGATGCTGAAAATCCCGCCAGCATCGCTTCAGACGCTCGAGATCCGAACGTACCTCAGAGGGTACGCCTCGGGTCTTCACTCGCTGCGGCCTTGCTGGACAGGCTTTCCGAGCATCCTGTCATGTCTATTTTTCAGGGTTCCGTACCGCAGCCACAGCACTAGCGAAAGCCAGAAGGCTCTTGCCGCTCGTCGTCTTCGAGCGCCAGCAAAAGGTGGGCTTCCTCGGCGTGCATCAGCCGAAGGCTCAGGAATGGTTCCTCACGGCGCTTTTCTTTATTGTCCCACATCGCATCGATCACCTGAACTTTGTCCAGCTGGCCGACCGACACCACGTCGTAGCGAAAATACGAATCGCCGATGACCATGTCGAATATCACGTTGCCGGCAGTGAGCAACACGAGATTGAAGCGCCCCTGATCTTCGTAGCCCTCCGGCAAAAACTTGTTGATGTGGCAGAGCGCAACTTTGCGATTCCCCAAGGCTGCCCGGAACTTTTCCTTCAGCGCCGGGTAATCGATCTGCATGGCCTTTTCATCAAGCCCCGTCGCCGCCGCAGCGGCATTCTGAGCCATTTCAAAAATCTCATCTGCCGACATCAATCCTGCCATCTGTGTCTTCCTTTCATCCGAACCATGTTATTAACTCGCGGTATGCCGGGCCTTCACGGCCCTGGCGACGCCGATCAATCCAAGGCCGGCCCACGCAAACTCCAAGAAAATGAATCCCACCCGCTGATCCACAATCGCGACGATCCCCAGCAACAACGACCCGACGATGTTGAACGCGAGGTATCCCGCGTTCAACTCACGCCAGATCCCACCCTGAAGCAGACCGTACGCCGACAGCACCATCAGAGCGCCCAGTACAGAAATCAGCTGTAGTAGCATCACGCACCTCGTCTAGACCTCCACACACGCGCAATCGAATGAGTACCGTAACTGGCCACCCATCCCGAATTCAAGAGGAGCTTTTCAGCGGACGGCGGCAGTTACCTGGCGGCCAGATGATGGGAAAACCGCGCGGCGCCGGCCTCGTCGAGGACCGTCACATCGAAGGATGACTTCGTGACTCGAATCAGACCAAAATTCATAGTACCCGCCTTCATGAATCAACGTGGTCGGGCGTAATTCCGCACTGGCCGGCGTCATGCGGCCAGGCGCGGCGGACAATGGACCAACCACAAACTCATGGAAGTCAGGTGTCCCGTCACCGTTCGGATCATACGCATTCGCCTGCACATAGTGAACATCGCCGGCCAGGAACACCACGTTCTTCACCCTCCGGCCGAGAATGCGGTCCACAATCACCTGCCGCTCCCGCTCGAATCCGGTGCCGTCCAGCCCTCCAGCCCAGCCATCGTTCCCGGGGACGCTTGCGCCTCCTCCCTTCGGAATGGACAGTGGCACACGTCGTCACAATCACTTTCCACGTCGCGGTTGACTCGGTAAGCCCGCTCAGCAACCATTGAAGCTGCTGTTCTCCCAACATCGTCTTCGCCGGGCCGTCCTGCTCAGCATTGCGGCTCCGATACTGCCGCGTATCCAGGATGAACACTTCGAGATCTGCTCCGGCACGCACCGTTCGATAGAGCCGCTGGGGATCGTCAGCCGCCACGCGGGATCGGCCAATACTCGCGCAATGCCTGACGCCCAACCGGCATCTGGCTTTCAAAAGGCCCTGCAAAGTTATTCCGCACTTCATGGTCGTCCCATATGGCATAGACTGGAGTGGTCTCCAAAAACCGCCGCAAAGCTTCCGCACCTCGTTGGTAGCGATGACGCGCACGATACTCGGCCAGAGTCGTCGCGAGAAAGTCGGCTCCCGGTTCGTTCGGAGGAGACGGACACAGGCTGTCGCTGTACATCGTATCGCCGAGAAACAGAAAAAATCGAGCTGCTGGGCGCGCATCACATCGAAGATGGGGTAGCCGGCAGCGCCACGCCTGCAACGTCCCTGGCCTCCCAGATCGCCGCTCCAGGCAACAGTCACCGGCACATGACTCTTCGCATCGGCGAGCGTCGTAAATTCCCCTCGTGCCGCCACTCGCGCTTCAGTCGATGTTCCTTCACGCCCCTTCGTGCCGACAGAGACATACAATCGGTATCGTGTAGCCGGCGTTAACCCCTCAAGAGGAACTGCCAAGGTGAAATCCGTTTCCGAGCCGGTCGTGAACAGCGGCGACCGCGCCACGGGAGCTACGGCTGTCGCCATCTTTGACACGACGTCCCAGGCTGCCACCGGCGCCCACTCCACTTGAACCACCATCGGTCCATTGGTCCGCAACCAGAGCAGGGCCGACTGGCTCGTCACGTCCCCCACCGCAATCCCTGCGGCAGCAGATTCGCAGAAGCAGCCGTCTCAGCAAAGGGACTCCCAGGGGAAGCCCCTCTCGTGACGCTGGCCTACAGCTCGAAAGGGAAACGAGCGTGGCCAAGAGTAGGAGGAAAACAGGAACAAGACTAGTCATGGCAATGGACTTACCGAAACAGGAGCGACACGTCAAGGTTCGTCGGCATGATCCATGAACGTTTCTGCTGCAATCGCGAAGACTGAAGTCAGAATCCAATGAGGTATTCTTTCTTCGCGCCGTGACCATAGAAAGAGCGCTCGACCTCGCAAGCGCGGTAACGACGCAACTGGGCACGGTCGGATCGGCGTCCAGGCAGCCAGGCTCGCCGTTCGGGCAGTGGGTTAGGAATCAACTTGTCAAGGGTTCTGTGGCGGATCATCCGTTGATGGTCCCCACATATCCCCAATGCCAAGCGACTCCCATAACATTCTTTCATTGTCCGTTTTGTCTGTCTTGGATGGACTCCACCGCATTCCCAAATCACGCATCAGTCCCTTTTATACACATCGTAAAGTGGCATGGCCTCGCTCATGGATTGCTTAAATTCGTCGGTGGATAGACCGCGTGCGATAAATAAGGTGGTCAGGAAATCATTAATATTTGATGTACGGCTAATGCATCCACCAATTTCTCAATCTTGGATGATTCCATTCCGTCCTCCAGTAAGTAATAGGGTAACCTAGATGTGGGTGAGGCCGTTTGATAATGAACCCTCCGTCCGGCATACTATGGTCTCTGAACCGAGGAATAAAATGCACGATCTGACCTGCCTCATCAAAGGCTGCCAAGCGAGAGTGTATGCCCCGGCCGGCACGCACAGCATCTGCCGGGAGCACTTCCTGAACTATCTCACCTGGCGTCGCCGCAAAGGCCCGCAGATGTTTATGAAGTATGCAGGAATGACGATTACGGAAGAACGAGACCCATTCGTCGCCGAATGGGCCAACACCATCCGCGTCGAAGAATTCCCCACCGCCTCAGCACCAAAAACCTAACGCAAAAAACTCAACGGTTGCGTGCGGACAGCTGCAATGTCTCCCTTCAAAGCCGCACCCCAAGATCGATCGCTCATTATTCATCGGCCTCAAAGTCAAACTTTGGAGCCTAACTCCCATAGACTCCATGAGTTTAACCAACCCCTTACCTGTTTGCCTTGGCACCATCGCGGGACCGGCGTTGATTAAGGAACGAGAAACCAGCTCGTAGAAGTCAGCCGCGAAGCTATAGAGGGTCTCGAATTCGGCATGGGATGGGAGAGAGTCGATGGCAGCCTTTGAGTCACTGTGAGCGCCAATCGTGTCACGAAATTCCTTCAGGCGATCTTAGTGTTGAAAAATGGACGCCACAGAAGAGGCCAATGTCACTTTGAGATGAGACTGGCTTCTGTGGGCTCCATTATCGTTCCCATACTTTTTCCCAAAGGCAAAAATGCAGCTCTCTGCTCAAGAGCGAGAACTGTCTGTGGGAGTGAGTCGACTATTCCGAAATGGAATTCAGCTCGTTTCGTGTCGACGATTCGAATATCTTACAGAAGTAGATGGCGAGGACTCCCTGGCTGCCTTTGAGATAGCCAATGAACGCGTTGCTGATATCGCTATTCTGGAGCGAGTCAACGTTTAATCCGATGATGCGGTGAATGTCGATATGATCACGCAGCTGGGCGACCAGCTTAATGATCTCCGATGTTCTTCTTGTCGGTCTTTGTTCCGAGCATGACTTGATCTAGGATTACGGTCGACTAACGACAAAGTGACCGGCCCTTAACCGGATCCGACCCGTAGTTAGGGTCGGGCCGAAAGGAGGACCGTATGCCCCGCGAACCGTCACACCGTCGAGCAGATCATTACCAAGCTGCGCGAAGCCGAAGTGGCCCTAAGCAAAGGGCAGCCCGTCGCGCAGGCCTGCCGCACACTGGGGATTACCGAACAGACTTACGCGATGAACTGTTGAATCGGGAACTGTTTGCTACACTGTGGGAGGTGCAAGTGCTCGTGGAACGTTGGCGACGACACTACAACCAGATTCGTCCCCATCGGGCACTGGGGTTGCGGCCACCCGCTCCTGAAACGATCGCGCCCCAGTACTGTGCGTAAGTGACATTCAACCTGGTACAACCAGGGGCGGTCACCACCATATCTTGTGGTGGCATACCGGTTTCACCCAATGTTTAATTTCTAGGCAAAGAGGTGTTGGAGTACAGTAATTCGAGGGATGGAGTGGCAGGGCAACCTTATAAACAGACTTATCCACAAAGGCTGGGAGAGGGGTTTGTGCATATTTTTCTTGACCTTTCTACAAATCTTCTCACATCTCCTCCTCGACGTGTGTCTGTGCGCGATGAAGAACGATTGACGGGCATTCTCGCGCTACCCGATCTCTCGCCATCTCACAGGCCTGTTGAACCCGCCAAATTGCATCAAAGAGAGAAATAGTTCTTCGTACTTCGAGAATTTCTAGAAAGTGAGCAATTTCGATCAGACGACTAGCGATCCTGCAGGCATAAATGTACTTATACTCAAAGATATGTTTTTTTCTGCACTGTCCTGCACCGTCCATCCCGGTCCTCACACCAATTTGGCCCAGCGCGTTCGAGAGAAGCGGGCCGTGGGAGTCACACCGATGGCGACGTTTAATCCTCAGACCTTCCTCACGCAAGTCGGCAATGGCAAAACGACGCTGAAGTCCCCGAAGAAGCAGGTGCTCTTTCTCGCAAGGGGATACGACGGATGCCGTGTTCTATGTCCAGGCGGGCAAAGTCATGTTGAGCGTGGTCTCGCCGCAGGGTAAAGAAGCCGTCATCGTGATACTGGAGCCAGGCAGCTTTTTCGGGGAAGGGTGTCTCGCCGGGCAGCTGGTGCATTTGGCCACGGCGACGACCGTCGAAGACGCCAGTATCGTCCGCATCGACAAACAGTCGATGCTCCGATTGCTCCAAGACGACCGCACCTTCTCCGCGCTGTTCCTTGCCTATATGCTGGCTCGGAACGTTCGCATCCAAGAGGACTTGGTGGATCAACTCTTTAACTCCAGCGAGAAGCGCTTGGCGCGAACTGTTATTGCTCATGGCCCATTTCGGGAAAGAAGGTAAACAAGAACAGGTCATTCCGAAGATCAGTCAGGAAACACTCGCCGAGATGATCGGGACCACGCGCTCCCGCGTCAGTTTCTTCATGAATCGGTTCAAAAAGATGGGCTTGATTCACTACAATAGCGGGCTACACGTCCACAGCTCCCTCCTCAATATCGTCCTCCACGACTGGCGCCCTTCGTCCGGCGTGAATCTTCGCGCAGGGATAGCGTCCTGCGGTCTACCAGATAACTATTTTAACAGTGAGCAATTGTGAACAGACCCTACGCTGTCTTCTCGGCATACTGCAGCGAACCTTTCAAAGGAGACGACCATGGCAACACAAGCCGTCGACCATTACAAGAAAACCGAAGAGCATGATGAACAGGCCGCTCATCAGCATAAGCAGACTCGACGGGCCATGAGGCGAACTCACGAGAAAAAGGCCGCATCAGGCTCACCGCGCGTAGGGCTACAGCCAACAGGCGATCCATCATGGGACTGACGCGGCGAAGTCTGATGTCGCACAGCATGGATATAGGGAGCGGAGCCATGAACGACGGAGCGGTTGGCTCTGTTGACACCCTGTTCGCTCAGATCACGCATGCAGCTCCGTCCACTTCGAGGACAGAGACGCCACTGCTCCCTGTCTGCTGTCTCTGCCGACTCATTCGAGATGAGATCGACCCTTCGCTTGATCGTGCACGCTGGGTCACGCCGCGAACGTATCGAAAGACCCATGGCGTCAATCTGGCCGATTGCCTTCAGACTCACACGTACTGTCCGGGGTGTTTCACGCAGGTGATGGAGACAATCAAGGCAGCCCAGGTCATGGAGACACTGGCGGTCGCCTAGCGAGAGATCACTAGGCCTGCCTGGGAAGCGGTGTTTGAGTGTGACAAGGAGGGGCGGCTGGGATCATGGGAGCTGAACCACCTCGGATCAATCATCTTGGCAGGTCGGCCACGTCTCATTGATCTAGCCCACATCGTGCACCCCTCGCGGCGGGCTGGTCCCTGGTGAATGACCAATCAAACAAAGAGGTGGCATATGGCTCATACGACTGTTGAAACCCGGTTGGCTCAGCCAGCACGTGAGGTGACTGACGCAAAGGATCACACGGAAACGGACCACGCTCAGGGAATTGTGGAAATTCACAGCAGCCCTGCGCACCGCGCTGGATCAGGACAGTCCATTAAGTGATCTGGAATTACTCCTCCTTGAAAACCGTTTCCACGTCATACAGACGACCCTATTATCGGTGGAACCGGAAGCAGAGGATTACCTTGACAGAATAAGCGAGCAGTCCCTTGCGAATCATGACGTAGGAGCGGCCCGATACTCCCACTGTGAGATCGGGGCCGGATCAGCCCACAAGCCTTTCTTCGCCCTCTCGTGCCTCCTTCTCCAACCCTTCCAGCACCCTATCCCCGGCGCATACTTTCTGTACCACCAGCACCAACCCTCTTCGACCAGCGTGTGATTGACGTGGGTGCCATCCGGCAGGAACACGTCTCCACGGGTGCGCCCGTATTTGTCCTGGCCGTACGTTTGAGCGTGACCTCTTTTCCATAAACCATCGCTGACACGGCTTGTTTCGTCTCGGCTGCCGAAGCTGCTTGGCCTCTCAGGGCAGTCGATGCCACTGAGGCGGATACGCTCATGCGGCAGTTGCTGTAAGGACGGTGTAATGGGAACCCAGTCGGGAGGACGATATTGAGATGGAACTGCGCACGTGCAACCCGCCGTTGTAGTTAATGAAGCCCAGTTTGCGGAACTTATTCATGAAGAAACTGACGCGGGAGCGTGTGGTCCCGATCATCTCGGCGAGCAGTTTCCTGACTGACCTTCGCGATCACCGGTTCCGGCTTGCCTTCTTTCCCAAAGTGGGCCAGCAGCAGGAGCATCCGCGCCAGCCGCTTCTCGCTGGAATTGAAGAGCTGATCCACCAAATCCTCTTGGATGCGCATCGAGTGAGCCAGCAGATAGGACATAAACAGCGTCGGCGAACGTGGGCTCCTTGTGCAGCACATGGAGCATGGCGTCTTTGTTGATGCGCACGATACTGGAAGCTTCCAGGGCGGTCGCCGTCTCCGTCCGAACAGGCTGTCCGGCGAGGCAGGATTCTCCCAAAAAGCTGCCCTGCTCCAGAATGGCGATGACGGCTTCTCTGCCCTGTTGCGAGACCACGGTCAACTTGACCTTGCCACCCTGGATATAGAACACGGCGTCCGCCGCATCCCCTTGCGAATAGAGAAACCTGCTTCTTGGAGGGCGTCAGACTCGTTTTGCCGCTCCCCACTTTTGCTGAGGAATGTCTGGGGATTGAACGCCGGGGTTCGTTTGCGTGCCATGGCCGATCTCCCGTGAGAACTTTGGGCCAAGGTTGTATGCAAGGACAGGGACGGAGAGTGCAGAATCCTGTTCAGAGGTTAGAAGCATGGAGGCATCGTGGCCACGGGGTCAAGACCGTCCATGTTGCTCCTTTTTTCAGGGTCTCCAAGCTCTCCGCAACCGAAGATCACGTGATTTCAACCTTCGATACAAAAATGCCTCATAGTTCGAGGGTCTACACAGTGCCTTTGGCCTGAATGTACAGCGTGTTACGTGACAGCACAGTGCACGTGGAATCGCCGGTAGGGACGAATCGAGAAGGACATGAGCGCCTCGCAGGGAGGCGAATTATAGGAGGGATGCGGAACCGACGGCGCAAGATCTACAGGCAAGGCTCAGGCGAGATTCGCGTGGAAAGTAGCTTACATCGGCCAAAGAAGCTGACGCTATTGTCTTGAGGAGCTGAGCGGTTTGTCGGACTTGGAGAGACACGCATATGCCCCTCCACCCGGGCCAGTCGCGCTACCCTCCATGTCAACCGGTTCGAGTGCACCACCACACGACTGTCCGGCCAGCGGTCACGGATTTTCGTCAGGAGTTCCAGCCCATCCATTTGAGGCATGCAAACGTCGGTGAGCACAACATCGAATCGTGTCTCCTCCATGACGACGTATCGCGTTGAGTCCATCTGAAGCCGCTCGGACCGCGTAGCCCGCAGACGTTAATGCTTTGCAAAACAGGTCCCTGCTCGGCTCATCGTCATCCACCACCAGCACCTTGGTGTTTTTTGATGTGTCATAGAAAGGTCCTCCTGACCTGTTTACTTGAGGAGTTTCAAGTATGGGCAGTCTTCTCAGGAAGGCAGTCGTCCATATTCGGATGGGAAGCTTAGCACAACAATGATCGGTCGATTCTGTTCAATATTGCTCGGTTTTGAAGGACGGATGAGAAAGCAGCTGGACACGGCGTGCATGATGTACTGGTCAACAATTGGGCGGAAGGAAACGCGCCGTTGACGGTGCAGGGATTTTGTGGAAATGTTACGCTGGTTAGGCACCTTGGGCTACGAATTCACCGCAAAGAAGACAGATATACTTGCCCGTCGCATGCCCCTCATTGACCGCCCCCGGTGGTTGTACCAGGCTGAATGTCACTTACGCACACTGCTGGGGCGCGATCGTTTCAGGAGCGGGTGGCCGCAACCCCAGTGCCCGATGGGGACGAATCTGGTTGTAGTGTCGTCGCCAACGTTCCACGAGCACTTGCACCTCCCACAGTGTAGCAAACAGTTCCCGATTCAACAGTTCATCGCGTAGTCTGTTCGGTAATCCCCAGTGTGCGGCAGGCCTGCGCGACGGGCTGCCCTTTGCTTAGGGCCACTTCGGCTTCGCGCAGCTTGGTAATGATCTGCTCGACGGTGTGACGGTTGCGGGGCATACGGTCCTCCTTTCGGCCCGACCCTAACATACAGGTCGGATCCGGCTAAGGGGGCCGGTATCAGTCTCATGATCATTCCTCTACCAAGAAAGACAGCCGTCCTTTCAAAATCCAACTCTAGTCGGCAGAGGAAAACCTGCCAAACATTCTTCGCGTTGTGAACCGTCCGTTGTAAGACTGGAACCCACAGACACCGCCCCAACGGTGAGGTAGAGTTCCCCAGACGCGATGTCACGCTGGGGAGCACTGGACGATGTCCTCGAACCTCGAACATGTCACCACGGCAGTACTCCTTATCGATGCGAACAAGGCTGCGCGAGCGTTCTATGCCAATGGGCTGAAACGGTGCACCCCTGGCTATCTGACAATAGAAGCGGACGATGCACAGACCGCGCGTCAGATCTCTGGGCATCTGCGTGTCGATTGTGTGGTGCTGGAGCTCGCATTGCCTGATGAGTCGGGATTCAAGCTACTACAACACTTTGTCCCAATCCCTAGTATGCCGGACGTTCCTGTGATTGTCCTGACGACGATTGAAGATCTAGGAGTGTATGCGGTAGCCAAACAATCCGGCGCATATGCCTGTCTTGATAAAGCGCATACCACGCCGGAAGATTTGGACAGGGCCATTCAGCGCGTGCCTGTGAGGGCGGCGTAGATGCCCTACGGAAGATCGGTACCGGGCTATTTAGCAGCGAGGGACCGTTGGGCCGCAGGTTCCCCGCAGACAGTGCAAACATAGTTGTCTGTCGAATCGCCCTGGTCATTAAATTCTAATTCCAGAGTCAAATGTCTACATGTTTCCAGGTCTGATTGCCCCCTCCACTTCGCTCGTATGAGAACCGCTTGATTGATCGTCATAGGTTAGTCCTCTCTGGTCTACTCGCTGAGGGTCAGAGGCAGGGGGATAAATCACTGTGGCGAGAGCCTTGAGGTAGCATGCTGGTGCGGATGCTATGCGGCTAAATCCCCTTGGGCCACAGATTCCCCACAGAGATTGCAGACATAGTTGCTCGTCAAATAACCCTGTTCATTCGATTCCAACTCCAGAATCACGTGATCACATGGTGTTCGATATAGTCGCTGTTTCCATTTCACTTGTCGCGCAGCCGCTTGATTCATCGTCATCATGATGTGCCCCCTATCCGACCCTGAGATGATTCGACGCCTCCGAACCCGTCAGTTCTACCTCTGTAAAATCTTCAAGGCCTATGTAAGTAAGACCGTTCAACGCAACGCGGTTCTCTTTGGCAAATGCCTTGGCGTTAGCATAGCTATGGAACCTAGCCGCCTTTGACCTCAATATGGTTGGGTATCCATCCCAGGCGATGTAGCAAGCGCCGGAGCCTACCTGCTGCTGAGGGACAGTGAATAGCACAAACAGCGACTCTTTCATCTTCTCCATATTTCTAACCCTTCCATTGATGCGCTCGTTGTACCCTCCATTGTGGAGAAGAAGGCGCTACGCGGGAACTAGGGCATGCCCTAGTTTGGTCAGAAGTGCTCACACAATTTTTGGAGAGCGTAAGGCTCCGAGTTGTTTCAGGAGTTCGTCAAGATCGTGGGGTGATAGCCCAGCATGGAGGGGAGGCAAAAGATTTTGGCGCGAAAAGTCATGTGAGGGCATATCGAGGAAGCGGCAATCATCGGCCATCCCCCTCTACCCCGGCGTTTTGAGTGTGGCGGGTGGTGGTGACCAGCCGGGAGTTTTTGTACCACCTACCATGTTAGTCCTCAGCTCGCAAGCTGGATAGTTTCGGGAGCGGGTGGCTGGCCCCCGAGACTGCTGTGTGGACGGACCGTGTTGTAGTGAATCCTCCAGCGTTCGATGATGATCTGGGCTTCTTTCAGCGTGTAGAACAGTTCCCCGTTGAGAAGCTGATCGCGCATCTTTGCTCGGTGATGCCGAGCTTCCGGCAGGAGTCGAGCACGGCCAGGCCTTTGCCGGTGTCGAGCTCAACCGTTCGCAGATGTTGAATAATCTCTTCGGGCGTATACCGTTTCTTGGGCATGACCCTGACCTCCCTGGTTGCGGTCCAGTCTAACATTCACCCTGGACCAAATTTGCCCGGGCAGGTCAGCGGCCCTGACCCGCGCTATCGGATGCTTTTCGTCCTCATGGCGAAAACAGGTATGCGACTCCGGCGAAGCGATTGCGCTGCAATCCGGGGACATGGATGTCCGTCAGCACACCATCCGCATCGAACGGGCTGCGACCATGGGGGACAGGTGAAATCGACCAAGACCGCCGGAAGTCCGAACGGTGGACCTCAGCGCCAAGCTGATCCCGACACTGGAGGCTCATCGCGCCTGGCAGGAACTCGAATCCATGACAGGCCGATGGGGTAACACTCCTTGGCTCTGTCCGAATGATCAACGCAGGCTGTATGAGGAACGCCATCTGCGACGTGTCTTTCATCGCATCCTGCACCGGGCGAATCTGCCCCGCTTTCGCGTACGATCTCCGCCATACGTATGCGCAGCCTGTCTCCTGTCGTCCGGTGTTCCCCTGCCTCTATGTGTCGCAGCAACCTCGGCCACACCAATCCGACCACGACTCTGACGGTACTATGCCCGCTGGATTCCGACGGGAGATCAGCGTTATGTCGACGTGTTAGATACGGCCGCAGAAAAAGCTGGCACCAAACCTTGGCACCAGAAGCGCAAGACGATCAGAAGCCATTGATTCTAGGCCTACCCCATCACCGCCGAACCATGATGATGAATCATCAACCACTCATCCCCGATGCGCTCGAAGAGATTCGTGGCTAACACCTGCGCCTGCTGCGGTTCGTCAGATTGATGGGTGGTGATGTTCTCCACGCAGACGACCCAGGCCATATCGCCTGCCACCTGCACCATCACGTCGGTGAGCTCGAACGTCATGGAAAAGGTATTATTGAAGATCAAAACCCAGGAGTCGCGCACGAGCGGCCAGCCCGACCGCAACGTCCAGCCGGGATGGATGCAAGTCACGTATTCCTGGTGCGCCCAAATCCTATCCATCTCGCCGATGTCGAGGTTGCCAAACGCGGCATAAAACGCGTGGTTCGCTTTGTTCACTTCTTCGATGCGCTGTTCCAGCATGCGCGGCTCCTCATCTGAAAAATGAGCCGTATCATACTGCAACCACGGAGACGAGGGCGAGAAGGAAGGAGAACAGCCAGGCCATCCTTCTGCTCGCCGCCCGCGCACAAGAGATGTGCTCGTCAATGCGCGAAGGAAGGATAACCTGGCTATTCCCTTTATCTGGGGATGAACTCAGAAAGGGCTCTGATCTTAGGAGGCTGCTCAAAAGGCCGTCAGCAAGGCCGCAGCCGAGTCGAAAGCACCGGAGGCGTAGCCTCTGGGCGTACGGTGCGTCGAATGGGCACCGTCTGAGCGCTGCGAGTTCGGCGAGCCGGAGGACGACCAGCTGAGCGAGCTCGATTTTTCAGCAGCCTGCTTAGCTTGTGAGACGGGATGTTTGCCGATCGACCACCCAAACTCCAGCCAGGATCAGCGCGATGCCGAGGATTTCACTCGTGCCCACTGGTTCTTTCAACAGCACCGCGGACAGGACGATGGCGGCCACAGGAGTCAGATTGCCAAGGACGGAGGCGCGCGAGGGCCCGATTCCCTTCACGCCGAACAGCCAGGCCTGTTGCGCGATGGCCGTGGCGAACAGGACCAGATACCCCAGCGCCATCCAGTCCGCCGGCGTCACGGACCCGAGTCCCGCGTCCAGCATCTTGCGATCCGTCCACAGCAGAGGAATTTGGAGGACGGTGGCGACGAGCAGCGTCGCCCAATTGACGGTTAAAGCCGAGTGACGCTCCATGAGCTTCCGGCTGCCGATACTGTAGAGGGCCCAGCTCACCACGCCGAGAAAGACCAGCAGGCTGCCGAGCAGCGGCTGATCGCCCGCGGCCTGGAACCCCGCCACGGAGACCAACCCCCACCCCTGCGAAGGACAGGAGACCGCCCGCCCACACGGCGCGCAGCGGGACATCGTGAATCAACAGCGCCGAGAGCAGCGCGGTCACCACCGGACTCGATCCGATGATCACTCCGCCCACGGCTCCGCTCACATACTTGAGCCCCATGAGAATGAGCAGGTGGTTGCCCAACACGCCGAGCCCGAGCAGTCCCAGCATACGCACATCCGCCTTGGTCAGCTTGGCCAAGGTGCCTTCCTGCCACCACCACGTGGTCAGGAGAATCGCCAACCCGCCGATGTCCCGCAGGACCGAGGCTTCAACAGCTGAGAATCCACTCAGGGCCAGCTTCTGGGCCACGATCGAGCCGCCCCAGAGCACGGCGGCAGCGATGATCGCACCATAAGCCAGACGGCTTGTCTGAGGTGTCATAGGCAGTGGATACAGTCCTTGTTGACGGGCGTCAAGCAATTTGCAGTCATGACTGTGGCCTAATCACCAAGACTCCATCCCGGATCGTCACAAGCACCGCTGTGACACGCGGATCAGTTGCGACCACTCGATTCAGTTCTTGAATGGCCGCCGTCTTCTCATCCGGAGGCGGCTGTTTCAGCACATCCCCATCCCAGAGCACATTATCGATCAGAATCACCCCGTGCGGCGACACAAGATCGAGCGCCCGCCGGTAGTAATTCACATAGTTGATTTTGTCGGCGTCGATGAAGATCAGATCGAACGGTCCCTTGAGGTGCCGCATCGTATCGAGCGCCGGCCCCATGCGGATCTCGATCTTCTTACCGATTGGTGATCGCGCGAAATACTGGCGCGCGAGAGCGGCTGACTCCTCATCGATCTCACACGTAAGCACCGTCCCGTCCGCCGGTAGCGCTTCCGCAAAACAGAGCGCGCTATAGCCGGTGAACATGCCGATCTCCAGCACGCTGGTTGCCCGCACCAGCTGCGTCATCATCTTCAGAAAGGCCCCTTCGAGCGGCCCGACGATCATCTGCGGAGACTCCATGCGCCGCTGAGTCTCTTCCCGCAAGGCCCGGCAGAGGTCCGACTCCGGCATGGAGTGGGCCTGGGCATAGGTCTCGATGTCAGCCGCGACAAGTCTATTCATCGCTCTGAGCGATCATGGGTTTGAAAACGGATGATTCGTTGCGTACACTACTAAGAGGATGCAGATCGGCGCGATCATAGCATGACGGTTCCTGGAGGAAATACTCTACTGTGAAAACCCTGAAGACTGTGGAAGCCTTGACGACCAGACTCTTGGAGATCCAGCGCATTAACAGCGCGGCTGCGCTCCTCTCGTGGGATCAAGAGACCCACATGCCGGCCGGCGGAGGCGAGGCCCGCGCCGAGCAGATTTCGACGCTCCAGGGCATCGCACATCAGAAGTTCGTCTCGCCGGAGATTGAACGGTTGCTCGCCACCTGGGTCGATCCAGAGTCCGGTGCGATCCGTGAAAGCCCCGGGGATGGTTGGGACGAGCCCACTCGATCGTTGCTCCGCGAAGTGTGGCGTGACTATAGCCGCGCGAAGAAGCTTCCCTCCGATTTTGTCATGACGCTCAGCCGGGAATGTTCGCTGGCGCAGCAAGTGTGGGTGGAGGCAAAAGAACATCACGCCTTCTCGAAATTTCTCCCAAATCTCCGCACGGTCCTGTCGCTCAAGCGAGAAGAGGCCGAGTACCTCGGCTACCGAGACTCGCCGTACAATGCCCTGCTCGATGTGTACGAACCGGGCTCCACCATCGCGGCATTGCGCCCGTTGTTCGCACAAGTCAAGGAACGTCTCGTGCCGCTGCTCAAGAAAATTCAGCAGAGCTCGGTTCAGATCGACGATGCGATTTTATTTCATACCTACGATCAGGCGCGCCAACTGGAGTTCGGCCGGATGATCTTGATCGCCATGGGCTACGACTTCGAACGGGGGCGTCTCGACCTGTCGGCGCACCCCTTCACGACGTCATTCCATCCGACGGACGTGCGCGTCACGACCCGTGTGCACGAACACGATCTCCAATCCTGCCTGTTCAGTTGTATCCATGAAGGCGGCCATGGGCTGTACGATCAGGGCCTCGACCCCCGCTACTTCGGCACACCGCTGGGCGATTCGGTCTCGCTCGGCATTCATGAAAGCCAATCGCGCATGTGGGAAAACTGCGTGGGCCGGTCGCGGGCGTTCTGGCGTTTCTTTTACCCCATGCTGCAGCAAACGTTTCATCATCAATTGCGTGCCCTCGACGGGGAACAATTCTACGCGGCCATCAATCGCGTGAAGCCGTCGCTGATTCGAGTCGAGGCCGATGAGCTCACCTACAATCTCCACATCATGCTGCGGTTCGAAATCGAGCAGGATCTCATCGAAGGGCGGACTCGCCCGGAGGACTTGCCGGGGATCTGGAACCAGAAAATGGAGGAATACCTGGGCATCGTCCCCTCCAACGATGCGGAAGGCGTGCTGCAAGACGTACACTGGTCGTTAGGCGCCTTCGGCTACTTCCCGACGTACACGCTCGGAAATCTCTACTCCGTTCAATTCTATGAGCAGGCCAAACTGGAGATCCCGCATCTGGAGGATGAAATTGCGGCAGGACAATTGATGGTGCTGCAACGTTGGCTCGGACAGAAGATTCATCGCTGGGGCCGGATGTTCACGCCGGATCACCTCGCCCAACGAGTGACGGGAAGAGCCTCGACCCTGAACCGTTCTTGTCCTATGTGGAGAAGAAATACGGGGAGCTGTACCAGCTCTAGCAGGCTGCAGGAAAGCGAAGCAGGCTGAGGTCGAGGTCAAGGTTCTGAGGCAAAATCCCGACTCTTTGCTCTCAGCCTCAACCTGGGCCTTAACCATCCCAAATATCATTGGCGGACTTTTCAGCATCCTGCTAGCGAGAGGCTAATATCCCATCGCCTGATTGAGCTTAGCCAGACTCGCGGCGGGCAACGTGAACTCCGCCTGCACCTCGATGCGAGACGGCACCAAGAGTCGTCGTATGGAAGACAATATCGCGGATCGGGATCTTCGAACTCCGGTTGCTGAGGGGTGCTCAATTCGACTGACTCGACCGATTGGGTGATCGTCCCGCTGTCCTGCGGGCCATACACCGTCACGACCGCCTTCAGAATCTCCACGATCTTCTCGTTCGTCTCAACCCCCTCAATGCCTTTCTCCAGCAACGGAATGACCTCTTCCTGTGCCTGGTCAGACAGCGTGAAGTTTTCCACCCGTTCTTTCCGGCGCAGCGACATCAGGTCGTTATCGAGATCCTTGCTGAAGGCCCCATAGGCAAACCGAAAGAATTCAAAGTGAAAGCCTTTGAAGCCCTTGCCGAACATCTGCAGCTCGCACAGAAAGCACAGTTGCTGCAGTTTAACGTCGCTGAGCAGCCCGTGGGGCTCCGCCAGATGCAGAACATAGAGCAGGAGCGCCCGGTCGACCGTGATCTGATTGGGTTTCCGCATACCGGTAGTACGCGCGATCGTTTCGGCTTTTTTGAAGGGAGCACTATAGACAGCGCCGGAGATGTCCGTCAATTCGACCCCTCTGTGCCGTTCGCGCACGACACCCCTTGACCAGTCGGCCAGTTTCGTCTTTAATGAGACCTCATCGGAGGCCCGTCATGGCACATAAGCATGTGAAGGAAATGGAGGCCCTGAAGGAGCACCTGGGCAAACATCACCTCAAGCTCACCCGCCAACGTGAATTGATTCTGAACGCCTTTCTCCGGCAAGAGCACATTACCGCGGAGGCCATGTATCACCAGCTGGCGAAGGCCGATCCTCATCTTGGACTCGCGACCATCTACCGGACGCTGAATCTGTTCTGCGATGCCGGCCTCGCACAAGCCCGGCACTTCGGCTCTCAGACGAAGTACGACAACGTCTCGCACAAGGGCCACCACGATCACCTCATCTGCACCGGCTGCGAGAAGATCGTGGAATTTGAAAACGAAGAAATCGAACGACTGCAAGAGGAAGTCGCCACCCGGAACGGATTCACCATCAAGACCCACCGCCTTGAGCTCTACGGCCTCTGTTCTCGCTGCCGTAATTGACGAACCGGCCGTATTCTAGTATTATTTTGAGACAGCTTATCAATTTCAATTCCGCGAGGATGTCCTTATGCCATTCGTATGCTCCCTGCCCACATCGCGCAGAACGATACTCTCAGGTCTCCTTCTGCTCCTCACTGCCGGGCTCGTCCCGGGTTTTCGTCCCTTCCGCCCAGGCCGCCGACCCACTGACGATCTATTCCGGCCGCTCGGAACGTCTCATCAAGCCGGTGCTCGACGCCTTTACAGCAAGCACCGGCATTCAAATCGAACTGCTGTCGTCAGGCTCGACAGAATTGGTCAATCGACTCAAGGCTGAAGGCGATCGCACGCCGGCAGATCTCCTGATCACCAACGACGCCGGCAGCTTGGAACTCGCCCGAACAGCCGGCCTCCTCCACCCATTGAAGATGCGGGAAGTTGAACGAGCCATTCCGGCGCAGTTTCGCGCGCCAGATAACGCCTGGGTAGGGCTTTCCGGACGATTCTGGATCGTGGTGTACAACCGCACGATGGTACAGCCGGACCAAGTCACGTCGCTTCTCGACCTCGCCGATCCGAAATGGAAAGATAAGATTGCGATTCCAAATTCGGGCAGTGAGTATTTACAGGCCGGCGTGTCGGTCATTCGCGCCACGTATGGAGATGAGAAGACCAGGCAGTTCCTGCAAGGCCTCAAAACCAATGCGGACAGCCAGGTCTACCAAAAAAGCTCGCAGATCGTGGATGCCGTCGCGAAGGGACAAGTCGCGCTGGGTATCGTGAATCACTACTACGTGTACCGTTATCTGGCCACTCAGCCAGAAGCGCCGATCGCGGTCTTGATGCCGGATCAGCAAGAGGGCGGCATGGGAGCGATCATGAACGTCGCCGGCGTCGGCATCATCAAGTCGACCAAACATTTGGACAGCGCGAAGTTGCTCGTGGAATTCTTAGTCGCTCAAGCGGGACAGAAGTTATTTGCGGAATCTCGACAAGGAATATCCTCTCCACCAGGACGTGAAGGCGGACCCGGCACTTGTGGAACGGAAGAGTTTCCGCGCGGCACTGGTCCCCCTCTCCAAACTCGCCGAACTGCGTGAGCCGACGCTCGCCCTGATCGAACAAGTGGGTCTCCGGTAACCTCGTAATGGACCCTTCGTGAGCACAATCCGCCACCAACTTCGTCTCGCCGCTGCAACTTCGTCGCCATGGCCAGTGCTGGAATTATCCTCCTGCCGCTCGGCTATGTCACCGCACAAGCTCTCTCGGCCGATCCGGTCGTCTGGAGCCGCTTGTGGGCGACCCGCATTCCCGAGTTGCTGTTCAACACCGTCTCACTCGCTGCCAGCGTGGCGGTCATCACGCTGGTCCTGGGCGTCTCGACCGCCTGGCTCGGTCACACGCGTGGAATTTCCCGGTCGCCGGCTGTGGGAAGGTCGCCTTGGTCCTTCCATTGGCGATGCCGACCTACGTGCTGGCCTACGTCTACTCCTACCTATTGGGATTCGGCGGCCCTGTCGAGCATCTCTGGCAACTCAGTGGCCGGTCCCCAGGCCAGAATCTTTTCTCCCCATAGCTATTGGGGCGCGACGCTCGTCATGGCGTTGGATACGTTTCCCTTCGTCTATCTCCTGAGCCGCAGTGCCCTCCTCAGTATGAACGTGTCGTTCGAAGAGGTGGCACGGGCGAGCGGCGTCTCCCGTCTCTCGACCCTCTGGCGCGTGACGCTGCCGCTGATGCGCCCCTCGATTGCCGCCGGGGTTGCGCTCGTCATCTTGTACGTCGTGTCGGACTTCGGTGCGGTGTCATTGCTTCGCTACCAGACGCTCACCTATGCCGTGTTCCAGCAGATGACTGGACGGTCCGACAATACCGCGGCGAGCATCTTGAGCCTCCTGCTGGTCGGGCTCGCGCTGATTTTCCTGATCACCGAACGGTGGTTCCGACAACGGAGCCGGTTTTATCAGACCACCGGCCGCTACCGGGTTCCGCAACGGCACCGATATGGCTGGCTCGGCACCATCGCCGTCACCGGCTATCTCGGGCTGATCGTCGGCGCGGCCTTCGCGCTTCCAGCCTCGCTATTGATTCAGTGGAGCCTGTCGCCCGAGGCGCAGGCAACGCTCGACAACCGGTTCTTCGGATTCGTCTGGAACAGCGGCATCCTGGCCGCCAGTGCCGCCACCGGTCGGCGTATTGATCGGCTTGCCGCTGGCCTACCTCGCCAGCCGGAAACCCGACTATGGCTGAACATCGAGCTGTCTGCAAGCCGCCTATGCCGGCTATGTGCTTCCAGGACCGGTGGCGGCACTGGCCGTCCTGGTCCTCTTTATCAAACTGTGCTGCCGTTCTTCTATGGCTCGGTGCTTGATCCTGATCGTGGCCTACGTGATCCACTTTCTCCCAGCCGGGCTCCAGTCGCTGGAGCCGGCGCTGCAGCACGATCACGCCGAATCTGGAAGAGGTCGCGCGCACACTGGGCCTTGGCGTTCGGGACACCTGGCGACGAGTGACGCTGCCACTCGTTCGGAACGGATTTATCGTGGCCTGGGTCTTGATGTTTCTTCAGATCGATGAAGGAATTACCTGCGACCCTCTTGTTGCGGCCGGTGGGATTCGACACCCTGGCCATTCGCGTCTGGATGGAAGCGAGCGAGGAGTATTATCAGCTCGCCGCTCCCTCCGCGCTCCTGATTGTCTTACTGAGTCTCCCGGCACTGGCCTTGTTAGTCTCGAAAGATTGGCGCGCCGCCTAGGAACGACGAATGGATCGTGAATCAGTGACCTCAGACCATTCCACCGCACCAACCCGCTCCCAGGAGACCACACTCCAGGGCAACCTCTACACACCAGCCTCCTCGGTCTTGGAACTGCGCCACGTCTCCTGCGCCTACGATGGCCGGACGCCCCGCAGTCCAGGAAATTTCGTTCGCGGCACGGGAAGGGGAAATTCTCTGCCTACTCGGTCCCTCAGGATGCGGGAAGACGACGATTCTGCGGGCGATCGCCGGATTTGAACCGGTTTGCTCAGGCCAAATTTTCTTATCAGGCCAACTCGTGTCGTCGCCGGACGTGATGACCCCTACGGAAAACCGGCGCGTCGGGATGGTCTTTCAAGAGTATGCGCTGTTTCCCACCTGCGCGTACAGGACAACATCGCCTTCGGGCTCCGTCACCTCGCGCCGGAGCGAACGCTCCGCGCTGGTCCAGGAGATGCTGCGTCTCACAGGACTGGAGGGATTCGAGCGGCGGTATCCTCACGAATTATCAGGCGGCCAGCAACAGCGGGTCGCGCTGTCTCGCGCCCTCGTCCAGAATCCCGTCGTGCTGCTGCTCGACGAGCCATTCAGCAATTTGGACCCTGACATGACCGGGCGCATGCGACAAGAGTTGCACGACCTGTTACGCCGGACGAAGACGACGACCGTGCTCGTCACACACGACCATGACGAAGCCTTTGCCATGGCCGATCGGATCGCCGTCCTCAACCAAGGCCGCTTGGAGCAATTCGACACGCCGGAAATGATATACCACATGCCGGCCACACCGTTCGTGGCCGACTTTGTCGGTCAGGCGGACTTCATTCCTGGAACCGTCTCCCAGGGCATGGTCCACACCGAGCTGGGAGAGTTTCCCGACACGCATCGAGTGCAAGGACGACACCGCCGTGGTCGTCATGATTCGACCGGACGATATTCACCTCGTCCCCACGGAAGGCGCCCGCTCACGAGTCCTCTCTCGCCAATTCCGTGGCTCGGAGAATCTGTACACGGTCAGCCTCCCTCCGGTCAAATCGTCCATAGCAGTCAAGGCTCCACGAGCGTCTATCAGGCAGGCACTGCGGTGGAACTCCGTGTCCTGGCTACCCATACGGTGCTCTTTCGGCGAGAGGAATCCACCGGATTGGCGTCGCAGCCGGTTCGACCAATCGCGCGAGAGCATTGACAGGCTTTTTCACGATCTGGCATTGATAGACCCTCACGACGGTCCCTAGCCCGCATGATTCATGAAGGCTTTTGCTGCAATCGCCGATCTGCTGCTACGACGGGCCTTCAGCCGGCGGGCTCGCCTCTCGGACCCTCACCGTGCTGCACGAGTACGCATCGGGTACTCAAGGCTCCGTGCGCCGATCTCGCGCCCTCCTCACCCTCCCCCATAGCATGGGGAGGGATGGTGTGGGGACGACGAACCGCCATGAATAATGCGGGCTAGCCCCACCGGTCCGTGAATGACTTAGAGAAAATGAGGCCTCGCCTATGAACGCGTTACAAAACGTGGTCGATTACGGAATCATCGGACTTCTGCTGGCGCTCAGCGTCTGGACAGTGGCCGTCGCGGTGGAGCGGTGGCTCTTTTACCGCCGTGTTGATCTCGCCCAGTACCCCAACAGCCTGGGATTGGAAATGGCTTTGACCAAACGCCTGGTCATCATTGGCACGGTGGCCGCGAACGCCCCGTATATTGGCTTGCTGGGCACCGTGTTTGGTATCATGCTCACATTCCATACGATGGGTACCTCCGGCACCATGGCCGTCAATGCCATCATGATCGGGCTCAGCCTTGCGCTGAAAGCCACAGCGGTCGGACTGCTGGTTGCTATTCCCTGCGTCGTCATGAACAACGTGCTCCGACGGAAGGTGGCCGAGATCCTCGCCCTACACAAGGAATACCATGCAACGAGACATTGATCAGATCAACGTCATCCCCCTCGTGGACGTCATGCTGGTACTGTTGGTCATCGTACTGACCACCGCCACCTTTATCAGCAGCGGACAGATTCCGGTCAATTTGGCAAAAGCGAAAGAAGTCGGCGATCGCAAAGATGCGCCCATCGTGATCACCCTGACTGCCGACGGCGCGCTCTTTCTCAACGACCGTGCACTTCCTGAAGGAGGGCTCCAGGGTGCGCTGACTGCGGAACCTCGAGAATCGGCGGTCGTCGTGCGGGCGGATAAAGTCACCTTGCTCGAACGATTTGTGTCCGTGGTGGATGAAGTGCGGGGGTTGGGATTTCAACAAGTCAGTCTGGAGGTTATCCGACTGTGATCGCTGACGGACCCCATCGCTCCGGACGCCAGAAGGACGCGCACGTCCAGGGCTGGCTCGTCTCCGTCCTCTTGCACGGCACAGTGGCTCTCGCAGCTTTTCTGCTTGTGAAACAGATCCAACTCGCGCCGCAAGACAAACCGTTCAAGTGGAACATCGCCATGGTGTCGCCGACACAGCTGGCTCAACCAACGGCATCACCCCGAACCAGGCTCAGGCCCCATCAGTTCCGTCGACGACCTCGGTTCCCTCTCCCCACGTGCAGCAGACTGCGCCGGCACAGACGCGCCCGTCGCCCCGGCCACTTGCGCAACTGACGACTCCCTCACAATCAGCTGCTCACACAACACAACCAGCCGAGCCAATCAGACATGAGACTGTGGCACCGATGGTCGCCGAGGCCACATCCATTGTGAAACAGGCCGAAGCACCGATGGCAGTCTCTGCGGAATCTGCTGCCCAGACGGCACCATCGAGCGCGCCGTCCGCAATCCTCGAACAGACAGCACAATCTGACCAGGCTCCGGCACCAACGCAGATGGCTGCCATCTCCCCGGCACCTACGAACGCGCCGACTAAGCTCGACTACGGGTGGCTCTCTGAAGCGATTTTACGTCGTGTGGAAGAATTGAAACGCTACCCTGCCTCAGCTCGGGTGGATCGAGCCGAAGGAAAAGTCGTGGTGAAAGCCGTGATCGACGAGGACGGGAACATCGGCGAGGTGGAAGTCTTTCAGAGTTCGGGACACCCCAGTCTCGACAAGGCTGCGATTGAAACCCTGCGGCAGGCAGCCCCGTTTCACTTACCTCGTCCATTAGGACAGCCGCGCATGACGATCAAGATTCCAATGAGCTATCGATTGGACCGCTAACCAACATTATTCATGACGGTTCGTCGGCCCCCTTCTTCACCGTTCGACTGGCTGATCATCCCGCAGTCATCCCGCTTCACGGCTTGCGGATTCTGATCCCGCAACCCTGAGGACACATGGACATGACCTTCATGATCCACGATGATGGCCTCCACGTCCGGCAAGGCTTCGACAAGCTGCATTCCCAATTCAGCTCCCATAACAAATATCCCTGTGTCCAACCCATCTGCCCAGATACCTTCACGGGCAATCACCGTGACACTCTGGCAGCTGCGCGCCGGTTGGAGCGTGCGAGGATCGAGAATATGATGATATCGGACCCCCTCCCGCTCGAAGAACCGTTCATAATCCCCAGCGGTAGAAATAGCTTCGTCCTCCAAATCAATCCAGGCCAGCACCGATCCATCGTTTCGTGGGTGTTGAATGACCGACGGGAAACATCTTCCCGCCCGGCAACCGGCCGAATGTTTTGATATCCCCTGACAGCGCCACAACTCCGGCTATGGCGCCTGCTCTCCGCAACGCCTCGACGGCTTGATCTGCTGCGTAACCCTTGCCGATTCCCCCACATCGATTCGCATCCCTGCTTTCCCAAGATAGATCGTCTGCTCCCGCACATCGACATGAACAGCCTGCAGGTCCACCAAGGGACGGAGAGCATCCAACTCAGATTCTGTCGGTATGCGTTGGCCTTCCATCACGCTCCAGGCATCCACCGCCGGACCAATGGCAATATTGAATCCGCCATCGGTCATCTCCGCGAGCCTGAACCGCACGTTGGACAACCGTCAGCGTCTCCGGACTCACATGGACCGGCATGACCCCCGCCGAGGCATTCACGCGAGAAAGTTCGCTCGTTGGAATCCAGGTGCTCAGGAGCTCTTCCAGGCGGCGGATTTCAGCAAACCCGGCGGTCGCCGCAGCTTGCGCGACAGACTCACTCCGCGCCACCGCCGTAATCGTGACCAACGTGCCCATCTGCAACTGGGCCCGGGTGACGACGGCCGATTCTGGTCAGGGGTACCCCACACAGCCACAACAGGGCACTGCACAGCAGCGTCAGGAGACACGCCCGGGAGTGAAGAGACTCATTGAACAGGTTGGAATGCACGCGTTCCTCTCCTCCATTTCCTACACCAAAGAGGTGACGAATTATAGGACAGGACGCAGCCTAATGCACTCCTCTCGTCGATGAGTTGAGGCGTCAATGATAGGGCCTTGACTTTCGCGCATCGATTGGGATATTAATAATCGTTCTCAATTTCATTTAGATGGAGAAACATCGCGTAATGGTTAGCACGATGTCTCACGAGCAGTCACTCCGCCGACTGCGGACGAGACCCGTTGCGAGTGCGGTCAACTGATCGCCAAGGTGCGCGGGCAGGGGTTGGAGCTCAAGTGCAAGCGCTGCAAACGCATTAGTTGTCATCCCATTCTCTTCCATCAAAGGATGGAGCACGTGTCACAACATGATCACCCTGTCGACGAAAGGAGGCATACGCACCGTCCACCGAACACGCGAACTGTCGTTGTCTATTCAGAGAAGGCCAGAGACCAGCGAGTCCCGAGTCAGACCACTCACCATGCTTACCATCGCATGGAGGTTCACTGATGAGGATCAGGTCAATCCTCGGGGCTCTCGTCATTGCAGCTTTGCCGTTCACTTCGGTTTGGGCTGAGAACATGACCCCGGAGGACATTAAAGAAGTTGGTGGATGAAGCCGTCGACCAAGCGGCTGCAGGAACGCGAGCAGCGTGAAGGGGCCGATGGAGCGTCGAGAGTCGGCACCACCGGCCTGTCCAATATCCAGTGCCGGTCGGCCCCATGTCCGGACATTAAGGTGGAACGTCCGGGCGAAGAAAAAGGTGCCCCTCTCGTTCGGCGCCACTGGTTCAGGACGATTGGTCTATGCCAAGCCGTTCGTGTCAGCCCCGAAAGCCATCGTCGGCGGTCTACGTGGATATTCAGTTTCGATCCCAACAGAGGGGCAGTATCGAAGCCGGTGATGGCCGCCCGGCGTGACCAACAACTTCGATCAGCAGCGGTTCGTTCCGTTCTTTTATGCCGATGTCACGGAACACGTCAAATTCGCGGCCGAACTTGAAATCGAACACGGCATTAGAGAGAGCTCTTCGAATGAAATCGAAACCGGACTCGAGTTTGCCTCATCGACTACCTGGTCAATGAGCCAGTCAATATTCGAGCCGGTATCTTGCTGCTGCCGATCGGCAAGTTTAACCTGCTGCACGACTCACCACTTGAATGACTTGACTGATCGTCCGTTGGTCAGCCAATTCATTATTCCTTCGACCATGTCGGAGACAGGAGCGGGATTCTACGGGACATTTTATCCCGGACGGACCAGCAAGATGGACTATGAGTTGTACGTCACAACCGGTCCCTGCGGCTATGGTGGCAACGGCAGCCCTCTGGTCAATGAAGCGGACGGCACACGTAATGGTCGTCAGCGGACCTGCGCAAGGACATGATGGTGCCGATATCAACAATGGCAAAGCGGTCGTCGGACGCCTGGCCTATAGTCCGATACTCGGCGTGGAAGTAGCCGGATCGAGCTACTATGGCAATGCGAACCAGAACGGGTCCAATGTACAACCCTCTCAGCATCACGGCTATTGACTGGACGCTCCTACGAGGCCCCTTCGAACTCATCGGGGAAGCTGCCTGGGCTTATGCGAGAGGAAATTCTCGAGCCCCTATCAGGAAACACCATCCCAGGCGGCTTTGCACCCGGATCACTTTTTGACCGGCATCGGGGGCAACAGCGGTCCAGGCATCCCGCCGCAGCGCATGAATGGCTTCTACATCCAGGGCAACTATCATTTCATGCCCGAGATTCTTGACCAACCTCTCTCCAAAACGCTTCGGTCCAGGTTCCACCTTCACCGCCGTGATCCGGTACGACCGGGTCAACACCAACCTGGACAACTCCAATGGAACAGGTGGCTGGGGCAATCTGGAGCAGGTTTCCTTTGGTCTCAACTATCGGCCCATTGAAGATACGGTCTTCAAGATGAGCTATCAATATCAGCCTATGGCATTTAATCCCAGCACGAATCAACGCATCCATGACAACGCGTTTGGTGATCTCAGCCGCGACGTATTTCTAAACCGATGGTCTGCGAACCCTCTCGCAAGAGGGTTCGCCGAGTCCCTCAAGGAGCATGACATCACGTGCGAGCAAGAATTATTGCACTCATAGGGCTCCTCGCGTGGAGCGGCTGTGCCTCCCTGAGCGGCAGCAAAGACCAGTTTTTCGTCTGTTCGTATGAGGTGGTGTGGAGCGCTGCCTTGGAATCCGTGAAGGATCGGCCGATACGGGTTCAGGATAAGGACAAAGGGCTCATCGAGACCGACTGGACCGAGATGGATGGCACAGAACGCTCCTACGGAATATTCGAACGCGAGGCGTTCGGCAATCAGGAACGGGCTCGCATGATGGTCGCGGTGAAACGCCTGAACGACGTCACCTCGGTGAGTGTTCTTGAAAACCGGCAGCGGTGGCACCTGAAAGGCGGGATCTCGCAACAAGCCACCAAGTGGTGGCCTATTGATCCATCTGAAGAGGCTGAGGCAGCGGTCGTGAACCGACTCAATAACAAGCTGAAAGAGAAAGGCTGTGTCGCCTCATGAATCGTCGAGGCTGGCTCCTGGCAACATTCCTCATCATTCTCGTTCTTCCCCTCCACGCCCGAGGCGAACGGAGTCTGGGACGCCCAACTCAAACGGTATCTCACGGAACAGGAGATGACCTACGCCGAGGTCTATCTGACAGAAGAAGACGCGCTCAAATTGATGTTCCCCAAGTCGGAACGGATCCGGAAAGATAGTTCTGAAGCTAAGCTCGGAGAAGAAGCTGCAGATTGAGGAACGCATTGGCTGGAAATTTCCGGAAGAATCATTTGAGGTCTATCGTCGGAGAGACCGGCGCACCAGATTAACGGGTATGCCTTAGTCCAGAACACCATCGGCAAGCACAAACCCATGACGTACATGGTCGGGGTAGATAGTACCGGGCACGTCTTGAACGTGGAACTGTTGGTGTTTCGAGAAGCTCGCGGCAGTGAAGTGCGGACCAAGCGCTTCAACGTGCAGTATGAGGGCAAGACGGCGTCTCGATCCGGTCAGGCTCAACAAAGACATCATCAACATCAGCGGCGCCACCATGTCGGTCCGCTCGATGACCGCGGGAATTAAACGGGTACTGGTGCTGGTCGATGAGTTTTATTTAAAACCGGCCGGGCTCGGCAGCGATACTGTAGCCGCGCACAGAAGTCTGAGCAGGGGATCTTCGGCTCCATCTTCGGAAACTAACAGGGTCAGACGACATTCTCAACCATGCGCAACTTCAACACCCGCTTCCGTCTCCGCGACTCAGATCGGCACATCCGGCTCGGTCTACAGCTTCTTTCTCCTCTTGATGCTGGCTGGCTTCACCTTTTCCTTTTTCTGGGCCCACAGCATGACGGGGCTGTCGCCACAAGGCATCGCCAGTCACTACCGGGGATCGGATGCCACATTCGGCGAACCGATGTCGTTCAGAGAACTGGCAGAAATCACCCACTTCCACCTCTTTACGATGCCGGTCGTGTTTATGATTCTGGTACATGTGCTCTATCTCACCAGCGCCGGCAGCAGGCTAAAAGTCGTTACGACCTGGATCTCATTCGGTGGGGTGATGCTGGACCTGCTGTCTCCCTGGCTCATCAGCTACATCTCCCCCATATTCGTGCTCACCATGCTCATGGGGGATACCCTCATGACAGTCGGATTTCTTATTATGATGACAATTCCTCTGTATGAGATGTGGGTCTTGAAACCAGCCGCTGATGGCAGGAAAACACGGGAAAGAAGAATGACCTAACGCGCCCTGACACTCGACACAGACTGCGGCCAGAGGTTTTTACCCAGAGCCCAAGATCACGCGATGTGGTCTTGGGCTCTGCTTTTTCAGGAGAAGTCACGATGCACCCATATATCTCTGAACAGATTCACCCTGGGATCATCACGATACAGGGAATGCTCAGGAAGATCGATTGCCTCCGACTCCCTCTCGCATCGCGCCGTGACGTCGAAAGCATACTCGTGCGCCAGGTCGGCCAGGAAATCGATCGCGCGCTCCCCTGGCAGGCCGGTCACGGCCGCCGCACTGCTGCGATCTCGTTGTTGATCGGACAAGCGGTCGGCATGACGACAGGCGAGTTGCACGATCTGAAACTCGCGGCCTTCCTCCACGATATCGGGCTCTTGATGCTTCCGCACGACCTCACCATCGGGGTGAACCACGCTCGATCCAGACTCCTATGTCACCGTGCAGAACCATCCTCGGCTTGGCGCCTCGCTGCTCGAGCCGTTCTTCTTTCTCCGAGAGGCTACCGTCCTCATCGCCCACCATCACGAACGATGGGACGGATCGGGCTATCCTTACGGCATCAGAGGACGATTCATTCCCCTTGGATCCCGAATCCTCTCGATTGCCGATGCTTTCGATGCAATCCGCATCCCCGAAGTCTCGAACCGAGTCGCCCGAAACACGATCGCACTCAGAATTATCCGAGTTGCAGCCGGCACCCAATTTGACCCGGAGTTAGTCGATGCATTGTGGCTGTTCCAGGAATCTATTCCAGGCTCAGATCTTGTCGAACCAACGACGAGAAACTGTTTCGATTCACATTAGAAGTACTGGAGGTTTCACCATGTTTCCGTTTTATCGTCGTCACAACGCGTTTCCTCATGTCGTTGGGACGTCAATCTTTGATCTTCATCTCTCTTCTCCTTCGTCGGATGCGGAACGGGGGCAGCAGTAGTCCTCCACCGCCTTCAGTCGCGGCTATAGGAATACCCGGAGCCGAAGGCTGCCGTCGGAGAACGGCTGTTTGTCGAAACCCGCTTTGCCCAGTTCTTTAAAGCGTATCTGGATTCGGCGGAGAAAGTAAATGACGTCCCTCCTGCCGGCGATCTGGTCGTGAATATTTCTGAAACAACAGGGTCACATGGTGGGGCTCCCTGGACCCTTCGCAGGGCTCTCGATGAATTGTCGATGCCTGCCACCTCGTCGACGAACATGACGGCCACGCAGGCCAGACTTCATGCGCACCTATACGGACTTTGCGTTGCGAGGCCCGATTCCAGACCGTGGCCGACGGCTGGAGAACCACACACCCGGAACTCTCCGCCGCTGGTCGATTGCTTCTCTCGATAGACCAGGCGGAACGTTATTTCACTTTGATGGAGAGTTCTCGACATTGGAGGATCTGATCGTCGGAACTTTCACCGGTCGGAATTTCGGCTGGTTGCCCGGGCAAAAGGCAGAAGCCATCCAGCATATCGCACAGGTCATGCGTGGAGATAACGGCAAGGGGCCAATTGCCACGATGTTTGACGGACTCTCCTTATCTTATTCTCTTTACGGGGTCCAATCCTAACAATCCGGACGAACTCCGCCTGCCGTCGGAATTTCGTGTGTTCATTGGATCAGATACAGACCAAGAAATCTTCGATGCGGTCGTGAAAGTGGTCGCAGCCTACGTCAACGGCTTGCGCTTCTCGCAAACCGACGATGCCGGCAATCTTATTCGCTCGCCGTTCGACGTGTTCTTGAGTCGCAACGGCCTCCCGCAACAGCCGAACAGTGGCGAGACTCCGCTCGATTACAACCGTCGCCTCCTGACACTCGTGAACAGACTTGTCACTCCGCAGTTTGTAATGACCGGCCAATGTACGTTCCATCAGCCCAACCCTTCGAGTTTGGAGCGACGGAACTGGCAAGCCTCAAGATATTTCTTACAGAAACGGTCACTCCACCCACCGCCTCACCCGCAGAATATGGCTGCAGGACTAATCGGGAATTGCCTTGCATGCTACGCCGAACCCAATTTCACGGACTTCAAGCTGCACAATACCGGCGTCGTGCAACGAGAGTACGACGACTCCGCTGCAGGGGCAGGCCATGATACTGGATCATTCGCGGCGCTCCCCATCCCGAATCTGGCCACATGAACGGTCAACTTGACCTCCCGCGCAACGGAGCAATCATCCCAGCACAAGCGATCGGTTCCGATCCATTCCCGACGGCAGGAACTACGCTGACCGATTTAGGGTGTGGAATCGTCTTCGCCAACCCAGATATGCCGAACCCGCAAGGCGAAGATCCGAGCCATTCTGCGTGATGAACACCTTCACCCTGGCTTGTCCTGCCGACAGTGTTCTACTAGACGAAGCGATCGCGAGATTCAAAACGCCGGGCATTCGCGATTTGGACCACTCCGCTCCCTACATACACAATGGCAAGTTCGACACATTAGATAACGCAGTCGGGTTCTATCTCGGTCTCATCGAGCAGTGCACGGGCTGGGTACGCTTCGTGACGACGCCAACGCGTTGAAGGGTATTACCCCTGCTTCCGGCAGACATCTCACCTCCATGTGGCGTTCCTCAAATCGCTGAACGAGGACTATCAACAGGGAGATCAACGGAAGCAGGAGCAAACTCATCCGGTGCACGATACACCGGCAACGGAATAGGAGGGCCCTTCCACTCGGCGGGCGGGGGCCTTCTCTTCCTCCAGAGGCTCCCCGCCTTACTTTCCGAAGATAAACGCGGACGGGACGAATTTGGGATACACGGTGGGGACGCCTTACGACTCTTTCTTGATCTGTTCAGCGAGATAGTTCTCCAGGCCGACCTGCTTGATCGTTTCCATCTGCGTTTCGATCCAATCGATATGTTGATCCACGTCTTTGGCCATATCCTCAAGCATATGCCGTGTGGTGAAGTCGGTCATCTTCGTACAATGCACCACGCCATCGTTTAACAAGACTGAGCATTTCTTGTTCGGCCTTTAGATCCAGCTTGAACTGCTCAGAAACCGTTTCGCCTACCTGCACCGTATTCATACGCTGCACGTTCGGCACACCGTCCAGATAGAGAATATGGCCGATGAGTTCGTCGGCGTCTTTCATCTCAGCGATGCTCCGCTCTCGCACTTTGTGATGGAGTCGTTCATAGCCCCAGTTCTCGCACATCTTGGCATGCACGAAGTATTGATTGATCGCCGTCAGATCTGCGGTCAGGATCTTGTTGAGAATGTTGACGACGCCTTCTTTCGCTTTCATAGTGTCCCCCTTTCTCAATGTTGCCAGGCCCTCAGACGCGCGTTGGGTGACGAGACTTTCGCCGCCAATGACTCCACTTTGTTTCATTATCAACACGTCTGAGGCCTTCGTCAACTTGGCCGGCATGAGCCTCCTTGAGTTTGATTTTCATCACTGGCGACACTGGTTCTCAATCTCGCAGAAAAGCGGATCGCGGGCATCGGAGAATCTGCTCCGCAATCGTTTGAGTTGACAGCGCAGAAGGGAGAGGGAAGGAATGTAAGGAGGAGAGTCGGTTTAGCCTGCTTCGCGGTAGCCGCATTCTTCGCTGCGGCATTGGACGCTGCGGCCAACTTGTTTACTCACCTTCTCGATGAGAAACGGGGCGCTGCAGGTCGGGCAAGTCTTGTTGATAGGGCGATCCCACAGGGCATACTCGCAGGCCGGATACTTACTGCAGGCAAAGAATGAACGTCCTTTTCTCGTGCGCTTCTGGACAAGATCGCCTCCACAGCCAGGCTGAGGGCACTTTACGCCCAGCGCAAGCGGCTTGGTGGTCTTGCACTCCGGGATAGGCGGAGCAGGCAATGAACTTTCCAAACCGTCCGGTCTTCACCACCATCGGACTACTGCATTTCTCGCACTTCTCATCCGTCGTCAACTCAATCTTCGGGATAATTTTAATGGTGCCATCCTCGAGCTTCTCAAAATTCTGTGTATTCTTGCAGGGAGGTTTGTCCTTGTACGCCGGACACGCCAGAAATTTGCCGTTGCGTCCCCATTTAATCTCCATCATTCTGACCGCACTTCTCACAAGGAATATCCGTCGGTGGCTCCACGGTGTCTTTAGGTCCTGGAATGGTCTTCGCCTTCTCCAAGTCCATCGTGAATGTCCCGTAAAACTCTCGCACCGCCGTCACCCACGGCTTATTGCCTTCTTCGACCTCGTCCAACTCCTCTTCCATGTGCGAAGTGAAATCGACATTAATCAGGTCGGGAAACCCCTTCATCAGGAAATTGTTCACGGTCCGCCCTGTTTCGGTTGGAGCGAAACGTCCGTCTACCTTCTCGGCGTACTTGCGATCTTGAATCGTCGAAATGATGCTCGCATACGTGGACGGTCGACCGATGCCTTTTTCTTCCAATTCCTTGATCAACAAGGCTTCGTTATACCGAGGCGGCAGGCTGGGTGAAGTGCTGTTTCGAGAGCACGCCGGGAACCGTCTGACCCTCCTGAGATACGAGCCGCAGCCGCTCTCCCTCGCTGAGCAGAGGAAGCTGGCGCTCGGCATTCGTCTTCAACCTCCTGCTCGCTCTTCTGCTTCTGCGCAAAGAGCTCCTTGTCGATCCCCTCCATGTAGACAATCGTATGGCCGGGAAACTTCACCACGGTGCCGGTTGATCGGAAAAGAAATTTCTTGTTTGTCTTGACAGGGCTCGACTCTACCCGAGTCACATCAAGAATCGCAGGAACCATCTGCGATGCGATAAACCGGTTCCAGATCAACTGATACAGCTTATAGATATCCGGCTCCAAGTACTGTCTGATGGACTCCGGGTCGCGCGCCGCTGACGTGGGACGAATCGCTTCGTGGGCTTCTTGCGCCGCTTTCTGTGTCTTATATACGTTCGGCGTAGCAGGCAAGTATTCTGCCCCAAACCGATCAAGGATCACTTGGCGTGCCTCCCTCATCGCCTCGTTCGAAATGCGTGGGGAATCCGTCCTCATGTAGGTAATGAGACCGGTCTGACCTTCGGCCCCGATTTCGATCCCTTCGTACAGCTTCTGAGCCAGGGTCATCGTTTTCTTCGATGAGAAATGCAGCTTGCGCGCGGCTTCTTGTTGGAGCCGGCTGGTGATGAAGGGCGCGACAGGATTCCGTCTCTTTTCTTTTCGTTCGATCGAATCTACGACAAACTCTTTCCCTTGAACGGCATTGACGATACGCTGCGCGTCGGTCTCCGTCGCAATCGAAGCGTCCTGTCCGTTGATGCTATGGAGCTTGGCTTCAAACGGAGGGGATTAGTCCCGGACAGCATCACCGTAACAGACCAGTACTCTTCCGCGCGAAATGCTTCCCGTTCCTGTTCACGTTCGCAAATCAATCGCATCGCCACGGACTGAACCCGGCCCATGCTGAGCCCTCGACGCACTTTGGTCCAGAGCAATTGGCTGCCTTGGTATCCGACGATCCGGTCAAGCACCCGACGGGCTTGCTGCGCATTCACCAGTTTCATATCGACCTGCCCCGGTGACTGCAGCGCGCGCTTGATAGCCGATTCCGTGATTTCGTTGAAGAGGACCCGGAAGACCTTGCCTTCTGTCTTTTTCTTGAACTTGGATTTGGATTTGCCAAGCAATTCCTGCTCGAGGTGCCACGCGATGGCTTCACCCTCTCGGTCAGGGTCCGGAGCGAGGAACACTTTGTCGGCCTCTTCCGCCTTTTTCTTAATCTCCGCCAGGACCTTCGATTTTCCCTTGATCGTCACATACTGCGGCTCGAAATCGTGTTCCAGATCAACGCCAAGCTTGCTGGTGGGAAGATCCTTAATATGGCCGACCGAGGCCATGACGGTATAGCCGCGCCCAAGATACTTGGTGATCGTGCGCGCTTTCGTCGGAGACTCGACAATAATGAGTGATTTAGCCATGAAGACTCCGGTTCGCTACGAGCGTTTGCTCCTCATCCGTATCAAATATACCAAATCTGTGCAACTGTTCGACGATTATGCCCGAAGGTAGCGTTGCCCCGGCAGCTGCCTGACTCGCTGTTGAAGCTCCAGGGACAAGAGCGAGGCCATCACGGTGGACACCGATAACCCTGTGATAACAATCACGTCGTCCACTATACGCGGGTCATACGACAACGCATCATACACCAGCTGTTCCTCTTTGCCCAACTGATCTTCACGTTCGTTCTTTCTCGCTGAAGGTTGCAGGCGCACGCGTAGCGACGGTTCCAGCTGCGGCAAGATTGCGTCGATGACATCCTGCGCGCGTTCGATCAAGGCCGCACCCTCTTTGAGCAACGCGTTTGTCCCACGGCTGGTCTCTGCTTTCACAAAGCCCGGAACTGCGAAGACCTCTCGGCCCTGCTCGGCGGCCAATCTCGCGGTAATTAACGATCCGCTGTTGATGGCCGCTTCTGTCACAATCACGCCCAGGGACAACCCGCTGATGATGCGATTCCGCCGAGGAAAGTGATGGCTGTGCGGTGGCGCGCCCATCGGCGCCTCAGACAGAATCGGCCCCCGCTCCTCGATCTGTCGGCGTAACCGCTCATGTTCCGGCGGATAGGTTCGATCGATCCCGCAGCCCAGCACTGCAATGGTGCGCCCCTGCGCGGCGAGCGCGCCTTGATGGGCCGCCGCGTCAACTCCGCGAGCGAGTCCACTCACCACCGTCATGCCGGCTCCGGCCAAATCGTGGCTCAACTCTTCGGTCATGGCACGCCCAGCTGCCGTCGCACGCCGTGCACCCACGATGGCCATCGCCAACTCATCCTGCTCAGTCAATGCGCCTGTGATGTACAAGAGCGGCGGAGGGTCCGCAATCATCTTCAGCCGCATGGGATAGGTAGAATCCAACGCGCTCCGGACTTCAATGCGCTTACGCTCGATCTGCCGTCAGTTCCCGCTCGATGCTCCGGCAGGCGGAACGATCAGGCCCGCGTCGTATCGCATCTGCCAACTGCGGGCTGCATCCACTCTGCAATCAACTCATCACGAGAAGCACGCAGCACAGCCTCAGGAGAGTGCCAGGCGCGAACGAATCGAAGCACCGTCAGGTCTCCCACTCCATCGATCGCCCGCAGGCGTAGCCAAGACTCTAACACCGCCCTCGTCATACGATGACCGGAAGAAGGACCTGCGACCTCAGCAGGAGGAATCCGCACCTACAGGCTGGCTGGGAAGCTGCATAGGTTTTGTCGCATGGAAACCACAATTCTTCGCAGGATGCTGAAAAAGTCCACCAGCTTCGTTCTCACTTCGCTTAGAGGCTCAACGTACCGAAGCGTACGCCTCGCCTCTTCGCTCGCTGCGGCCTTGCTGGACAGGCCTTTTGAGCCACCCGCGAAGACGTTCTCCTGTTGGGCCATGCATGCAGGCCCTCGAAGTTTTCGAGGGCCATACCAGTATCTCTCAGTCTGTTAGAGCACCGCGAGATCGTACTGTTCAAGATGCAAGTGTTCGTCCGGCATGACGATGATTTTCGCGGCACACTCGCGTTCCACCGCCTCAAGACCTTGTCGCTCTTCATCTTGCAACAGCCCGACGACCGAGGGATGGGCGCCGATGACGATCCGCTGCGGCTCAGGACTGCTGCCGATCCGACGCACGTCGCGGAATATCTCATAGGCCACCGTAGTCGGAGACTTCGTATAACCCCGCCCTTCGCAATAGTGACAGGGCTCGGAGAGCGAACGCAGGAGGTCCTCTCTCACCCGTTCACGAGAAATCTCGATCAGCCCCAGGTCAGAGATTCTGGACACTCTGGTGCGGGCCTTGTCGGTGGACATCGCTTCGAGCAACGCGTGGTACACCTTATCACGATTCTTCTCTCGCTCCATGTCGATGAAATCGACGATGATGATTCCGCCGATCCCACGTAACTTCATCTGATAGGCCACTTCTCTCGCCGCCTCCAGATTGTTCCGGAGAATGGTCTCCTCCTGATCACGCTTCCCCACGAACCGTCCGGTATTGACGTCGATGACGGTCATCGCTTCCGTATGATCGATCACGAGATGCCCACCGGACTTGAGCCAGACTTTGCGGCTGAGGGCCCGCGCCATCTCCTGCTCCACTCCCAGATGATCGAAGAGACTTTCATCTTTGTCGTACAAATGAATGCGTGACGTTTGCTCCGGCGAGAATCGCTGCACGAAGTCCCGGACCGCCTGATACTCCTCACGCGAGTCGATCCATAACCGATCGACTTTCTTCCCAAAGAGATCGCGCACGACGCGGAAACTCAGACTCAAGTCGGCATGGAGCAATGCCGGCGCCCCTTTCTGTTCACGTTTCGCCAGAATGTCCTGCCAGAGCACGTGCAAAAAGTCGACGTCTGATCGCAGTTCATCTTCTTTGACCCCTTCGCTCACCGTGCGGACAATGTATCCGCAGCCTGGCTGCCGCACTCGCTTCATAATGTCCTTGAGTCGAGCCCGCTCCTCGTCACGGGCAATGCGGCGGGACACACCGATATGTTCCACGTTGGGCATGAACACGAGATACCGGCCCGGGAGCGACACATAGGTCGTGACCCGCGAGCCTTTCGTGCCGATAGGCCCTTTGGAAATCTGCACCATCAGCTCTTGCCCTTCACTCAGCAACTGCTCAATCGGCTTGGAGCTTTGGCGCCGGGGGCCCAGCATATCCCCATCCTTATCGGCATCCTTGTCGTCCTCATCCGCATCGACGAGCGTGTCGCCCGGCTCGGAGTCCAACGACAAATCCGACACGTGCATGAAGGCCGCCTTCGCGAGGCCGATATCCACAAATGCCGCCTGCATGCCAGGCAACACTTTCGCCACTTTTCCTTTATAAATGTTCCCGACAAAGTCCTTGTGCTTCGCGCGATCCCCGAAGAGATCCGTGACGACTCCGCCGTCCAACACCGCGACGCGAGTTTCCTCGCGTGCGACTGTAATCGCAATTTCTACTCCCATACCGACTCCTTCCATTCAGCAAAACCATCGCACCGACATGCAGGACGAACGCGGGGAATCCCCAGGTTCCAACCTCCACTCGACATCGTCGTCGACCCGACGGTTCGCACCATAAATATAACCTCTTGCCTCGATCCCGATTCATTCGAGACCGTGCGATCACCTCTACTCACTAAAAGAAACTCAATCGACGGCGTTTGACATTCAAGAGCAGGCCCAGCGACGCCATCGTCATAATCGTCGCACTCCCGCCGTAACTCATGAGCGGGAGAGGAATTCCCACGATGGGAAACATGCCCGCCGTCATGCCGATATTGATCACGACGCAAAAACACAACATGCAGAGGATGCCGACCGCCAGCAGCGCTCCGAGCTGATCCTTCGCGCGCGCCACAATTTCTAACGACAGCCAGATCAGCCCGACAAACAACAGCAAGAGCAGCCAGCACTCCGAGAAATCCCCATTCCTCTGCAAACACCGAAAAGACAAAGTCGGTGTGCCCCTCTGGTAAAAACTTCAATTGGCTTTGCGTCCCTCCGTAAAGCCCCTTTCCCGTCAACTCTCCTGCTCCAATGGCAATCCGCGATTGGAGCGCATGATATCCCTTGCCTCCAGGATCGTAGACCGGATCGACAAACGTCATAATGCGCTGTCGCTGATAATCATGCAATGACCCCCACATCATCTCCCAGGCGAAGGGAAACAGCATCAACGAAAACAGGAGGATGACACCCACCGCCTTCGACCGCATGCCCACCATCAGCAACATCGCGGCATAGACCGCCAAGAAGCTCAACCCGCTCCCGAGATCAGGCTGCTTCAGGATCAGGAGCAGACCTGGCAGCACCAACAACCCAGGGAGCACCACTCGTTGGAGCCAGCCCACCCGCGGCGCCTGCGAATAGTAGTGCGCCAAGGTCAGAATGAGGACCAGCTTTGCGAATTCCGAAGGCTGAAAGGCAAATGGCCCCATCGGAATCCATCGTTGCGCCCCGCGGCTGCTCTTGCCTTCAAACAGCACAACGGCGAGTAAAATTAAGATAATCGCATAGGCAGGATACGCTAACCGCGCGATTCGATGATAGTCCGAGAGCCACATGACTAGAAACGCGACCGTGCCGAGCAGCAATCCACACGACCTGTTTGGCATAAAACGGGAACGCAACCCCTTGGTCATGCGTCACGCTATAAATCGACAGGACGCCGATCCCCAGGATCGACAAAGATCAGCCCGATAAAACGGAAGTCGAAATTGTCAAACCCCGGCTCATGAATCACCCGATCGATCATCTCGTTCCTTGTCCTCCGGCATCCCCTACCCGCGCAACGGCACCATCCTTCGCACCGGGAGGAGCGGAGAGGTTCAATTTCACATAGGTCTCGATCAGCTCTTTGGCAAGAGGCGCCGAGGCAGAGCCCCGTGGCCCATATGCTCACCCAGCACCGCAACGGCGATGGTGGGCGCATCAACCGGAGCGAAGGCGACAAACCACGCATGATCGCGGAACTTCTTCGGAATATCTTTCTCCGGACCGGTGCGCAAGGCCAGCGTCTGGGCCGTACCGGTCTTCCCGGCGATCGTCACCAGAGCCGACTGCGCCCGCGTGCCGGTCCCCTCTTTGACCACTCCGGCCAGCGCCTCTTTAATCAGCGGTAAGATCCCTGGCCTCAGCTTCAACGTGCGCTTGGGAACCGCAGACCGCTGCTGGACTTCCCCGGTCGCTCGATCCATCACTGCCTGGACTAATCGCGGACGGAACATGACACCGTCGTTTGCGACGGTGCCGATCAAGGTCGCCATCTGCAGCGGGGTCACATTCACATAGCCCTGACCGATTGATGCCGAGATCGTTTCGCCTGGCAGCCAGGCCTCATTCTTGGCCTTCCGTTTCCAAGCCTCGGACGGTACGATCCCAACCCGTTCAGACGGCAGCTCAATCCCCGTCTCCTCTCCCAACCCAAACTGATGGGCGAAAGAGGCCATCGTTTCGATCCCCATCCGCTGCCCAACGGTATAGAAATAGACGTCGCACGAATGCACGAGCGCATGCCGAAGATCCACCGAGCCATGCCCCCGGCTTTCCAGTCATGATACACGCGGCGACCGAACTGATACCCTCCATTGCAGAAGATGGATGTCGACGGCGTCACGGTCTTGGTTTCCAATGCTGCGGCAGCCATCATCACTTTGAAGACCGAACCGGGCGGGTATTGCCCTTGCGAGGCTCGATTGTTCAAGGGGCGCCCCTCGTCTTGCACGATGTCGGCCCATTGTTTCGGTGTGAGTTCCCGCGAGAGGATGTTCGGATCGAAGCCCGGACGGCTGGCCATGGCAAGCACGTCACCTGTCCTCGGATCAAGCGCGACAATCGCGCCCGACTCCTCCCCAACAGATTTTCGGCCACCTTTTGCAGCCGCGCATCGATCGTGAGGTACAAATCGTCCCCGGCATGGGGCTGCTCCACAACAACCGTTCGTTTCTCATGACCTACCGCATCGACTTCTATGCTTTTCTGCCCGGCCTGACCGCGCATGAGCTGATCGAAAAACTTCTCCACGCCATATTGCCCGACAATGCTGCCCTGATGCAGGTCGGCAAATTCAGGTTTCTCTAACTGCTCGGGCGACACTTCCCCGACATAGCCCAACAGATGTGAGCGCTGTCACTCCACCAGGATAGTTCCGCTGCGATTCGACCTGCACCATCACTCCGGGCAAGTCCAGACGGTGAGACTCGATCAACGTCGCTTCTCGAAGGGTTAAGCGGTCCTTCACCTTGCGAGGCAGTTGTTTGCTGCCGCGAGCCGTGAGCTTGTTCCTCACGAGCGCCGCATCCAGCCCCAGAAGACTGCTGAGCTGATCGATGAGCAGGTCGCGATCTTTGACGTCTTCAAGCGAGACATAGAGCGTGAAGCTGGGGACATTATTCGCCAGTAACACCCCATTGCGATCGTAGATAAGCCCTCGCGCCGGCTCCATAATGACAGAACGTGTCCGATTGTTCTCTGAGAGATCGCGGTAGTAGGGGCCTTCACGAATCTGCAAGTTCCAGAGCTGTAGCCCCAGTAACGCCACGACGAGCAACAAGCCGACACGGAGAATGATCAGTCGGCGCTGGAGTTCCCCAAGCTCAGAATCGTGCAGACCAGCTGTTGCCATGCGTCACAATCAACATTCCGCCACGCCCATCACGGACCGGCTATTCGGTCCTCAGGCGGGTGAGATGCAAACCGTCGAGAGAGCAACCAGTAGAATCCTGCCCCCACCGCTCCATCGAAACATGCCTGGGGAAGGACAATCGACTCGACCATCCACCACGTCTGAGACATGTCGAGACTGCCTTGTAATTCATTGCGGCAAACAGCCCGGTTGCCAGAGACACCAACATGCAGCCCCACCCCCAGTGAGATCGACGTCACCTGCGACACCTGTCTCCCCAGGAATCCTGCCAAGAGGCCGACGCCTCCGTTCGTGAGAAGAGTCAGCCAAAGTTCGCCGGCTGAGAACAGGCTCAGGACCCATCCGATCGCGAGCCCCACGAGAAGGCCTTCCAGCTCACCGGCAAACAGTCCGACAAGCGCGGCAGCCACAAGCCCCAAATCCGGCTTGATATTCCACACGCTCAGATGTGGCAGCAGCGTCGTCTGCAAGGGGACGAGCAGCAGCACGAGAATCAGATAGAAAAGGAATTTCATGGCGATGGCTTCTCGCGCAGATCCGCTCTCCGTCCCGGCCTTCGTGGACTGTCCATATGACGTCTGAATCACCAACACTTCTTCCACACGACCGATATCGACTTCCGGCATGAGTTCGGCAGACTGGAAGAGGGCGCCTTCCTCTTTGTCGATGCGCGTGATCGTGCCGATGACGAGCCCTCGGGGAAACCTCCGATGAGGCCTGAGGTCACGACCCGATCACCGTCTCGTAAGTGTCGACAACAACGGAATATACTTCAGCTGGGCCAGCCCTTGTTGAGTCCCTTCCACAATGCCTTCGTCTCTCGTCCGCTGAATGAGACCAGCGATGGCGTTGTTCGGATCAGTCACCAAGAGCACCACCGAGGACGCCCCTGTCGTTTTCACGATGCGCCCGACGACACCAGCGGGCGTGACCACTCCCATATCGGGCTTAATCCCGTCACTCTCGCCCTTATTGAGAATGATGGCACGATACCGGTTCGTGGCATCACGCCCGATGACTTGAGCGGCTATCATCGTAGGGAGGGCCTGCTCCTTAAAATGCAGCAGGGACGTCAATCGTTCTGTCGCGGCGGCTGACTCACGCAGCTGGCTATGTTGCCCGCGCAGCCACTCAATTTCTTTCCGTAGTTGCTGGTTCTCTTCCCGGACCCCTTGCAACGCCACGTACTGTTCCCAGCGATCGGCAATGCCAGCATCGATGGACGCGATGGCTTCGAGCGGAACACCCACGACGTATCCAACTGGCCCATCCAGATACTGCAAGAGTCCTTGGATTTGACTGGGAAGCAGAAAAAGAGCCACCAGCAGGAGAGCAAAGCAGGCAAGCGCCAATGCGTCTGGCACCGTAGGGAGAACTAGAGTGAGCCATCCACATATAAGGGAGTTAGGGATGGAACCTTATCGGTAGGTATTGGCCTGGGACATCACCGACACTTTGGCGAGCAGATCCAACTCATCGAGGATTTTCCCGACCCCCAAGACTACGGAAGTCAGGGGATCATCCACGGTGATGATCGGCAGATTCGTCTCCTCCCGAAAGCGCGTATCCATGCCCTTCAGCAAAGATCCTCCGCCCGTGAGTACGACGCCACGATCGATAATGTCGCCCGCCAACTCCGGCGGGGTATTCTCCAGTGCCACTTTAATCGCGTTGACGATTGTTCCGATTGGTTCCTGCAGCGCTTCCCGGACTTCTGCGTCATCCACCACCAACGTGCGCGGAATGCCGGAAATCAAGTCGCGCCCCTTGATCATCATCGTCTTGCGTTCCTCAAAGGGATAGGCGGATCCGATTTCGAACTTGATCCGCTCCGCCATATGTTCACCGATGAGGAGGTTATACTTCTTCTTAATATAATTCATGATCGCATCGTCCATGCGATCGCCCGCGACCTTGACGGACTCGCTATAGACGATTCCGCCGAGCGAAATGACGGCGATATCGGTCGTGCCGCCGCCGATATCGACCACCATGTTGCCGGAGGGTTCGGTGATCGGAAGACCGGCGCCAATGGCTGCGGCCACTGGTTCTTCGATCAGATACACTTCGCGGGCGCCGGCTAATTCGGCCGAGTCTCGAACGGCCCGCTGCTCAACCTGCGTAATGCGCGACGGCACACCGATGATGATGCGCGGACGCACGAATGCGCTGCGGTTGTGAGCTTTCTGAATGAACCGTTTCAACATCTGCTCTGCCATTTCGAAGTCGGCGATCACGCCTTCTTTCATGGGCCGCACCGCAATGATGTTGCCCGGCGTGCGTCCCAACATTCTCTTCGCTTCCGTGCCGACTGCGAGCACTCGTTCGGTCTTCTTCTCAACCGCCACGACCGAGGGTTCGTTGAGCACGATCCCTTTCCCATGCACATACACGAGGGTCGACGCCGTCCCCAGGTCAATGGCCAGGTCGTTTGAGAACCATCCGAAGATATCGCTCCCAAAGCCCACGATTGCTCTCCCTTCCCCTCAGACTCCGACGGCGCACTCAGTCAGGCGGCGCCAGACGACCAGCATCCAACACCTGGGTACCGGCAACCTCGTCACCAAGACGCCGCCCCTGCTCGTTCCCGAGAATCAATACCGCTTCGAACGCAATGATTGCTACCGACACAAGCCATCCCACATACGGAACGGCGAAGGCTACCTGAGCGACCGCAAAGGGCAGATTGCGGATAATGGATTCCCGAAACCCTGCTGCCTCGCGCCGATCTGGAAGCACCGTCTGGAGGCCGATCAACCGCTTACCGATACTGCGCCCACCGGCAAACCCATCAGCGATCAGTATATACGCCAATCCTCCAAGAAAACCTACCGGCACAGATCATTTGACCGGCTGCCGCGACGATGAACAGATCGATCAGCTTGGCGATACCACGGTTCAGGACCCGCGCCTTGGGGTAGATCCCGCCACCGATTGAATGAACCCCGCTGACCTCCTCCGCCAAGGGATCTCCTTACAATTAGTGGCAAAGTATAACAAATCAGACTACCTAGCACAAACAAAGACCATTCTCCGGCAGATCAGATATTGCGGGCGATGATTCTCACGTCTTCACGAACAGACAACTCTACTCGATCGTGAGATCGCAGCTGTGGAGGAAACGGTCGTCTCTTGCCTTTGCACAGATCCCTGAGTAGAATCCGTCCATACGAACTTTCCGAGAGGTTGTCATGCTCAAATTGATGCGCGAAGCGTCGCATAGCTATCCGTGGCTCCTCAAGTCCATCATGGGGATCATCGCCCTCGCCTTCGTCATCACCATGGGCTGGTGGGGATTCCGTGATCAGCCCAGCACCGGCGCCGTCGTCGCCTCAGTCGGAGATCTCACCGTGTCCCGCGATGAGTTCCGACGCGCCTATGAGAATACCTATCGCTTCTATAAGGACAAAGTCCCTGGAGAATTCAAAGACGAAACGATCAAGCAATTAGTGGTGGATCAACTCATCGACAATCGGACCTGGCTCATCGCGGCAAAGAACATGGGCCTCACTGTGGCTGACGACGAACTGCGCGAAGTCATCATGCAGATCCCGGATTTTCAAAAGAACGGCGTCATTCGATCCGGAGGTCTACCAACGGCTCCTGGCAGCGAATCATCTGACGCCCTCGATATTCGAGGCGATGGAAGCGAAAGAAGCTGCTGAGCAACAAAGCCCGGATGATCATCCGCGACGCCGTGGCCCTCACCCCTGCAGAGCTTGCCGAGGCGCAAGCCCTCACGCTGCGGCAAACGGAATCAGATCCCGCGAAGGCTGCCGCGGCGAAGGACCGTGCCGTGCAGGACGTCCTCTTTCAAAAGCAGCAACGCGCGCTGACGGCCTACACTGAATCGCTCAAAACGACCGTCCCCATCAAGATCAACCGCGAGTTGCTTGTAGCATCGCCTCGTCAAAAGTCGCCACGTCCTAAAGTCATCAAGTCTTAAAGTCTCAGACGATCATGAGCCGGGACTTTCAGACCTTGTGACCAGAAGAATCAACATCGCATCGCCATAGCTATAGAAGCGGTACCGCTCGCGAACCGCCTCTGCATATGCCTGTCGAAGGAACTCGGTCCCGGTCAACGCGGAGACCAGCATCAGCAATGTGGTACGTGGCAAGTGAAAATTCGTGAGGAGGGCATCGACCACCTTGAACGGAAACCCTGGTGTGATAAACATATCGGTCTCTCCACGATAGGGTCGGATCTGGCCGTCCGCGCGAGCTGCAGTTTCGAGCGCGCGTACCACCGTGGTCCCGACAGCGACAATTCGTCTCCCTGTCACTCGCACCTGCTCGATGGCACGCACCGCTTCTGTTCCGACCTCGAGCCATTCTGCGCCCATCCGATGGTCTTCGATCTGATCGACCGTCACCGGCTTGAAGGTCCCAACACCGACATGCAGCGTGACGGTCGTGAGACCGATCCCTCGCTGTTGCAACCGTGCCAGCAGCTCCGGTGTGAAATGGAGCCCGGCGGTCGGCGCCGCAATAGCGCCCTCATGCTGCGCGAACAGGGTTTGGTACCATTCTCGATCCTGGTCGGTCGGCGCCCGTTTCATATAGGGTGGAAGCGGCATTCGGCCATATTGCCGCAGCCATTCAGACAACGGGATCGGACTCTCGACCCGAACCGTCGTTCTGGTCGGCGCCACGCTCGACCACCACAGCCAGCAGCCTCTGCACCCATCTCAAGAATCTGTCCAGGCCGAAATGTTCCCTTGATCAGCACTTCCCAGATCGCATCGCCGAGATCCTTCACAAAGAGGATCTCGACTTCCGCACCGGAAGGACGCTTCCGTCCAGCCACGCGTGCGGCTAACACCTTTGTGTTGTTGACCACGAGGAGATCGCCGGGCTGAAGAAGATCGGGCAACTCGTCGACGCGGCGATGGGCGAGTCGAGCGGTCGTCAGCGCTGCAGAACGAGCAGCCTGGCGTGATCGCGCGGCAGGCTTGGGTGAGCGGCAATCAGCGAGGAGTCGAACGGAAAGTCGAATTCTGAGAGCTGCATCAGGAAGACGGCGGGATCGGAGCTTTCGTCAGAGTCATATTCTGCAGTTCGGTACCTGGATAATAATACTGAAGAATCGTAGAGAAGGGATAGCCCAACTCAGCCAGTTCTTTCGCGCCCCACTGGCACATGCCGACGGCATGGCCCGCACCGAAACCGGACAGCACCACATCTCGGCCGATCGATTCGATGGCAAACTGCGTACTGGGAATGATGGTGTAGCCGACCGCTTTCCGCAACTCTTCTCCGCGAAGAACCAATTCTCCACCAGAGTGGAGAACACGCAGCTTCGCGACTCGCCCCCGCGGCTGAACGACATGGGCGTGATCGTCGCGATCGTACCAACGGAAAAGCCCTGCTGCCGCAAATTCTGCTCGAGGGTGTCGATTTTGAAAGAAGACTTCCATTGATAGTAGGGCGACATAAGGTCGAAGGGGCATTCTACGCCCTTGAGATACGGATAGTCTTTCGACCACACATTCATGGCATCCTCCGTCAACCCGGCGGCTGTCGATGAGAACGCTGCATAGATCGGCGCATCCTCGATATGTCACGACCAGCCCACGCGTATCTTCGACCGCGCGCAGGATCCCCGCATCCATCCCCTGCTTCCCGCGATAGACCTGGTCTTGCACCGTCGCCACCACGTCGTACTCTCGCGTGGCGCTCAACATCTGCTGATAGAGCGCATAGGTCCTGTGCGGCGACCGCCTGTGCTTTCAACATCTCCGGATGCCAGGTTGAGCTGACCTCGGCGGGAACGACCCTTTGACGTATTCTTCAACATCCACCCGATTGATGACCAGAAACCCGTTGCCTCTTCGTACGAGATGGACGAGACCGCTTACAGAGATCTCCGTGCCGGAGTCGCCCGATGACACCGCCGCCCCGTTGGGCTTCCGAGCGAGTCGTGGAAACGTCAATGTGAGGCCTTGCTCTCCGCCATTGCAGCGTCAATTGCTCCGTCTGCATGCGGACGCCATTCAGCAGAAACCCCGCTCCTACGGCTGTGACTTGGACCGGCGCGCGCAGAGCCTGACCACGGCCTTTTGCATCCGTCACCCACAGCGGACCGTCTGCACGGATATCGAGCCGTGGCACGTCGGCCGACAGCAGAACTCGGATCGACTCGGCCGCCTCGGCTCCCGAGGACAGGCTGAGAAGGCATGCTCCCGCCAAGATGGCACGGCACACTCCACCCCTCGACTGCTTCACCGGCGAAAGATCCATGTTATTAAATAGAATACCAGACTCAGGATGACGCTGATGAGCAGGCTGGTTGCGAGGGGAAACGAGAAGGTGAAGTTATCTCGTCGAATGGAGATGTCGCCGGGAAGCTTGCCGAACCATCCCAGGAGATTTCCGATTCCTGGAACGCGGTCCGCGATCAGCAGCAACAGGCCGACCAGCACCACGCAGAGCCCGACTCCGATGAAGATCTTGCCCAGACTTCCCACTCAGCCATCAGCCTTGAGCCAAATGTTCTGCGATTTGCACCGCATTGAGCGCGGCCCCTTTGCGGAGATTATCGGACCACCACCCAGAGATTGAGACCGTTCGCGATCGATTCATCTTCACTGATACGGCCGACGTACGACCTCATCCTTCCCGGTCGACCTCCAACGGCATTGGGATAGAGCTTGTGTGCCTGGATCATCATAGAGCAATCACGCCGGCGTAGCGGTCAGCGACAGCATGGCGCGGGCCTCGTTGGCCGATGAACGTCCGTCTCAGTCTCCACGTTGATGGCTTCGGAATGTCGCGACATACACCGGAACACGCACGGTCGTCGCCGTCACGCTGAATCGACTGGTCGCCCAAGAATCTTTCTAGTCTCACGTGACCATCTTCATCTCTTCCTTCGTAATAATCCCTGACGGCAGAAGAATCGTCGATCTGCGGCAGGCAGATTGAAGGCGATCTGATAGGGGTAGACCTTCGGCCTTCGTGCCGACTTGAAAGCTCAGCAGGTCCTTGGCATCTGCGCCATCAGCTCATCCATGGCCGTCTGTCGCCGTGCCGGACACCGATTGAAACGTCGTCACGACAACGCGCTTGATCCTACGGCATCTCATGCAGGGGCTTGCAGCGCCACGACCATCTGAATCGTCGTGCAATTCGGAATCGGCAACGATGCCGCGTGTGCATCGTCATCGAATGTCATGGGCGTTCACCTCCGGCACGACCAAGCGGAACATCAGGCGTCCATCCGCCAGACGGCGCTGTCGTCGATGCACCACCGCACCGGCTGCTTCACAGCCGATCGAGCAAACTCTCGACTAAGATCCGCGCCCGTCGCAGAAATGAAGCGCGATGTCCACGCCGGCAAACGACGACTCCGTTCGTCAGCACCTCAACCTGGCCACTCTTTGCCCTGGCACGACGTCACCGTACCACCGGCCGAACGCTTCGATGCAAGCAGGACGCAGACGTAGCCAACGGGAAACTTTCGCTCCTCGAGCACCTCGAGCATTTCTGTCCCGACCGCCCCGGTCGCACCGACGACCGCCACCACATACCCTGATTTCTTTTTCAACATGAACCTCGATCCTACCTACAGCACGATCTCGCGAATACGATGATTGAACGTATCGGCCACGAGCACATGCCCTGCACGATCCATCACGATTCCAAACGGGTAACTCAATCCGGCCTCGAGGGCCGCACCTCCGTCACCCCCATAGTGCGGCCACACCCACGCCGGCGATGCGTTCAATACGTCCAGTGATTCGATCCCATCGCCGCACCAGATGGTTGTCCGAATCGGTCACGTAGAGATTCCCCTCTTCATCCAACGTAATCCCCGATGGCCGAGAGAGACTGCCGCTGGGTGGTTCATCAGGCCCCTGGTATCGATACTCACCGCCGTCGCCCACCACAGTTCGTATGACGACCAGTGACAGGATCGACCGCACGAATCCTTCCGTTGAAGCTATCGGCAATGAACAGCGTGCCATCTGACGCAAGCGCCAATCCGCTGGGACCGGCCAGACCGGTTTCCGTCGCAGCCGCATCCATCTCCATTATACCCAGCCGTTCCTGTCCCTGCGACCGTACGAATCACTCCGGTGGCCAAATCCACTGCCCTCACGCGGTTGTTACTCTGGTCGGCAATGTAGAGGACACCCTCGTCGCTCAACGCCAAAGCAGCCGGTTCACTCAACCCGGCTTCCACGGCCAATCTCCCGTCACCAGAAGCACCGAGGTCGGCCCAGGCCGGCGACTGTCGTGATCACCCTGTCTGCCGCATCCACACGCCGCACCCGATGGTTCAGCGTGTCCGCAATATAGAGATGCCCTCCCCGATCCACCACAACCGCGGTCGGAAAATTCAACAGGGCTTGATCGGCAGGACCACCGTCGCCACTGAAGCGTGTGGCCGGCGCTGTACCGGTCGCAACGTAACGCACGGTCCCACTCAGATCAGTTTGTTGGGTCACGGCGTGCAGATTGACCGTGCCGCTTTCGGCAAAAGGATCGCCATTCACTCCCTCAGCCACCGGAACGGAAGACACGGTCTTGGCTCCGATTCATTCCTTTGAATGGCGCCCGCGACCGTCTTGATACACTGGGTCTTCATGTCGATCTTCCGAACGACGTGGTTCTCAGAGTCGGCGATGAAGAGGTTACCCTCTCCATCGATGGTGAGACTCTTCGGCTCATTCAGACAAGCCGCACAGGCCAGACGCTCCATCACCGGACCAGCCTGAGTCTCCGGTACCGGCAACGGTCTGGATCAATCCAGTTTTGAGATCTGTACTTCATCCGTCTCGAACGTCTCGCTTAGTTCAGATTTCGCAGGATGGCGTCGCCCATTTCTGTCGTACTGACCAGGCGAGTCCCAGGACTATGAATATCTTTCGTGCGATAGCCGAGATCGAGGGTTTTCACGATCGCCTGCTCGATGGTTTCTGCTTCTTTATCCAACTTGAACCCGTAGGACAGCATCATCGCCGCCGATGCAATGGTCGCAATGGGATTCGCCACATTCTTCCCGGCAATGTCCGGCGCGCTGCCGTGAATCGGCTCGAACAGTCCGACCTGCGCGCCAATACTGGCCGACGGCAACATGCCGATGGAGCCGGTCAACATCGCGGCTTCATCGCTCAGAATGTCACCGAATATATTGTTGCAGAGCATCACGTCGAACTGCCTCGGGTTGCGCACGAGTTGCATCGCCGCATTGTCGACGTAGATGTGGCTCAACTCCACATCCGGATAATCCTTTGTGGACAGTCGGTGACCACACGACGCCAGAGCTCGGATGACTCCAGCACGTTCGCTTTGTCGACGGACATCACTTTTTTCCGACGCTTTCTCGCCGCCTCGAATGCCACTTTTGCAATGCGTTGAATTTCCTCAGTGGTATAGACTTCGGTGTTGATACCTCGCTCGCTCCCGTTCGGCAACTTCTCGATGCCTTTGGGCTTCCCGAAATAGATGCCGCCGGTCAATTCACGAACGACGAGGATGTCGATCCCCTCAATCACCTCACGTTTCAGTGTGGAGGCATCGGCCAACATCGGATACAGCTTCGCCGGACGTAAATTCGCGTAGAGGCCCAGGTGCTCCCGCAAGCCCAACAGCGCGCGTTCCGGACGCAGGCTATACTCCAGCCCTTCCCACTTAGGACCGCCGACCGCACCGAGCAAGACGGCATCGCTGTGTTTAGCCAGAGTCAGCGTCTCCTGCGGGAGCGGGACGCCCACTTTGTCGATAGCCTGCCCGCCGACATCTCCGGAAAGAAACTCGAACGTGTGATGGAACTTCTCGGCCACAGCCTTCAGCACCTTCACGGCTTCAGGAATGATCTCCCGACCCACTCCATCACCGGCCAATACGGCAATCTTTGCGTTCACAGACCACTCTCCATCTTTGTGAGTTTTGACCGCACCAGCCTCTATTCCAGCACTTCCTCATCCTCTGGTCGCCAAGCGGGATCGACCAGGCAGAGGAACTCGATGGCGGTGGGTCCACTATTTTCCAGAGACTGCTTGCCTCCCGGCGGCACATAGATGACGGAGCCTGGTTCCACCGCGACGACCGAGTCGTCTACGGTCAATCGTCCCCGACCGGCGATAATGTAGTAGACCTCTGAGGACGTCAGCCTGTGCCATTTCGACCGAACGCCGGGAGCCACTGTCCCATGCGCCACACTATACCCAAGCGCGAGCGGTTGTTTCGCCGGATGCAGCAACTCCCGCAGGACGGTGTGGTCGCCGGCCAGAAACTCCGGCCGATCTGCCAGGGTCACGTGAACCACGGAGCGCCTCACAGCCAACAATAGCTTCCCTAGTCCCAAGCCTGAGCTGATGAATCTACCGTGGTCACTTTCCCTAAATCAAGTTCACCTTCTGTTCGCCCTGCGCCTGTTTTCCAGCCAAGTACGACAGCTTGTTTAGCGCATTGAGATAGGCTCGCGCCGAGGCCATGATGATGTCCGTATCCGCCCCATGGCCTGAGACTGTGCGTCCATCTTCTTGAACCCGGACCGAGACTTCGCCCTGGGCATCAGTCCCACCGGTGATCGCCTTCACGACATACATGAGGAGCGTGCTCTTCGTCTGCGTGATTGCGGCAATCGTCCGATAGACCGCATCCACCGGCCCATCGCCCGTCCCAGTCTGCGCGATCGTTCGCCCGTCGATCTCGAGTTCGACCGTGGCGGTCGGCACCTGATCCGTCCCGCTGGCCACATGGAACGATTTCAAGGTGATCCGATCGGCCATTTTGGCCAACTCTTCGGAGACAATGACTTCGAGATCCTCTTCGTAGATCTCCTTCTTCTGATCGGCCAACTTCTTGAACCGCTCGAACGCGTGATTGACCTCTTCATCCGAAAGCGTATACCCCAACTCGACCAACCTCTGTCGAAACGCGTGCCGGCCTGAAAGCTTTCCCATGACCATCTTGCTCTCGACCAACCCAATCGTCTCCGGCCGTATGATTTCATAGGTCGTCTTGTCCTTCAGCAGGCCGTCTTGGTGAATGCCGGACGTATGGGCGAAGGCGTTCGCCCCGACGATCGCCTTGTTGGGCTGCACCACCATGCCGGTGATCTTGCTGACCAATCGACTGGTCTTTGAAATCTCTTCTGTGCGAATCTTCGTGTCGGCTTGATAGAAGTCTTTCCTCGTCCGAAGCCCCATGACGATTTCTTCCAATGCCGTGTTCCCTGCCCGCTCACCGATCCCATTGATCGTGCACTCGACTTGGCCGGCCCCTTCGAACACCGCCGCCAAGCTGTTCCCCACGGCCAAGCCCAGGTCGTTGTGGCAATGGACGGAGATCACCGCCTTCGCGCTGTTGGGCACCTGCTCGCGAATGCCACGAATGAGCCGGCCGAATTCTTGTGGCACCGCATAGCCGACCGTATCAGGAATATTGATCGTCCCGGCTCCTGCGGCAATCACCGCCTCGATCACCTCATAGAGATAGGCAGGATCGGAGCGACTGGCATCCATGGGCGAAAACTCCACATCGTCCACATAGCCCCTCGCCCGTTGCACCATCTCGACCGCGCGCCTCTTCGCCTCGTCGCGCGTCATTCTGAACTGGTGCTTCAAGTGGATATCCGAGGTCGAGAGAAACGTATGAATGCGGACCTTCGGCGCCCCTTCAATGCCTCCCAGGCTCGATCGATATCCTCGGGGCGCGCCCGCGCCAAGCTGCAAATCGTCGGTCCCTCGACTTCCTGCGCGATCCGCCGCACCGCTTCAAAATCTCCAGGCGAGCTATAGGCAAATCCTGCCTCGATGATATCGACCCCCAAACGTGCCAGCTGCTTCGCCACCATGATTTTCTCTTCCACATTCATGCTGGCGCCTGGAGATTGCTCTCCATCACGTAGGGTCGTATCGAAAATTCTGATCATGCGTGTCATGGTTTCACCTCTCTTTGGTTCAGACTGCTCAAAACAGACGTCCAGCAAGGCCGCAGGCGAAGAGACATCGCAGGCGTACCCGTCAGGGGTACGTCGAGAGATGATGTTCAAGCCGAGAACGAAGCTGGCGAGTCGTTTTCAGCAGTCTCAAAAGCACAAAAGCCTCCATCCCTCACGCCCAGGGACGGAGGCTTCAGAAGCTCCGTGGTACCACCTGATTTAGCCATGAACAACGTGTCGCCGTCCACAGCCCTTCATTACGCCCTGTCACGGGGGCGAGGCGGAATCCATTACTCGGGTTTCATGGATTCTGGCTCGGAGGCGAGTTCGGCGCCGCGCAGGCTGGTTTGCACCATCCACCAGCTCTCTCCAGTGCTGTGCGAATCGCGTACTACTCCTCGTCGCAGCCACTCACAGGATGCGGAAAAACCCGCTCGCTTCGCTCTCGTATACCAAAATAGTACTCTTCACAGCCTTCAAAACTTCGACTCCGTCACAGACTGCTCGGTCTTCGGCGACGGACGTTTTCCGGCCACCTTGGACAGAAGTCCGACGAGGCGTTCCGCAGGACCAAGCAAGGCATACCCGGCAAAGATGACAAATAGCATAACTTGGGGCCAGGCGGCTACGAGCATGAGCGCCAAAATTCCCCACACAAGATAAGTAATGTGCTGACCGCCGCGGAACTTCATGTCTTTAAAGCTCCGATACTTGATGGTGCTCACCATCAAGAACGAAAAGGTCAGCGTAATAATCAGGACGAGGAGGGCTTCACTTCCGTTCCAATCCTGACGCTATAGTGGTCGAAAATCACGAGCGACGCCACGACCCCTGCCGCTGCAGGAATAGCCAACCCAGTAAAGTACTTGCCGTCCGACACGGCTGCAGTCGAGATTAAACCGGGCCAACCGAACCGCACCCATTGCCACGTAGGCGAACATCACCGCCACGCCGAAACGTGCCCTGTCCGCTCAGCGCCCAGGAATAAATCAAGAGGCCGGGAGCAACCCGAACGACACCACATCGGACAACGAGTCGTATTCGAGGCCGAAATGGCTGGTACTGTTCGTCAACCGCGCCGGACTTTCCATCGAGCACGTCGAAGATCATTGCCACCAGGATGGCGACCGCTGCGACCATGTAGTCTGCATTGAACACGGACAGCATCGAAAACACGCCGCACAATAGATTCCCTGTCGTAAAGAGATTCGGGATCAAGTGCATAGCGGCTTTACGCCGCTTCCCATCTCTTCCGAATGATTGCCGAAGTCCCATGGGTTTCATTGTAATTCCCCAGGATGGTTTCCCCACCTTTGACTCGGTCGCCGACCGCAACTCTTACAGCCGTCCCGATAGGAAGAAACGTGTCCATCCGTGACCCAAATCGAGATCAAACCAAACCGTTCACCGCGTACGGCGCGATCTCCCGGCGAGATCCAACACACGATCCGCCTGGCAATCAACCCGGCCACCTGCACACACAGCACCTTTACGCACCTTGCGCGGTCCGAATCATCGAGAGCGTTTTTGCTCGTTCCTCAACGTTGCATCCGGCTTGCTGGCGACCAGAAACAAACCCGGTTGGTACTGCACATCCTCAATGATCCCTTCACAGGGCACCCGGTTTATATGTACATCGAACACATTCAAGAAAATGCTGATCCTGATACTACGATCCTTGATGAATCGGGGCTCGAACTCTTCCTCAATGGCGACGACTTTTCCGTCACCGGACGCCACGACAAGACGAGCACCTTGAGGGACCGCCGGGATGGATTACGAAAGAACCAAGAGACAAAGAGCGTCAGGAGCGCCGCCCCGACCGCCACAACCATCCAACCCAGCCATACTGCCAGCAGTGTAACGCCGACAGCAGTCCCAATGAAGGAATTCCTTCTTTGGCAAACGGGATGCCGACGGCACGATCCGCCACAGAGTCGCCTCAGGTTGCTCAGAAAAGATGTTCAAGCCGACTGTTCAGCAGGGCCGTCAGCGAGTGAACAGCCACGACGTGTACTTCGGGGTACATTGCGGCTTTGGACGACGCTGGAGATCGGTTTCAACATCCTTCTAGTTTTTATTCTTATCGACCAGTTGGTCCTTCTTCAGCCAGGGCATCATCGCCGCAACCGGCCCCCGACTTCTTCGATGGGATGGGCTTCACCTTTCGCCAGCAGCGCGTTGTACACCGGGCGGTTCGCCTGATTCTCCAATACCCACTCTTTGGCGAATTGGCCTTGCTGAATTTCACCCAAGATCTTCTTCATTTCCTGCTTCGTCTGCTCCGTCACAATCCGAGGACCGCGAGTGATATCACCATACTTGGCCGTTGTACTGATGGAATACCGCATGTTGGCAATGCCGCCCTGATAGATCAAATCCACGATCAATTTTACTTCATGCAGGCACTCGAAATAGGCCATCTCCGGAGAGTAGCCGGCTTCCACGAGCGTCTCGTACCCGGCCTGAATGAGAGACGTGAGTCCTCCACAGAGCACGACCTGCTCGCCAAAGAGATCCGTCTCGGTTTCTTCCGAAAGTTTGTTTCGATCACTCCAGCCCGCCCGCCCCCAATCGCACTGGCATAGCGCAAGGCCTACCTGCTTGGTTGTTCCGCTTGGATCCTGATGGATCGCGAGCAAGCAGGGCACCCCTTGCCCTTCGTATATTCCGATCGAACGAGATGGCCCGGCCCTTTCGGAGCGACCATGAACACATTGATCGTGGGAGGTGGCACGATTTGTCCAAAATGAATGTTGAAGCCGTGGCCAAACGCCAGATAAGAACCCGGCTTCAGATTCGGGGCGATGTCCAGCCGATAGATAGCCGCTTGCGCTTCGTCAGGCGCGAGAATCATCACGACATCCGATGCTTTCACGGCATCGGCCACCGGCATGACTTTTAATCCGCTTTGCTCCGCCTTCTTCCATGAGGCGCCTTCGCGCAACCCAATGACAACACTCACTCCGCTCTCCTTCATGTTGAGCGCATGGGCGTGGCCCTGACTGCCATAGCCGATCACCGCGACTTTCTTGTTCCGGATCTGTTGAAGGTCGGCGTCCTTATCGTAGTAAATCTTCATCAATCGCTCCGGGTAATCAGCTGCGTCAAGAAACTGATTGGCGGATGAGTCCGCGGTGATATGCCTATTCGCGGGCAACCTTTTTCGCCTGCACGTCCGTCGACCGGATCGACTCGCGGGCAACCGCAACCCGTCCGGTACGCGTGAGTTCCTTAATTCCGAGCGGCTGCAGCAAGTTGATGATCGCTTCAATTTTCCGTGGATCCCCGGTCACCTCGATGGTGTAGGTCGTCGGGGTGGAATCGATGACGTTGGCCCTGAAAATGTCGGCGATTCGCAACGCTTCCGCTCGATCTTCCGACCGCGTATGCACCTTAATGAGGGCCGTCTCCCGAGAGACAAAATCGCTCTCGTTCAAATCCACGACCTTGATGACGTCGATCAACTTATTGAGTTGTTTCACGATCTGCTCGATGATCCGCTCGTCTCCGGACGTGACAATGGTCATCTGCGACATGGAGGGATCGAGCGTCGGCGCCACGGAGAGACTTTCGATGTTGAATCCCCGACCGCTGAAACAGGCCGGCGACGCGAGACAACGAGCCAAATTTATTCTCAACGGTTATCGAAATAATGTGTTCCATGCCCCGCGCAACTCCTGACGCCGTTCGTTTAGGCCGTGAGGATCGTATCTGAATCTTTCGGAACCACCTGCCCAGCCCCAGACTGCTTACTCTTCAAGGCCGGCGGATCTTCCAAAATCATCTCATGGTTGCAGCCGCCTGCAGGAATCATAGGATAGACGTTTTCATACGGATACGTCGGTACATCGACGATAACCGGTTTATTCACCGCGATCATTTCCTTGATGACGGCATCGATTTCGGATGGCTTGTTGGCCCTGAGCCCGACCGCCCCATACGCTTCCGCCAGCTTGACAAAGTCCGGCGTCGTCTCCAGATAGCTCGATGGCATATCGATCCTTCGTAGAAAAGGTCCTGCCATTGCCGAACCATCCCGTGGATATCGGTTATTGAGCACGATAATCTTTGACTGGCAGCTTATGTACCACCGCCGTCGCCATTTCTTGCATATTCATCTGGATACTGCCGTCGCCAGCGATGCAGAGCACCAGCCGACCGGGAAACGCGGCCTGAGCCCCCATGGCGGCGGGAAATCCGAAACCCATGGTCCCAAGTCCCCAGAGGTCAGCCAGCGATTCGGCTTCGCCAACTTAAAATATTGGGCGGCCCACATTTGGTGTTGCCCGACATCGGTCGACACGATCGGATCTCGATCCTTCGTGAGGTCATAGAGCCGCTTGATGACATATTGCGGTTTGATCGGCCCATCCGCTTCTTGTTGATAGACGAGAGGATTCGCCTGTTGCCATTCGTGAATCTGATTCCACCAGGGCTTGCGCAATTCCCTCTGATCGCCATTCACCGTGGCACGCAGGATCTGAATCAACTCACGGAGCACCATCTTGCAATCGCCGACGATCGGAATGTCGACATTGACATTCTTCCGAATCGAGGTCGGATCGATATCGATGTGGATGACCTTGGCATGGGGGCAAAACTCAGAAACCTTTCCGGTCACGCGATCGTCAAACCGCGCCCCGATGGCCGACAACAAGATCGGAATAGTGCATGACCATATTCGCCCAATAGGTGCCGTGCATACCCGAGCATGCCCATGGACTGGGGATGTTCGCCGGGAAACGCCCCAAGCCCCATCAACGTCATGTCGACCGGCATATGAGTCAGTTCAGCCAACTCCATCAATTCTTGCGACGCGCCAGAGAAGACGACGCCGCCGCCGACATACAGCACCGGCTTCTTTCGACTTCGTCATGGCCTCCAGCCGCTTGCTTGATTTGCCACTTATTCCCTTCATACACCGGGTTGTAGCTACGGATAGAGATGGAACTCGGATAGACAAATTCCGCCTTATCCATCGACACGTCTTTCGGAATATCGACCAACACCGGGCCCGGCCGCCCCGTCGTCGCAATGTAGAACGCCTCTTTGATCGTGACCGCCAGATCTTTTACATCTTTCACCAGGAAATTGTACTTGGTGCAGGGACGACTCAGTCCCATATTATCCGCTTCCTGGAACGCATCATTCCCAATCAAGCTGGTGGGAACTTGTCCGCTAAAACAGACCAACGGCACGGAGTCCATGTAGGCATCCGCCAACGCCGTGATCACGTTCGTCATGCCGGGTCCGGAGGTCACAAGGCACACACCGGCTTTACCGGTCGCCTTAGCATAGCCTTCCGCCATATGGCCCGCTCCCTGCTCATGGCGAGTCAGGACCACTTCAATGTCCTTCTGCTGATGAAGGATGTCGAAAATTTTCAGGACGACACCACCAGGAAGCGCAAAAATTGTCTTGACGCCTTCCCGTTTGAGACACTCGATGAGGATCTCAGCACCTGTGAGCTTCATGACAGACGCCTCCATCCCTGCTCACGCAATGAAAATCTGGCAGAGAAATCAGTGATAATGCGATGAGGCCATGTCTCGTCCCAATGGATGGACCAGACACGACTCCCGTTGATCACTCAGAACATTCTGATAAATCAGGAGAAAGATGCGTGATCCTATCACCCGTGTTTCTACCGTCAATAGTAACGCCGGTCTGACAGCCTCCTCCTGACAGGCTGTCTCCCCACATGATACCCTCTACGTTCCAACTCGCTGGCTCAGGTCGCGCCTCCATGAGCATGCCTATCCGTGTCACCATCCTGTCTCGTGAAGACTGCCATCTCTGTAATGTCGTCTACCGAATTGCAGCTGCATCTTCAGTCAGAGCTGCACATCGAAACGAGCAAGGTGTCGATCGAAGGCGACAGGGATCCTGATGGAGCGGTATGGGACAAGGAGTTCCCGTCGTTCTGCTCGACGAGGTCGAGCACTTCGCGAGGAACGTGACGGAAGGGGAGCTACGCCGAGCGATAAAAAGCGCGATGGAGAAGACCTATAAGCCGGATTCTGTTCCGCCTGGGATGTGCTCCCAGACGGGGGTGATCATTTCTCTGGGATTCGAGTTACCTCGAACCTCAAGCGACCTACCCGAGAGACCTCGGCCGGGCCAGCCGGTCGCCGGCTTTCCGAAGAAAGCCGACAGATGTCTTCCTATTTGGCCTTGCATCGGGCGACGCTTACCCTGCCGGTGATGTCACCACCACCGCGGTGGGCTCTTACCCCACCGTTTCACCCTTACCTGAAGCCAGGGCAACTAGATTGGAATCCCGTCGTCTTGGCCATCGGCGGTCTGTTCTCTGTGGTGCTGGTGTCGGATCGCTCCGCCTGGGAGTTACCCAGCGCCCTGCCCATGAAGTCCGGACTTTCCTCTCAGAGCGTTACCACTCCAAGCGATCACCCGGTCTTCTCCCTCGCGCCAGAATACTATAGGACCGGAACTCAGTACTTTCAAGGAGCTCACCACGAATGCGTTCAACCTACCGGGCGGAGGCGGCAGCAGCGCCGGCAGGTACCGGCGCATTTGGTCTGGTAGATGGCCACTAGCCTCCGGCATCCACTTTTTGAGTTGTTCAATCCTCGTTTCATGACCGGGATGGGTCGACAAAAACTCCGATGGCTCCTTGCCACCGGACATCTGTTCCATTCGTTCCCACAGATGAGATCGACTCGCGCGGGTCGTAGCCGCATCCGCTGCAAGCAAGATTCCGATATAATCCGCCTCTGATTCATGCTTCCGGCTGAAGGGGAGCAACACGCCGACCTGGCACCGGCTCAAGACGTCGCCATCGTCGCTTGCTCACCATCGGCATCGCTGCTGCGCGTCCGGCGGCCGTTCCAGCAACTTGTAGCGCCAGCATTCGTGAGCTGGCCCTGGCTCATCCGTTCGGCACCGTGGCGAGCCAACGCGTGGGTCACCTCATGCCCTAAGACCGCGGCCAGTCCCGCTTCTGATCTTCGCAACACGGGAAAATACCCGTGTAGACTGCGATCTTGCCCCCAGGCAGTGCAAACGCATTCATCGTCTTGTCATCTTTGATAACTGTCACCTTCCATTGAAACTGGTTTGCCATCTCAGCATATTTCTGACTGTTTCGCCGCTTCGATGATGCGGGCAGCCACGCGCTCGAACCGGCTCAACTTCGCCGTGGATCTTGCGACTGGTGCATTTTCGGATCGTTTTTGACTTGGCTATAGGCCTGCGCATCCCATCTGCATCTCTTGCGACGACCGACGTCATCAGCAACTGCGACCGTCCCGTATAGGGATTTGTCTCGCATCCGGCAAGCCCAGCAAGACCAGACCACCATGACCAGGGCGAACATCCCGATTGCGAGGACTTCGTGACTTGCTTCATCGCACACCCTCCCATCGCTGTCACTCGTTTCTGTAGAGTTTCGACAAATTGACCGACCTGCGAGGCTCTGTTAGATTACCGCGCCCCTCAATATCTCTTCTACTAGGAGCCATGCGCCTGTGACGGATAAGCCTCACCACCAGACTGTAGAGCGCATCGGCATCGATGAGTCCGGCAAGGGGAGACTATTTTGGTCCTCTGGTCATTGCCGCGGTATTCGTTGATGCCACCACGCAGGGCGAACTCACACTCATGAATGTCCGGGACAGCAAGAAAATCTCGGATGGTCGCATTCTCGACATGGCGCCCGACATCCGGACCATTTGCCTCACAGCATTATCGCCATCGGCCCGCAACGATACAACGGACTGTACGCGAAGATCCGAAACTTGAATCGCCTGCTGGCATGGGGACATGCCAAGGCTCTGGAGACCCTGCTGGACAGGGTTTCGTGCGGACGCGCGATCGCGGATCAGTTTGGCGACGAGCGGTTGATTCTGAACGCATTACAGGAGAAGGGGCGCACGATCGTATTAGAACAACGGCATAAAGGCCGAGATCCGATCTGGCCGTGGCCGCCGCCTCGATCCTGGCCCGTGCGGAATTCCTCCTTCGTTTGAAGCGTCTCTCGGATGAGATCGGCACAACGTTGCCCAAAGGCGCATCACCCGCCGTCGAACTGGCCGGACGCATGATCGTGAAGAAGCATGGAGAGGAACGGCTGGGGTCGGTCGCCAAACTGCACTTCAAAACAACGCAAGCTGTATTGGGGAAAATAGACTAGACCGACTCGCCGATCTCAAGGGCCGATGTCTTGTCGATGATCGGAGGCTTGTCGTTGATTCGACAGAAATCTGTCCATCCCAGTAGAGCATCCGACGGCAATAGGGGCAGGTGTGGAGTATCTTGCGCGCGTTTGACTTCTGAAATCAGTTGCGGAGGAAGCTGCAGACGGCATCCGGAACAGATTCCCTCTTTGATTTCAGCGAGCGCGCTGATCCTTGCGCGACGCTTTGATCGTGTGATAGCGACTGAGCAGCCCCTTCTCGACATGGGCGGAACGGGCCTGCTGCTGCGCTTCGAGATCGGCCAACTCCGTTGAGAGCTATGCTCCAGTTCGTCGAGCGCCTGCTTTTCCTGCGTAAAGGCCTTTTCAATCACGCCGAGCTTCTCTTGCGCTTCCTTCGCCGCTCCGCTGCAGTTGTTCGATCTTCTCCATACACAGCAAGATCTTCTCTTCGATAACGCCTTTCTTCTTATTCGCAACCTCGATCTCGAACAGATGAGCCTGATATTCCTTGTTGGATTTCAGCTCGGACAGCCGCGACTTCATTTTCTCAGTGTGCGCTTCATGCGCTTCAAGATCCTGTTCGTGCGACCGCCGCTCTTTAATGAGAAGCTCTACAGACGCACTGGTCTGTTGATGTAGCTGCTGGGCCTCTCGAAGCGGGGCATCACCGCTTGGAGCCGCTCTGGAATTTTTCGGCGCTGATCCTTGATCTCCGCGATACGGAGATCCAACTTCTGCAGCTCGATAAGGGGGAAAGATTCTGGTTCAACGCACTCCTATCGCTGTTGTTCCAAACGACGAGTCTTAACCGATGAGTTCCGCGGCCGCGCTGGTGGGCCCACTAGGACTTGAACCTAGGACCAGCTGATTATGAGTCAGCCGCTCTAACCACCTGAGCTATGGGCCCGATCAGGCAGCCGACCTCTCGTGCCTGACCCGTAGACCCGAACAGCTGATTCTTATGCTGCCCAGGGAGGGGAGTCAAATCCCGAGGAATACTCCATGACGCATCACAGACTTTCCACGAAGCTGCGCAGCTTTTTGCTCCGGCTCGGGTGGCGCAGTTTACGCAAAGCCTTCGGCTTCGATCTGCCGGATACGTTCGCGGGTCACTTCGAAATCTTGTCCGACTTCTTCGAGGGTATGGTCGGTGGCTTCGCCGATGCCAAACCGCTTCCGCAAAACCTTCTCTTCCCGTGGCGTGAGCGTTTCCAATGCGCTGTTGATCTGGCGCTGGAGATCGTACCGAATCGCCGCCTCCAGAGGAGACACCGCCTTCTTGTCCTCGATAAAGTCGCCCAAATGGCTGTCTTCCTCCTCGCCGATCGGCGTCTCCAGAGAAATCGGCTCGCGCGCGATTTTCAGTATCTTCCGCACTTTGTCGAGCGGCAGATCCATGCGTTCGGCAATTTCTTCCGGCGTCGGTTCGCGTCCGAGTTTCTGGACCAGATGACGGGAGGTCCGGATCAGCTTGTTGATCGTCTCGATCATATGCACCGGGATACGGATTGTCCGGGCTTGATCGGCGATCGCACGGGTAATCGCCTGGCGGATCCACCAGGTGGCATAGGTGCTGAACTTGTAGCCGCGCTTGTACTCGAACTTATCGACGGCCTTCATCAGACCGATATTACCTTCCTGGATCAGAGTCGAGGAACTGGAGACCGCGGTTCGTGTACTTCTTGGCGATACTGACGACGAGACGAAGATTCGCTTCGACCAGCTCGGCTTTCCCACGCTTGACCTTTTCCTCGGCCACATCCAGATGCTTGACCGCATCTTTGATCTCTTCCGCGGACACGAGGGCCTCTTCGGTCTCGAGTTGTCGAATCCGGCCCTTCGCCGCCTGATAGATCTTCTTAATCTCGTTGAGAGCTTCCTCCGAACAGCTCGTCTTGCGCTTCACGGCGAGGAAGGCTTTCCGATCGCGGCAGAGCTTCTTGAGGGCTTCGACGCCGGCCTCACCGCTGATCCCAAGCCGGCGCTGGCAGCTGACGATCTCTCGCTCCCCGTCCGAATCTGAATCGCCAGCTCCCGCACACGCTGCACCATCCGATCCTTCAACACGCCATGCAGGTTGACGGACTCCATCTTCTCCACGACCTGATCGCGAATCGTATCGATCTGCTTCTTAATCTTCTTCTGTTTCGCGGGATCGCTGTTGGCATGCCGGGCAACTTCATAGAGACTCTTGAGCGAGGTCGAGATTTTCCGGACGGAATTCAGCCCTTCGAGCGTCTTCACCCGAAGCTCTTCATAGCCCTGTTGGAGTTGTTCTTCCTCGAATTCCTCCTCGGTCTCGACGATCGGGACGATCTCACGCACGTCGATGGACCCGTTCTTGAGCTGATCGTACAGCGCGAGAACAAACTCAATCGTCATCGGCATCCCGTAGATGACCGAGGCGATGTCCTTCTTCCCTTCCTCGATGCGTTTCGCGATCTCGATTTCTCCTTCGCGACTCAACAGCGCCACGCTTCCCATCTCTTTGAGATAGAGTCGAACCGGGTCGTCGGTCCGGCTGAGTGCGCCGGGAGTTAAATCGATCTCCTTCTTCTTCCTTTTCTTCCTTCTCATTCTCCTCTCCGGAACCAGCACCGGCTTCGACCTCGACGTCCTCAGCTTCCTCATTTGACTCTTCGGTGTCCCGGGCTTTCCTGATCCGCTCCCCCTCGGGCGCATCGACAATCTCGATGTCCATTTCGCCGAACATCGTCATGATGCTGCCGAACTGCTCTGAGGACACCACCTCCGCAGGCAACGTGCTATTCAGCTCGTCGTACGTCAGAAAGCCCTTCTCTTTCCCCATCGAGATCAGCTTCTTGACTTCGCCGAGCAACTCTGGTTTCGCCATGACTACTCCTTCACTAAGGACAACATCCCGGTGGAGGGCCGACCGGCCTTTTGCATTCGCAATTCATTCACGTGTGCGTTCAGCTTTCGCGCATCCTCTACACGGCCTTCCCGCTCGGCGGCCTTCAGTTGCGTGATCAGATCGCGAAACACCGCCTCGGCTCGCTTCCGATCCAAGGTCTCCAAACACCCCGCGACGTGGGCTCTCACGTCGTCAAAATGGTCTTCCCGCATGGACAGCTCCGGTCGCCAGCGACCCGCAATCCGGATGATCGGCCACAGCATCCAGCAACATCCTGAGCCCGACTCGTCCGTCTCGATCAAGGTGACCCAACGCCGCCTCGACGAGGGACCGACAGGCCGGAACCGAGAAGGCGCTCGGGCCGCAGTCGTTGCACATCGGCGGGCGTCAGATGCCCATGCAGCAGCAAATACACCAGATCCCGCTCTTCGCTCACACCCTTGAACGTCGCCGGTGTCGACGCCAATCAATTGAGTGGCCGCCGGTCGACGTCCCTCCGACTGTACCAACGCCGGATACCGTTCGATCAACCGTTGCTGGCTGACCCCCAGTCGTTCGGCGACCACGCGAATCCGCTCTTCTCGTTCGATCGGATGCTCGCTCTTTTGCAGAATTCGCAAGACATCGTCCACGCTGCGGATGCGCCCTTCGATCGTACTGGACTCTGCCGTACTCACACTATGCTCAAGGGCAAAATCCAAGAGGCTCGGAGCCTGCGCTTCCAGCGCGCGAAGGCCTCCGGCCCTTCCTTCCGGACATACGTATCGGGATCCTCTCCAGCCGGCAAGGTGACGACTTTCACACCGAGTCCGCTATTCACAAACAGATCGAGCCCTCGCAGGGCTGCGCGGACCCCGGCCTGATCCGGATCGAACAACAGTACGACCTTGGAGGCAAACCGTCTCAACACCTGAATATGCTCTGCCGTCAGGGCCGTCCCCAGCGTCGCAACCGTGTGGGTCAGCCCAGCTTGATGAAGCGCGACCGCATCAAAATACCCTTCCACCACGATCACGGTCTTCAGCCGAGCGACCGCTTCTCGGGCAAGATCCAACGCGTGAAGCGTCTGCCCTTCTTGAACAAGGGAGTATCCGGCGAATTCAGGTACTTCGGCGTCCCCTCGCCGAGAATACGCCCTCCAAAACCGACAACCCGCTTCCGCAGATCCGTAATAGGAAACATCACGCGGGCGCGAAAACGATCGTAGGCCCCGGACGCATGTTCGCGTGCCACCGTCAATCCCGCGGCCGCCAAATCACTCTGTGCAAAACCCTGCTTGCTCAGCGCCTTGATGAGCCCGTCCCACTCAGCCGGAGCACATCCGATTTCAAATCGCTCGATCGTCTCAGGATGAATACCCCGGCTGGCCAAGTAGTCCCGCGCCGTTGCACCGGCCACCCCATCCCGCAAGCTCTGTTGAAACCACGCCGCCGCCGCCCGATTGAGCGGTTCAAGGCGACTCATCTGTGCCGCTTGAGGCCCCGCGCTCGGCCCGCTGTCCGGCACATCAATACCGAATTTCTGTCCGAGTTCACGGACTGTCTCAGGAAAATTCGCGCCGGTGATCCGCATCAGAAATGTAAACACGTTGCCGCCTGCGCCACATCCGAAACAATGAAAAATCTGGCGGGAAGGACTGACGGTAAAGGAGGGCGATTTTTCCTGATGGAAGGGACAGAGACCCTTCAAGTTCTGGCCGGCCCGAGTCAGGCTCACATGATGTCCAACCACCTCGGCAATGTCGACCCGGTCTCTGACTTGATTGATCACGTCTTCGGAAATCAGACCTCGGCCCACGGGAGTCGCGGCTCCTATTTCCCCACCCGGTACCGGTGAGAAATGTAAACGTAACTTGTCGTAAATAGACCGGTGAGGGTAACAGACGGCAAAGAAATCTGTCAACGTGGCGGCAATGCCCCCTGCCTAGCCAAGTACGATGTTCAAAAAGTCCGTCCAGCAAGGCCGCAAGGAGTGCGGACCCCGAGGCGTACGCGGGGAGGGTACGCTGAGGGGTTCGAACGACTGAGAACGAAGCCTGAGGCAAAGCGCGTCTTGGCGCGCTGGGGGCTGGGCGGATGAAATCGGGTGGCTTTTCAACATCGTATTTAGCCGGGAGGCCAAGCGAGATGGCGCCCGCCCAAAACATGGAGATGAAGGTGAAACACGCTTTGGCCGCCATGCGCACCGGTATTGACGACGACACGGTACCCGGTATCGGCAACCCCCTTCAATTTCGCAATCTTGTTCCCGGCCAACATCAAACGCCCAAGTAGTCCAACATCCGAATCTTGCAGCTCGGCTATCGAGGCCACATGTTTTCGGGGAATGACGAGCACATGCGTCGGCGCCTGGGGATTGATATCGTTGAACGCGACCACCAAATCATCTTCATAGACGAGCGCGTGCGGGAATGGTCCGTGAGACGATTTTGCAAAAGAGGCACTCACTCATGAGGTGGGTCCTTTCCTCAAGCCCGACTTCCCAAATCGAGTCGCCAGTTCCTGATACACTTCTTGAGGTGTCGACGCCGTGGTATCCCAACGCCACCAAGGTATGGAACAGCAGATCCGCTGTTTCGTAGACAATCTCGTCCTTTTTCCCGCCCTTTCCAGCAATCGCCACCTCGCCGGCTTCCTCGACAACTTTCTTCAGGATACGATCGACACCGCCTTCCAGCAGTGTGGAGGTGTAGGACTCGCTCGATGGCTGACGCTTCCGCTCTTGGATCATCTGATAGAGGCGTTCGAGAATTCCCCCAGGACTCCGACGTCTTCGTCTCCGGCGAGTCCAGACGCGAAAAGAAGCAGGCTCGCTCCCCTGTGTGGCATGTCGGGCCAACCGGCTCGACCTTCAGGAGAAGAGCATCACCGTCACAATCTATAAACAGGTCCTTGAGCTGCAGGGTGTGACCGGAGGTCTCACCTTTCTCCCACAACGTGTGGCGTGACCGGCTCCAGAAGTGCACAGACTTCGTCTCGATGGTCTTCTGCAGAGCCTCCTGGTTCATGAAAGCCACCATGAGCACCGTGCCATCCCGCCAATCCTGCACGACTGCCGGAATCAGCCCCTGCGCGTCGAATTTCAATTGCCCCATATCCATTATCGAACCGCCACTCCCTTCTGACGAAGATAGGCTTTCGCCTCAGGAATCGTGTGAGTCCGAAAATGGAAAATAGACGCGGCCAGCACCGCATCAGCCTTGCCCTTGACGAATCCGTCATAGAGATGGTCCAAATTCCCCACACCGCCCGATGCAATCACCGGGATCGACACAGCCTCCGACACGGTGGAGGTCAACGCAAGGTCATATCCTTGCTGTTGCCCATCCTGATCCATGCTCGTGAGCAAAATCTCACCGGCTCCGTACTGCGCCATCTTCTTCGCCCATTCAACGACGTCGAGACCGGTCGACTTGCGGCCGCCATGGGTGAATACTTCCCACCCTGTAGCCGGCGCAGCACGACGCTTGGCGTCGATCGCCACGACGATACATTGCGTCCCGAATCGCTCCGCCGCTTCCTTCACAAATTCAGGCCGTTGGACCGCCGCCGTGTTGATGCTCACCTTGTCCGCGCCCGCCTTCAGCAACGCCCGGATGTCCTCAAGCGTTCTCACACCCCCGCCGACAGTCAACGGCATGAACACCCGCGCAGCCGTCATGCTCGACCACGTCGATGATGGTCTTACGATTCTCATGAGGAGGCGGTAATGTCCAGAAAACAGAGTTCATCCGCTCCTTCGCGATCATAGACGGTTGCCACTTCGACCGGATCTCCCGCGTCGCGCAGGTTCACAAAGCTCACGCCTTTGACGACGCGACCGTCTTTGACATCGAGGCAGGGGATGATGCGTTTGGTCAACATCACAACACGTGAAATGTGAAACGTGAAACGTGAAACGAATATGTCGGCAAAGAATTTCTCACATCTGTCTCTTTTCAGTACCGAGAGCAGCAAGAGCTGTCCGATAGTCGAGTTTCCCGTCGTACAACGCTTTCCCCACAATCGCACCTTCAACCCGTGGACCGAGCGCTTGCACGGCTCGTAAGTCTTCGACGCGCGAAATGCCCCCTGAGGCGATCACAGGGAAGGACGACAACTCAACCACTTCCCGTAACGCCGCCAGATTCGGCCCGCCCAACATACCATCGCGAGCAATGTCCGTGTAGATCACGCCGCCCAAGGCATAGCCTGCCAGCTCCTTCAGCAGTTCAGTTGCCTTCGTCTCCGACAGCGCTGTCCAGCCTTTCACCGCCACCTTCCCATCCCGCGCATCCAGGCCCAGCAGAATCCGGCGAGGAAATTCCCGGCAGGCTTGCTCGAAGGAATGATCGATCTGTCAGTGCCGCAGTGCCGAGTACAACCCCGCTTACACCTGCGCCGAGATACCGACGCACCGTCTCGATCGATCGAATCCCTCCCCCAACCTGTATATTGAGGCCCACCGTGCGAATGATCGCCTCGATCTGGGGAAATTGCGCGGCTCCCCATCCACGGCTCCATTCAAGTCCACCACATGAATCAGCGCTGCACCGGCTTGCTGCCATCGCCTCGCGATAGCCGATACGTCGTCGGAATACACCGTTTCAGCCGCCATGTCGCCCTGACGCAATCGGACGCAGCGGCCATCTTTTAGATCAATCGCTGGAATAACGAGCATAAAAAGAATCGCCTGTCGTCAGGGCGCCTCTACTGTTCCAAATGGGAATTCAAGGAGCATATGTTCAACCCCGTAGCTCGCCAACTCCTCCGCCGTAACAAATACCCCATGCCGCTGAATGAATCCCATCACATCTTCAATCATCGGCCGCTGCTTCTCATAGTAATTACCTTCCCACAGAACTTGGCCGTCAGCCGCGACCACCTTGGCTTCAAACCCCACCGTGGCGGAGGGCTGGCGCCAAAACGACCCGCCGACTCGTTCCTGGTACACCGACACTTGGCCGATCAGCGAGGCATCCGCCTTGAGCTGTTTAGCCACCATCACCGCCGGTGACTGACCGGCGGAAGCTTGCGACGTCGCTTGAGACGTAAGAGCCTTCGCTGCCTCATTTGGCGAGAGCACCGTCACCCCCTGCCGCGCTCGTAACCGGCTCCACAGTAGCTGCGTGATAGTGGCCCCAGCCTCAACCGGCACTGTGACTGTCTGTCGTATGTGCTGGTCGGCAGTCGGCGACACTGCCATCGCCATATCAGACCGGCGAGCCCCTGCGGCGCCGGGATGGTCTGATCGATACTCTCTCTCACTTGTGGCGTTGAGAGAGTCGTAAACGGTACTAACGCGATGGTGTACGAATCTGGTAGCGCTGCAATTCTCCGGACGATTTCGTGACCACTTTCGACCCGCTACAGCCGGCTACGGCCAGCACAGCCAATCCCACCAATGCCGTCACCCGTCCCACCTGGCTCATCGTGGTCACTTCCACCCCCAAAATTCTTGATCAACCGTAACCCGACGGCCTGACTCTTTTCGGGATGAAACTGACAGGCCACCACATTGTTCCACCAAATACTCGAGACAAATGGAATGCCGTATGTGGTCGTCGTCGCAGCGATCTGCCGGTCGACCGGATCGACGAAATACGAATGCACAAAATACCAGTGGTCTCCATCCGAAATCCCCTCGAACAGCGGGCAGGGCCGCTGAATGTTGACCTGATTCCAGCCCATGTGAGGGACTTTCAGCTTCGGATCGATCTCAAACCGCCTGACCCTGCCGGGAATGATGCCGAGTCCTTTGTGTGAGCCGAACTCCTCGCTCTCCGTGAACAGCAGTTGGAGTCCCAAACAGATTCCCAGAAACGGTTTGCCTGACTGGATCGAAGACCGGATCGGTTCCGTGAGGCTATAACGCTCAAGATTCGCCATGCAATCGCCAAAAGCTCCGACCCCAGGCAGGACGACATGACTTGCATTCCCTATCACGCGCGGATCACGCGTCACCACCACCTGATGCCCCACCGCCTCAAAGGCCTTGGAGACACTGCGGAGATTGCCCATGCCGTAGTCGATGATCGCAATCATAACCCCTCTTGGCCATAGAAAGGATGTAACAATACCGCAACCAGCTCTTGCCCGCCACTCCTCTCTGAGCAAACAAAGGGGGCCAGGCTTCAGTAGCCCTGTCCCCCTTCATCATTCGGCGTTGTCAGTTGGACAATATCTATAGCATCCCCTTCGTCGACAGCACCTTACCAGCCAGCCGCTCTTCCAACATGGTCGCCTGATCGAGGGCTTTGGCCAATGCTTTGAAGATGGCTTCCATGATGTGGTGCGGGTTGCGGCCGTACATGAGATTCACATGGAGATTGAGTCCACCGTGGGTGACGAAGGCCTGGAAGAAATCTTCGAATAGTCCCAGGTCGAAGGCTTTGATCTTCCGATCCGGCAAATTCACGTTGTAGACGAGGTAGGGCCGGCCGCTGAGATCGACCGTGACTTGCGCCAGCGTTTCGTCGAGCGGCGCTGAGGCGAACCCGAATCGCTTGATCCCGGCCTTCTCGCCCAATGCCTGATGCAGGGCCTTGCCCATGACAATGCCGACATCCTCAACCGTGTGGTGCTCATCGATATCGATGTCGCCCTTCGCCTGCACGGTCAAGTCGAAGAACCCGTGCTTGGACAACAGCTCCAGCATGTGGTCGAAGAAGCGAATCCCCGTGTCGATCTTCCCCTGGCCGCTGCCGTCCAACGTCCATTCGACCAGGATATCCGTCTCTTTCGTGGCACGGTGAATCGACGACTGTCGAGGTGCAGATCCGTTCTTTTTCATGAGAACCTGCTCTGGGCCGACTTCGGCGTGCGCGTCGAACCCTTCGATGTGGGCCAGCCGAACGAGATGATCTTTACGCTTGCTCAACTCCTCGCGCGTGTAGTGCACGATGTTGCTGACCTTGATGTAGTCGTGGACGGAGAGTGCCGAAAGAAACGCGCCGTCCTCCGGTCGGCAGGACGTGATTCGGGCCGGCGACATAATCCGCAACCGATGGGGGAGTGTACCGACCCAAGAAGAGCGCCCCGCGTGCCGGATTTTCTCTAGATAGTCAAACGGCTCATCGACCGAGAGGGTCAGGTGTTCCGGAGCAATCTGGTTGGCCACCATCGATGGCTTCGTCCATCGTGGTGACCACGAAGGCCACCGAATGGCGCGCAATGGACCTCGCCGCGATCTTTTCCCGTTGTAGTCCCTTCAACTGGCTGCTCGATGAGTCGCGCCACGTCCTTCGCCAACTGGGCTGATGTGGTGACGAGATAGACCTGCGCATCTTCGTCATGCTCCGCTTCGCAGAGAAGATCGGCCGCGACATGAGCCGGCTTGGCGTCGCCGTCTGCGACGACGAGCAGTTCGCTCGGGCCTGCTACCATGTCGATCCCGACCGTGCCATACGAAGAGCCGTTTGGCCGTCGCGACATAAATATTGCCGGGGCCCACGATTTTGTCGACGCGTTGGATTGTCTTGGTTCCATAGGCCATCGCGCCGACGGCTTGCACGCCCCCGACACGATAGATCTCCGTGACGCCGGCGATGTCGGCTGCGACCAGTAGATAGGATTGATCGGGCCTTTCTGTGGCGGCGTACACATCACCACACGGGAAACGCCCGCGACCTTGGCCGGAATCGCGCACATCAAGACCGATGAGGGATAGACGGCCTTGCCCCCGGCACGTACACGCCGACCGCATCGACCGGCGTGACCACCTGCCCCAGCGTCGCCTCGTGGTCCTGATACATCCAGGTCTTCGATGCGCTGGCGTTCGTGGAACGACGTGATCCGCTGGGCTGCAAACCGGAGCGCGTCGCCCTCGTCTTTCCGGATGTGGAAGTAGGCTTCTTTGATCTCTTCGGGGTGACGCGCAACCCCGTGTCTTTCATAGGAGACACGGTCGAACTGTTTCGTATAGCGGAGGACGGCCTTATCGCCGCCCCGTTCCACGGCTTGCAGAATCGTCTTGACCGTCTTCTCGACGGCAGCCCCCTGGACGCGGCCACGCGACGCCACTTTCTTAGAGTGCGGGGAGAAAGGCTCGCTCGGTAGAGGCCACAATCTTCATGTGCGCGTCCGTCTGACCGTTCGACGTCACGCGACTTGCGCGGAACGGATGTTTGAGACTCGGTTGGTATGCTGCTCACAGCCCGGAGCTTCTTGATCAGCTCTGTGACCACCGCATGCTTCAGTTTCAGACTTGCGCGATTGACGACTAACCGGGCCGTGGACTGCGCGATGCACTCCACTTCGACGAGGTCGATGCGCCTTCAGCGTGTTGCCGGTCTCGACCAGATCCACGATGCGATCGGCCAGACCGACCAACGGCGCCAGTTCAATCGAGCCGTACAACTTGATGATTTCGACCGGCACGCCGCGCTGATTAAAATACCGCTCGGTGATTCTCGGATACTTGGTCGCTACTCGAATTTTCGAGGACAGCCGGTCGCGTGAGGCCTGTCCCTTGAGCGCAGCGACGGCGATTCTACACGCTCCGAACCGTAAATCCAATGGCTCATATACGTCGCTGTCCTGCTCCATCAAGACGTCTTTCCCGACAATCCCGACGTCCGCCGCGCCATATTCGACATAGGTCGGCACATCGGTCGGCCGCACGATCAGGAAGGTCATCCCGATCTCCGGACAGGAAACACCAGCCGCCGACTCTCGGTGGAGAGACTGCCCAGTGCATAACCCGCCCGACGAAAGACGTCCAGCGTGAGTTCCAACATTTTTCCCTTCGACAAGGCAATCGTCAGCATGGTATCAACGAGTCTCGGCCGGAGCCGCACCTTCTTTGTGACGGGTGATCGTCGCACCCAACCCGCGCAGTTTTTCTTCCATCCGCTCATACCCACGATCCAGATGGTACACACTGGAGAATCTCCGACTTGCCTTCCGCCGCAAGCCCAGCCAAGACCAATCCGGCACTCGCACGAAGATCGGACGCCATCACCGGAGCCCCGGCCAATCTGGTCGGTCCGGTCACCACCGCCCGATTGCCCTCGACCTTAATCTCAGCACCCATTCTGTCGCAGCTCCTCGACATGCATGAAGCGACTTTCGAAGACCGTCTCCTGTAATCACACTCGTGCCCTCAGCGGCCGTCATCAAGGCCACCATCTGCGCCTGCATGTCGGTGGGAAACCCGGGATACGGCAACGTCCGAATGTCGATTCCTTTGAGTCGCGATGCCGCGTTGAGATGAATCCGTTCCTTCTCCACCTGTATCCCGACACCGGCTTCACGCAACTTCATCAGCAACGCGTCCAAGTGATTCGGGCAGCATTGATTGAGCGTTACCGCTCCCCGCGTAATAGCCCCGGCCACCAGGTATGTTCCTGTCTCGATACGATCTGGAATGACGTCGTGATCGCTCCCGTGTAACTCACGAACACCTTCGATCGTGATGACATCCGTCCCGGCGCCCACGATCCGAGCCCCTCGCTTCACGAGAAAATTCGCGAGGTCTACGATCTCCGGTTCCTTGGCGGCGTTTTCAATGACCGTGGTCCCCCGGGCGAGCGACGCAGCCATCATCAGATTTTCTGTTCCGGTGACCGTCGGCGTATCGCAGTAGATTTGTGCCCCTGTCAGCCGCTTCGCTGTGGCGCGAATATACCCGTGTTCCATCGAAACTTCCGCACCCATTTTGGCGAGTCCGGCAAGATGGAGATTGACGGGCCGTGACCCAATCGCACAGCCACCTGGCATCGACACCGTGGCCTCTCCCCATCGCGCCAGCAAGCGGCCCCAACACGAGCACGGAGGCCCGCATGGTCTTCACTAGATCGTACGGGGCCTGGGTCGAAGTAATGACATCGGCGTTAATGAGCGCGCGGTTCCCCTCATGGTGGACCTTCGCACCCAAAATACCCAACAACTTGCCCATGGTGAGGACATCCACGACACGAGGTACGTTGGTAATGACACACTCGCCGCCGCCAAGAATGGTGGAGGCGAAGATCGGCAACGTGGCATTCTTCGCCCCACTGATCTGGACCTCCCCTCGCAGCGGTATGCCGCCGCTGATCACAATACGATCCATCGTCTCCGCCCCTACGTTCCTGCTCGCTCTACAATCACCACACGCTCAAGCCCCGCCGCGTCGTAGACCAGCTGGTGAAATCTGTACCCGGACATCTGGTCGACAATCCGACGCATCGCACGAGCCTGACCGGCACCAATTTCCATGATCAATACGCCGCTGGGAGACAGGTATTGACCAGCTTCCTGCAGCAACCGTTCGTGCAACTCCGTCCCCTGAGGCCCTGCCACCAGCGCATCTCGCGGTTCGAATAGCCGCACTTCCGGCTGAAGTGTGGCCCAATCAGCCTCCGCAATATAGGGAGGGTTCGAGACGATGACGTCAATGCACGCTTCCAACTTCTGCCCCGCCAATGGCCCCAGCAGATTGCCTTCCAACCATGTGATGTGCTCACCGACCGCATGACGGGCGGCATTGTGCCTGGCGACGTTGAGCGAGGCGTTCGAGAGATCGGTTGCAATCAGCCGCGCACGAGGTCTCAGCCGCGCAATCGCCACGGCAATGCACCCGGACCCCGTGCAGACATCGACGATGGTGGCCTGTCGCTCGACGGGAATTCGTTGCGCGACATATTCCACCAGCAGCTCGGTTTCCGGCCTCGGGATGAGCACCGCCGGGTTCACATCAAACTCCAGCCCGCAAAACTCCTGAGTCCCCAAGATATATTGCAAGGGCTCGCGATTGACCCGCCGCCCGACCAGCCCTCGTGCGGCTGCCAGCTCGGCGTGAGACAGCAGTCGATCTCGGTCGGCGACAACACGATGTGCGGAAAGGCAGAGCACATGCTCCACGATCCAAAATGCTTCCTGCCCCGCGCTGTCTATGCCTGCTTGCTCCAGTAACCGTCGCGCCTCGGCGATGACCTCACCGAGTGTCGCCTGACTTGCTGACTGCAGGATGGGGACAACCGCATCCATAATTACGCAGCTCCCACTTCTTGCTGACGCTGCGCTTTCAGAGCCTGGACGAGTTCGTCGAGATCGCCTTCAAGCACCTGTTCCAACTTATGCAACGTCACCCCGACGCGATGATCTGTCACCCGATTCTGCGGAAAGTTGTAGGTGCGAACTTTCTCGCTTCGCTCGCCCGTGCCCACTTGCGCCTTGCGATTCTGGGCGATTTCCGCTTCCTGCCGTCTCCCGCTCCGCCTCGACGATTCTGGCTCGCAGGGTCCGCATCGCTTTGTTGCGATTCTTCAGCTGCGACCGTTCGTCCTGGCAACTCACCACCACACCGGTCGGAATATGGGTGATCCGCACCGCCGATTTCGTCGTATTGACACTCTGGCCTCCGGCACCGGATGAACAGAAGGTGTCGATCCGAAGATCCATGGGATCGATCTGCACATCCACCTCGTCCACCTCAGGCATGACGGCGACGGTGACGGTTGACGTATGAATCCGGCCACTGGCCTCCGTGACGGGAACACGCTGTACTCGGTGGACTCCGGCCTCGAATTTGAAGTGGCTGTACGCGCCCTTGCCTTCAATCAGCGCAACGACGCCCTTATAGCCCCCGGGTCCGGTTTCTGTGGCTTCGACCACATCGACTTTGAATCCTTTGATCTCGGCGTACTTGCTGTACATGCGGAACAATTCTCCGGCAAAAAGCGCCGCCTCATCGCCGCCGGTCCCGGCGCGGATTTCGAGGAGCAGACTCTTCTCGTCTCGCGGGTCTTTGGGAATGAGCAGGTCTTGGGCCTGCTGTTCGATCTCACGCTGCTGGTGTTCGAGCGCGGCGCTCTCCTCCGTCGCCATCTTGTGCAATTCAACCCCGGCCGTGGGATCTGCAAGAATGTGAGCGGCTTCCTCCAACTGCCTTGCGTTGTCTCGATAGGTGGCGAGAAGCTTGGCCGCCGGTTCGATATCCGTCCGCTCCTTATTGACTTTGTGTAAGCTGCGAAGGTTGGCTCATCATAGACGGGTCCATGAGTTGATTCGTCAACTCATCGTATCGAGTGGCCAACACTTCCCATTTCTTCAGTAAGACTGCTTCCATGGCCCCGTTTCCCTCGGATTTCGCGCTCAGCTCCTGACGCACAAAAACAAAGAGACCCTGCCCCTCAGCGAAGCAGGGTCCCTCGTATGACCTCTTCTCGAGCTACTTGGCTTTCTTCGCGTACTTCTTCTTGAACCGTTCAACGCGCCCTTCTGTATCAATGATCTTCTGTGTCCCGGTGAAAAACGGATGGCAGTTTGAACAAATATCGACATTGATATCGCCGCCCGTCGATCTAGTCTTATACTTGTTGCCGCAGGCGCAGTGCACTGCAACTTCTCGATACACGGGATGGATACCCTTCTTCATAATTCACGCTCCCTACACGTCACAATTATCCGCCTTCGCCCATTCGAAGGCCTGCCACTGTACCCTGTCTCCGCGATCAGATACAAGCCGGATATTACCGATTCATCGACTGCAGAAACTCCTGATTGGTCTTCGTGCCATGCAGCTTGTCCATCAGAAACTCCATGGCTTCCATCGTCCCTAGCGGGCTCAACACCTTGCGCAATATCCACATCTTATTGAGACGATCCTTATCCACCAGCAATTCTTCTTTTCTCGTCCCGGACTGGCTGATATCGATAGCCGGAAAGAGCCGCTTGTCGGCCAGACGGCGATCGAGATGGACTTCCATGTTACCGGTCCCTTTGAACTCTTCAAATATAACATCATCCATCCGGCTGCCAGTGTCGACAAGAGCGGTCGCCATGATGGTGAGACTGCCGCCGTTTTCGATGTTGCGGGCCGCCCCAAAGAACCGTTTCGGCCGCTGGAGCGCATTCGAGTCCAATCCTCCCGACAACACCTTGCCGCTCGGCGGCGCAATCGTATTGTAGGCTCGCGCCAACCGAGTAATGCTGTCCAGCAGCACAACGACATCTTTCTTATGTTCGACCAGTCGCTTGGCCTTTTCGAGCACCATCTCAGCCACCTGAGCATGGCGCTGGGCCGGTTCATCGAAGGTGGAGCTGATGACTTCGGCCTTCACCTGCCGCTGCCAGTCGGTGACTTCTTCCGGCCGCTCGTCGATGAGCAGCACGATCAAGGTCACTTCCTTGTGGTTTTTAAGAATGGCCCGAGCGATGGCCTGCAGCAACATCGTTTTCCCGGTTCGAGGAGCCGCCACGATCAACCCACGCTGACCTTTGCCGATCGGGGTCGTGAGATCCATCACGCGGGTGCAATATTCTTCACGGTCGAACTCGAGGACCAGACGCTCTTCCGGATAGAGCGGCGTCAGGTTATCGAAGAGGATCTTGTCGCGAGACACCTCGGGATCTTCGTAGTTGACCTTCTCGACCTTGAGCAACGCAAAATACCGTTCGCTCTCCTTTGGCGGCCGGATCTGCCCGGACACAATGTCGCCGGTGCGCAGATTGAAACGCCGGATTTGAGAGGGCGAGATATAAATGTCGTCGGGACCAGGGAGATAGTTCGAATCGGGAGCGCGCAGAAATCCGAACCCATCAGGGAGCGTTTCGAGCACGCCTTCGCCGAAGACCACACCATTGTTCGCGGTCTGCGCCTGCAGAATCGCAAAAATCAATTCTTGCTTCCGCAGAGTGGGTGCGCCATCGATCTTCAAATCGCGCGCAACCTCATTGAGATCGGCGATAGACTTCTGCTTCAGCTCCGCCAAATGCATAACCTCTCCCTTCGTTTGTGTCATGAGTATCCTCTCAACCCCCGGCTGCATTGTTATCGCAGCGATCGCACATGATGAACCATGGGAAATTGTCCACGGACTGAATAGTAGCGTTATGGTAATGCGTTGATTGTTGTGTCGTGTATATCAGCTAAAAGAGGGTGATCCGTGAGGGACTGACCTGTTTTCGCGCGTCGCTATCAGGGTACGACTCTGTCTCATGGTTGCAGAAATTGTTGCAGGCCGGAACTCATGCGTCGCTGACTCGCCTCTGTTCCCTGAGCAATTGCGACTTGTATCGAGATGCGCCCCGGAAGTCTTGTGTGTGGAGATAACTTAGATTCGAGCTGAGATAGTGAGCGGATCATAACGCGAGTATCGTTCCTTGTCAACAGGGATATCTCTTTTCTCACGCTACCCACTTCGCGTTGAGTCAGTCCAACCGGGCAGGCCTCTTCTTGTCGGCACAATGACTTGCTCCGACGCCTACGGTTGCAGCGCAAAAGCGCGGTGTGCTAAATGAGGAGCCTCGCGGGGCATATTATGGCGCACGACGACGAACACGGACAGCACGAACGGATATTTACATTGTCCGAGGCGAATCGCCTCATTCCCCAGCTCAATTCCAAGTTGACATCGATTCAGCAAGCCAGGGCCGTCTTGTCACGCACGAAAGAAGATATCAAGAAAGCTAGCGCCCAGGCCGAATATGGCGGAGGCAGTACCGTTGGGCACCTCTACATCTTGAGTCTACAGCAAGTCAGTGCGAATCTTCAGGCCATTCAGGAACTCGGCATCCTGGTGAAGGACCTGGACCTCGGCCTCTGCGACTTTCCCCATCTTCGTGACGGCCGAGTGGTCTATCTATGCTGGAAGCTCGGAGAACAAGAGGTTCGCTGGTGGCATGAAACGACCACCGGCTATAAAGATCGCTGCCCGCTAGAGGATCTGGCCTGAGGTTAACATTCCTCATCTTCAACCCTCGAGACATTTATGAAATTTGTCATACTCGGATTCGACGGTCCCGACGGAGAGGCCAAGCGAAAAATCTATCGCCCGGCGCATCTCGCCAAGATGGAACCCCTGGATGCGCAAGGCCGGGTCGTGCTAGCTGGTCCGCTCACGGATAAGACAGGGAGTCTTATCGTCATCGAAGCGGACTCGCTGGAAGACGCGCAACGGTTTGCTCGCGAAGACCCCTATACCGTCCACGGTGTATTTGAGCGGGTGGACGATCCACCCATTTATTCAAGTCTTTCCAAAGCAACGGTAGCCGAAGGCCTGTCGCTCCATTCCTTCAGCCATTACTCCGATTTCGCCATTCAGGTTGCATTGCCGCTTCGGTCATCGCGCGGTATAGTTATTGGCATGGGACCGAACCGACGATTGTTCTACTCTTGCCTCTCCTCTTCCCTCCTCGTGCTCTTTCTCTGGGGAACCCTGCATTCAGCGCCGGAACCAAAACCGTCATCGCCGATGGCCGATATGTCATGGCCGATGGCGACACCTTAGCCGGCGCAGAAGAAAAAGTCCTCCAACGAGCCCAACGCAGCGCGGTGGAAGAGGCAGGCGTCTATCTCGAAGCTACATTTCACGATGTGGAAAAGGAATCTGGAGGGAGAAGCACACAAACCAGTTCGCTGGAAATCAGAACGATTGCCGCCGCTGTCACGGAAACGGAAATCCTCGAATCCAGACGCTCCTTCGAAGTTGGATCGTCCCGTCTTCTTCGTACGCATTCGTGCCACGGTCAATCGTGAGCAGTCTGGCGGAGGCGATACGCCGACTTCAATCCGACCAGCAACTCGCGCAACACTTTCGCCAGCTCCAGCAGGAAAATCACCAATTGCGCTCGCAACTGCAAGAGATTCAACAGCGACCGATCGGCGTCCGAATGCTGGCAATCGATCCGAACGGAAAGTCCGCCTCACACCAACAGGCACGCGCGATGCTTGAGACTGCTCTCCACACATCGAATCTGCGGGATAAGATCCAGTTCAGCACCGACGCCGCCACCCTTGACGATCGCTACGTCGATCCACTGATTGTGCGAGGGCAAACCTATCTCCGACTCGTCTCACTGGCTTTTTCCCAACAGGCTCAGGCATTGGACTATGCGGACTATCTGGACAAGGCCAGGATAGACTTCGATCGCGCCATCACACTCGACGACCAAGAACGTATGGGCGTGGGTTGGCAAAGGGGATGTACTCACGTGGCTGAAACAATTGGACGAGGCTGCCGCTGCCTATGAGCAAGCCCTTGAGCTCGATCCGTTTGCCGATATCGCTCGCCAGCCCCTCATCGGCGTATACACGACACAAGCTCGCCGTCAGGCAAACGCCAAATCTTGGCATCGGGCTTTAGCCACGCTGAATAAACTCCTCAACACCCAAACGCCTGAAAGCTGGATCCCCTACCAAAAAGAGGCGTATGCACTGCGGAGCGAAATTTATCTCAAGCTGAATCAGCCGGAACAGGCGATCGAAGATCTATCCACTGTTATCCGGGTTGACCCAACGAATGCTGCCGCCCTTATGACCAGAGCAAAGCTATATCAGAGAACGTTTACAGGGTCGGCTCGCCAAGGATGATCTTGAGCGAGCCTGCGTTCTCGGATCCGTTTCAGCTTGTGAGCAACTGCCGTAACATCGCGCAACATATTGATTTCTTGTCAGCATCTCTAGGCGCGAAACGAACGCGACCTCCAGCAACCCGACGACTACCGATTGGTTTGACAGACTGAATGAGCCGACCCTATAATGCGCACTCTTAAAATGCGAACTAGATAGGGCGCTATCTGGGTTGCCTCTGGGCAAAGCCAGGATCTGAGGACAAAAGGCCTAACGCTTCCTGTGTTCAATAGCCCCAAATTTCTCAGGGGTGGGCCTTCTGCGAGGTTGCAGGGGGCACAGAAAAAGCTTAGAGTGAGGATGGCTGAGATCATCGGAAGACCTGTGTTTTTCGTTCTTTAAACCCCTTGCCGGAGATTAAGCTGTAATGACTCAGTATCGTGTCCTTCCAGGCCCTGAACATTTCCTTCCTCCATCGGCTGCCAGCATGGGCATTCGTTTGCCGAACCCTGGGGAAGCTCACATCAACGGCGTGATCGTCCCAGAGGAAAAGGCATACGAGGAAGCGGCGAAACAATTCCTCATGGCCAAAGTGCCGACCCTCTTCCCTGGCCCTTTAGTCCTGTGGGCCTGGAACGAGAAGGCGGCCAAGAAGGCCACGGCCATCCGTCACTTGTTCAACACGCTCAAGGAATCTGTGCAACCCGGGCAAACGCCCATGCTGATCCCGATGCCGGACTATCGCCCCAAGTACCCCAAGATTAATCCTGAAGTCGAGATCAATCCCAACCACCCGAATCTGACCATCTGGCACAATAAAATCGATTGCTGCATGTTCATCGGGGTCCACTGCCATCAAGCGAATTTGTCGCTCAAAATCATTCGGGGAGGCACGTCCTGCTACACGATCGCTATGTGCGCTCAAGCCGGCCATGAAGATGCGATGCTATCATTCCGCGACGCATCCGTCGAAAAGATTATGACATCTGGCCGATGCCGTGAAACGATTAAAAGGGACGGTTAACCCACGGCTGACGTCAGCCAAGAGCGGAGCCTCAAACTAAGCAATCCTGTTTGAGGTTCTGAAGACAGTGAAAGGAGCCTGAATCATGGCAGACACACACTCAGTCATCGGCACAAAAAATAAAAAAGGGCAGACCTTTACCGACACCTGGACGATGATGAACGACGCGCCGCGCACGCCGTCGTTCTATACGGGCAGCGAGGTCATCAAGGAAGCGCTCCGGCGGGCCAGCTGTGACGTGATGATCGCGTACCCGATTACCCCGCAGAGCGAAGCGGCCGCCTTGATCGGCGAACTCTTTGCCGAGGGTTACATCGGCGACTACTTCCGCGGCGAGAGCGAATTCGCCGTCATGTCGCAATGCGCGGGAGCGGCCTTCGGCGGGGCTCGCGTGTTTACGACAACCGCGGGACCCGGCACGATGCGCGCGATGGAGAACTTTCCGATGTGGTCCGGCGCACGGTTGCCGATTCAGATGATCGTCACCTGCCGCGGCATCAACTCCCCGCTGTCGATTCAGCCTGACACACTCGAGATTGCGTATCTTCTGAATACCGGCATGCTCGTCTGGCATGCGGAAACCGCACAGGACTTCTTCGATTGGATCCTCAAAGGCTACATGGTGTCGGAAGAGCCTGATGTGCACCTCCCCTTGGCGCTGTGCTGCGACGGATTCTTCGTGACGCACACCAAGGACGTCGTCAATCTCACCCCGGCCGACATGTGTCTTCCACCCTATGATCCATACCGCTCGCCCGTGCCCTGCATGGACATGGAATGTCCGCCGGTCCGGATGATGCGCGATCCATTTGTCATGAAGAGCAACTACATCAGCTATGCCACCCACGCTTCCTGGCAGCAAGAAGTCTGGGCGGCGGTGGAACGGTCTCGCAAGCACACGATCAAGTGGTTGAACGGGTTGATCGAAACGGAAAATACCGATGCCGAGGTCATCATCGTCACCTCTGGTACAGCGGTGTCGCAGGGTCGTGAAGCCATCCGGCTCCTCGAGGACGAAGGCATCCGTTGCGGTCTGGTAAAGATCAAGGTCTTGCGGCCTTGGCCAGGCGAGGAAATCCGTGAAGCCACGAAAAACGCCAAGCATATTATCGTTCCGGAATTCAACGTGACCGGATGGATGGCAAAGGAAATTAGAGCCACCATCCCGAACAGCGAACGTGTGCACGCCGGCCCACGTGTCTGCGGAGGCATGACGATGCCACCGGAAATTATTGTCTCCGAAATCAAGACCCTGCTCGGCATGCGCACCATGTCGTTGGCCGGTCGCGGCAGTTGATCGCACCTATGCAGCAAGAACCGAACGACCTGAATACAGACGCACCACTGAGGAGGCCTATCATGAGCAAGGAACGTATCAAGATTTCGGACGACCTGTACGACATCATGCCGTCCGACTATCAAGACCTGGTCAAGAGCGCGACCTACGGCAAGGAAGACCGGGGCTGGAAGGATATCGGCAACAGCAAGGAGCTGATCGAGCAGCACTCCCTCTGCGCCGGCTGCCCGGAATCCATGGCCTTCCGGTACATCCTGGCCTCATTGCCGAACCCTGAAGACACCGTCATGGTCGGCTCCACCGGCTGCACCAGCCTGGTGTTCCCCATGGTGGCCGTGCACAACATTCACTCCCTCTTCGGTAACCAAAACGCCATCGCCTCCGGCTTGAAGCGCGCCTTGAGCGTCCGCTTCCCAGGCCGGACCAAAGACGTGGTCGTGCTCGCCGGCGACGGCGCCACCGTCGATATCGGCCTCGACATGACGCTTCAAGCTTGGTTCCGCCAGGAGAAGTTCACCACGATTTGTTTCGACAACGAACTGTACGCCAACACCGGTGGCCAGGAGAGCGGCCTGATGCAGAAGGGTTCGTGGCCAAGATGGCGCCGGTTGGGAAGCTCTTCGACAAGGTCCGTCTGCCTGAAATCGCTCGCGAATCAGGTTGCCATTACGTGGTTCAATGTACCGTCAGCAAGCCATCCCTCATTGAGAAGGTGGTCACGAACGCGGTCATGATCGCACGCGAAATCGGCCCGACCTACCTTCAGCTCTATACGCCTTGCATTCTGGAAATCGGGAAGAACAGCATGGAAGGGCTCCAGGAAATGCGGGACTCGGAAAAACCGACCGAGCGGTTTGCCTACAAAGAGTACATCAGCGAGCCTGCCAAGCAACTCCTGGCAGAGGTGTCCGCCAAGGACAAGGAAAAGAAGGCCGCTGCAAAACAGCTCGCCTCTCAGGGAGCCTAATCCGATTCTGGAGGAGAGACGATCATGATCAAGAAAAGGCTGAATGTCCGGATGTCGGGATTAGGAGGACAGGGTGCCGTCACCGCCGCGCATGTCCTGGCCATGGCCGCCAACCGTGACGGCAAGTTTTCGATCTCCAATCCCTTCTTCGGCGCCGAGAAACGCATGGCGCCGGCGGAGAGCTATTGTCGGATCGGCATCGAACGTATCTACGACCGTGGCGAGTTGGTGTTTCCCGACGTCATCCAGGTCTTCCACCCCCAGGTCATCACCATGGGAAAGAGCTATACCATGCCCTTCTATTCCGGCGTGAAGGAAGGTGGCCTCGTCATCATCAACTCCGACCAGCGAGCTTCTGTCAGCCGATGACATTGAACGCCTCAGGGATCTGAATGTCGAAGGTATTTTACATTGCAGGAACCGAACTCGCGATCGAGGTGGCCGGCACCGAGTTATCCACGAATATGTCGATGATCGGATCGGTAGCGGGCATCACCAAGTGCGTCTCGATGGGGTCCCTGGATCGGCGCCTTACAGGAACGGTTCGGGAAGAAGTTCGTCGCCTCTGGCGGAACCGCCTCCTTGGATGAAGCGATCAAGAAGAAATTTGCCAAGAAAGAAATGTTGCTGGCCAAGAACCTGGCAACCGTACAGGCGGCCTATGACATCGCCAGTGCGTGGGCCGAGAAGAATCAGTATGAGCTGCGAGTCGGCAACCCTGCCGTTGCGGCTTAACGAGAGAGAAGGAACCAGCCTCGCATGTATAACGTAGCGCAAGTCATCGACGAAAAATGCGTGGCCAAGAAGGGGTGCCGACTGTGCATCATGTATTGTCCTGAGGCCAACTGCCTCGACCTCAACTCAAACAAGATGGTGGCCGAAGTGATAATTGACCGCTGTAAAGGCTGTGAACTCTGCGTGATCGTCTGCGACGCGGCCAAGCATAATGCCATTACCATGCAGGCAGTCAGCGCCACCGGAAAGCTGATGTCCCAAAAGGTGAGTCCGCCGCGCTTGGACAGGCCTACCAAGGATAACCATTTCGTGTAGCGGGTCTCCGCGCAAGACCCCATGGCGCCTGCGCTATGGGGTTTTTTGTTGGTGCCGCTGGGGAGGGAATAATAGATGGAAACCGAAGACAATGTCATTGATGAGCTCGTTCAAGAGATTGCCGGGCTGATCCACGAGTATCCCAAAGTGCTCGAACGGCGTGCAGCCGAGATTCATGCCAGCGGGAAAGACCCGGATCTGGCACAGACACTCGTCAAGGCTGCCGACACCATGCGCGACAGTGGAAATCTCTATCTGACCTGGGCGAAGCACTACGCATCCGTCGCAGCAGGCAATACTGACGCAACCTCGGATGAGGACGAGACCGCAGGATTTCGACGTGTAGTAGGAGAAAGCCAGCTCGCTCTCAGTTTCTCCTGCAAAAAAGCTCGCTCCCGCCCCGCCTGTTTATGCTAGAATGCGCTCGTTTCGGCTGAACCAGATTCCCCGGTAGCTCAGTTGGTAGAGCAGCCGGCTGTAGAGTTGCAGCCTCCACGGGAAACCGTGGTTGAAACTTCGGGTGAATTCAGGGAAGCCTGCCCCGATTCTACGACGAATCGGAATGGGAATCCTGAGCGAAGCCTGCCGAAGGGTCAGCGTGTAGGCAGGACCGTGCAGAGACTAGAGGCTGCGGAACCCGTCCAATAACGCCTCAACAGCGCCCGACACCCTCCCCTGCTGATTCTGCAGGCGGGTGAAGAGATAGTCCAAGCCCGGTTGAAAAACTGGGGCACTTGTAACCGGCTGGTCGCAGGTTCGAGTCCTGCCCGGGGAGCCACATCTAAGCAAAGGGGTACTTCACTCGTGAAGTACCTGTCTCACCTGGGATAAGGGCTCTTCTGCCCATCCAGTTGTCGCCGGACGGGACAGCCATAGCGGAAATGCGTGGGTCCTCCCGTCAAAGCTTTCTCGCCCTGACGATTCATACTGCGGAGCCATGGAACATTTCTGTATAATGACCTCTCATGGCACCAGACGGGCGAGATTTTACACCAGCAGCCTGGCTCCGCAATCCACATTTCATGACACGTGTTCCCAGGCTATTGGCCTCGCCGAGCGCTCCTTGCCGGAGTCCCGACCGAGTCGCGGCTCTTCACCACCGAGCCGCACACCCAGTTACTCGGCTTCTGCCACTGGCAGCCAAACCGCACAGCATGCCGAGACCGTGGTACTCGTGCACGGCCTTGAAGGCTGCAGCGAGTCTCACTATATGCGCGGCATCGCCGCGAAAGCCTATCGCGCGGGATTCAATGTCATCCGGATGAACCAGCGGACCTGTGGAGGGACCGAGCACCTGACGCCGACGCTCTACAACAGCGGCTTGAGTCAGGACTATCGAGCCATCGTCCATGAATTGGCGCGCGTGGATGGACTCAATCGCATCTGGCTGGTCGGCTATTCGATGGGAGGGAATCTCGTCCTGAAAGCAGCCGGAGAAGCCGGCTCGTCAGAACGCAGCGTTGGCCGGCGCGATCGCGGTCTGTCCGAATATCGATCCTCCGAAATGCGTCGAGGCCTTGGAGCAGCCGCGCAACTGGATTTATCACAGACATTTTCTCGTGAGCTTGAAGGCACGACTGCGCCGAAAGGCCGAGCTCTTCCCCGGCAAGTGGGATCTCAAGGAACTCGATGGCATCGCCTGGATCAGCGAATTCGACGACCGCTACACGGCCCCGGACGGAGGGTACGCCAGCGGAGCCGACTACTACGATCGCGCAGGCGCACGCCGCGTGCTCGATTCCATCGCTGTCCCCACACTCATCATCACGGCACAAGATGATCCCTTCATTCCCTACTCCATGTTTACGGTGCCGTTGATTCAGCGCCACCCTAAGATTCGGGTGATCGCGCCTCGCTACGGGGCCATTGCGGGTTCTTTCACTGGGCACACAACGGAGAAGATCCCTACTGGGCAGAGAATCGGATTGTGGACTTCTTGCTAGGGCGAATGTGAGGAGACCGGTGCGCGCTGATCAACCTCGGTCAGGCTGTTTGAAGATGGGCACGCACTTCCTGCACGTAGGTCTTGAACGGATCTGGCATGGGAAAGGGCGCCTGGCCACGCAGTTGGAAGATCGACCAGTTGATCACATACGAAGGAGAAAACCGTTCTTCCGGCTTGGGATCAGCTGGTTCATCCGGAGGTCCACAGGCCAGCAAATGTCGAACAAGTTCACCCCGTCCAAACGCCCTGGTGTTGCGTGGTGGATGGTCCATGGACAACGACAATCGCCTTGTCCGTGGTGAAGTCGTGGAACCCGCCCTTCTTCCATGAGACCATAATAGAGCCCCTTGCCTTGATGGAGATTGTGATACTCCAGATCAAGACTCTTCAGGGCCGGGTCTGCCCACGTCGATCTGTTCCGCTTCGCGAAAGGTTTCGAGCAGCCACAACTTCGAGGCCCAATCGACCCGGCCCACCAGCGTCCGTGTAGTCCCCGCGGAGATCTTGCAAGACCGCTTCCCATTGATCGAGCACCCAATCGGTTTCGTCGTCTTGTCCCCGATAGTGCGCTTGCGCCGCCGCGAGAAACGCTTCCTGAATGTCGATCGCAGAGATCGTCTTCCTGACTCCAGCCGAACGATCCATCGTCGATTCTGATCCTGTGACAGTTCCTGCATGGTTTCAACCGGTTCATGGATCTCAAGATCGAGCGGCGCATGGCCCTCTTCGATCAGTTGAAGGACCAGCCCTGTCGTACCCTAACTTCAAGGCCGTCGCCACCTCGGCCATGTTTGAATCGCCCAAGTAGGAGGTGAATACGGCGGTATTGATTCGGGTCGGCCAGTGGTTCATCTCTGGTATTCACGATGGCACGATTCTGCTGCACCCATTCGAAAAAGTCATTCACGATGTAATCTGCGCGCTGAGAGAGCTGAAACGGGAGGACAGGCTGCTGCGCGTGGCGATGGTTCGCTCCTCGCGGGACGATGAGTCGGTCCATCTGAATCCAGGCGTCCTGGGGACCCGCCGCGCCGACACGTCCGGCCCCCGTAAAGATCTGTCTGGTGACCAGAAAGGTCACAAAGGGCCCGAGGCCGCGCCTCGTAAAGGGAAGCGTCGCGAGACGAGATAGTTCTCGTGCGATCCAAATGTCGCATCGGTTTCATGATCCACATTGTTCTTGATCAACGAAACCGTGTCGGCCAGACCGAGGTCTTGAATCGCATCCTGCAGCAACTGATCGCCGGCGCGGTCGGCAGCCACCACATCGCTGAGCGATTCACACTCCGGCGAGGCCCACTCCAGATGTCCCATGTCGAGATACATACGCCCGGCGTTGGTGAGAAATCCTCCGTTGCCAGGCGGTTCATCGTGTCCTCGGTGGTGCAGATCGAGCACGCCTCGCCGTTGAACGTGAAAGAGATGGTCTCGAATCTTGTGGGCAAACCAGGTAGGGGAATGATCAGGCCGGTCTTGATTCACCAAGAGTCCGTATTCGGTTTCGAGTCCGAAAGATACGGTTCAACATCTCAGTTCGCCACGACGGATTGAAGCGCCATCGGCAGGAGGCGTGAAAGGTCTGCCGGCCTGAGAGCCCGATACTTGGAGGTGCCGGGAGCTTGGCGTTCGAGGACCGCGCATTCGATCGTCCGGTCACCGGCAAGGCCTCGCACATGTGCGATCAAGGCGTCACTGCTTGGGATGGCGGCAGCCGATGAGCCGGCTCCACTCGCCGATGGCGTGGCCTCGAGCCTGTTGGTCCGCCTCATCCTGTTGCTGCGCTAACGAACCGATCGCCCAGGCGCGCAAGGCCAGGTCCAACGCCTGCTCCAATGACAGCGTGGCGGGCTGTTGCTCCTTGAGATAGGCACATCATCTTCGGTCTGAACAGCCGGACTGGCTGCCAAGACCGCACGACCCGTCGTTTCCTCAAACGTGCCATCGTAATTGATCGTCAAGAGCGCGTCCTTCTCCGGCTTCAGCCCCAACTCAGCCACCAGAATCCGCACGATAAACGGCGCCTTATATACTTCCTCGAAGGCCTGCTTAATCACCGGGGCAATGCCGTATTTCACCAGCCTCGATCCCGTCACATCGGACGGCGAGCGGTTGAAGCCTTCGACATGCGCCATTTCGAGCAGACTGAAGCGAAGCTTTTCCAAATCCGTGGGATGCCCCATCCCACCCAATGCCAACCGGTCGTAGATCTCATATAACTTCGGTGTCCCCTTGCTCACCGTCGTCAGGAGGATACCTCCATCGTAGGTCAGCGCGACAACAGGGCTCCCCTGCTTGAATTGTTCGTCGAGATACTGCCGCCGATTGCCGACTGCTTCCACCCAGCGATAGGGCTCTTCATACATAGCGCACCACCTGTGATTCGTAGAGGGGTTTCAATGTCGCATCCGGCGCCGTCTGCACACCGGCCGAGGTAATCAACTTGATCACGGGATACAAACCGGCCTCCCGGTTGACACCGCCGGTGGCCGAATCGAACTCCGCCGCGCTCGTGAGTAATCGTAAGGCCTGAACCATCGCCTGTTCTTCTGGTAGCGCATTGAGGGGCTGATCGCCCCACGTGTTCAGGTAGTGCAAGATCCCTCGGATCGTGGGGGAGCCGGACCCGGACACGGCGTACTCAACGCCTTCGAACTCTGCCCCGAGGATATCGTAGAAATAGATCTTGGCCGAGCCCCTGCTCCAGATCGTAGCCGGCAAACACCGGAACTACTGCGCCAGTCCCGGCCAACGCCGCGGGCACATTCTCCTTCAACAGCTTGGAGACAGCGCGCAGTTTGCCGTCGAAACTCAACTCTTGCAGCTGCGTTCTCCGGTAGTATTTGAAGGAGTGTTCCAGGACACGCACCATTTCATAGGCGGTCGCCGGGACGCCGGCAATCGCCATCACACTGTGCCGATCGATCTCCAACACCTTGTCCGTGCGATCGTACATCACCATATTACCGGCGGTCGCGCGACGATCTCCAGCCACCAGCACGCCATCGCGATACTTGAAGGCCAGAATCGTGGTGGCATTCGTCAGTGCATGGTCAGTCCCCACCGACGTCGGTACGCCAAGCGTGTAACCCTGCTCTTTAAGCAATTGAAAGAAATCTCCCTGCATTCCCATTAGATTCTCCTAGTCATGCCGGAACTCTCCGTTCGCCCTGAGCCTGTCGAAGGGCTCTTGGCTAAACGAGATACTTCGCTCCAATCCTCTCTCATCATGGCTTCCCTTTTTCTTCCGACTCCAGCCTTTGATTTGTATTTCACAGGCAAGCGCTTGGTCGCGCGTCGGGAAATCCTGCGAAAACATAAGTGCCACGGGCAAGCGAGTTAATGTGTATCCTTCACTCTCTCCTGCCTGATGTTCGGTGATACGCGTTTCAAGATTGTCAGTATGGCCTGTGTAATACGATCCATCTGAACACCGCAAAATATAAACCCAGAAGCTCAAGGAATGCCCCCTTCGACAAGCTCAGGGCGAACGGAAAAGTTCCTGAAATAACTAACTGACCTATCAATATCGGAAAGAAATTGTCTACACATTGGGACTTCTCCTTTGAGCAAGTTCCACATCTTCAAGCAAGACATTCTTGGAATGCACCGGCCATATCTCCTCACGCCTAACCCTCACCCCTAACGTCATTACTCCCTGTCCGTTGCCGATACCGCTCAGCCTGTTTCGGGTCGACCTTGCGCATACGCTTGAGCAGATTATCTTTATCGGGCGACCCGGTCTCCGGCCGTTTCGGCCCGCCGCCCTCATCGGACGGACTTGGCGCCTTCGGCATCGGATTGCCGGGCCCTTCACGACGTTCCGGCGTTGAGATGTAGTTCATGATCGGGACTCCTTTTCTCTATTCCATGCGTTCAGCGCATCCATCGGGGACGCCGCACGCTCGAATATCTGTCGCGCAGGCATCGCACGGCCTGGGGCTCAAAGAGATCGCCCATTTCTAACGTGCGTGGAAGCAGCCCACCGCTGAACTGAATCCGTTCCCATTGCATCGATTTGATCTGATCCGGGAACCGCCTGATGCAGAGGCCGCGAATACCTGCTCTGGTATCGGCCGGGCCAGCTACCAACGCCGACTCAACGTCCTGCTCCGACGTCATCCGCCAGGTCTTCCCCTCGGCCTCGAGCCCGAGAAAGAGCCCGCGATCAGGATTCACGTTATGGTACTCTAAATCCAAACTTGCCAGCCAGGGATCACCCCATCCAATCCGCTCTTCCTGCATAAAGGTTTCCAACAACCAGAGCTTGGTGACCCAATCAAGCCGTCCGACAAGTTGTCGTCGATCGCCGGTGAGTAACCGTAGCGTGGCGGCCCATTCTCGAAGGATCCAATCGGTCTCTTCATCAGCGCCGGCCAAATGCTTCTCAGCCGCGAGGTAGTACTGCTCTTGAATGTCGAGGCCCGTGATGGTGCTGCCGTTCTTCTGACGAACCGTTGCCTTGAGATTGTGGTCGCGTGAGAGCTGCTTCACTGCCGTGACGGGCTGTTCCAATTCAAGAGATGGTGCAGCGTCGCGCGCGATCAACTCCAATACCAACTGCGTCGTCCCGACTTTCAACGCTGTGGCGTATTCGCACATATTGGCGTCGCCGATGATGAGATGGAGCCGTCGATATTTTTCCCGGACCGCATGCGGTTCATCCCTCGTATTCAGAATCGGCCGGTTGTGCATCGTGTCGACGCTCAGATCCGTCTCCATAAAGTCGGCTCGTTGAGACAGCTGATAAGTGGCCCGGCACGAATCCGCTCTCTTGACCTTCCACGCCGACCTTTCCTGCTCCCGCAATGATCTGCCGACTGACAAGAAACGGCAGCATCCCAGCAGTCAACGCAGGAAAGGGAATCGAGCGAGAGACGAGATAGTTATCGTGACAGCCGTAACTGTGTCCGTGAAAGTCCGTGTTGTTCTTATAGAGCTGCACAGGTGACCCGCCGAGCGCATGGTTGCGACGCTCCGCTGCCCGCTGGACAATGCGCTCCCCGGCACGGTCATGGGCAAGAAGGTCTTTCAGCGTTCGGCATTCAGGTGTGGAATATTCGGGGTGGGTATGATCGTTATAGAACCGTGCGCCGTTCGGGAGGACCAAATCGCTCTTCATCTCATGAAACGAAAACGGCCGATGGGCATCGACCTTGGCGAACTCGTCTTCTTCTTGATCTTGCTGCAGACCGGAGACTCGGAAGCCCCGCGCATCCTCATGCGGATCTTCACCGCCATAGTCCCAGCGCCGCTCGAACGAGGCCGTCAAATGAGCCCGCACCAGTTCCATAGATTCCACGACCGGATCGACCGCGTCCTGGTCTTCTCTGGTAATCCCATACTCTGTCTCGATGCCAAACAATCGCACTAATTCGTGAGTCGTCAAACGTGAAAGGTGAAACGAGGGAGTCGTCCAAGGCTGAGACCGGAGACCCACACCTTTCACGTCTCACGCCTTACGTTTCACCTCTTTCATATATATTTGGTTAATCAATCTCTCTTCGGACTGCCGCCCCCTTCGAAACGACGAGATCCCCACCACCTGTTCCGGATGTTGATCGAGAAGCTTGAGCCATTCTTCCGCCGCATCATCGGGCGGCAACATCTCGCCTTCTCGGAACTCTGCGTGGACTGAGTTCACCAGATCGTCCAAGGTCATGCCGCCTTGTTCAAGCCCGCCGGCCGCGATCATGCGATCGATCGCCTGTTCCTTCGCCCGCTGAACGATCGAAGCCAGGATCGCACCGCTGATCAGATCGCTCCGATGGAGAACCTTATTCTGTCCGCTCCGGAGCCTGAATCGACAGAAGCCGATTCTCATCGATGCGAGTAAAGATTGCGGAGAGCGCGTGCTCAATGAGGTCGGCACAGGCCTTCTTCCGATCCCCGCCATGCTGGTCAATCCATTGCCGGTCCAGAGGCAGGTCATCTGTCAGATACACATCCAAAATCGCAGCCGCCGAGTCACGATTGGGACGGCTCACTTTGATCTTGCGATCGATGCGCCCTGGCCGCAGCACGGCCGGATCGATCAGATCAGGCCGATTCGAAGCCAGAATGATCACCACATCGCGCAGAGACTCGATCCCGTCCATCTCGGCACAGAACATCGGCACCAAGGTGCTCGAGATGTTGAATGACCGAGACGCCCGTCTCGTACCGAGAATCGACTCCGCTTCGTCAATGAATATAAAGGGCAACGCCCCCTCGCTCCGCCGAGCGCGGGCCTGAGCGAAGAGCTCCCGGACCATCCGCTCCGATTCCCCCAACCACATATTCAAAATCTCGGGCCCCTTGACGTGGAGAAACGCCCCTCGAGTCACCGGCAGCTTGTCCCCTTTCGTGCCAGCCTCGCCCTGGCCGGACTCCCCCACTAGCTTCGAGAGACTGGCGGCTGCCGCCTGTCCAATCAAGGTCTTTCCACAGCCGGGAGGGCCATAGAGTAAAAAGCCCTTCGGTTGAGTGAACTTGAACCGCTGAAACGTGTCGGCATGGAGCAAGGGATACTCGATCGCCTTCTTAATAGCCGCGATCGCCTCCGTTTGCCCGCCGATCTGCTCCCAGGTGACAGTGGGAACATCGTCGAGCAAGTGGGACTTGGCTTTCCGGTCTTCCAATTTCTCGATCGCCACATGGAGGCTGGGCTCGATACGCACCTCATCGCCGGCCTTCAGATCCACGCCGACAAGATCGCTCGATCGTTGGAGGATCAAGACCTGCCGCCCCATTTCTTGCTCGAAACGAAGCCGGCCATCTGCCAACGCTTCCGAAACTTTCAACACGGGCCCATTACGGTCATAGCCCAAGATCTTAATCACCGCGTAGGCTTCGTTGACCAGAATCTGGGCGCCGATCTTTAACTCGGCTGCCTCCACCCGTGGATCGACCGCGGCATAATACTCAGCGCCTCCCACGAGGATTCGTGCGAGGCCTTCACCAGGCACCTCAAGCAGAGTACCGACCCGATTGGCCGGCGCCGTGAGCTTCGCGATCACGTCGGCGACTTTCTTGAATTCGACCTCACGCTGCTGCTGCGCCGCTTGCCGAGACGATCACGGCATGACGCAACTTGTAGAGGATCTTCTGCCGGGGATCACTGTCGGGGAATGAGGCGAGACATTGCTCTATGAGCTCAAGCGGATCGGATCCCTTGCGCATCGACGGATTCGCGGCATCCTCCGTCTTTCCGTTGGGTGCTGGGTCTTGTGGTTCAGTGGGTCTGCGGTCACTCATCGGTGGTCCTCCATGCGGAACAGATGGGTGATCCTACCATAGCGACCTCATGGATTGCCGTTCAATTGACGGCTTGGAGGGTCACAGATACACGTTCCCGGTGGGTCCCGCGTAATATTTCGACCGTGACCTGGTCGTTGACTTTGTGCCGTTCCATGACACCCATCAGTTCATCCAGGGTCCCGACCGGCTTGCCATCGACCGCCGTGATGATGTCGCCCAACTCCACACGGCCGGCGACAGTCTCGCGCGCGCCCTTCAACCCGGCCTGCTCCGCCCCACTGCCACGCGACACTTTACCGATAATCAGCCCCTTGATCCCCCACCGCTGGGCCATCGCATCGGGAACGAGCGAGACCCCGAGCCCTGGGCGGATGAGTTTGCCGTACTTGATCAACTCCGGAACGATGCGATTGACGGTGTCCACCGGCACGGCAAAGCCGATTCCCGCGAAGGCCCCGCTCGGGCTCACAATTTGGGTATTCACGCCGATCAATCGACCGGCGCTATCGAGCAATGGCCCACCGGAGTTTCCCGGATTGATGGCGGCATCGGTCTGAATGACCCCTTCAATCGTCCGGTTCGATAAGGACTTGATCGTCCGCCCCAACGCACTCACTACACCGGTCGTTAACGTGTGATCGAGGCCGAACGGATTCCCGATCGCCAATACCTTTTGCCCGACGCGCAGATCATGCGACGATCCGACGGTGAGGGGCGAGAGCGTCTCATCCGGCGCGCGAATCTGCAGCACCGCCACATCGTGATCGGGGTCGGCGCCGATGAGCGTGGCCTTATACTCCGTCCGATCGGCCAGCGTGACGGTGACCGAATTCGCCCCGTAGACGACATGGAAATTGGTGACGATGTGGCCCTGTTTGTTCCAAACGAATCCCGATCCGGACCCTTGCGGAACCTCGAAAGAGATTGAACGACCAGGGGTCTCGCTGAATCGCCGTATTCGCGATGAAGACGACGGATTTCGTCGCCCGCTCGAACACGGCCATCGTGGCCCGCTCATCCGCGCCCAACTCGGCGGGCGAGGGCGTCACGACGCGCGGCTTCCCCTCAGGCCCATCATAGGTCCCGCCCAGCGGCTTGCCCCACTCCGCCGTCGACAAGCCAGGCCAGAGGCTGATGAGCAAGAGTCCCGCCGACACGAATTCGCCCCTTCATCGTTCATCATTCCCCCATGATTTGGAAAATGAGTTCCCTGGTCCGGGATCTGGTATCGAAATCGACGAGGACGATCTGTTGCCAGGTCCCCAGCAACATCGTCCCGTCTAGGAAGGGGATGGTGACTGACGGCCCTTGCAGCTGACCTCGCAGGTGGCTGTGGCCGTTGTCTTCACCGGCATTCCTCGTGTTGTGCTGCCAGGCCGGATCGGCCGGCACGGCCCTGTCCCAAAATGATTTGGTATCGGCCCTGAGACCCGGTTCATCTTCGATAATCATCACCGACGCGGTGGTGTGCTTGATGAACACCGTCACGATCCCGGACGACAGCCCGGTGCCCGACAGGGCGTCGGCCACGGACTTCGTAATATTTTCGATCTGCGTGTTCCCCTGCATGGTGAGACGCAACGACACCGTCTTGACCGCCATCTTATGACTCCATCGCTCGGAGCGCTCGGCGCTCCCCGCGTAAAGGCACAGCCACGCGCCTCCTCCAGGATTGCATCAAACTCGCCTTGCGCCGTCAACCGGCGCAACGCCCCCACCACCACACCACTCAAAATGCCCTCCTGCTGCAACGTCTCCAAATAGGCAAAGGCATCGACCAACGTTTCTTTCTTCCGCACATAGTAGTCCCGTCCACGACGCCGATTGCTGTAGGCTTCAAACTGCTCGCAGGCGACGAGAATCTCCGCCAGCTGCCTGATCCAGGGCTTGGCCGACGCCAGCTTCTCCGGATAGTAATAGTAGAGCATCACCTGCTGCATCCAAGGCGCCCAGGTCACCCCCATCTTCCTGATCGCAGGTCGAACCGTACGCAGCCGACGGGCAAGCCGGCGCGAATATCCCAGCCGCATCTCGACCTGTTCCTTCGCCCAAGCAGTCATCGTAATCCCGTCGGCCTCAAGATCATTTCGATAACACCGGAGAAAGGCCTCCGTTTCTCGCCCATAGGTCGTCTCCGGGTGTATGGCTCTCCATTCGCGTGGTCTTGTCGGAATCCCGCGCTCCTTAGCCCAGGACCAAATCTTGCCAAAGAGTCGGCGATCAAGCCCGGCACGGCCCAAGTCATGCAACAGGCACGCGATCTGATACTGACGGACCCGCTCGGCTCCATGGCCCAGCGCCGTGGCCACCGCCACGCACATACGCGCAGTCCGCACCGCATGAGGGCCGATCGTACCCGCGAATGATGCGCCCACGGTGAGCAGGGTGCGGGTAGTCGTAGAGACGCATCAACCGGGTCAGGAGTGTACGGGGAACCAAGATCGGGGCACGTGTGTGGGCATATGTGCATCATGAGTCAGCTTGCACGCAGGCGAATATGTCAACGGATAGGGCCGCGAGGAGAATATCGTTCGATGAAACGAGGCTGTCAAGGCGAGCCTGCGCACCAACGCTCGATGAAAGTCTTGATCTCTGCTATGCTCGGACCAGTTGAAGGGCGAGGCGCTTCTCACAATCCGGGAAGGCAACCATGTCGAGAAATATGACACTCTGGAGGCTGAGTTTCGCGGTCATCCTACTCAGTCTGTTGTGGCCGATGGTGCCAGAAAGCAGTGCCGGGCCGCTGGATCAGCTCACGGATTTGACCGGCAAGGCCACCAGTCGTCGTCACCCTCAAAGGGCGGGATAACTTCAATAGCGAGTACCTGCTACGATGTGAGCGTCAAGAACCTCTCTCCCGATACGTTCATCGGCGATTCCCTGTTTCTTGTCCTCGACAAGGTGACCAACATCGGAGGGGAGGACCGGGAAAACTTGAACAGCGATACGATTCCTGAGCCGAATGGAAGTCCTGGGTCAGGATGGAGAAACACAGGATGGAAAACCCTACTTCAAAATCCCAGCCGGATCAACGACCGACCTGACTCCCTCAGCCAGAGTCTTCCAGCCAGCGTACGCCTCCGCAACAAGGATTATCTGATCGTCTTCACACCCTCGTTCAAAGTGTTCGGGCTCAAACGTCCGCCGCCTGAGCCAAAACAAGCCCAGGCTGCCCCGGTTCAGCCGGCAGCCACTCCGACAGCTCCCAGTCGCAACTCCGTCGACAAGCTGATTCAGTTGTTGATCAAAAAGGAGTGGTGACCGAAGAAGAATGGCGCAAGGCCAATCAGCCATGACGGATCCCACGTGCAAGGCCTGCCAAGGCAGCTGGCCGAAAGAAGACCATTTCATTGCCGACCTCGGCCTCTCCAAGGCCTATCTGCACGAGGATCAATTCTTCCCAGGCTGGACCGTCGTCGTCTTCAAACGCCACGCGACAGAGCTGTTTCATCTGGCTCCCACGGAACGGATTCATGCTGATGGAGGAAGTGAACCTGGTCGCCAAAGCCGTCGCGCAGGTCTATGAGGCCAGGAAGATCAACTACGAACTCCTCGGCAACCAACTCCCCCACATCCACTGGCATGTCATTCCCCGACTGGCCGGCGACCCGGCCCCCTCGAACCAGTGTGGCGGGTACAGCATGAGCCCATGCTCCGTTCAGGGCCTGATCTCCAGAGCACGGTTCAGCGCCTGCAGCAGGCCATTCAGAACGCCCGCTGAATCACGAATCGCCGCTCCCCTCAATGACCTCGACCCGGCCCACCGGCATCGATTCGGTGATATAATACAGCCCATCTTTGACAACAGATCCGGAGGGTCACAGGTTTCCGATGCGTCGTCGATTGGTGCTCGTGACCCTCTTGTTCGCGGCCTTCATCACACGGTTCCCCATCCATTCATCGTTCGCGCAAGCGCCTGAGAACGCGCCGCCTCCAGTGATCGAGTCCCCGCCGCCGTCTTCCGACAGCCTCGCCTGCTCCAGCGCCTACGGATGAGCACCGGCTCCCCGAACTCTTGCCGCACGAGCGAGCGGACGCCGTGATGGCACTGGGTGAGTTGCGCGGCGCAGTCCGTGTGTCGCCGGACAGCGCGGACGCCCGGCTGAAGTTGGCACAAGGGCTCTACCGAATCGGCGATCTTGACGCCGCACTCGATGAATGCCGCGTCGCGCTCAAGCTCGAGTCACACAACGCCAAAGCCTATCTGCAACTCGGTGTCATCACTGATGGCCAAACAAGATGGGCATGCGGCTGCCATAGCCTTGATGGAAGCCACCCTGCTCGATCCTGAACTCACACAGGCGCATTACAGCTTGGGCAGCGTCCAGTACTCGCTGGGCAATCATCACAGCCGCGATCCAATCCTATCGCCGAGCCTTGGATCTGCAACCGAACTTTCTCGACGCCCGCTATCGCCTTGCGCTCGTCTTGAAGCTGGCGAATCGGCATCAGGAAGCGGTGCAATTTATGGAGGACGCGGCGATCGGCGGGGTTCCGCAGGCGCAGTACTTTATGGGGAACGCCTATCGCAACGGACAGGGCGTCGAAAGAATCTGGCTCTGGCGATTCGCTGGTGGACCAAGGCCGTCGAGTTCGGCCAGCAGCGCGCGGCGGAATCCCTTTCACAGCTTCGCCGCCAAGCGCTAGTCGCCTGACCAGCCTGAGCGCCGTCGAAAAGACGCGATTGAGGCCTTCAGACAGTATCGCGACGAACTCTGGGCTGACTACCCGGATGCAGCCAGGAACAACCCGAGCGAATCATTGGGCATCGCCCTGCTCAAAGACAGCCAAGCCTCCAACGGAGTCACGGCTCTGTTTGCCGAAGCCTTTGCGCTGGGCGAGCCTGCGCACGACGAACTGGCGCGCCTGTATGAAACCGGCCTCGATACCCGCCTCGCTCAATTCGATAAGCGCATCCTGACGTGTTTTGCAACCACCGCTGCCGATGGTTTCATCCCGTCAAAGAAAGCGCTGGCACGCATCTATGGCAAAGGCCTCGGTGTCACGCCAGATGTGCAGAAAGCCAAGGCGATGCTGAAGGGGCTGTCCAAGCAGGAGATGAAAGCGGTCCTGGACGAGATTGCGGGGCGCTAAGGAATAGTCATGCTCGATGCCTCACGCCTGTGGCGACAATTTCTCAGCTCCTCCTGGCTCCAAGCCGGCGCCATGGGGTTGCTCGCGACTGTCCTGGCGTTCGGTCTGTGGGCTGCAGCCTCAACCACATTCACGGCTCTGGACTGGACCGCGTACGATTTCTGGTTGACCGATCGCGCACCCATCCCGGTCAGCCCATCCCTTCTCATCGTCACACGGGATCCGGCCAGCGAAGAAGAGTTCGGCACCGGGCCATGGGACCGGGCCATCTTCGCACGCCTACTGACCAGCGCGCATGAATCCGGAGCCCTCGCGATCGGCCTCGATCATCGCCTCGACCATGCCAGGCCCGGCGCAGCTCGGCGGGGCGGCGAGCGATGCCCTGCTGCTGGAAGCCATGAGCACCGCCGGCCCCATCGTCGTGGTACAGAGCCCTGACGCGACGCTTGTCTCGGACGCAACGATCGCGGGCCATCTGCTGGTCACGACCCATTCCGATCACGTCGCGCGAACGGTGCCTGTTGCGATGGCAACCGGTGACAGGCAATCCGTCCCAGCCTTCGGGATTGCACTGTACGAGGCATTTCAACAACAGACCTCACTGACGAAGCCGTCTCTTTCAGAAGGAGGCACGGCCTCGCTCTTGGTCAACTATGTCGGCAATGGAACGATTAATGCCTTCCCAACCGTTCCTATTTCATCCGTCTGGAACGCCATCGAGCATCACGAACGCGATCGGCTCACCGAATGGTTCAAGGGCAAGGTCGTCGTGTTTCTTCCAAACCCGATCGCAGGGGAAGCTGGCTCTTGCCCACGGGACAGACGGTCACCAGCTCGGTGGTCCATCTCCACGTCTTGAACATGCTGCTGACCGACAACCGGCTCTACCAACTCGGCGCAACCAGCCGCTCTTTGATGACGCTGCTCGTAGCCGGATTGGTCGCCTGGCTCCTTCTTCATTTCCGAGGCACGATCAGCCTGACTCCTTGCCGGAACAGCCATTGCCATCTATGGAGTATTGTATTCTCCTCGCACTCGCGCTAGCCCACTTGGTGCTTCCCCTCGCCATGCCTCTGACGGCCGCCCTGTTGGTGCTCGTCGGCACGACCATTTGGAGCCACCTCACCGCTCATCAGCGGCTGATGCTCTTAGAACAGGACATGCTCCGCCTGCAACAGGAAGCCGTCGCCGTGCGCGAAGCCCTGGTCCTGCGCGAGACCCGTGCAGAAACGTTGCAGGAAGATCTCGCCGTCGCGCGGGCCGCCATCACGCAATCGACCGGTCAGCAGGAAGAACTCACCAGATCCGCAGACGTCCTTCGCTCCCAACTCGCCGACGCCCAGGCGCAGGAAGATGAAGCGCGCCGGAAATTAGAAGGACTTGAACATCAGCTCCACAGTCTGCGTGCGTGCCACAAGCGAGCCCCTCGCGATGGGCGATGTGGAACTCGATCGCCTGCGAGACGAATGCCGGCAGCTAGGCATCATCACCCAGGATGCCGGACTCTTGCGCCTCTATCGGGATCTCAAGAAAGGGGCCAAGTCGCCTCTGACGGTCCTTGTGCTCGGCGAACCGGGAACCGGGAAAGAACTGTTCGCCCGGGCCGTCCACCGGCTCAGTCCACGGGCCGGTAAGACCTTCATCGCCGTCAACATGGCGGCCATCTCCCTGAGCTCTTCGAAAGCGAACTCTTCGGCCATACGAAAGGCAGCTTCACCGGCGCCACGGCCGATCGAAAGGGCTATTTCGAATTGGCCAACCATGGGACCATCTTTTTAGACGAAATCGGCGATCTCCGCTTGGACCACCAGAGCAAGCTCCTGCGGGTCTTACAGGAGAAGTCCTTCTATCGCGTCGGCGCGACGATCCCAACGACGGTGGATGTGCGTATCGTGGCCGCAACGAATCGCGACCTGCAGCGAGGGGTTTCCGAAGGCTGGTTCCGTGAAGATCTCTATTTCAGACTGACAGGTCTGGTGTTCCGGCTTCCGCCGCTGCGAGAACGCACCGGCGACGTGCCGATCCTCGCGGATATTTTTCTCAACGAAATCGCCGGTCAGATGAGCAAGCCGGTGCTGAAGCTCTCGAACGAGGCGCTTCGCGCCCTGGTGGAGCAGGAGTGGAAGGGCAACGTGCGGGAGTTTCGGCATTGCCTGGAACAGGCTATCGCGCTCAACGACGGCCCCTGCTCACCAAAGAGTCATTGCGCCTCGGTAGCGCATCCGCATCGCCCGCTGGTCGAGCCAAGCCATCACAGATTCTTCCCGATCCGGCCAGCGATGCAGCGGTGCTGAATTGTCTGAGGCAGCATGGCTTTGACATGCAGGCGAGCGGCAAAGACGTTAGGCTGGGATCGCAGCACCGTGACGCAGCGATTGAAGGGCCTCTGCTTCCAAGCACTGGTCGAGGCTGATGGTGATCAGGCTAAAGCCGCACTGGCCATCGCCGGCGATCCCAGCCATCTGAGAACCGTTGAACTGAAGCTCATGGACTACCACAGCCACCTCATGTCCGTGATCGAGCCCTTCGCCACAGCCAACGAAGCTCTCCTCGATTGCAAACGGCGATTCAAAAACCTCCCCGACCGACATTTCTCTTCAGTCGAGACGCTGGTTCGGCAGTACTTTCGTCAGGAGGGACCAGACTTCACTGGTGTTGGGAAGAGAGTGCTGATATTTTCTCCCTATCCGTTCTTAAGTCCCTGAGGCGCTATGGACATTACCCCTATCAAGACCACGCGAGACTACGATCGCGCACTGCGTCGCATCGAGCAATTGATGGATGCCAAGGATGGGCACCAAGAACGGGAATGAACTGGACGTGTTAACCACTCTCGTGGAGGTCTACGAAGCGAAGCATCATGTTGTTTACCCTCCGAATCCGGTCGAAGCGATAAAATTTCGGATGGACCAGCTCCGGCATGACACGCAAAAGACCTTGAGACGATGCTCGGTGGGCGGGGGCCGGGTTTCGGAAATTCTCACCAGGAAACGCGGTTTATCCCTTGAAATGATCCGCCGCCTCCACCGCGAACTCCACATTCCCCTAGAAAGCCTCGTCGGGACAGCCGCTTAGCCACTGACGACAAGATCCTCCTCGACGGCAAACCGCACGATGGGCCTCTCGCTCATCTCACGTTCAGCAGCAAGTTGCGTCGGCCGGATGCAGGGATCAAACGCCTCATCGCGGACGTCCAAAACGAGTTCATAGGGAGCCATGGGCGAGAAATTCGAGCGCAACGCAATGCGCTTCCCGACCACATTGTCTTGAGCGCTCTCGCTCAATCAGCGCCGCGAGACGCAGAAGCTCCACCAACGGACCGCCAATCCACTGCTCAGTGATTTCCGTTTGATGCGAGGTTCCAACTTCGAGATTCATGGCCGGTCCGAACTGGGCTGTATTCCGACAGCCGATCGTTCGCCGGATTGGAGGCGTACTTGCGTATCTCGGCTGCGAACTTCCTCAAACCCTTCACCGATCCGACGATGCGCCACTCTTTCGCAGCATCGTTTCGACCACAGAAAAACCCCAGCTCGCGCCACGCCACGGCGCGTGGCTTCTTTAGCTTGCTTCGCTCGGCACAACAGTAACTCCTATCATGTCTTCAGAGACAATTTCTTCAAAATGGCAGACTAACTTTCAAGCAACGATCGAAACATGATGATCGAATCCTGATACGTTCCATCGTTCTTCCGCACCGCGCCGGGGATCACACCCAGTGCTTTGAAGCCAAGTTTGTCCCAGAGACGGCGCGCGACCACATTTTCAGAAAACACCAGGTTGAAGATCACGCTGCGGTAGCCGAGTTGCTTGGCGTAGGTCAGCATCGTGGCGCCCAACAGCCAACCCAACCCTTTGTTGCGCCAGTCTGGCGCCACGATGAAGCCGGCGTTCGCCACCTGTCTAGCCCGCCCAGGCCAGTTCGGCTTTGAGGTAGAACGCCCCGACCATGCCCGCCGCACCAGCACGGTCCGGCACATAGGCCGCCACCGTGCTCTTGCCGCGAAACCAATAGTCCATGAAGTCATCCTCATCCGGGAACCGGTCATGCGGGTACGACGTCCCCTCTTCGACGATCACCCGGTAGAGGCTCCGCAGCGGCTCAATATCCTAGTTGTCAGCCAGCACCAACTGAACGGGCGAACCATCTTTGAGTTTCGCGTCGATGGGAAATAGTGAGACTCATCTTACTGAGCCTTCGCCGTCCAGGAATTCAACGTGTCTGTCGTTTTATTGATTCCGGGTTGAAGATTGGCTCCTGCACCCTTTCCTATATCACCATTTTCCGTTCGCAGTTGCTGACTTAACTTCTTCCCTCAACACATGTTTAGGTCTGCTCATCGAGTTGTTTGAGTGATTTTCCATCCCTTAGCTTTCCGCCGTTCAGCCCGTTTGCGCTCCCGCCGTGTATAACGACCGCCGCCGAAGATGGACTGAAAACTCTCGCATCCTTGGTGAAGACCAAGAAGCCGCTCTCTCGATGAGCGTGCCATCGGCAATGAGTTGGTTGCGCTGGGCTACGACGTAGGGGTAACTCTCGGCAGATGGACGCTCCTCAAGACCGGCGGTAGAGCCGTGAAAATATAACGAACCCGTTCGCGGTCACGCTGGCCTCGCGCCTCGGCTCCGTTGATGCGGCAGAAGAGCACGCCGCCGGGCTGAGCTGTGGCGGTGGCTGAGTGACCGGCGCGAAGATGTCGGAGCCGAGAACGGGAAGGAGCTGCCGAATGCGCGCCAGAAAGACTTCCATGTCCTCGCGGTCAGACTCTGGGAAGCTTCCGAGACCACCAGCCTGATTCTGCTCGAGCGTGAACCTGCCAATCTGCGCGGCCTCGGTGAGGAGCCGGCTTTCCAGATACCTCACATGTGCCTTAGTGAGGTTCTCGTCCTTACTGACGAAAACGATGGCCGAAACCCAAAACTCCTTTGTCTTGTGTTGCTTTGAGTCGATCACGAATGACCTCTGCCTCACCGATATACGCACGAACTGCGTTGGTAAGAGGGTCGCTGCCAATAGAGGATATAGACGCCGGCCTTTTTCGAGTTCCTCGCGAGCTAAAGCCGTCCAGTTCAGTGAGGCGCGTGGAACACCTCGCCAGTCCAGCGAGATTCGGCAGGTGCTAGGCCTGCGCTCCGTGCGGAAGAGTTCGATTGGTGCGCCGATGGTCATACGTGCGCAATAGACCTAACTAAAAGACTATTGCGGTCGCTACCTTGCAACATATCAAGGTAGCGTTCCAAAATCTGTTTGCGGCAGAGTCTACTGCAACCGCCTGCGCTAATCCACACCAAGGAGGATATCGCCGGTTCCTGCGGGTGGATGGGGTAATCCCGCCTCCGCGCGCCCCGATATCCTTACCCTTGATCAGTGATCTTCCCGTCTTGCCAAGGGAGCCGCCAGACTGTCCTTCACTGCGCGCATCGAGCGAGCCACCGTTTTATCGTGCGGACTCTGCGAGCAGGAAGGACGGTCTGGCGGCTCCCCCTCTTTCCCAGCGCGTGCGCATTCCGCGAGGAGGAGGAAGACCAGGCAGGATGAGTAGGGTACCGCATCAGGTGAGATGCGGCAAAAGGACAAAGACGATGACACTGAATCATTTGCATGGTAAGCTCTCCTGTGATGAACTGAACTTCCTGCTCGGGTGTGGCGCGAAGTGAATGGAATCTAAGGGCAAATGGGTCCCTTCTCATTCGCTGCAGTAAGTTGAATCGTCTGGTACAATTTTTTAGGGGTACATTTCATGTTATACGAACTATTCATGATTTGGGTTGTTGGTAGCATCTCGAGTGATCGCGGCCGGCATGGTATTCGGTGGCTTATTGTGTGTGTGGTGTGCCTATAAAGGTAGAAAGCGCTCACGATTGGCCTCCAACTTCACGCAGCTTTCTCACCCCCTTCCCACTGACAGATATCTTTCATCCCGCTACCCCCGATCGCTTACAATCGATTTCCCGAGATGTGCCAATAGCCACGGCGCGGGTCTTCCGGATTTTCCCCACTTTGTCCTAAGGGAGCAGCCAGACTGTCCTTCCCTGCGCGCATTGAGGGAGCACAATTACCGATGGTCCCCCAAGCTAGCTTGTTTTCTCTTCAGGGATAGGGTCAATGGTCTTCACCTGTGCGTTCAACGAGGCCCTTCTGAGGGCGCGCGTTGCGACGAGCACGATGATCATCAGGCTCCGACTCCCCTTTCCGAGCTTGCTCGCTTTCCTTCTCCGGGGGCGGCCTGGTCGATCCTCTAATGCGCGCGTCGGACGAGGACATTCTCATCGTGCGCGTTCCGCGAGCAGGGAGGACGACCAGGTTGCCCCTCTTCTTCTTGCGGGTCCATCCCCGCATCCCATGCCGGTTCAAATCTCCCCGCATCGAACGCGCCTCTCCTCCATTCTTCTGAACCCCTGAATTTTCCTCAGCTCTCCTCCGCTTTCTTCCCTTCCTAACACCGGCACTCCGGTTGCTCAAGCATCTGACCATCGGCGTACAGCGCAAGACGGCCAGAAAGGGGGTGACGCAGGGCCGAGCTCAGTAATGACAGTCTGACATTTTCACTTTTCACTTTCACTTCACAAAGAGGAGATGCCATCATGCAGAAGCCATCATCGCCAGTCTCGTCAGGAAACATTTCCCCGGCCATTGTTGGGCCGAGTAAGGACACGAAGGAGGTCTATGTCATAGGCTGGGTGAGTTCTGGAGCCTTGCCATCGTCATCGGAGCCTTCTGGTACTTCTCTGGGCAGGGCCAATCCTATGCCTACAAAGGCCCCGGCTGAGACCCTGACCAACGCCCAAGTTGCGAACGTGCTCAAGACCAGCACGACCCCTCCCATCGAACCGATCGTGCACAGCCCAGACCGTTCCCGCATCCAGCTACAAGTCCGACAGCATCCATACGGATATCTATTTCGAGGTGGGCCGCAAGGGACTCACCGACGACGCCAAAGCAATCCTCGCCACGCAGGCCGACTTGGCGAAGAACGATCCCGACCTCGGCATTCTCGTGCAGGGCTATACCGACCAGCAGGGCTCGGTCAGCTACAACATGAAGCTTGGCATGAAGCGGGCAGAGACAGTGAAGGCTGAGCTTATGAATGCCGGTGTCGCTGAGCAGGCCAAATCAAGGTAGTGAGCCTCGGCAAAGATGGCGTGCTCTGTCTCGACAACAGCGACGTCTGCCGCAATATGAATCGGCGGGTACACCTCGAAATCCGCAAGATCGGCAAGGACCACATGATTCTTCCGACCGTTGCCACAGAGCCGAAGACCACCGAACCGATCCAATCAGTGGACAATCAGAACAGCAATTCAGACGATCACGGCTCACTTGCAGACAATCTGCTTCCTTCCTTTGCCGATCCCTCGGCAACCGATCCGTCTCCACTGACGACAGATCCGGCTTCCGGCAGCTAACCGGCACCGAGTCTGAACCTGGAGGAGACATCCGTCTCTTCCGGGTTCCGGTCGGCCAACACATTTTTCACCCTGTCACCATTCGCATCACCGAGGTCAATCATGCTGTATGCTCATGCTCGCTCATCGATCGTTCGCCTGTGCTTCTGTGGTATTACTCACCCTCGTTCCCTTCCTGATCGCCCCCACCGCCACGCTGCGTGCGCAGCCAGCCCGAATCTCTCAGCACCGGTGTGATTCCTACGATGGGGATCAACGACGTGACGGAAGGGACGCTGCTGTTCAAAACCAACCAGCTAGGCCGTTACACACCCGCGCCTATTCTAAAAACCGACGTGCAGATTGCCGTGACGGGCATCATCGCCCGCGCCACGGTGCGTCAAGAATTCTACGAATCCCAGCGAGAAGAAGGGCGACTGGCTCGAAGGCCTCTATGTGTTCCCCGCTCCCAGAGACCGCCGCCGTCGATCACCTGCGCATGCACGTGGGTGACCGAATCATCGAGGGACACATCAAGGAACGAGCCGAAGCGAAAAAAGTCTATGAGAAGGCCAAGCAGGAAGGGAAACGGACGAGCTTGGTTGAACAGGAACGCCCGAATATCTTTACCACTTCTGTGGCGAACATCGGCCCCGGCGAACGAATCATCGTGGAAATCGAGTATCAGGAAACCATTCGCTACGACCAGGGGAAATTCCAGCTCCGCTTTCCCATGGTCGTCGGCCAGCGATACATCCCCGGCACACCGGTCATTGTAGAAGAGCAAGACCCGAAAGGCTCAGGCACGATGCTGGATACGGACCGGGTACCGGACGCCTCGCGCATCACCCCGCCGGTGCAGAAGCCCGGTCAATGGCCTATCAATCCCATCAGTTTGTCCCTCTCTCTGACTCCGGGTTTTCCTGTCGCCAAAGTGGAATCGCTCTTTCACCCGATCATCGTCATCCCCGATCCCGACGGGGGCTATCAAATCAGTCTCAAGAAAGACGCCGTGCCGGCCGATCGTGACTTTCAACTCACTTGGTCTCCGGCCGCGAGCAAAGAACCGACGGCCACAGTCTTTACCGAACAGCGGAACGGCGAGACCTTCGCGGTGTTGATGCTCGTTCCTCCGACCCAACAGCACGACACCGCGCCGCGCATGCCCCGCGATCTGACCTTTGTCATCGATACATCCGGGTCGATGGCCGGCCCTTCGATCGAGCAAGCCAAAGCCTCACTCGCAGCGGCCCTCACGCGCCTGACGACGCCAGGACCGATTCAACGTCATCCAATTCAACAATACGGTCCGCTCCCTCTTCTCCTCTCCGCAACCTGTGACGACAGCCGCCATGCGAAAGGGTATCAGGTATGTGGAAGGCCTCTCTGCCGACGGAGGCACGGACATGCTTCCTGCACTGAGACAAGCCCTCAAGAGCTCTCAGGATATCACCAGGCTTCAGCAAATTATCCTGATTACCGATGGACAGGTCGGCAACGAAGACGAACTGTTCGAGTTGCTGCACCATCGCCTGGGGAGCAGACGCGTCTTCACCATCGGCATCGGCTCCACGCCCAACAGCCACTTGATGCGTAAGACCGCCGAATTCGGTCGCGGTACCTTCACGTATGTGGGGAACGTGAGCGAAGTGAAAGATACGCTCGATGCTCTGTTCAAGAAGCTGGAGCATCCGGTGCTGAACGACATTCAGCTTGATCGGACCGGCTGGGCCGGGCTGGAACATTATCCTTCGCGCATCGCCGATCTCTACGAAGGCGAACCGATTGTCCTTGCCGCGAAGGCGACATCGGTCCCGGAACAAGCCCTGCTTCAGGGACACATGGGCACACAACCCTGGTCGTTGCCCGTCTCTCTTAAACACACCACGACTCGGGGCGGGCTCTCCGTCTATTGGGCAAGACAGAAGATTTCCGCCCTGATGGACGAAGCCTTCACGGGAACGGACGAAGAGACCGTTCGCAAAGGAGTTCTGGACGTGGCCTTGGCCCATCATCTTGTCAGCAAATACACGAGCCTCGTTGCCGTCGATGTCACACCGGCCAGACCGACCGGAAAGTCGGAAACGGAACAGGCGCAAGGCACGAAATCCGTGGAGGGTCAGGACAGCACCGCGATGGCTGGACTTCCGAAGACCGGAACGGACGGCGCGATCCAACTGTTGTTGGGGCTGTTGCTGCTGCAGCGGCAGCCGTCCTCTGGCGAGTGCGGCGAATGACGGCGTGACAGTGCAACGAATCAAGACCAAGGTGGTGACCATGCTGGGTCTCGCCTTGGTCTTGATCGGCCTCTGGCAGACTGGAAGCGGCGCCTGGATCTACGTGAAGGCCCAACTGGCCCAAGTCCTGTTACAACAGGCTTGGGCCGGCACGCTGGCCGGTCAACTAGACGTGAAGCCCTGGCCCTGGGCCGATACTTGGCCGATCGCTCGCTTGATTGTACCGAGTCTGGGCATTGATCAGATCGTATTGGAAGGGGCGTATGGACGGACGTTGGCATTCGGCCCTGGACATGTGGAATCGACAGGACCTCTGGAAGGATCAGACAGCATCATTCTCACCGGCCACCGCGATACGCATTTCCGATTCTTGGAAAAACTTCAGGCAGGAGAAGCAATCCTGCTACAAGCTCGCACAGGAGTGTGGGATCGTTTTACGGTGCGGGATCATCAGATTGTTGATTCACGAAAGGCCACGATATCCACACGGAAGGACCAGAGGCAACTCATCCTCGTCACCTGCTACCCGTTCCATCCCATCGAACCGGGAGGACCGCTACGTTATACGGTCTTTGCAGAGATTGTTGAGAGGATGGCCGAGGACTAGGAACCTGCTGAAAAACTGTCGGGGCACGATAGAATTCAATGGTCCACACGTCTGAGACACGCCTCGTCTGTCTGGTTATTTGGTCTGTCTGGTCTGTCTGCATCTGGTGAGTCTCATGCAACCAAACAAACGAGACAAACCAAACAACGGTCTTCATATGCTGGCGGGATTTTTCAGCATCCTACTAGCGAGGCAGGATCATGCCGCGCTCGGAACAAAGAGGAAACAATATCTATTCCCACCCGCCTCTTTCGCACTGTCCATCGCAGCTTGCGCACGAGCAAACAGGTCGTTGATCTCCTGACCATCGAGCGGATACACCACCAGCCCGAGGCTCACCGTGACGCTCGTCTCCTGTTTCTCGATGGACCAAGGTCGCGCGAACGCCTTCAGAATCCGGTCACCGACAGTTTCCATATCGGCCCGGCTGTTGATCCCTTCGAGCAGACAGGTAAACTCATCTCCGCTAAGACGCGCGGCCGTATCGACTTCTCGCAAGCATTTCTTGAGGCGATCGGCCACTTCTTTCAACAAGAGGTCCCCCGCTTCCTGCCCAAACATCCGATTGATCTCTCTGAAACGGTCCAGACCACACAGCACAAGACCGACTACATGTTTCTTACGCTTGGCCATGGCCACGGCATGGGTCATCCGATCGCGGAACAGTACGCGATTCGCAAGGGTGGTCAGCGGATCGTGCTGCGCGAGATAGCTCAGATTTTGCTCGGCTTTTTCCGTTCAACGGCATGCCGGAGCGCACGAGTCAGCTGCTCCGCGGTAGACCCTTCTTTAATCACAACTTCCTGCGCGCCATGTTGGATCATCTGCCGATCCGCCGCTTCATCGTCCTTTCACCGAGCACAACGATCGGCATCCGGCCCAGCGCGGCCTGGATGAGATCCAATGTATCCAAACCATGCGTGTCGACGACGGCTCGATCCATGAGAATGGCGTCGTAAGACTCGCGACCCAACCGATGCAGGGCGTTGCTGAGACGCTCCACATGGGTCACCTCGATCTGCCCCTTCTCCGTCTCCTGCAGCAGATCAAGAGCAAGCTTCGCATCGTCTGGATTATTCTCGACTAACAAGACTCGAATCATGGGAAACCTCACAGATACCAGTCGTCGTCTCGGCGAGGGGCTAACTACGCACCCGTCTCACATGCAACGAGACGCTCGATCACAGCATGCCATTAGCGATTGTGGCAGAAACGGTCATGAATCATGCGGGCTAATTGGAATACTTCTGGCTAGTCTTCTTCGGTGCTTTCCATTTCCACGGCGGCACGGGATCGGAGTCAGCCCAGAGGCCCTTGCCGGATGCCCTGGCCAATTCTTCGACCACCTCGAGGCTGGCATCGCTGGAAGCCGATCGTCGCCACCAGGCCAAGCCTTCTTTCAACAGTTCGTGTCCCACATTGCGCCCGTCATGCAGCAACACCTCGGCAGACACCCGGCCCTGCTTGTCTCGCTTGAGCCCTCGCACGACAACGTCACGGTTCCCGATGAAAGCAGCAGTCACAAGCTTTGCCTGTTTCCCGTAGGGCTGCTTGAGGTCAGGGCAATCGATGTCTTTGAGGTAGATCGTTTCCTTGCGGCTGTCGTGATGAATGGTCAACCGATCGCCCTCATGGACAGTGACGACTCTGGCAGCAAAGTCCGCCCATGATAGAGATGGACATGTCGCCACCAATGTAAGCACGAGCCCGGTTACAATGTGATTCTTTACCATGATTCCATATGCTAGCGCCCCCTGCACCATCCAGCCATCTATTTCTCGATTTTTGGACAGCACCTTGAAACTCTCGTTCAGGCAAATGAGCAAATCAGAGAGTTGAGGATAATCAGAACCTCCATATCGGCTTGGTCGCTCTGAGGTAACCTGTAAGGATGTCTCTACGAGAAACGACGCCTACCAGCTTGCCTTCAGCGTCAACTACGGCAACCCGGATGAGATGTTTGCTCTGCAACAGCTGAATGATCTCCATAGCGAGCGTATCTTGGGTCACGGAGATAGCCCCCTTGGTCATAATTTCCGCTGCCGTCACCTTCCAGAGTTCTTTGCCTTCCTTGATTGCCTTCAGTAAGTCGAACTCAGTCACAATCCCCAATACCTTGCCGTCTCCGGCTAAAATGGAGTACGCTTCCAAAACCGCCTTCAGTGATTGCCCCTGCCAGCTTATCTCCCGTATCTTCAGCATGGTAGTACGACACAACATTCTGCATGAATTGCTCTGCCTTGAGCGCTGCGAAATCATGGGGGCCTATCATGTGCTCGACGCGTCGCATAATCAGCTCCTCCTATTCGTGGGGCACGGTGGATTAATGGCTAGGCCGTTGTTATGCTTGCTTCCTTCTTGCCGATGGGATTTTCCTACTAGTGCATGCCTCCTCTCGTCGGGTTGCGTCAAGCAACCTGATGGTGCCCACCTCTTGACACATTCTACAGTATGAAGCTGCAAGGACAAGATCCAGCTTGAGAGGCACGGGTCTACAGTCAACTGAGCGGAGTCTCTCCAAGCACAGCCACTTGCTGTTTGCCGGGGCATCCATCCGAAGGTGGTGCGGTGAGCTGTACGCCGACGGCGTCCTGGGCTGTGCTCCCGCGCATGAGGAGATGAAGCGCATTCGTCCAACAGGCCGATGTGTCGGGCGGCTATGTGTAATAGTGGTTGGGTCAGAGCATCCAGCAATCTGATAGTGTGGAGCGTGGTAGCAGAAGCGGCTTTTGCACCGGGACAGAGTGGGACGCTCTCACGGGAGTCGCGCTATTCAAGCACTTAAATGGAGCCGGCGATCCGGATTGAACGGACGACCTGCGGTTTACGAATCTGGATCAGCCCAACCTGAGCCGACTCAGCAAGAGCTAACAGAAGGAAAAAACGACGATTCGGAAAAACCATGATGCTCATGGATCGGCATGGCTTGGGCTGATCTGGTAGCAGGGTGGTAGCAGACGACGATAACGCGGCCCGCTAATTTGCTGGATTTGACCTTGAGCGATGCGCTGCGCGGGCGAGTCGCGTGGCTTTGCCGTGGAGACGGGCCGTCCCGTGGATGAGGTGCTGAATCTCCTCTTCAAAGTGCACGTCCAGTGGCAGGGCAGCCAGGAGGCCATCGCGACCTTAGTGGAAGACTTGCGGAGTTAGCGAAGCGTGCTGAACCGGACTCCACGTCGGAAATCACGACGACCTTCACGGAGTACCTGTGTGCCGAGGTCGCTCTCCGGAAACAGCTGTGCCGATTTGAGGATGTCCCTGAAGCGCTGGATTGATTGGTGCCTCATGGCCCTTCCCAGTCTTGGAGCTGGGCAATGGCGGAGGCGGCGATTCAGGGGGTGGCCCTCCTGATCAAGGCCGGCATTGACGCTCAAGGAGTAGCGAGGTTTCTTCAACGGCATCAGCGTTTCAGCGAACTCGGATTCAACGAAGAGGAGGCCGAAGCAGTGGCGGAAGCTCTTCCCGAGCCGGTGCCGTGGGCAGGCAGCGGACGCGTGTACTGAATAGAGTAGTCGCACAGGCCGGGAAGGTGATCCATGCGGCCGAGCTGGAACGGGAACGGATGCGTCTCGAACACACACTGACGTTGCTCCGTGCGGAGCAAGAGCAACTGGAAGCCAGTGTCCAACAGCTCAAGATCCAACGGGACATTCTCCAACCTTATGTCGCTCAGCTAGCACAAATGGCAAGTGAAGCGCGGGGAGCGGAAGAAATAGTGGGATGAGATGCAAGACCGTGAAGTTGGGCGGTACTTGCACTGCCCGCCTAATGTTGGACGGGTCGAATCTTGTTTCTGACTAACGACTCTGCATAGCATTCCGGGCTTTTGACACCTGGCCAGAAATTAAGTGGGGGAGCACATACAACTGTGTGAACCACGTCGGTATACCGGAATAAACGTTGAGGTCTGCTCCCCTTTTCCTTGCAGGTCTTTCCCCACCATAAAACTAGGGACCATCCCAGTAGTACGTTCCCTCCCGTCTCGGATACTTTTACGCACAGTGCAACCACTTAATACTTTGCACAGGAGGGAGCCATGAAGTACGAATCCAACAACATCATCTCTCGTATCGAATGGTGCCGACTCCAGCAACGACTCGACTCGGTCACAATGGATGAGCGTGCAGGCTGGCGAGCCGAGGAAGCCGGCCTCATGGATGCCTTGGACCGTAGAGATCGGACGAGTGTTCATGAAAGCGGCATACCCCTCTCAGTTCATACGCTATCAATGCGGTCTCGAAGATGGGCGAGGCCCTCCTTCGTCTCAGCAGGCTACATTCCTGTGCCATGACTAGTCTGAAGGGATTGGGCTCGACGCCGCTTCCGACCCCTGGCTTGGTGGACAGATCTCCAACACACCCCTCTTCACATGTGCAGGTGGGGAGGGCGCCACGATGACTTGCCTACGCTGTGAGGGCTTCTTGGTCCGTGAGTGCTTGCTCAATCCTCAGGAAGGATCCCTATCCGGCTTTCATGCGGTCACGGTGTGCGTGAACTGTGGCGCAATCCACGACGACGTCATTCGAACGAACCAGCGCATGCCGCCATCACTGAAACGGGTTCGATCTCCCATCGCCGGCAGGTCCATCGCTTCGCCCCCAGAGCGAACTCCTTGGCGCGCTCGCAACATTAAAATGAGCTGAAGGATGCCGGGCATGCCTGAGGTGGGGGTTCAGGCCCAGACCAAGCACGAACGCGGCTCAGTCAAGACTTTTTCCTCTTTATTGTAGGTATTACCTAATAGCACCTTCCCCCACGGCTAGTGTACCAGCTCAACTATGTGGCCTAGGAAAAGAAAGGAGGACCTTGTGGAAGCGAACATGGATGAAGTCTCGATCGACCGTAAGGAAAGGCGGGCGGCTACACACGCGGGGCCCGGCATCATCCTGCTCACGGCGTCCATGCGAATTACTTTATAAGGATCGACGGGCCTGGGAACTATGTCAGCAAATCATTCGAGACCAGGATGGAAAGACTGCGAACGGGGTGCTCCCGCCTGCTGTTGCTGGTCTCGCCGACCAAGATGAGGAAACTCCTCCAGGCCCGAACCGATGCGAAGGACTGGGAGCAGATTCAGCACTTCGACGCATCGTGAACACGCTCCAAAGCTCCGTAATCCTTTGCGGTACAGCCTTGATTGATCAGACTCAAGGCAGAAACGCGAATCCTCATCGTGATAAGTGAAGTCGGGATTGGCGCGTCGCAGGACCAGGACAGGGCCATCGCCCAGGCCAAGAGAGATTTCACCTGACCGCACGCGAAACGACGGTCGTTCAGCATCTCTTGAAAGGGTGGACCAATAAGGAGATCGCCAACGAAATGCGACTGGCAGAACAAACAATCAAAGAGCTTTCAAGCACATTTCTGAAAAAACGTCTACCTCCACTCGCACCGGAATCGTCATGAAGATTATCCACTCAGGATACGCCCTGTACTAGGAATTTTCTCACCACATGTGAATGTGGTAGCGCTGTTCCCCTCACAAAGCAACAACGGGGCTCTCGCTGTCATTCTGTACTCAGTCAATTCGCCGTGATGCGCTGGTTTTCATCTACCCGCTCAGAACAGTAGTGTAGCAGTCGCATCGACTGGCAGCGTCAGAACGCGCAGAAATTCGGAGACGAACAGTGAGGCGCGCACTGGAAGGTGGTAGCAGAGGACTCTCGCGTCATTACTGACCCCAGTTGCTCTCTGGAAGCTAGGGGGTTTCCCAGTACCCTAAACGGCTGCGCGAGAGCAGGATGCTTGATCATGAGCATTGGCATTTCGCCTTGTGGTTGTTCCGGTCTGGCCTGGTGAAGAATGATAGAAGGAGGTGGAGAATGGCTGGTGAAACCATGTTCGCTCAAATAATTCATGAGGCGCCGTCGGCTTCGAGAAAAAAGCCGTCGCTGCTCGCCGTCTGTTGTATGTGCGCACTCGTTCGAGACGAAACTGGACATTCCCTCGATCATGAGCGTTGGGTTACGCGGCGAACGTACCGAAAAACATATGGGGCGATGCCGGACAATTGCGTTCTCACTCATACATACTGTCCAAACTGTTTTACACAGGTTATGGATAGAATGGGTACCGGCTAGGTCATGTCGTGTCATCGCATCCCATGCGTTACAGTTCTACCCAGTCTCTGGTTAGCTAATAATGACAGCAGGAGTCACAATGGCTGGTGAATTCATGCTCTCTCAGATAGCGCGTGAGGTGGTTGACGCGAAGGATCAAAACGAAATGGCCAATATTCTCAGAGAATTTGGGAAAAGCGTCGTGGCCTTGCGCGACGTGATGGATCAGGACAGGTCCTTCAGTAATATGGAATTACTCTTCATTGAAAACCACTTCCAAGTCATACAGATGGCCTATCTTCGATGGAAGCGGAAGCATAGGCTCGTACCTATAGATCCGGCGTAGGGAACTACTCGGATTCACCACAAGAATCTGTTTAACCTGTAGCCAGGTAGAGCCACTTTCAACCTATGAATTGTTGATCTATCCAGTTCTTGGCTTTTTCAGGGCGAAGACATTCGCCTTATATTCGGTCTTGCAGGTCTCGCTCAATTCGCCATATATGTGTTGAATGTAATTCTGGGCTGCCCGTCGACAACCATGCTAACGTCATGGGTACCCATCGGTCAGCTTCGAGATGTTGCGAACAGGCCTTAATCTGATGATTCTTATATATGTCATCCACGTAGGCACTTTCAGCACTCCTGGACGGTGTTCACGAATACCAGATAAGAACCGGACACGAAGATCACGGATTCTCAACCTTGAGAATCTTCAATTGCACGATGAGCAGCTTTCCCGCGAGCGGATGGGTGTAATCTATAGCCTGGATTCTCCTGCTGCAACGCTGAGTGGGTCCCCTAGCGCGTTGAGCAGCGAGCCCCAGGGACGGATCAGCCGCCGTGATAGAGGAAACCGGCGGAAGCACAACGAAGAGCGGACACTTGTGATCTTTTGTGACTCGGATGGTTAAATCGGCGAGGAACGAACGGATGGTATTATTTCTCCACTTCGTTCTTACGGGACTGAACCCTGACCTCGTGTTTGAGTGGTGACAGGCGTGTCGACGTGCTTGTATAGTAAATCCTTGGGTTTGTGCGATGTGCGCACTATCACCGGTTTCACGACGTACTATCTCAATCAGACATTGTCTTGGGAAAAGGAGTCGAGCACCATGAAACCACAAGTGATCGTGGCTGATGACCATCGCCTTGTTGCCGAAGGTGTCGTCAAGATCCTGGAGAAGGAATACACTGTAGTCGCGACACCCACAGACGGACGCGGCTTCATCGAAGCGGTTGAAAAGTTTCGCCCGCACCCTTGCTCTGGTTGATATTTCTCTACCCCAGTTGAACGGACTGGATGCCTGCCGCCATGTGAAGAAATCCTGTCCCGAAGTCAAGATCATCATTCTGACGATGCACTCGGAGCAGCACTTTGTGAACGAAGCATTTCGTGTCGGGGTCGAAGGATACTTGTTAAAAACCTCAGTTGCTGATGAGCTGCTGTTTGCTGCGAAGGAAGTTCTGAGGGGCTGCACGTACATTTCGCCGGTGATCGCGCAGGGTCTGGTCAATCAGGCCTTGGAATCGTCGACGGATCCTCGAGGCGACCGAATACCACCCCGACCGTCACGCTAAGTCTACGACAGAGGGAGAGTCTTGCAACTAGTGCGCAGAAGGCAAATCCAATAAGGAAATCGCGTCCGCGATCAACGTGACGGTGAAAACTATCGAGTTCCACAAGGCCAGAATCTCGAAGGAACTAGGCGTCCATACCACGGCCGAACTGACGAAACAAGCCATCACCCTCGGACTCATCGCCCCACCTGAGACGCCTCAGGCCCCAAACTAATCGAGTTCTGCTTTCCGAAACTCCAGTCGACCAGGATCGGTATGGAGCGTCAGAGCTTGGTCAGCCCCTGTGCCAATGCAAATCTGGTGAGATCGGAAGCGGTCTTCAGACCGAGTTTTTTCACGATTCCCGCCTTATGAAACTCCACCGTTTTCACGGAGATGCCCATCGTCGTGGCAATCGTCTTCGCCGAAAGACCATTGGCAAACATTCGCAAGACCTCCTGTTGCCGCGGCGTCAATTGAACGCTGTATCCTTCGGGACGGATCCACGGATGCTCGATCGATTCGCGAACGTCTGCCGCGACTTCAGGCGGAGACGTACCGGCGGTCGCTCATCACGGTGCGGATGGCGGTCATTAACTCGGCTGAAGCGGATTGTTTGAGCACATAACCATTCGCCCCCTTTTGAAACCCTTCGCTGACATAGAATGGTTCGCTTAACATCGTCACGAGAATGATTTTTACACGGGGAGTTTCCTTTTGAGCGATTGGATGAGATCAAACCCGTTCGTGTCAGGCAATGAGACGTCCAGCAGCACAATGTCCGGGGCCGCCCTATGAACCTTCTCCAATAGTTCCGCCCCGCTATGGGCAGTCCCGACAATCACAGTGTCGTTGGCGAGTAACTGCCGAAACCCTTCCAACACCAAGGGATGATCGTCGGCAATGAACACTCGAGGTTGATACATATCCGCTCCGAAGATCGACTCCTATCGCTGCGTCCGAGACGCCCAACGACCACCTGCTTGGTACGCGGGCCAGTGTCCAGATGTTATCACATCGCCAGACCTCACAACCTGTGGATAACCCCAGTTCAGGGAGAGTCGATCGAACGGAATGTAATCTTACGAGCGACGACGTAGATTCTTCCTCTAACACGAGAGCCTGCGCGACAGTTCAGGGCGTCTTCAACATAAAATCCCTTCACGAGTGCTTCCAATGATTCATTTCATTGAGACCGAAGATCCTTCTTCATGTCGCTTGCGAGCAGAGATCTAAGCTAATGAAGAGTCACCCGCCGAAGATCTTGTGAGCCACCCTAACTAATGAATAGCATCGCCCTCGGCCGCTCCGCCCCATATTTGCTGAAGCGCCACCTGCCCTCAATTCCGGCAGCGTTTCGCTTTTGGGCACACGTAAAGCTTCGCGTCTAACCGCTGATCAGGCAAGCACTTTTAGCGAAGTCCCGTGCCTGCGCAATGAACTAGGGAACAAGCCAGTCCTCTATCTTCCATGATTACGATATACCCATACCATCAGCACGGTGTAGGAGTAATAGAGTAGACACCAGGAAGGGGTCGATGAGTTACGGAGTGGCGTTCAAACAGAGGGAGGGATCTCATGCGCACTATAACGCTGAAAGGGCTCGTGGGTGTATTGGTTCTCGCAAGCACAGCGTTTGTTGTTTCTGCCTGTAACACAACAAAAGCCACGGTCGATACGTTCGCGAAGTTCACCTCGAGCACGAGCCCGGGAGAATGGATCGATGCCGATGGCGTCATTACCGATCAGCCAAAAGGCTCGGCTGTCTTACCGCTGTCGCGTACGAGAATCTGGAACAGGACATCGCACGTGGGAATGGAGAATATCATCACATCTATGGCCGTTTTGATGAGAGTTCCCCGGAGAACAGGACAAGTTCAGGACGCGCGCTCAGGCGACTCTTCGGTCTCATCGGTCTCTTGGTCCTCTTCGGTCCTGACCGCCGGACGGCAGGAAAGCATGCTGGCCACGTCGACCACTGTCGGAGGCAAGACCTCCGAGCCGATGGCCAACAAAGTGGAGTGATGCCAAGTTCGCAAACCAGAGTTTGGACTCGGCGACTTCCTAGCGGATTGATTGCGAGGAAACTGCGGGGCGGTCGTGCCGGAATTCCCGAGGACTCGGGTAAATCCCAGTGGTGGAGCGGACTGACCCATGCGACCCTACGGATCAGGCGTGTGTCGAGCAAACATCCATCAGTTACGAGGAGGTCGCCATGCCCATAGTTCTATGGTTATTTGGATTTCCCGTTACTCTCGCTCTGGTGATGTGGCTGGTCGAAATTGTGCAATTTTAAGGCGCGCGAGACAGTCTTTGCAAACACCAGCGGTCCTTTCTTCCCGATCTGTGGAGTGACTGCGGGAATGAGTTCCCAAGGTGGTTGGGAGAAAGGAGGCGACATTGTGACCTGCCGAGTGGCGCGCGTGTCCTCAGACCTCCCCCTCAGAATAATGGATCTGGTCTTCTGCTGTGAATGTGGCTCATCGGATCTGAGGTGTGCTACACCTCGAAAGCCCTGGGGCTGCATTTGTGCCCAACCTGCATCCAGTCCAAGGTCGAGTACTAAACACGGGGAGAAAATCCTGACGGGATTGTCGATATGGGAGACAGCCTGTCGCCTGAGCGGGCGCTGCTACACCCATGTGAACTTCAAGCATGAGAGGCAAAAGAAACAGAAAGAGGATCCATGCTCTGCCCATCGCTGCCGCGGGCTGCTGAGTGTATGACCACTTCAGTGACCTGAGAGAGGAAGCAGGCGGCATGTCCGCAGCAGCACGATGCATCAATTGTGGGTATATCGAGGACTCCGTGGTTCGTTTCAATCGCCTTCACCCTCCTGCGGCAAAACGAGCGATCGCTCGTAGGATGGTCAGGAACGTCGTGCTCCTAAGACCTCAATCTGGACGGTATCGCTCCGTATGAGCTAACTGCCCTTATGGCGCTTGTGCGCTGCCGTTTGATCGTCCTCCGGTTTAAATCCTGCGTTCATCCTGCAGTCTCAATCGGCGAATCATCCAACTCATGCCGTGACCACCAACGTGGCGTCGGAATGAAGTAGGGCGCGGTTTCGCAGAATCGTTCTCATCCACGATAATGTCGCCGCACTGAGAGACAACGGAGCACCCAAAAAGTGCAGCACCCGGTGTCGCTCTCAAGATCAATGCACATTTCATATTCTAGGCACCCGTCGCAACGCTCACAGCACAGCTGAGTACACGGTTTTCGTTGGTGCCCCACTGTCCTGGATAGCATCGTGTTCATGGGGCCCTCCTCTCGGTGGTTTCGTTGATGGTGATGAATTGCTTATGCTTTCACTGCACCTGCGCACTCTACTAGTGTGAGCCGAGCGGTCGCCCTGGCTATTCCCCTAGTTTGAGCGAGTTAATTGCCCTGGCGCTTTTGGACATGTAAGAGTGTATGAGGATGAGGCAATCGTGAGGGTATGCCTGGAAACGATGATCGGAGACCGGAGCAGCCGATGACATGAACTTTAATGAGACTGAAGGATCCTACCCGAGGACGATTGATGATCTGTACCGGCTCACTAGGGAAGCGCTAAGTTCCTAGAGTTCATCGCCGATGATGGCGACGGGAGACACTGGCGGACGGGCGGCGCCCATTCCCTTTCCTAGTACTAGTACTCCCCCTTGAGGCTCAATCGCCGGCACTGCTACAGTGTCGCTAAATCCGATAACCACCGGCCATCTGAAGTGGTGACGCCCACCCAATATGAATCAAATGATATTTCAATGCTTTGCAATGTCGAGGGGACCGCATTTACATGGAAAAAGGTGTCGAGACGCAGATACACATACCACTATAATAATAATAATCTTCGTCCGACTAGGGATTCTCCTAGGGGGGACGACTCATTGTACACATATACTCACCGCGCGCTGCCAACCGTAGGGTGTTAGCTGCCAATCATGTTAACTGGATCTCATGCGGACATGTGACGGCGTAGATTGTAGAGTTCATTCGTCATTAGTCAGAGGAGGAATGATCGTGGGAGACGGCCGACCGTCCTTCTGTGAGAATCGAATGAGGTGTATCGGATACAGCCAACCAGTTCATTGGCCTGTCTCGGTATTTTTACCCTCGACCTCCTGATTCCCTCAGGATCGCCAAAGTGATTCGGGCATGTCCTTCCTCTCTGTCGTATGTGTCCTGCCTCCCGCTTAAACCAGCTGCCTCCCTTAAGGTTGTCACGCTCCGCACGCGCCGGATTGATCACGGATGCAGCGATTCCGCTCTTGCTTCGCTATGGGATGTATTCATCAACTCTCCTCATGAAACGAGGAACGATATGAACGATACAGTAACTCTCCCCTCCGCAAGAAGCAGCCGTCCGAGGCCGTCGTACTGGGCAATGGTAAGCCTGGCAGGCAGAAAGTGAGGCACATTCCATCGAAGTATTCTTCCGAGGCGCGTTCGCGACTGATTCTCGCGACGATTGTCGCGTTTCGCGATGGAGATTTCTCGGTGCGGTTGCCTGCGGGTTGGACGGGGACGGATGCGCAAATTGCGGAGGCATTCAATCAGACGATCGCGCAAAAGGAACACATTCTGAAGGAGGTCACGCGGTTGAGCGCGACAGTGGGCAAGGAGGGACGGCTGAGGGAGCGCATGTCGCTGCCGGGGCGGTCGGCGCGTGGGCGACGGAGGTGGATTCCATCAATACACTCATCGACGATCTCGTGCGGCCCACGACAGAAATTGCGCGAACCATCGGCGCAGTGGCCAAGGGCGACCTCGATCGGTCGATGGACCTGGAGGTGGACGGGCGCTTGCTGAAGGGTGAGTTCCTGCGCTCGGCGAAGCTTGTGAATACGATGATCGAGCAGCTTTCGGTCTTCACGTCTGAAGTCACCCGTGTGGCGCGCGAAGTCGGCACCGAGGGCAAGCTCGGCGGCCAGGCGCGGGTCAAGGGCGTGTCCGGCGTGTGGAAGGAACTCACCGACTCGGTCAACTCAGATGGCCGGCAACCTGACCGCCCAGGTGCGCAACATCGCCGACGTGACCATCGCCGTGGCGAATGGCGACTTGTCGAAGAAGATCACCGTCGATGTGCGCGGTGAGATTCTTGCAGCTCAAAGAAGCCATTAACACGATGGTGGATCAGCTCCGCTCCGTTCGCCTCGGAAGTGACGCGCGTGGCGCGTGAGGTCGGCACCGACGGCACGCTCGGCGGCCAGGCGGTGGTGCCGGGCGTGGCCGGCACCTGGAAGGATCTCACCGACTCGGTCAACTGCCATGGCCATCGAATCTCACGGCGCAGGTGCGCAACATCGCGACAGTGACTACCGCCGTGGCGCGCGGCGATCTTTCGCGGAAGATCACGGTCGATGTGAAAGGCGAGATTCTCGAGCTGAAGAAACCATCAACACGATGGTCGATCAGCTCAGCGGCTTCGCCTCGGAAGTGACGCGCGTGGCCCGCGAGGTCGGCACCGAAGGCAAGCTCGGCGGCCAGGCGCAAGTGCGCTGGCGTGGCCGGCACCTGGAAGGATCTCACCGACTAACGTGAACTCCGATGGCCACCAACCTCACCGGCCAGGTCCGCAACATCGCCGACGTGACCACGGCCGTGGCCAACGGCGATCTCTCGTCGAAGATCACGGTCGACGTCAAGGGCGAAATCCTCGAGCTGAAGAACACCATCAACACGATGGTGGACCAGCTCAACGCCTTCGCCTCCGAGGTCACGCGTGTGGCGCGCGAGGTCGGCACCGAGGGCAAGCTCGGCGGCCAGGCGCGTGGTGCCAGGCGTGGGCGGCACCTGGAAGGACCTCACCGATAACGTCAACTCGATGGCCTCCAACCTCACCGGCCAGGTCCGCAACATCGCCGACGTGGCCACGGCCATCGCCAAGGGCGATCTCTCCTCGAAGATCACCGTCGACGTGCAAGGGCGAAATCCTCGAGCTTGAAGAACACGCTCAACACGATGGTCGACCAGCTCAACGCCTTCGCCGCGTGAGGTCAGCCGCGTGGCGCGCGAGGTCGGCACCGAAGGCAAGCTCGGCGGCCAGGCGCAAGTGCCCGGCGTGGCCGGCACCTGGAAGGATCTCACCGACAACGTCAACTCGATGGCCAACAACCTGACCGGCCAGGTCCGCAACATCGCCGACGTGACCACCGCCGTGGCACGCGGCGACCTGTGCACGCAAGATCACCGTCGACGTGAAGCGGCGAAATCCTCGAGCTGAAGAACACCATCAACACGATGGTCGATCAGCTCAACGTGCTTCGCCGTCGGAGGTCAGCCGCGTGGCCCGCGAGGTCGGCACCGAGGGCAAGCTCGGCGGCCAGGCGCAGGTGCCCGGCGTGGCCGGCACCTGGAAGGATCTCACCGACAACGTCAACTCCATGGCCACCAACCTCACCGGCCAGGTCCGCAACATCGCCGACGTGACCACGGCCGTCGCCAGCGGCGATCTCTCCTCGAAGATCACCGTCGAGGTGAAGGGCGAAATCCTCGAGCTTGAAGAACACGCATCAACACGATGGTGGACCAGCTCAACGCCTTCGCCGGCGAGGTCAGCCGCGTGGCGCGCGAGGTCGGCACCGAGGGCAAGCTCGGCGGCCAGGCGCAGGTGCCGGGCGTGGCCGGCACCTGGAAGGATCTCACCGACAACGTCAACTCCATGGCCAACAACCTGACCAGCCAGGTCCGCAACATCGCCGACGTGACCACCGCCGTGGCGCAGCGGCGACCTGTCCACAGAAGATCACCGTCGACGTGCAGCGGCGAGATCCTCGAGTTGAAGAACACCATCAACACGATGGTGGATCAGCTCAACGCGCTTCGCGTCCGAGGTCAGCCGCGTGGCGCGCGAGGTCGGCACCGAGGGCAAGCTCGGCGGCCAGGCGCAGGTGCCCGGGCGTGGCCGGCACCTGGAAGGATCTCACCGACAACGTCAACTCGATGGCCATCAACCTGACCGGCCAGGTCCGCAACATCGCCGACGTGGCGACCGCCGTCGCGCGACGGCGATCTCTGCCGCAAGATCACCGTCGACGTGAAGGGCGAGATTCTCGCAGCTCAAGGAAACCATCAACACGATGGTCGAGCAGCTCAACGCCTTCGCCGTCGGAGGTCAGCCGCGTGGCGCGCGAGGTCGGCACCGAGGGCAAGCTCGGCGGCCAGGCCGCGGTGCCGCGGCGTGGCCGGCACCTGGAAGGATCTCACCGACAACGTCAACTCCGATGGCCTACAACCTGACCGGCCAGGTCCGCAACATCGCCGAGGTGACCATCGCCGTGGCCAACGGCGATCTTTCCCAGCAAGATCACCGTCGACGTGCGCGGCGAGATTCTGCAGCTCAAGGAAACCATCAACACGATGGTCGAGCAGCTCCGCTCGTTCGCCTCGGAGGTCACCCGCGTGGCGCGCGAGGTCGGCACCGAAGGCCGGCTCGGCGTGCAGGCGGTAGTGCCCGGCGTGGCCGGGCACGTGGAAGGATCTCACCGACTCGGTCAACACCATGGGCGCCAACCTCACCGCGCAGGTCCGCAACATCGCCGAAGTCACCACCGCCGTCGCGCGCGGCGATCTCAACCGCAAGATCACCGTCGACGTGAAGGGCGAAATCCTCGAGCTGAAGAACACGATCAACACGCATGGTCGATCAGCTCAACTCGCTTCGCCGGCGAGGTGACGCGCGTGGCGCGCGAGGTCGGCACCGAGGGCAAGCTCGGCGGCCAGGCGCAGGTGCCCGGCGTGGCCGGCACCTGGAAGGACCTCACCGACAACGTCAACTTCATGGCCTCGAACCTCACCGAACAGGTGCGCGGCATCGTGAAAGTGGTGACCGCCGTGGCCAACGGCAACCTGACGCCAGCGCCTCACCGTGCAGGCCAAGGGCGAGGTCGCCGCGCTCGCCGACACCATCAACAACATGACCGACACGCTCGCGACCTTCGCCGACCAGGTGACGAACGTGGCGCGCGAAGTCGGCGTCGACGGACGGCTCGGCGGCCAGGCCAACGTCCCCGGCGCCGCCGGCACCTGGAAGGACCTCACCGGCAACGTCAACCTGCTCGCCGCGAACCTCACCACGCAGGTGCGCGCGATCGCCGAGGTCGCCACCGCCGTGACCAAGGGCGACCTGACGCGCTCCATCCAGGTCGAGACCCGCGGCGAGGTGGCCGAGCTGAAGGACAACATCAACACGATGATCTCCAACCTGCGCGAGACCACCGAGAGCAACCGCGAGCAGGACTGGCTGAAGACCAACCTCGCCAAGTTCACCGGCATGCTCCAGGGCCAGCGCGAGCTGAACACCGTCGGCCAGATGCTCCTCACCGAGCTGGCGCCGCTGGTCAACGCCCATCAGGGCACGATCTACCACCTCGCCGGCTCAGCGACGACGCAGACCGAGCTCAACGCTGCTCTCGCAGCTACGCGCACGGTGGCGACGTGCCGCTGGCGCCGACGATCGCCCTCGGCGAGGGCCTGGTCGGCCAGTGCGCGGTGGAGAAGAAGCGCATCCTGCTCGACCGACGTGCCGCCTGATTTCATCACGATCTCCTCCAGCCTCGGCACAGGCCGCGGCGGGTCAGCGTGATCGTGCTGCCGGTGCTGTTCGAAGGGCGAGACCAAGGCGGTCATCGAGCTGGCCACGCTGCAGAGCTTCAGCGCCGGCTCGCTCGCCTTCCTCGACCTGCTGACGCAGAGCATCGGCGCGGTCTTCAACACCATCGAGGCGACGATGCGCACCGAGGGCCTGCTCACGCAGTCGCAGCAGCTCACCGTCGAGCTGCAGTCGCGCCAGATCGAGCTGCAGCAGACCAACGAGGAGCTGGGCACGAAGGCGCAGGCTCCTGGCCGAGCAGAACGCCGAGGTCGAGCGCAAGAACGCCGAGGTCGAGCAGGCCCGCCGCGCGCTCGAGGAAAAGGCCGCCGAGCTGGCGCTCACCTCGAAGTACAAGTCCGAGTTCCTCGCCAACATGTCGCACGAGCTGCGCACGCCGCTCAACTCGATCCTCATCCTCAGCCAGCAGCTCGGCCGAGAACTCGCCGCGGCAACCTCTCGATCAAGCAGGTCGAGTTCTCCGCGCAACATCAACTCCTCGGGCTCCGACCTGCTGCACCTGATCAACGACATCCTCGACCTGTCGAAGATCGAGTCGGGCACGGTGACGGTCGAGGTCGAGGAGATCACCTTCGCCGGCCTGCGCGAGACCATCGATCGCAACTTCCGCCACGTCGCCGAGGCCAAGAACCTGCCGTTCCACGATCCGCGTCGACCCGGACCTGCCGCGCTCGATGGACAGCGACCCGAAGCGGCTGCAGCAGATCCTGAAGAACCTGCTCTCGAACGCCGTCAAGTTCACCGCGCACGGCCACGTCCAGGTGCGCGTCGGTCTCGCCGACGCACGGCTGGAGCGCCGACCACCCGGTGCTCGGGCAGCGCCCAGCAGGTGGTGGCCGTTCGCGGTCGAGGACACCGGCATCGGCGTGCCGCCGGACAAGCAGCGGCTGATCTTCGAGGCCTTCCAGCAGGCCGACGCCGGCACCTCCGCGCAAGTACGGCGGCACCGGCCTGGGCCTCGCGATCAGCCGCGAGCTGGCGGTGCTGCTCGGCGGCGAGATCAAGCTCACCAGCGTCGCATGGCAGGGCAGCACGTTCACGCTCTACCTGCCGCTGCGCTATGCCGGCGCCGAGCATCGGTGCGCAGCGCCGCCGCGCAGCGGCGACGGATCCGCCGTCGAGACGCGCGAGCGGGACTGACGGTGCTGCCGGTGGCGCGCGAGGAGCACATCGCCGACGACCGCAACGCGCATCGAGGGCGGCGACCGCGGTGCTGCTGATCGTCGAGGACGACCCGCACTACGCGCGCATCCTGCTCGGCCTGGCGCGCGACATCGGCTTCAAGGGCATCGTCGCCACCAAGGGCGCGCAGGCGCTCGCCCTGGCGCGCCAGTTCCGAGCCGGCGGCGATCTCGCTCGACATCTTCCTGCCCGACATGCTCGGCTGGACGGTGCTCAACCAGCTCAAGCTCGATCCGGCGACGCGCCACATCCCGGTGCAGATCGTCACCGCTCGAGGAGGAGCGCCAGCACGGCCTGGCGCGCGGCGCCTTCGCCTACCTCGTCAAGGCGCCCACCACCGACGGCCTGGAGGCGGCGTTCGGCAGGATCAAGGAGTACACCGCGCGCGCACCAAGCGGCTGCTCGTGGTCGAGGACGACGACATCGAGCGCGCCTCGATCGTCGAGCTGCTCGGACGATCGACGACATCGAGACGGTGGCGGTCGGCACCGGCAGCGAGGCGCTGGCGGCGATGCGCGACCAGGTCGTTCGATTGCGTGGTGCTCGACCTGCGCCTGCCCGACATGACCGGCTTCGACCTGCTCGAGAAGGTCGCATGCCGAGCCGGAGCTGGTCGACGTGCCGATCGTCGTCTTCACCGGCAAGGAGCTGACCGACGACGAGCGAGGCGCGGCTCAGGGCGATGGCCAAGAGCATCGTCCTCGAAGGACGTGCAGTCGCCGGAGCGGCTGCTCGACGAGACCGGCGCTGTTCCTGCACCGCGTCGTCACCGACCTGCCGCCGGCGAAGCAGCAGATGCTCGAGCGCCTGCACGGCTCCAACGAGGCGCTGCGCGGCCGCAAGGTGCTGGTCGTCGACGACGACGCGCGCAACATCTTCGCGCTGACCTCGCTGCTCGAGAACCAGGAGATGGAGGTGATCAGCGCGACCAACGGCCGCCAGGCGATCGACATCATCCAGAGCACGCCCGACATCGAGCATGGTGCTGATGGACATCATGATGCCGGAGATGGACGGCTACGAGACGATGCGCGAGATCCGCAAGACGCCGCGGTTCCGCACCCTGCCGATCCTGGCGCTCACCGCCAAGGCGATGAAGGGCGACCGCGAGAAGTGCCTCGACGCCGGCGCCAGCGACTACATCGCCAAGCCGGTGAACACCGACCAGCTGCTGTCGCTGATGCGGGTGTGGCTGTTCCGGTGACGACGGTCGAGACGTCACGGCGACTCGGCGCCATGACCCCGACGCGGACCCTCGACCGGCAGCATGTCCGGCTCGAGCGACGAGCCGACGCCGCCGTGGGCCGTCCTCTCGACCATCTTCGATGCGCCGATCAACATCCTGATCGTCGACGACGAGCCGAAGAACCTGACGGTGCTCGAGACCGCTGCTCGACGCGCCGGGCTACCGGCTGGTGCGCGCCGAGTCCGCCGACCAGGCGCTGCTCGCGCTCGTGGCCGAGGAGTTCGCCCTGCTGATCCTCGACATCCGGATGCCGGGCATGACCGGCTTCGAGCTGGCGCAGATGATCAAGGGCGCGCAAGAAGACCGCGCGCGTGCCGATCATCTTCCTCACCGCCTACTACAACGAGGACCAGCACGTCCTCGAAGGCTACGGCACCGGCGCGGTGGACTACCTGCACAAGCCGGTCAACGCGGCCGGTGCTGCGCTCCAAGGTGGCGGTGTTCGCCGAGCTGCATCGCAAGAGCCGCGAGGTCGAGTGTCTCAACCGCGCCCTGCTCGCCGAAGTGACCGAGCGCCGCCGTGCCGAGGAGCAGCTCCAGGAGCTGAACGAGAACCTCGACCGGCTGGTGGACGAGCCGCACCAGCGCGCTGGAGCGGCTCGAGGCCGAGCTGCGCGAGGCCGGGCGGCGCAAGGACGAGTTCATCGCCACGCTCGCCCACGAGCTGCGCAACCCGCTGGCGCCGGTGCGCAATGCCGCGCAGCTGCTGCAGTACCAGGACGACATCCCGGCGCCGGCGCGGCGGGCGCAGCGACGCATCATCGCCCGCCAGGTGCGGGTGATGTCGCGCCTGATCGACGACCTGATGGACGTGAGCCGCATCAACCAGGGCCGGATCGAGCTGCGCCCGGAGCGCGTCGAGCTGGCGCGAGCGTGGTCGAGCTGGCGGTCGAGGCCAGCCGGCCGAGCATGCTCGAAAGCGGGCACGAGCTGGTGCTGCGCCTGCCCGAGACGCCGATCGTGCTCGACGCCGATCCGATCCGCCTGTCGCAGGTGTTCGTCAACCTGCTCACCAATGCCGCCAAGTACACCGATCGCCGCGGCCGCATCGAGCTCGCGGCGGCGCTGCAGGACGGCGAGGTCAGGATCACCGTCAGCGACGACGGCATCGGCATTCCCGCTGGAGCGAGCTGCCCAACGTCTTCGCCATGTTTGCCCAGGTCGAAGGCGCGCTGACCCGCTCGCGCGGCGGGCTCGGCATCGGCCTGACGCTGGTCAAGCACCTGGTCGAGCTGCATGGCGGCCGGGTCGAGGCGCGCCAGTGCCGGCGTCGGCCAGGGCAGCGCCTTCGTCGTCACGCTGCCGCTTCCTTCGCGGCAGGCGCCGGCTCGCGGGCGTCGCCGGCGAAGCCGGCCGCTGTGCCCGCTGCGGGCCGATGAAGGTCCTGGTGGTGGACGATCATCAGGACGGTGCCGAAAGCATGTCGGCGCTGCTCGCGCTGCAAGGGCACGAGGTGCGCATGGCGCACGACGGCGAGGCCGCGCTGGCGGCCGCCGACGCGTTCCGGCCCGACGTGATGCTGCTCGACATCGGCCTGCCGCTGCTCAGCGGCTACGAGGTCTGTCGCCGCCTGCGCGAGCGAGCCGTGGGGCCGGCAGATCACCGTCATCGCCCTGACCGGCTGGGGCGACCGGGACGCCGTGAGAAGGGCGAGACGGCGGGCTTCGACCGCCACCTCGTCAAGCCGGTCGACGAGGCCGTCGCTCGTCGCCACCCTGGCGGGCCTGCCGCCGCCGAAATCGCAGGATAGCCTCACCCTGATGACATCGACATCGATCGTTACCTTCCCTTCCGCGGCGACGCCGCTTCCGCCGGCCTGACGGCGCTGGCGTTCACCCCCTGATGACAGCAGCTGCGGCGGCGGCGACGACGACGATGCCGGCGGCTCCGGCATCCCGAGCGGCCCGACCGTTCCGCCCGCGCCCGGCGTCGCCGGCCCGGCGTGGTGAGGCTTCGGCCGCGATGCCCAGCACTTCGGCCGTCAGCGCCATCGCCACCCAGGACCTCAACCGCATCGCCTGGTCGACGCCGCTCGACCTGAATCCGCAATACAGCTGCCGGCGGCGCGCTGCTCACCCACTACGGCTCGCCGGTGATCACCTCGAACAACACCGTGGTCCTGCCGGTGAAGACCGGCGCCGGCAGGCGGCTTTCGGATCGAGGCGCGATCGGGCGTCAACGGCGGTCCGATCTGGTCGGCGACGAGCGACTACGTCCTGCCGCCGCACAACTGGATCCCGAGCTACAACCTGCGCGCTGACGACGGGCAACCGCCTCTACGCGCCCGGCGCCGGCGGCAAGCTGCTGGTCAAGGCCGATGCCGATTCGCCGAGCGGGGCGCTGCAGACGGCGGTGTTCTTCGGCGCCGCCGCCTACGCCGCGGCGCCGGCGCGCTACGACGCCAGCGTCTTCATCAACACGCCGATCACCGTCGATTCGCTCGGCAACGTCTTCTTCGGCTTCATCGTCACGGCCGCGAACCCGGCCGGTCTCGCCAGCGGCATCGCCCGGATCGGCGCCGACGGCATCGGCAGCTGGGTCTCGGCCGCGCATCGCGTCGCCGGCGACTCCGGCGTCGCCAAGATGGCGACCAACAGCGCGCCGGCGCTTTCGCCCGATCTCGGCACGCTCGTACGTCGCGGTCAACGCCAATCCGGCGTCGGGCACGGTGCAGGGCGGCTACCTGCTCGCGCTCGACAGCACGCACGCTCGCGCTCAAGGCGCCGCGGCGCTGCTCGTCGATCCCGGCAGCGGCACGCTTGGCCCGCATCAGCGACGACGGCACCGCCTCGCCGACCGGTCGGGCCCGGACGGCGACGTCTACTTCGGCGTCCTCGAGACGGTGTTCGGCACGCACAACGGCCGCGGCTGGCTGCTCCACTACGACGCCACGCTCGGCGCCCGCTTCGCGCCCGGCGGCTTCGGCTGGGACGACACGGCGTCGGTGGTGCCGGCGTCGATGGTGCCGTCGTACAGCGGCAGCTCGCCGCTACCTGCTGATGATCAAGTACAACAACTACCGCCGGCGTCGGCACCGGCGACGGCGCTGAACCGGCATGGCGATCATCGATCCGCACGCGACCCAGGTCGATCGCGATCTCCGGCCTGCCGATCATGAAGGAGATCCTGACGCATGCTCGGCCCGACGCTTCGAGGCCGGCACCTCCGGGCCGGTGGTCAAGGAGTGGTGCATCAACACCGCCGCGGTCGACCCGTTCACCCGCTCGGTGCTGGTCAACAGCGAGGACGGCTACCTCTACCGCTGGGACCTCGCCACCAACACCGCGAGCGCAGCGCATCCAGCTCGACCAGCGGCATCGGCGAGTCGTACACGCCGACCGCGGTCGGCGCCGACGGCGCGGTCTACGCGGTCAACAACGCGGTGCTGTTCTCGCATCGCGAGGTAGCAAGGCGATCGGGCACTCAGAACTGGTAGCGCACCCCGACGGCGTAGGACAGGCCGCGGGTCTGGTTGCTGATCCGGTCGTCCATGCCGATCACGTAGAAATCGGCGATGCCGTCGTAGTTGTAGACGTAGCCGAGGCTGGTGGTGGTGTGCTTGCGGATCGACCGCCGGCCCCTTCGAGGTGGAGCGGGCGATCTGCGCCAGCACGGTGCCCGGCCCGAGCGGCGCGCTCACGCCGAGCCGTCGCCTGCTGGCTCTTGCTGTCGCTGCCCTTGTCGTCGATGTGCGTGTACTGGCCGAACAGCGCGAGCGACGCCCGAAGTTGTAGGCGCCGCCGATCTGCAGCGTCAGCTCCCGTCGACCTTGTCGTCGATGCCGTTGTTGATGTGCACGTTCTGCGCCACGACCGAGAGCAGCGAAGACGCCGCGCGAGTAGACCACCGAGCCGCTCATCGTAGTCGCCGCGCTTGTCGCCGGTGCCTTGGCGCGACATGCAGGTTGGCCCCTGCACGTCCTCGATCTGCGGCGTCGTGTAGCTGACCGCCCGGTCCCAGTAGAAGTCGCCGTCGATGCTTTCCGAGGTTGCCGCTCAGGAAGATCTGCCGCAGCGCCGGCGAGAAGCCGGTCGAGTTGCCGAAGGCGTTGAAGCGGCATCGAGGTCTCGGAACAGGTGCTCATCCGCGGTCGTGACGCGCAGCAGCCGCGAAATCGTTGTGCTGCAGCGAGAGGAAGTTGTTGCGGGAGAGGAAGGGTCTTGGTCGTTGCGGCCGTAGTCCAGGTCCTGAAGCGAATGAAGGTCTCGAGGTTGATGCCGGTCGTCCAGCCGTTCTCGAAGCCATAGCTCGCCTTGACGCCGACGAAGCTTGCCGACAGCGAATTGCTGTTCCAGCGGTACCTCGGCTCCTCGCCGCTGTTCTCGAACCGGCCGTACGACAGGTCGAGGGTGCCGAAGGCGGAGTAGTCGAGCTGGGCCCGGAGCGGCGAAGCTGAGCAGGAAGAGCAGGCCTGCGAGCCCGAGACGTCCTGATCAATTGAGGGGCTCCTTTCTTGTTGCCTGGGGCGGAGCCCTCGCCTGCGCTGTCTCCGCCGGGCGAAGAGCCAGGCGGCGGCGACTCAGCACCATCGTCCAGAGCAGCGGATCGGCCGGCGCCCGCGGATCGCCGATCGTGCAACCGCCGCTGCTGGTGTCGCACACGGTCGATTCGCCGCTGCCGCTGAGGGCGACTTCGCGCACGGCCGGGGCGCGCGTCGCTGGTGACGCTGGAGCGTGTCCTGCCGACGCGCCCTCGGTCGTCGGCCGGAAGCTGACCGATACGGTGCAGTCGGTGCCGGCCGGCAAGGTGAAGGGCACGGCAGGGCAGGTGTTGCTGTCGATGCCGTAGGCACCTGTCACGGCGATGGCGCTCACCGTCACGACGCCCGAGCCGCTGCTCGAGATGCGCACCGTCAACGGCAGCGACTGCGAGCCGACGCGGGTGCTCGAAGGCCAGGGCCGCGGTCGACAGCGTCAGGCTCGGGTTCCGGCCCGGCGAGGCCGACGCCGGTGAGCGTAGCACCGGCGGGAAGCTGCCGGTAGAGGCGATCTGCACCTGGGCCGTCTCGGTGCCCGAGAGCCTGGCGAACTGGATGGAGATCGTGCAGGAGGCGCCTTCGAACAGGGCGGCGCTGATCGCACAGAGGTGCCCGCCGACCACGGAGAACGAGGACGGATCGCCGCCCGACCGCGCTGAGACGAGGTCAGCGTCGCTCGCCGCCGGGGCCCTGGTTGAGCACCGTGACGGTCTGCGCCGCGAGACCGAGCCGGCCGAGACCGAGCCGAAGTCGAGGACCGTGACCGCCGGCGAGAACACCAGCACCGGGACCGCCGCGGCGGTACCGGTTGCCGCGCAGGTCGTGGCATGCGGCGAGCCGGCGGCGTTGCTGATCACCGTCAGCGCGCCGGTGCAGGCCCTGAGCGTCGGTCGGCGCAGAACGCGATAGTCGATGTCAGCCGGCCAGCTGGGGCAGGAGCACGCCGGCGCAGGTGGAAGCGGCGATGCGCGAAGCCGGTGCCGCTGGCGGTGATCGAGCCGATGCTCAGGTCGGCTGTGCCGCTGCTGGCGAGAGCGGATCCGCCGCCGGATAGAGGCCGCCGATCGTCTGCGTGCCGAAGTCCAGCGTCGTCCGGCGTCAGGCCGACCTGCGGCGCCGGGATCGGCACGCCGGTGCCGCTGAGCGTGATCACGGCCGTGCCGTTGCTGGCGTCGGAGGCGATCGGAGAAGGTGCCGGTGCGCAGGCCGAGCGCGCTCGGGGCGAACGGTCAGGATCAGGGTGCAGTCGGCTGCGATCGGCAGCGGCGCGCTGACGACGGAGCAAGTCCTGCATTCAGGCTGGAAGTCCGCCGGATTCGCGCCGCCGAGCGTGAAGGCACTGAAGTTGAGGGCGAGTTGCCGCCGTTGCTGCACCGTGACCGTCTGCGCCGTGGTGCTGGCAAGCTGCGTGTCGGGATAGCTGATGGCGCTCGAGCTCAGCTCGACCGGCCCTGCAGCGCCGGCGTCGCGGTGCCGAGGAAGGCGACGGTCTGCGGGCTGCCGGCGGCGCTGTGGCTGATCGTCAGGGTGGCGTTGCGCGCGCCTGCGGCCGGCGGGTTGAAGCGACGACGAGCGTGCAACTGGAGCTGGGCGTAAGCACCAGCGCCACGGGTGCAGGTGTTGCCGGCGGCCAGCGAATAGTCGTTCGCCGCGGTGCCGCTGAAGACGAAGCTCGAGAGCGTGATCAGCGACGCGAGCGGTTGGTCAGCGGTATCGACGTCGTCGTCGGCGAGCCGACCACGGCCGCGGCGTTGAGGCTGGTCGCCGACTGCGCCGAGGCGGCAGCAGGGCGTTGCCGGCGACGCTGACGTTGACCGGATCGGGATCTGGTCCGGCAGCACGCCGGTGAAGGTGAATGCCAGGGCGGCGGTGCGCCGGCCTCGCCGGCGCCGAGCGTCGGCATGAAATCTGATGGCGATCGTGCAGACGCCGCCGTTGCCGGGCACCACGCGCGTGGCGCAGCTCTCGGTGCCGATCTTGAAGTCGGTCGTGTCGGAGACAGCGTAGGTGATGTTCCGGACGCGGTCGTTCTGGATCGTCGACGGTGCGCGTCTGTGCCGGAGGTCTGGTTGATCACCGTGTCGGGAAAGTTCGAGGCCGGCGGGCGTCAGCTCACCGGCTCGGGCAGGCGACGCCGGTGCCGGTGAGGGTGTGACCAGCGGACCGTTGGTCGCGTCGGAGCTGATGGTGAGCGTCGCCGGTCGTGCACCGGAGGGCGCTCGGTGTCAGCGTCACTATCGAGGCTGCAGGGGAGGGCCGCCCACAGGTACGGAGTTCCCAGGATGCAACTCCCGGTGACCGCATGTCGGCAGCGGCCGCGCCGGAGTCGGCGGCGGGAGATGGGCTGACGGTGAAGTTGAGGGAGGCCGTGCCGGTGTTGCTGACCGCCAGGTTGAGCACTTTCGGAACGCCTTGCTGGACGTTGGCGAAGTCCAGCGTCGACGAAGTCGGACTGATGAGCGACTGCGTGCCGGTCGCGGTGAGCGTCACCGTGGACGGGCTCCCGGGTGCGTTGTGATTGATGGTGAGCGTGCCGTTCTGCGCGCCCAGCGCGGACGGTGTGTAGGTGACGACGACGGTGCAACCCGGCGCCCCGGCGCCATGCCGCGCGCCCGCCGATGACGCACGTGCCGCTGCGCGCGAAGACGCCCGCGCCGTGCCGCTGAACGGCAGCGAGTTCAGGATCAGATTGGCGGTGGCGCTGCCGGGATTGCTGATCGTCACCACACCGCTATCGGTCGAACCGAGGCGAGCGACCAGGGTGAGCGACGGCGGCGACCGCACGAAGCCGGGGCGTCGGCACGAACCCGTTGGCAGAGAAGAGGTACGGGACAGATAGGCGAGGCCGCTCTGTTGGCGGTGGGAATCGACGCTCACCGAGCTCAGCGCGTGCCTGCGCCGCGACGGACGGCGTGAAGCGGATCGTCAGGTCGACCGTGCACGTCGAGGGGTTGGTGGTGTTGTCGGCCACGGGGACATTTCCCGCCGAGCAGCCGGCGCCGCTCGCCGTGTGCGAAACGATCGAAAGTAGTCACCGGTCGCAGAGACGCCGTAGGCCATCGCCACTGCGCGATAGTTGGCGACGGTGAACGACACCGCATCGTCGCGGAACGAGCCGACGGCCGTGTCGGCGAAGGCGGGCGTGAAACCGCCGATGAACTCCGTCGCGCACGTTGAGGAGGTAGTTGTAGATGTCCGGTGGCTTCGGCCCCGCGAGAGTTCTCATCTACGCTCACGTTGCAGACCGTGGATCGCGCCTGCGCGTTGGCGTGCGCCTGGAACAGCGCCTGCGAGTTCATGAACGACTCGCCGAGCCCGAACGTGGTGTTCGGCGCAGCGCAGCCAGGCCCCGAATCCGGCACGGGTATCGGCAACGTTCGGAGGCGTCCCCTGTGGCACCTTTGCAGGTATTCGAACTCCAGTCCGGCGGCCGCCGGGGCCGGCGCGAGCAGGCCGCAAATCGCGAGCGCCAGCCCACCATCCAGGTCCTGAAGTCCAGGCATCGCTCAACCATCGTTCCTCCCGTTCACGGCGCGATGCGCCAAGAGCATCGCGACGCCCTCATGAGGCCGCCGTCGCCGGCGCTTTCCTTCCGTTCCAGACGCAGTCCGACGACCCGGAACTCCACCCGCCTGTCGATCGCGTCGCGCATGTCGTCGGTCCCGAGGCCGACCAGCGCCTCCTTCGAGCCTACTCCCGCGGCGCTCAGCTTCGACGATAGGGCGCGGTTGTCGCGCTCGAGCATCTTCTGCACCGCCTCGGCGCGCCTGCCGTGACAACCGCTCGTTGGCGGATCGCGCCGCCGGTGCGGCCGGTGTGGCCGACGACGCGCGCGCAGGCCGGCGCGGCCTCGCCATCTGCTCGGCCGTAGCTTGATGCTGAGCCAGATCGAGCGTTGCGCCGGCAGGTCGCGCCGCCGGTGATGATGGTCAGCTGGCCGTTGGCTGGAAACGGGCAGCTTCATCGGCAGGCGCCGGTTCAGCCCAGGCCTCGAGCTGACGAGCTTGCCGAAGGCGTCGCGCGCGCCTCGTCCTTCTTGCCGAGCTGCCAGGTTGGTGATGTAAAGCGCCGTTCAGCACTCCGCAGGTCGCCCGTCTGCGATCGGCTGCGCCTCCTGTGAGGCGGTTGGCGACCGGGCACCTGCCGTCGTCGTAGGCGAGGATCGCCTCGTTGATGACGGCGGCAGCGGGCAGCGCGCCAGGTAACTCGGGTCGGCCGGGTCGCCGGATCCGGTGTCGACCTGGCAGGAGTTGATGTAGCCCATGATCGTGGCGTCCTTTGTGCCAGGTCGGGCTGTCGCGATAGAAGGGCAGCGGCTCGGGATTCGGACCGAATCGACCGTCGCCCGGTCGAGCGCCTTGGCGACGACCTTGCCGGTGCGCAGGTCGATGAGCGTCAGCCAGACGCGGAACGCAGCCGGGCTGCTTGTCGATGCTGCGCTCGACGTTCACCGGCGTCAGCGTGCCGATCAGGAGCAAGCGGCTTGGTGGCGAGCGTGTTGCGCGTCAGCGGCGACACGCGTAGGAACGGAAGTCCTTCTTCGCCAGCGCCTCCAGGTCGTCGCCCATCTTCGCCGTGCTGATGGTCTGGCGCACCGGTGTTGGCGTCGATCCAGCGGATCGATCACCATCAGCCTGCGGCTCGCGAGGCCGAGCGTGCGCCTGCGCTCGCGGAAGAGCTTGCCGGCCGGCACGCGTCACCGAACCTCGAGACTTGATCGGGTCCGGGGCGATGAACTCGGGCCTGCGCGCGGCTCGCGTGGCGGCGAGCGGGCCTGCGCCGTGGCGGCGTGGCGTACGCGCCGTGGCGCAGGAGTGGCACGGTCGGATCGGCGCGCGGCGCCGGTGCGCGGGCGCGGGCTGCGGCGCTCGGCGCGGGGGCGGTACGGCGCCTGCGCGACGTTAGGCAGCCGGCGAGCATGACGACCGCGACGAGGTCGCGCGCGGAAGGGCAAGGCGGACGCGACGCGGGTTCATGCGTTGGCTCCTGATGGAAAGGCTCGGGACCGAGCGGGACGGCGTCGATGCGGCCGGTGCGGCGGTCAGCGCTTGGCATAGCACCGGGTCGGGCAGCGGCGCCGAGCAGCCGAGGAACTTCTCCACCAGCGCCGCCAGCGAGGCGTCGCTTCGATGCGTCTCGAACAGCCGGTCGCGCGAGATCAGCGCATTCGGCATGGACGCATTGACGGCGACGTTGGGCGTGCCGCCGCAGAAATTGCAGTGCTGGCCCGCGGCCGGGTGCGAGGACGATGCCGTCCCAGTCGAGCTGGGCGCCGAGCGACACGTGGCAGGTACGGCAGGAGATGCCGACCATCTCCTCGTAGAAGCGGGCGGCGCCGGCCGTCGCCGGCTGCGCATCGGCCAGCTGCCAGACCGGCGGCACGATACTCCTTGTCGAGCACGTGGCCGTTGGCGTACCAGCCGCTGATCAGCCGGCTGGTGGCGCGCTGTTCGGGTCGACTCTCGGTGGCGAGCACGAGCTGGTTGAGCTGAAAGAATGCCTCGCTCTGCGCTGCCTCGGACAGCGACGACTTCGACGAGAACAGGTAAGTTGCCGGTGTCGAACGGCAGGAAGCGCGGCGCCGAGGAAGGGCGAGGCCGTCGCCTGCTCGGGGAAGCGTCCGTTGTAGGTCGAGCCGCCATGGCAGGCGACGCAGGAGCCGGGGCATGAACTTCTCGCCGCGGCCGTCGAGGTTGATCGAGAGCAGCAGGGTCTCGTCGGGGCCGAAGGTGAAGAACTTGGTGAACGGCTGGCCGCCGTTCGCCCCGGTCACCGGCGTGTATTCCATCGCCACGCAGGCGACCTTGTTCTTGTCGTCGATGCCTTCCTCGAGCACCCGGTCGATCTCGGTCTGCGACTTGCCGTCGGGGCCGGGAGCGTTGCAGACGTAGAAGGCGATGCCGCCGCTGGCCGAGCGGGTGGCGACCATGCGCCGCACCAGGTTGAGGTCGCGCTGGTTGATGAAGTTGGCGGCGACGTCGGCGCCGGTGCCGAAGCCGTTCTGGCGTCTTCCAGTCGGAGAACGAGATCGCGCCGCTCAGGTTGCCCCTGCGCATCGCAGTCCTCGACAGCGCCGAGGGCACGGTAGTACAGGCAGGCGCTGAGGCGGGTGTCGACGCCCTTGAAGGTGAGGTAGTGGTCGCGCGCCCGGGTGGACGTCGGAGCCGGTGCCGTCTCCCTGGGACGCACCATCTGGCCGCGGACGTTGCCGTCGGCGCCGTTGGCGACCATCCTGACGAGCTGCGGACGGGCGTTGGCGATGGCGTGCGAGAGCTCGATCGGCACGCTGGCGACGTAGCCCGCCGGGTCGGGCGAGACCGGCACGGCGAGCGATGCGGCGTAGCCTTCGCATTGCACGTCGAGCTGGAGCGCGGCGTGAACCGGCACCGCGGCACTGATCTGGTAGTCGCCGAAACCGGTTGACGTGCACTCGGCGCGCCGATCGTCGCGCCACTGGCAGCGCGCGGCTGCACGGTCGCGGCGCTGCGGATGCCGAAGAACGCGTTCTCGTGGCCGCAGACGTCGCCCGCGGCCAGCGCCACGTGGCCGAACAGGCGAAGATTCTGCGGCGTCGGTCAGCACCGGGGCGATGGCTGCGAACGGCGGCCTGATCGTCGGCGACGAAGTCGCGGCAGTCCTGCAGCGGCGTGCCGTTTTGCGCCGTGCAGCGCACGGTGTAGGTCCTGCCGGCGACCAGCTTGGGCAGAGTCGAGCTCGCCGCTCAGGTCGGTGGTGCCCGCCGAACACCAGGGCACCGGTGCCTTGCTCGAACAACTGCACCTGGACATCCGGGCAGGAAGACCGTGCGCGCGCTTGCGGCGTGCCGGCAGCGGCCGGCTGGAACCGGGTGTCGTCGCCGGAGACGCAAGCGCAGCCGGTTGGTCGCGCCTTCGACGTCGGTCACCGCGGGCGCGGCGCGGACGATCGGCGTGCTGCGCGCGGGCGAGCGCAGGTCCAGCCGGTCGGCGTTGACGGCGTATTGCTGCTCGACATAGCCGCCCCGGCCGTCGCCGACCGTCACGTAGGCGAAAGTGGATGCCGCGGCTCGCGGGCAACGTCCAGACGGTGGAGCTGGCGTTGCGGTTTGTCGATGCTGCCGCCGGTGACCCGCCACTGGTACTGCAGCGTGTCGCCGTCGGCGTCGGACGCTTCGACGACGCTGAGGTAGGTCTTGTTGACGCCGCTGTCGCTGGCTGTTGCCGGTAGAGCCGCCGCCGCACGAGGTCAGCGCCGCCACCGAGACGACGCAAGCAGCAAGCGCCAGGGCGCGCTCGCCGATCGAGTGATCCAGCCCGGGACATCCTTCGAACTCTCTCGCGAATCATCACTCCGCCAGGCCGGACCAGCGGCACTGGGGTTAGTGCTGTTTATTCGATGCTGACGGTCGTCGATGTGCCTGTCGCGAACGAACGGCGTGGGGCACGAAGAACAACGGATCGCGGCGGATCGTCTGCCAGCCGGCCGATGGCGTCAACCCCTGAACGGGGCATGCAAGGTCATCTGCAGCGCAGTGCGCGAATGCGGATCCATCACCGCCTGGTCCGCCTGGCCGAGCGAGATCTGCCGAAGCCATCGCGCGCGCATTCGGCGCTGTTGTCGGCCGCCTTCGGCTCGACCGGACGGGCCTGGGCCGGGGCGGGAGGCGCGTTCGACGCGGCGGCGGCTGGCGGTTCGCGTGGCGGCGGCGGCCTCGCGTACGGCCGGCTTCGGGTCGGCACGCGGCGGCTCGGCCGACGCCGCCGCGTCGGGCGACCGCGAGGCGTGTCGCGCGTTGGCGCTGCCGACGGCGGGTCGCCGCCGACAGCAGCCGGCGCGACGATCGCCGGCGTGTCCACGCGCGGCGTGGCGACGACCGGCGTCGGCGCCGCGGCGCGTTGGCGCAACGACCGGCGCCGCGGGCGCGCGCGGTGACGGCCGGTGTGGCGACCGTCGTTGGCGCCGTCGTCGTCGTCTCCGGGAGGCGTCGGCTTCGGCCAGAGCGCGAACGCCGCCAGCGCGGCGACCGACGATCAGGCCGATGCCGCCGGCCACGAGCGGCATCCTGCTGGCCTGCAGGAGGCACCGGCGCGGCCAGGTCGGCGCCTCGGCGCATCCGCTGCTCGGTCGGTCCGGCACGATCCTGCCGGGTCGGCTCGTGACGCAGGGTCTCGGTGCGGGTTCGGGTCCGTGGATGCGGCTGCGAGCGCGGCACGTCCTGCGCCGCCGCGCCGGCAGGCCGGGGCGCGCCGCGACCGGCGCGCCTCGCCGGCAGCGCACCGCCGAACAGCTCGATCCGCATCGCCCTCGATCGACGGTCGTGCGCTTCTCGGGCATGACCGCCAGGGCGTGGTCGATGGCGCGCAGGAAGGCGTCGCTGTAGCGGCCGGCCGCGCTCTGCGCCAGCGGCACAGTAGGGGTCGTCGAACAGCCGGCCGACCGAGGGCGGCGGCGTCTTGCCCGTGATCGATCCAGTGCACCACCGCGGCGAGCGCGTAGACGTCGGTCCACGGGCCCTGCTTCATGCCGGGCATGTCGGCGTACTGCTCGACCGGCGCATAGCCGGGCTTGAGGATGACGGTCAGCGCCTGCGTCATGTCGCCGATGACCCGGCGCGCGGCGCCGAAGTCGAGCAGCAGCGGCCGGCCGGTATCGGCCAGCAGCAGATGACGTTGTCGGGGGCGATGTCGCGGTGGTAGCATCTGCGCCGCGTGCAGCACCGCCAGCGCGTCGAGCAGCGGCGCCAGCAGGCCGCAGGATCCAGGCCTCGTCCGGGCGGGCTGCGCATCGCCCGGACGCGCGTCGCTGCAGCGGTCGACGCCCTCGTAGGAACGGGCATCACCATGTAGGCGGTGCCGTTCGCCTCCCAGAAGCGGTAGACCTTGACCAGCGAGGGATGGTCGAACTGCGCCAGCAGCTCGGCTTCGTTGATGAAGCTCTTCAGGCCGGCCTCGAAGGTCTCGCGGTGCCGCTCGGAGCGCAGCTTGATGTCGGTGAGCGCCGGCCGCGATGGCCAGCGACGCCGGCATGTACTCCTTGAGCGCGACCTTGCGGTCGAGCGAGTGGTCCCAGGCGCAGGTAGACGATGCCGAAGCCGCCTTCGCCGATCGTCTTGGTGACCTCGAATTCGCCGAGTCGCGTGCCCGCCGCGAGGGTCGGGCGCGTGGTTCGGGCCGCCGGTCGTGGCCGAAGGCGCGGCTGTCGTCGGCATCGAGCCGTTCCGACGTCAGCCCCGCCGTCGCGGCCTGATCGCGGCATCGTCGCCGCAATCGTCTGCGTCGGCGGAGAGCGCCGCGCCGGGAGCGGCGGCCGGCGACGCGGGAATCTGCCCGGTCGCGGTCCGCCGGCGGGCGAATGATGGTGCGGTCGTCGTCCTCAGGATTCATGCAGCGGTCCCCGCCATGGCGCCGCGAACTGCGTGCCGCCGGCTTGGGGACGACCGGCATGGTACCGAACTCGACTGCGCGGCAGCCGCTACCGCCGCAGACAGAGTGCACGTAGGCGCGGCTTACCGGCAATTCCTCACCCTGGCCGCGAACCCGGCACGAACAGGCGGCTCGAAAGCTCGTCGCGCCGGGTCCCGGCGAAGGATGGTCGAGGTTGACGATGGTCGAGCGGTGGATCTGCTGGAAGCGCGCCGGGTCGAGCTGCGCCGCCAGCTCGGTGATGGTCGTGCGGATCAGATGCTCGCCGGCGGCGGTGCGAACGCAGTGTGCCCAGCAATAAGCCGGAAGAACAGCACCTCGGCGACGTCGATCTGGATGCGCAGGTCGCCCTGGCTGGCATAGAGTGGGCGCAGCGGCGAGTAGCGACGCCGCCGGCGCAGCCGGCAGGCGCTGCAGCGCAGTGGCCAGGCGCGCGTCAATAAGCCGGCGGCGGGGCGGCGATGGCCGCCTTCAAGCGCTCGACGGTGCGCGCCAGGCGCTCGGCCTTCACCGGCTTCAGGACATAGTCGAGCGCCTGCTGCTCGGAAGGCGGCGACCGCGAACTCGTCGAAGGCGGTGACCGAAGAGACGACGCGCGTCGTCCCCTCGATCCCTTGCGCGACCTCGAGGCCGGTGAGGCCCGGCATCTGATGTCGAGGAAGGCGGTCAGGCTGCAGGGCGGCGAGCTGCTCGGCGGCCTCGAGCCCGTTCTTCGCCAGCGAGGATCTGCAGCTCAGGCCGGGCTTTCGCCAGCAGTCCCTGCGAAAGTCCCACATGAATTTCCTACAATGCGCCGGCGCCCTTTCCATTCCTCCCGTCCCTTTCTTCTCGATGCAGGTTCACGCTTCGGTCTTCAAGGCCTACGACATCCGCGGCATCGTCGGCAAGACGATCGACGAGCGCTTCGCCGAGCACCTCGGCCGCGCCTTCGGCAGCGAGGCGCTCGCCGCCGGCGAGCGCGGCGGTCGCGGTCGGCCGCGACGGGCGGCATCTCCGGCCCGGCGCTCGTCGCGGCGCTGATCCGCGGCCTGGCCTCGACCGGGCTCGACGTCGTCGACCTCGGCGCGGTGACGACGCCGATGCTCTACTACGTCGCGGCGACGCGCGGCGAGCACGGCTGCAGCGAGCGGCATCCAGGTCACCGGCAGCCACAACCCGAAGGACTACAACGGCTTCAAGATGGTGCTCGCCGGCCGCGCGATCTACGGCGACGACATCCAGGCGCCTGCGCCGGCGCATCGAGGCCGAGACTACGCCGCGGGCGAGCGGCCGCATCGGCGACGATGGACATCCTGCGCCGAGTACCGCGCCCGCATCGTCGGCGACTGCAGGCTGGCGCGGCCGATGAAGATCGCCGTCGATTCGCGGCAACGGCATCGCCGGCGCGTCGGCGCCCGGCATCCTGCGCGCGCTCGGCTGCGAGGTGCGCGAGCTCTACTCCGAGGTCGACGGCGACTTCCCGAACCACCATCCCGATCCGAGCAAGCCCGAGAACCTCGCCGACCTGATCCGCACGGTCGCAGCCGGCGACGCCGAGCTCGGCCTCGCCTTCGACGGCGACGGCGACCGCCTCGGCGTCGTCACCAAGGACGGCAAGATCATCTATCCCGACCGCCAGCTGATGCTGTTCGCGCGCGACGTGCTGCAGCGCAACACGCGGCGCGCACGATCATCTTACGACGTCAAGTGCTCGCAGCGCCTGGCGCCGCTGATCCGCGCCGCCGGCGGCGTGCCGCTGATGTGGAAGACCGGCCACTCGCTGGTCAAGGCGAAGATGCAGCGAGACCGGCGCGCCGCTCGCCGGCGAGATGAGCGGCCACATCTTCTTCGGCGAGCGCTGGTACGGCTTCGACGACGCCACCTACACCGCGGCGCGGCTGCTCGAGATCCTGTCAGCGCGAGCGCGCGACCCGAGCGCGGTGCTCGAACGCGCTGCCGACGAGCTTCAGCACGCCCGAGCTCAACGTCGCCGTGCGCCGAAGGCGAGCCGGCGCGAGGTCGTGCGAGCGCGCTGCGCGCCGAGGCGAAGTTCCCGGGCGCCGCGAGATCGTCACGATCGACGGCGTGCGCGTCGAGTACGACGACGGCTTCGGCCTGATCCGCGCGTCGAACACGACGCCGGTGCTGGTGCTGCGCTTCGAGGGCACGACGCCCGAGCGCGCTGGCGCGGATCGAGGCGCGACTGCATGGCGGCGCTGCGCGCCGTCAAGCCTCGACGCCCAGGTCGCTGCCGCGGCGCACTGATCGTCGCGCCACGGCGACGCGGCTGCCGTGCGCATCATGCCAAATCGCCTTAATGTTGTTTTGCCGGGGAAGCTGGCAGCCCAACTGCCGGTTACTATGGTAAATTAATGGCATAAAAAGGGATGCGTTATCATACATCCCTTTTTTGATTAACTATTAACTGATCTTATAAAGAACAAAATACTCAAGGTTATGAGTTAGATGTATCACTTCAATTCTCGTTACCACAGGCCTCCTTTTAATCTAACTGGTTATAAGACGTCCGAAGCATCCTTAATAGTTACAAAACGAATAAATGGTTTAGCTTTATTGTGAAATAGCTGTTAAAATAATTAATAAATGCATATTTATTTAACAAATAGCATAAAATATCCTTTTATCAGGGTGCAAAGGCATGTTATACAGAAGGTGCCATGCCTTATTTTTAAAATACGGGAAAATGTGAAAAAGGGTTATCTTAAGGTGATTTACCAGCAAGAACCACTACTTCGATCATTGTTGGGTTAATACTACCGCCTCTCGGTTCCAATGTTACGGCAAAGCATCGGCAAAGGCAATCGGTTTCATCTCCATAATGTGGGTAATCTATCTCTTACAGCATCAAACACACTAAGGTTAACCGGTTTGCCGCCAACCAACGCCCAAAGCTGGTATTGATGTTCTTTATCATTCTCCGGCATTTTCATTTGCCATGTCGATAACTAATTTTTTTCTGCCCGAACTAAAGGCAACCGTTACTAAAGATGAGGGGGTTTTTGCTGTGCCTTTCAGGTGGATCAGCTTGTATGAAGTATCGCGAAAAACAGTTAGCCCTTATTCATGAGGTTAACCATTGGCAAAATGTTGTTTGGTCCTTGGTTGCAGGTGCAACTAACTGGATATTGGAATCCAGCAATTTTCCATAAATGCTACCAATGCAATGGTGTTGGCTATTAATAAGGTAAAAACTTGCTGCAAAGGCATATTTTGTAATAGTTAAGTTTTCCTTAGGCGAAGATAAGCTTACAATATTATCTTCCTCTGATCGATATTATTCCTCTTCTTCCTCTTCAGTTTCAATTTCTTTGTGATGTGGGCGGCGGTGGTAAAATTTCTATCATCGCCAAAATTGCTTAGCAGGCTGCCTAAAACCCTGCCGCGTACCTTGAAGGACTAACTCCTGATGTTCTTTTTGCATACAACCTACTGAATGCGCTATGCTATCCAGTTCTGCTTTTATTTCCGGGTATTTTGAAGCCATCTTTTCCATCTGTCGTTATCTTTCGACGGGAGTTAAGACCCCCCAACACATAAAGCTCCAGTATGCCTGATTTTATATATGCTTGTATATCTTCCACTTTCAATTAAAAATATTTTCTGAGCTCTTGTAATGCCCATTTCTCCTTAACCTGGTTTTAATGGTTCCAAGCGGTATGCCCAGTCATCGGCAGCTCCAATACGGTGTAAACTTTTAAACAACCAGGTCGATAATCGATTTTTGCTCAGTTTTAGTAATTCGTACCAGGTCCCAACACCTATCAATTCAGGCTTGTAAGCGGTGCCTTACATTGGTCTATGAAAGTTGCCGTTGGCTTTCAATCTCCCGTGGTTTCATTATTTCTTTGATCTTTAAAATCTTTTGATCTGATAGCAATACGTAACTGAACGAAGTACA